>OBWZ01000024.1_pt1 | contig 192568 bp, 153 predicted proteins | sample 1476561 | NCBI WGS metagenome assembly OBWZ01 (sample SAMEA2580138, study PRJEB22360) | human gut metagenome | biome: human gut; feature: human-associated habitat; material: faeces | place: Denmark | collected 2008/2010 | reverse complement strand
ATCTACACACCCAACCCCCACCACGTCAAACCAAAACCACGTGAACCAGCACACAAAAGGTTGTGATTCCACCATTTCTGAATGCTCAGCCAGCAAACACTCATCGAAAAACGGCTAAATTCCAATGGGATACATGCGTATATCAACAAAAGCAGGACCTGCCTCACAAAGAGGCAGGTCCTGCGATTTTTGGCTTAAGCGGGTGTTTTGAGAAAGGCGGTTACGCTACCCAAGCGCACCTACTTCCCAGTAAGTCTCCCTACTCAGCGAGCATCCATGTGCTCTTGAACGGGGATGTCAATGGTCGGAAGGTCGTGGACCGCCTGACGCACTGCCTTCGAAACTGCGCCGGGGACGGCCTCGTTGAAGACGCCGGGGATGATGTAGTTCGGCGAAAGCTCGTCGGGGCTAATCACATCGGCAATTGCGTTTGCAGCGACGCGCAGAACCTCGGTCGTGATCTCCTTGACCTTTGCATCCAGGAGGCCACGGAATAGGCCCGGGAAGGCCAGAACATTGTTGATCTGGTTCGGGTAATCGCTACGACCGGTCGCAACGATGGAGGCGTACTGAGCAGCTGCAATCGGATCGACCTCGGGAGTCGGGTTTGCAAGAGCAAAGACGATTGCGCCAGGAGCCATCTTCGCGATATCCGAAGGCTCCAAGATGTTGCCGTGGGAGACACCAATGAAGACATCGGCATCGACAATGCCTTCCTTCAGGCTGCCATGGACCAAGCGCGGGTTCGTATTCTGCGCCAACCATGCACGCGAGGGGTGCATACCCTCGATGTCATCGCCTGCAAGCGCACCGGTACGACCGTAGCCGACAATGTCGCGTGCGCCTTGAGCCAGTAGGAGTTTAATGATTGCGGAACCTGCTGCACCAACGCCGGAGACGACGATGCGCACGTCCTCAATCTTCTTGTTCACGAGCTTGAGTGCATTGATCAGTGCTGCCAGCACAACGATTGCCGTGCCGTGCTGATCATCGTGGAAAACCGGGATATCGAGCTCTGCTCGCAGACGTTCTTCAATTTCGAAGCAGCGGGGCGCAGAAATGTCCTCGAGGTTGATTCCGCCATATGCGGGTGCGATTGCCTTAACAATCGAGATGATTTCTTCAGTGTCCTTGGTATCAAGGACAACAGGCCACGCATCGACATCACCGAACTGCTTGAACAGAACGGCCTTGCCTTCCATCACGGGAAGAGCAGCTTCAGGGCCGATATCGCCCAAGCCAAGAACCGCGGTACCGTCCGAGACAACGGCGACAGAATTGGCCTTCATGGTCAACAGGTGGGCCTTAGAAGGCGTGTCATGAATCGCTGTACAGACACGTGCAACACCGGGGGTGTATGCGCGAGAAAGATCGTCACGGTTACGCAGAGGAACCTTGGGCTTCACCTCGATCTTGCCGCCGACGTGGGCCATGAAGGTCTGGTCTGCCACGGAAGAGGTGTGAACACCTTCAAGGTCATCGAGAACTTTTTCAACCTCGCGGCGATGTTCGGAATCACGCATGTCGCAGGTGAGGTCAATAACGATGCGACCACGGTCAGAATCGGCAACATCAAGGCCTTTAATCTGAGCACCGGTAGCAGAAACAGCATCCACGATCTGCGAAACCGAAAGGTTGGCTTCGTCGACTTCAAGACGGTAGGACGCGGTGTATGACGGAGAAGTACGCATTGGTCACCTTTGCATATCCGATTGTTTTGAGGAGAGCCGACAAGGACTCCTCCTCCATCGTAGCTGCGCCAGTGCACGGGTGCAGCAGTGTCCATTTTGAGCCTAATTTCCGAGGCCGTGGTATGAAGTCCCGATTCCTCGCCCCAGCGCTCCTCGCTCCTCGACAGGCAAGGAAAGGGCCCGGTCTGCTGTGCAGACCGGGCCACGAGCATTTAATCAACGAAGGATCAAGCGCCAACCATTTCCATAATGAGTTCGCGAACGCGGGCAGCATCTGCCTGGCCACGGGTAGCCTTCATCACCGCACCGACAAGAGCGCCAGCGGCCTGAACCTTGCCGCCCTTGATCTTCTCGACGATATCGGGATTTGCGTCCAGTGCTTCCTGAACGGCTGCAGTGAGTGCACCGTCGTCAGAAACAACTTCAAGTCCGCGTGCAGCAACGACCTGCTCGGGATCGCCTTCACCCGCAAGAACACCTTCAAGGACTTGGCGAGCGAGCTTGTCGGTCAGGCGACCGCTATCCACCAAGGACTGGAGCTGCGCGATCTGAGCCGGAGAAACCGGGAGATCCTCAAGCGCAACCTGATTGTCCTTCGAGTAACGCGCCAGTTCACCCATCCACCACTTACGTGCAGCTGCGGGATCGGTTCCGGCTTCAACGGTTGCCTCGATGAGCTCAAGGGCACCCGCGTTGATGACGTCGCGCATTTCCTTATCCGCAAAACCCCATTGCTCGCGCAGACGGCGCCTCTTGGCGATCGGAAGCTCAGGCAGGGACTGACGCAGGGACTCAACCCATTCCTCAGAGGGAACAACTGGGACAAGATCCGGCTCGGGGAAGTAGCGGTAATCCTCTGCATCGGATTTTTCACGACCGGACGAGGTCGTTCCGTCTTCCTCGTGGAAGTGACGGGTTTCCTGAAGAACTGATCCACCATCAGCCAAGATCTGCGCCTGTCGCTGAATCTCGAAGCGAACGGCGTTCGCGATACCCCTGAAAGAGTTCACGTTCTTGGTTTCGGTTCGAGTCCCCAAAGGAGAGGTCGGGGTCGGACGAAGAGAAACGTTGATATCGGCACGGACATTTCCGCGCTCCATACGCGCCTCGGAGACGCCGAGGGTACGGAAGATATCGCGCAGTGCCTGAACGTATGCAGCGGCAACCTCAGGTGCTCGCTCCCCTGCTCCTTCAATAGGACGGGTCACGATCTCAACCAAGGGGACGCCCGCACGGTTGTAGTCAACCAGCGAGTGGTCCGCCCCCTGAATACGACCATCCGCGCCACCGATGTGAGTGTTCTTTCCGGCGTCTTCTTCCATGTGCGCACGCTCAATCTGAACGCGGAACATGGTGCCGTCCTCTAGCTCAACGTCCACATAGCCGTCATAAGCGATGGGCTCATCTGACTGTGAGGTCTGGAAAGCCTTCGTCAGGTCCGGGTAGAAGTAGTTCTTACGCGCGAAACGGCAGCTCTTGGCAATTGAGCAATTCAATGCGAGACCGATCTTGATCGCGTATTCGACTGCCTGGTGGTTGACCACGGGGAGCGAGCCAGGAAGGCCAAGCGACACGGGGGTCACGTAGGTATTCGGGTCGCCACCGAAGGCATTGGGGGCCGCATCGAACATCTTGGTTGCGGTACCCAACTCGACGTGAACTTCAATTCCGAGAACCGGATCGAAGGAAGCAGTAGCCTCCTGGTAATCCATCAGCTCAGTCATTAGTTTTCCTCCCACTGCGCTGCGGGGCAGTTACCCGCGATATCGCCACTGAGTTGCTCAACGAGGCTTGCGACTTCGTACATCTTGAGGTCGTGGTGAGCCGGAGCAAGAATCTGGAATCCAACGGGAAGTCCCTCGGCACTGACTGCATTTGGAACACTCATCGCAGGAATTCCGGCAAGGTTTGCAGGGATGGTCGCGATGTCATTGAGGTACATCGCCATGGGATCATCCATCTTCTCTCCGAAACGGAATGCCGTTGTCGGACAGGTCGGCGAGACCAGAACATCGACCTCTTCAAAGACACGCGCGAAGTCGCGCTGAATCAGGGTACGAACCTTCTGCGCGCTTCCGTAGTAGGCGTCGAAGAAGCCTGCCGATAGGACGTGAGTGCCCAAGATAATACGGCGCTTCACTTCATCACCGAAACCGGCTTCACGAGTCGCAGCCATAACGCGCTCTGCGGTAAAAGGGCCTTCGCTGGGCTCGACGCGGATGCCGTAACGCATACCGTCAAAACGCGCCAGGTTCGAGGAAACCTCAGCCGGCATAATCAGGTAGTAGGCAGCAAGAGCGTAATCGAAGCTCGGGCATGAAACCTCAACGATCTCAGCCCCGGCAGCACGCAACTTCTCAACGGTCGCATTGAAGGCCTCGAGAACATCATCTTGGTAGCCTTCACCGGAAAGTTCGCGGACAACACCAACGCGCAGCCCCTCAATCTTCCCCTCCTTGGCGACCTGAACAACACATTCAGAGAGCGCGGGAACCGGCTCATTCAGGGACGTCGAGTCGTGGGGATCGTAGCCACCGATCACCTCGGTCAGCGCAGCTGCGTCCTCAACCGTGCGGGTTACAGGGCCAATCTGGTCCAGCGACGAGGCCATAGCGATCAGTCCGTAACGCGAAACTGCGCCGTATGTGGGCTTTGCGCCCACGGTACCCGTCACAGCGCCGGGCTGACGGATCGAACCACCGGTATCAGAACCCAAAGCCAGCGGTGCCATGAAAGACGCAACAGCTGCAGCGGAGCCGCCTCCGGAACCGCCGGGGATACGATCAAGATCCCAAGGGTTGCCCGTGCGACCGTAAGCGGAGTGCTCGGTCGACGAGCCCATAGCGAACTCGTCCATATTGGTCTTACCCAGGATGGGCATTCCAGCCTTGTGCAGGAGCTCGACGACGGTTGCATCGTAGGGAGGCAGCCATCCCTCAAGAATCTTCGAAGCGCATGTCGTGGGAACGCCTCGGGTCACCATATTGTCCTTGACTGCAATGGGCACGCCTGCCAAGCGAGGCAGTTCTTCCCCAGCGGCACGACGCGCATCCACGTCGGCAGCAGTTGCAAGAGCACCCTCACGATCGACATACAGGAAGGCGTGGACCTTGGGGTCAATCGCATCGATGCGATCCAAGCACGCCTGAGTGAGCTCAACAGAAGTGATTTCACCGCTACGCAGCAGGTCAGCAAGCTCGCAGGCGGACTTCTTCAACAACGGATTCATCAGTCCTCCTCCAAAATCTGCGGAACCAAGAACATTCCGTCTTCTTGTGCGGGGGCCTGCGCCAAAACCTCGTCGCGGTCGAGCGTCGGACCAACGACGTCTTCACGCCACACATTCGACAGTGGAATGGGGTGCGAGGTCGCGGGAACATCCGGGGTTGCAACCTCGGAGACCTTCGCAACGGCCTCGGTAATAACGTCTAGCTCACCAGCAATTCTGGTGATTTCTTCCGGTGTAAGTGCAATTCGAGCCAATCCCGCCACACGGGTGACCTCATCAGTACTGATCCTTGCCATAACAAGGATGATACCCGCCCGGGGCGCACCTCTCATACCATGCCCATCGGTCGCCACTTTTGAGTAGGCTTAAAACATGTCTCATCATCGACCGTCTTTTTCTTCGCGTACCCTCAAGGCACTGAAAATCACTGGAGCAGCGCTTGTGGGTGCCCAAGCAGCGGCACTGATCGGCGTCCATATCGTTGATAAGCTCCGTAAAGACCGCGTTCCGCGGGTCGCAGGCGGTTTCCCAACTCTTCCTCCCTTAGACACCGAAGTTGATGGGACGGAGGTTCGCACCTATACCGAGGGCACCTCTCTTTATGAGGACATGCTTGAGGCGATCACCTCAGCAGAGGACTACATTTTCTTCGAATCGTATATTTGGCGCTCAGACGCATGGGGCAAACGCTTCAAATCGGCACTTCTTGCCGCCGCTCAGCGCGGGGTTGACGTCCACATCGTCTACGATGGCTTCGCCATCATGAACCAAGACCCATTCTTTTACGTCTTTCCAAAGACTCCCCATCTCTACATCCGTCGTTTCCCCGAAATCCGTTCGGGAATGTTCACCTTCAATCTGCGTAAAACCGGTCGCGATCACCGCAAGATCATGGTCGTCGACGACCGTGTCGCCTTCGTCGGCGGGTACAACATTGGTGATCCTTTTGCCCTCGAATGGCGTGATACCCACGTGCGCGTGACAGGGGAAGCAGTCGCAGAGTTAAAGTACGGCTTCATTGACTTCTGGAATCACTTCAAGCGTCGCGGACAACCTAAACTTCCGCGCAGTCGGGCCCCCAGATGGACCAGCGATGTATCACTGGCCTTCAACCAACCTTCACGCCTGCTCTACCCCGTTCGAGGCCTCTACATCGACGCAATCGATCGGGCGCAGCACTCAATTCGTATCACCAGTGCGTATTTCATCCCCGACCGTGAGATTTTCGAATCCCTGGTACATGCAGCACGCCGCGGAGTCCGGGTACAGATTCTGATCCCGGAGTATTCCAACCACATCCTCGCCGACTGGGTTGCACGCCCCTATCACGGGCCACTGCTGAAAGAAGGGGTGGAAATCTGGCTGTACCAAGATGCAATGATCCACTCCAAGACCATGACAATTGACGGAGTCTGGTCAACGGTCGGCACCGCAAATATCGACAGGCTTTCCCTGCAGGGCAACTACGAAGTCAACGTCCAGTTCCGTTCGCAAGCCTTCGCGGCAACGATGGACCGGATCTTTGAGCTTGACCTGACCAATGCGCGCAAGCTTAGCTTCGAGGAATGGGAAAAACGCTCGCTACTCACCCGAATTTCCGAGCGTCTTCTGCACCCCTTCGAATTTATCGTTTAGTCATCGAGGGCGGCGAGCCCCCGCTCGAGCACCCGCTCAAAATAGCTTTGATCAACAACGGGCACGCCCAAGGCCTCAGCCTTTGCGGCTTTCGATCCCGCGCCGGGCCCTGCGATGACCAACGACGTCTTCTTCGATACCGATCCCGAGGCCTTTCCTCCTCGAGCGACGATCGCTTCCTTCGCGCCCTCTCGCGTGTAGCCGGGCATTGCGCCTGAAACAACAATGGTCAGCCCTTCGAGGGTTTGTTCGATATCCTTGCGAACTTCATCTTCCATTCGGACTCCCGCAGCTTGCCACGCACGAATAATTTCCACATGCCAATCTACGTCGAACCATTCCCGCAAAGATTGAGCAATTACTTGGCCAACACCATCGACTTGCGCCAGTTGCTCGACAGAAGCCTCCATTAAGAGATCCATCGAGGGGAAGGTCATTGCCAGAGCCGATGCCGCGGTTGGCCCAACATGGCGAATCGAAAGTGCGACCAGAATGCGTGCAAGCGGCCGCTCTTTTGCAGCCTCGATCTGCTCAAGCATCATCTTCGTGTTCTTCGAAGGAGTGCTCTCAATCGGGGTATAGACCCCACTATTTCCCTTCTGTTTCCAGGCCTTAGTCCAAAAGTATCGAACCTGCATCCAATCGCCGGTTTCTTGGCCATCCTTGGTCACCGGCTTCCAGACCATGACATCGCGTAAGCGTTCAGCTTCGAGGCTGAAAACATCACTTTCCGAGGACAACAGAGGCTTTTGGACAGAAGGAAGAAGAGCCTCGGCATCACCGATCAACTCACCATGAGTCAGTGTGTCGGTGTTTTCCATGTGCAGCGCAGTCCCGTTTTCCAGGAAAACAGTCCGTCCTGCCGCGAGCGCGGCGGCTACCTCGTCGCGATTGGCCTCGGGCTGGGTAAGGGCAAGCGCGGCCTCGTCCCCAAGTCCTTCGATGTCCAAGGCGGAGCGGGCACCCAAGTGAGCAATCCGCTCGGTAATTTGTGCCGGGCACCCCGCCTGGTTCGGGCAACGAAGATCCACATCCCCTTCTTTCTGGGGAGCCAGCTTCGTCCCACACGAAGGGCAGTTTTCCGGCATAACGAAGGGATATTCACTGCCATCGCGGGCGGCGACTACGGGGGCGACGATCTCGGGGATAACATCCCCGGCTTTCCGCAAAACGACAAGGTCGCCAATCAGAACGCCTTTTCGGGCAACTTCACTAGCGTTGTGCAAGGTTGCGCGTGAGACGTGGGAACCGGCAACGAGAATACGCTCCATGACGCCATAAGGTGTCACGCGTCCGGTACGACCCACTTGAACTCGGATATCAAGGAGGCGGGTATTAACCTCTTCCGGCGGGAATTTATAGGCGGCGGCCCAACGTGGAGCACGTGAGGTCGTACCCAAGCTTGCCTGAATCGCACGATCATTAATCTTGACGACAACCCCGTCGATTTCATGTTCTAAAGAGTGTCGTTGAGCGCCCAATTCAGCGATACGCTTCTCAATCGCCTCGCGACCACGCAGGAGCTTAGTGTGAGGAGAGACCGGCATCCCCCAATTTTTCAGGCACTCAAACCACCCAGACAAGGTATCGGGTTCTGTAAAACCGCTATCTCCGGCTTCGACAAAACCAATGCCGTGCGCCAACATCGCAAGAGGACGTTCAGCGGTTTTCTTCGGGTCTTTTTGACGCAAAGAACCCGCAGCTGCATTGCGAGCGTTCACAAAGGGCGCCTCACCCACGCGAACGCGCTCAGCATTAAGAGATTCAAAATCCTTCGTCGGAAAGTAGACCTCGCCGCGAATTTCAACGCGGGCGGGAACCACGCCCTTCAAACGATGAGGAATACACGAAATTGTCCGGACGTTGGCGGTGACATCTTCGCCAACCCACCCATCACCTCGCGTTGCTGCTCGAGAGAGTACGCCATTTTCATAGAGCAAATTGACTGCAAGACCGTCAATCTTGACCTCGGTGAGCATGTCCAGATCGCTGCGACCCGTGTCATTAGCCATTCGGGTTTCCCAGCCTGCGAGCTCTTCCAAAGAGAAAACATCGTCCAGGCTGGTCATCTGCTGGAGGTGTTCAACCGGCGCAAAGGCTTCCGAAGCCGCGCCACCAACCTGAGTGGTCGGAGAATCTGCACTGCGATACTGCGGGTATTGTGCCTCAAAGTCTTCGAGTTCGCGGTAGAGCTTGTCGTACTCTGCATCCGACAAAACAGGAGCATCACGGTCGTAGTACGCCGCTCGTGCATCATCAACTTCCTGAATGAGTTGGTGGTAGTGGTCAACTAGCTGGCGTTCCTCTTCACTCATGCTTGTCATTGTGTCATCTCCATTCAGGGCGCGCTTGTTCCCCACACGCAGATCTTCTTGTTCTTCCTCCACAGCTAGGACAGAGCATCGGCGTTTTCCACAGCTTTGCCTTTTCACAGGCGCGAGCACGAAGGCTGTTCAAGGCTGAAGGGTGAAGAGAAACCGGCCTCGCGCGAGTGCGCAGTTCACGTGCTCACGCAGGGATGTAGTTGGGAGGTGATCACGCTCGTGGGAGATTTCCCCTTGGCGCCAGCGCTTCTTCAAGCTGCCCTTCGCTCCTCGTGGCATTTTGCTTGCGTGAGTGGGCCAAACATTGGGCTGGTCGCTTCTCCCTTGGGTTGCGCTCGAGCATTTCCGGCACAGATACAGATCTTCACCGATCACCGAGGCCGCGAGCGCATGAGTTTCCTTCTTGACAGTGAGGATGCACAGATATGGATCCGCCCAGCGACTTTCATCCCGTGGCGACGCCTTCGTTCGAACCGTGTATATACCCCCACCAAAGGTATGCAAGTCAAAGTAGCTGGCTGCTCCGCTAGCGACTATTACCAGTTGCGACAACGGCCGCGCGATCTTTCTTTTCCTTCTTCCTCACGTGCTTCGAGGCCCCTACCTACGTTGTCCCTCATTGGCATTGTTCCGCTTCTGCTTTTCATGGTGATGCGCATGCTGGTCATGGGAGTCTACGGTGGACTGTCGCTTCTTCTGCTCCTCGTTCCCCTCATCAGCATGTCGATCCTCGGGGTAGTAGTCATGAAACGACGAAAACCCAGACATCGCATTGATGCAGCGGGGCTTGCACTTCTTCTTGAAGCTGCAGCTCCTTCCAGCTCAGAATCTTCGTCCCTCCTGATCTATCCCAACCAAATTGGGCGCGGGAAAGCTCAAGAGGTCTCTCGCACTGGCGGGGAAACATATCTTGGTTTTGTTGGCCCCGAGGCCAAGTTGAGTGCTTTGTGGTGCGCGGCTCAGCTCGCGGCGCAGTTGGGAGGAGCGCGGGTAGCCGAAGGCACTGATGAGCTTATCGATATCGGAAGGCAAAAATCTCTCAGCCCGGGTTCCACTAATTCTGGGCCCTGTCGTATACGCATTAGACTTCACGCTCCGGGTGAGGACGAGAGCGGGGACGAAAGTATTCACCTTGCCTGGGCGCCTCATTTCAGTGAACTTCCAACGTGGTGCCACACAGTGATACCCGCTTCCCGCACACCTGTGTCTTCGACGTGGTGGAAGATGTTGGGTAGAGACGCACTCTTCGGCTCAATTCCCGAACACGTCGATTTCGATGAACTTCCATTTGAAGTAAGCGATCACGATGACGGGTTACGGACACCGATTGGGAAAGACAGCTCAGGAATTGTTGACATCGACCTCGTAAAGCACGGACCTCATGCCCTCATTGCCGGCACAACAGGTAGCGGAAAATCGGAGGCGCTTCGAACGTGGCTTCTTGGATTATGCGCAAGCTACTCCCCTTCACGCCTCCGCTTGGTTTTGGTGGACTACAAAGGAGGATCTGCCCTTACTCCCCTCACTGCACTCCCTCACACTGAGACCGTTTTGACCGACCTCGACCTTGGTCATTCCTCGCGCGCTCTCAGAGGTCTCGCGTCATGCATTGCGACGCGAGAAGCGCAATTTGCACAATACGCAGTCAAAGACCTCTCACAGTGGCATGAACGTTTTCTTCAAGAGTGTGCTCCTCCCCCACCTCCACGAATTCTCATAGTCATTGATGAATTCCAAGTTCTTGCTGATCTTCATCCGGAAACCCTCGAGACTTTCTCAAGACTTGCGGCTCAGGGACGTTCACTTGGTTTGCATTTGATCTACGCGACCCAACATCCCGGCGCCTCGATCAACGCTCACATGCGTGCCAACACAGAACTACGGATTGCACTGCGAAGCATCTCTGATTCTGCTTCACACAGTGTGATTGGCAGCGCAGAGGCTGCACGCCTTCCCCGTATTCCTGGCAGAGCATTGCTCGGTTCCGGAAAGCCTGTCCAGTTTGCGTATTGCGCGAATATCGAGCAGACCATCGCTTCGATTTCGAAGAGGCAGTCAGATTCCATTGGCACGCCTTTGTGGTGTCCTTCTTTGCCCTCTCAGCTCACACGCCGCGATCTCGATCAGCTCTGCTCTTCAGAAGGGGGCATACCCATTGGGCTCATCGACGGGATCGAAAATGGTGCGCACCAATGTCTTAGGTGGCAACACGGAAATATCATGATGAGCGGTTCTGGGAGTTCGACGAGCAAGCTTGCGTTACTCGCTCGTTCGTGTGCAACGACCTTGAGCGATTCGCTGGGCTTTCCCCTTTGCGGAGTGTCGATTGATTCGGGCACCCCGCATTCGAGCGCAACTTCAGCCAACTACCTGATTCGTGACATCGTGGATTTCGGGGTTCTTTGCGAAGACCTTTGTCATCGCGCTCCATGCGTTATCTGGCTTGAGGATATCGAAGGGACCCTACATATGTTGGAAGACTGCTTGGGAGTTCTTCGTGCTCATGATCTGTGGGGTCAGTTCACTCGCTCATGCGATGGCGTCAACATTGTTCTTATTGCCAGCGATGTATCAGGCCGGTTTACCTCACGCACGCTTTTTGGTTCCTATGAACACATTTGGTATGAGATTCCCAATCCCCAAATTGCGGAAACCTGCCCAGCGATCCGCGGAGCCGAGTGTACAGATTCACCCGCTCAGCTTTGGAGCAGTGCTCACAAGTCTTTACTCTGCTTATGCTCCGATTCCGTGAAGCCCTCTTTACCGCTGAGCATCCAATCGTGGAATCAGATACTTCACGACTGTCAGGGGCAATTGGACACCGCGGCACCCCATCGGTTGAACTCTTGCTCTTCCCTTCCATCGGCCACACTCAATGCATCCGCTCTAGACCAACAAAGACCGCACTTCCCGATCACCCCAGCAACGTCCCGATCGAGAGTTGCTTCACTTACCAAAACCAGCTCTGACATGCGAATTCATTCGTATATCATTCGTTACGGCGCGCAATTAAAACGGTTCTTATTTTCTGAAAATAATTGCACATTTATTGGAGAAGAGAATTCGGTATTAATTGACGCTCTTAGAGCAATAAATGCAGGTTGCATCATTCACCATTTAGAGCACTCACAGTGGATGAGGGCGCTTGAAAACCGCACCGAACTGCTACTTTTCGCAAATCCACCCAAAGAGGCACTTCGATTCATCGCCCAGAATTGCCAGAATTTTCCCAGTTCTTTATATGCACATTCTTGGAATTCTTATTCCGGGGTAATTGTTCATCATGGCTCTGCTGGGCGTTTCGTCCTGACTTTTAAATAACGTGACGTCTTACACAGCACTTTGTGTTTTTTATGGCCTCTTGACTCTTGATATACACTCGCCAATCCCCGAAACTAAGGACTGTTGTTTTTGTTCGGTGCGGGCATACCTTGCCTGCACTCATGCTCTTGAAGGAGTACCCATAATGGATTGGCGGAGTAAAGCCGCATGTCTCAGCGTCGACCCAGAACTCTTTTTCCCGATCGGGAATACGGGTCCGGCCATCGCACAGGCGGCTGAAGCCAAGGCAGTTTGTCGTGAATGCGCAGTTCAAGCAATCTGTCTGCAGTGGGCACTCGACAACAATCAGGACTCTGGTGTTTGGGGAGGGATGAGCGAAGAGGAACGCCGCTCCCTCAAGCGCCGCGCAGCGCGCGCCCGTCGCATGTCCTGAGAATTGCCTGCACACATGAGTGGTGGTGGGAACGGAGTCGTTCCCACCACCACTCATTTTTAGGTCTGCTTATCTAAGGCTCATACCCTCCAATCTGATAAGTCACCTCAGATATCAATGCGCCTATAGGCATCCTTTCCTTCCCCGACGATAGAGCAGCCCACCAGCAAGGGCCCCGACTCCCGCGAGCGAGATGATCAGAACACCCGAAGTGCCAGTATGAGCGACCTTCTGAGGCTTGGGTTGTTCTACGTTGAGGGTTTGCTGAGCGGCATTTATATCTCGATGGAATGCGATTCGCTGATCACCGTGAAATAGATCTTCAAAAATGACAATGCTCTTTGCTTTGATGTCTTCTCCCTGAACGTTAATCATCACCTCTGCACAGCCAGATGCTCTCTCAGCAGTGAAATCAGCTGTTCCTTCTACCGGTCGACCAGCAGCGCTCAATGGTTCACCACTTTCTCGGTCAACCACATTTGCTTTCAGCAAGTAACGTTCCCCTGCCTCGAGACCTTCATAGCAAACCTGGTCAACGATCTTGGACGGTCCCAGGTGGGCAATGACCTGGTCACCATCCCCTCCATCGCGAGCACGCGTTGCCAGGCGAATGATCGAGGGCGCTTCTCGCGTGTACTGTTCATGCGGATCCTCGACACTGGAACGGAAGGCTTCAACGCGACCATCACCGTCAAACTCTGTAGTAAAAACGTAGGTTCCGAGACGCTGCGGATCCACTGTAAATCGAAGATCGCCAAGCGATGGATAGTATCCATTCTTTGCGGGAACCTCGGCAACTCCAACTTCTTCTGCTTTTTCTCGGTTTTCTTCAAGAACCTCAAGGCCTTGGGGGAAGAAAAGCAGACGATGACGCATGTGCGATGTGTCGGCAGCGATTCTCTCAGAACCACTCCAATAAGTGTGTCCTTCCGGGAAGCCGCTAACCCATAGATCATCGATTAAGAAGTCTCCCCCATTGGTCTCTTTGAGCTGTGCGGCAGAGTGAATCTGGATCTTCCAGGGAATCACTTGCGTTTCATGAGTGAGTCCCAGCTGATCGGCCCAATCGGCGTGGATAAGGGGAGAGTATTGTCCCTGGGCTTCTTTACGCACTCTCCATACCCAAGAAACAAATCCTGGTTTTGCCTGTCCTTCAGGAAGAGGAATACTGACCTGGCGCTCCCCTTCTCCGCGGAAAACAACTGTTGTGCTTCCAAGAACTCGCGTATCCTTCGAGATGAAACGTGTATCCAAAGGCTCATTTGGAGGTTCGTTCCCCAGATCGTAGGCAGTTCCTTCGAAGGTTACCGGTATCGGTCCGTGCTCATCATTGATCCACTTTCCATCACCGTAATTGGGGTCTGCAAAGGCCGCGACGGTATCGCTCAGGGTATTGTCCTTCACGCTGGTTTGGTCTACTTGTGATCGTCCCATTGGCTGAAAGTCCATGAGCACCTTCCAGGTTCCTCCCTTGAGGCGCTTTTCTTCCTTGTCGCCGCCTGGCCTGTTCCCGTACGAGGCCGTGTCCTGAGTCGCCGGGTTAACTCCGTATTTCGTGAGTGTAGAGCGCACAGGGTTTTCGTAGTTTCCTACCCATTTCACGGTTCCATTACCGGTTGCTTCCCACTCAAGACTCAGGGCATTTCCTTGCGTTTCTCCATCCCATTGGCTGGTGCCCGTGGAAGTGAAACGGGCAGGACCAATAAGCATGAGGTGGAGTTTCAGCTTCGGAATCCACTCCCCTTTTTCATTCTTCACGCCGAGGTCTTTAAGTACACCAGTGCGAGGAGTATGGGTTTCTACGCTTCCATTTTCATAGGTCGTAACAGCTGATTCCTTTGCTTGACGCACGTAATCTTTTGCCCTGTCGAAAACTTTCGGCAGCTGATGTCGTACGCCGTCAACCAAACTATTGACGGAATCTTGAGTGTTCTTCCCTGACTGGTCTCCTTCAAAATTCGCGTGAATCAGGAATGAAAGCGCCGCACGGTTTTCTTGGTGTCGATCATCCTGGTAGCGATCAAGAAGCCATGCCATTTGCGCGGTCGAAAGATCAAGCTCATCCGGCCCCCAGCGCTTGGACTCTCCCAAATCTGTAATCGATGCGGTGTCCTGAGGCTTGGGGTTTGCTCGCCACATGTGTGTGCACCACACCGGGTAACGCGTCTCAACGTTGTGCGGTGCGGTGTAAGCCCCCAGCCAAAATCCTCCAACAGATTGTGCGCCAACGCCTTTCACGTACATGCCGTTTCCTTCAAAGAGCGCGTGCGCCGGCTGTGGATTCAACGCCAGTCCGCTGAGAGTTCCGATTGCCGTTGCAAAGACCAGTGCAACAGTTCCTTTTCTTGCACGATGCACCCAGCCTTTTTGAATATTCGGATGCCTCCCGATCATGGATCATTCCTTTCGCAATCACTGGAGGTCGCTCCTCCATGATGCGAGGGTATGAGGATGTCTCATCTCTTCGGGACGAGGATGCAAAATCTGTGGATAACTAGTTTCTGAGCTTGAACTGTGGACAAAGTTGCTGCCCAATCAACGCGAAATCTCATGCAGTGATCAGCCCATGATCGAACAGTGCTACGGATAAAGCACAGCCCGCGCTGCTGAGCAGCGCGGGCAGTAATACTAAGGTTTCACGATGCTAGCCGTGCACCTCACTTATGCGACCAGAAACGAACCACCGTTTGAGGCTGGCTAGGATCTTGGAAGGATCGAGCCATCTCGCCCTGGTAGGTGTAGTCATCGGAGAAGCGAGTGGAGGATGTCGGCAAGTACTGCGGGTCATCACCAAGAACAAAGTTGTAAACCTTCTTGTTGCCTTCCCACGAGAACTCCATACCATCATTGATCTGAACACCATCAGCCTTGGGAGTCCAATAACGATGGGTCTTTCCATCAACCGGATTCACCCGATCTCCGTCCCACCAGTAGAGGGCATAATTCGCATCTTCAGGAATATCACGGTCAACCTTGCCATTGACGCGAGCGTAGTTCACAACCAGATGCTGAGGCTCATAACCATCCCAGTCACGACGCGGATTATTGCCAATGCTCACACCGCGAAGTTTCAACTCTTCTGCATTGAATGCAAAATCTGAGCGAACATCCTCTGCAAAAGGACGAACGATGATGTTGTCATTCAGATCGACGCCGGCAATACGACCGTTGACCTGAACTTCTTGGAAGTCGATCGCGCCGCGAGACTTACCGTAGTAGTCATCTTTCGTTCCACTGCGAACAATCTTGTTGCGCTGAATGCTGGCCCTCTTGTTCAAGGTCAAGTTCCAGTCGAAATTATGACCACCGAATACGGTATTGAGACGAATACCAGCACCTTCAAAATTCCCCGTAATGAGGTTGTTCTCTGCCTTCTGTCCAGATCCGCCAAAGAAGCCGATTCCAGCTGCACGCCATCCGAGCTCAATCGTGTTGTGAGTGAACTCGATATTGTCGGTATGACGAGCATTCGATACATACTGGACAGGCTCACCGGGTTGAGACTGTGCATGACTCGACCACGATGCAAGGCCATCATCGCCATTTCCACGAATATTGGAATTTCGCACAGCCGAGTTCCGGCTTCCCTGAGAGTAGTTCAATCCATCCGCAAAATTGTTGCGAATACGGGAATGGTCGACCAGCATGTGCTCCGTGTATTGCATGTATTTCTGGTCGACATAGTCACCCATCCAGAAACCGCACTCGAAATGTTCGATCCAGAGGTTTTCAAACTGTGAATTCTTGGTAACTCCCTGGAATCCCTTGTAGTTCGCCCCCTCGTTATAACGGGACTTGAGATTAGTCGACATGTAGAAGTCTCGGACCTGAAGGTCATGGCTGGTATGTTCCAGAACGATTCCGCCGCTGGCCCTATTCGGGTTACGGAAGAAGAGATTCGTGTACCAGATACCTGCACCTTGAATCGTCAGTTTGTGGTTGCCATTCGGAGAATGGTGGATTGCGAGCTGACGATCGAACTCAAAGGTTCCGCGAGGAATGTAGAGTGTCTTGTTTTCATCCGATGCGCGCCTTAGAGCTGCCAAGAACGCATCAGAATCGTCTTTTCCATCATTGGGGCGCGCATAAACCTTACGAGTTTCCCAAACACCCGGTGCTTTCTCTTCAGTCACCGTCAAGTCATCATCAGTGATGCTCACAGAGTTATCAGGACGTTGAATTTCCGGAAGAGCCTGCTCAAGCTCAACAAAGTCAATGCCATAGACATGGCCTTCGCTTCCCGTACGAACGACACTGATCCTGTCTCCCGGGTTCACCTGACGGTTAAGAAGACCGTGAACCTCATCAAAAAGGAATCGTGCATGCGCCGGACCATTACCGGGATCCTTCTGCCATTCCTCGTCATAAACCTTGCTCTTTTGAACATACTGGTACGCACTTTCTGACGAGAGATTAAAAGTGGCAGCAGTTTCGCCGTTGACACGAATATCAACGCTTCCAGCCGTGTGATCAGGAAGAGTGAATCGAAGATCAATCGCATTCCCAGGAACTTCGGCAGTGAAGCTCACTGAAGAATCCTTGCCTTCGAGCTCGACGTAGGACTGTTCACCGGCCTCAATCGCTGTTGAGTCAAGCATTTCGTTAACCGACTGACTCTCATCAAGCGAGACGACGTGTGCACGATCAAGCTGGCCACGCTCGGCCTCGTAACGGGTATAGGGGAAGGAAGCCCCGTAGGTCGTGTCGTCACCGGCAGCAACGGCACTGTTGCCGCCCAGCGAAGGAACCATTGCAATGACGGCAGCCGCGCCAACTGCTCCCACAATCTTTCGGTGTTTCATGAAGAAGTTCTTCCTTTGTATCGGCAGCGACACGACTTCCGCATATGAGATTGCGAAATTTGGTCGCCTCTAGGTGTTGAGATAGGCAGCCTGACCGTTTTTTCGGTTATGAGAAGGCCTATACGTTTTTAACCTTAAGGAAGCTTCGTGGGAGCATTTGTAAAAGATTCTTGATTCGGACTCATCATCTGCTACAAGATTTCTGCACGAATTCTTATGAATTACTTACACATTTTGATGCGCATCACGAGCGAATTTATTTCGCACACAAATCTGCGTCAAAGCGCAGGATCCCAAAGTTCGCAAGCCTTATAAAACATGAGCACAACACGTTTTCGGCAACATTTCCAGAGGAGTTTATTACCGATATTACGCATTGATCGAGAATTTTCTGAAAGAACGTTCAATGGATTTGTTTTGCCGAGGCCAGGGTGACGATACGCACGAAATATGCGGACGCTGCCCTCCCTATGCCTCTACTAAAACGATGAAGAGATTAAATTTCTTTTCGAAGTAGCCGAGGACGAGTCCCTCGCAATAAAGATTATCGGGGATCTGAACTTCGTCGATAAACTCATCCGAGAATGGCGGGAAGACTGCCTGCTCGATAGACAGAGGCTGACCTCCTCAAGCCAAACTAGCACCACCGCAACATGCGCGTGGGGACGAGCCCGCGCTACCACAAGAAGACGACGCGTAAGAAGAAGTAGGGGGTAACGCGGCGCGCCCCGTCCCCCACGAAAACGAGCGGAGAAAAGGGGGCGGCGTGCGCGGTTGTTCGCGCGAGTGTGATTCTCACTTCCGGTGGTAGCGAGGGCTGGTTCCCAGGTGGACGGTGATTGTCTTGTTGTCATTCAAGATGACCCCTTCGTCCGTTCCACGATAGACGTAGGACGACGGGAAGGATTCTGTCAGCGTGGCCCCTGCGATCCCGTCCATGTAGTCCTGCATCTCCTTGAGACTGGGGGAAGAGCCATTGGGCTTTGGAATAATGGGGTTCTCATTCGGGTACTGCGAGGGATCCGTGTTGACCAACGACCCCAGAGCCGCCGCACCATAGCCGGTGTATTTATCCCACTTGTGATTAGGGTTCAGGCCCGTGCGAACCAGGAGCTGGAGGATCTGGTTGGTAGTGGCCTCGGGCCACCGCTGGCGCGCTAAAGCCAGCATGCCGGCCACAAGCGGCGCAGACACAGATGTCCCATTGACCGTTTGAGGCTGGTTTGTCGCAGGGTCGAAAGTGTTGAAGGGCCCGCCAAAAGCAGCTGTGACCACGCCGTCGCCCCAGGAGGAGTAGGACGCGAACGTACCGTCGGCGTTAATCGCGGACACACCAACGACGCCAGAGAACCTGCTCAGGTGCGTCACATTGTCGTCACTGGCGCCATTTCCGGCGGAGGCGACGATAATGACGCCCTTGCTGATCGCGTTGGCAATCGCCCACTTCAGCTCAGGACTCTCCTCCGAGACACTTTGCGAGACGGAAATGATCTGTGCACCGTCCTCAACAGCCTGGTTGATGAGGTTGGCGAAAGTGTTGAGCCGCCCCCCCATCGGAGCTGCACGTGCCGTTCGACGTTGTCGATGCCGTCGACGACTGGTAGGTATACAAGGTCGCATCGGGTGCCACGCCGGTCTTGGGGGAAACCAGGATGATCGCCATGTCGGTGCCATGACGTTTCCCATCGGGGGTCGCCTCCACCGCGCATCGGCTCTTGTCGGTGACCTTAGCCCCCCTTGAGCGCAGGGTCACTCGTATCAACCGGACCGCCGATGGCAGCGATCGTGACACCCTTACCGGTGTACCCCTTGGCGCGTACGGTATCCAGTGGATAGTAGGAGAAATAATCCTGTGAAGGCACCGCATCGTCAGCAAGAGCCGGGGTAGGTGCCACCGTCAGGGCACCAACCGCCAGAGCCAGAGCGGAGAATACGGAAGTCAGGGCGCGCGCCGCCCTCCCCGCGAAAGCGAAGGGAGAACGGGGCGCGGCGTTGGAAGACAGGATCACCATTGACGCGGATCCTAGGGCCGCAGTGTGTTTGCGCGAACTCGTCACCGTATCACAGGTTTCGGTCACCTTCAGGGCGACTGCTTGCTGCTGCTTGTCGTCGTAACTGACGTCCGTTTTCCCGGCCACTGTTGACTCCAAAAAGCTTGATGAGGAAAAAGAGAGTACGTCGATACGCTCGGCTACTTACTTAGCAACCTTGAAGCGGCGGACCAGCGGCTCCTCGGGCTGCTCATCACCATCGATCTTCATAGTCCACACGTACGTTAGGTCAGCGCCCGACCCCTCTACGTCTACCGTCCATGACGAGTAGTACTCGCAGTCCTGCTCCACGCACAGGTCATAGGTGTCCTTGCCCAGGCGCCAGTAATCGGTGGCCGACATCATCTGGTAGATGCGCTCGTCCTTGTTCACCACGGTGTTGCCCTTGGGATCCAACTTGAAGGTCTGGTCGGCGATCAACCAAGAACCCTCCGCGACCAGCTCCGTTCCCACCATCTTGCTCAGGGCCTTAGCCTTCGCAGCGATCTCTCGTTTTTCCGAGCCAGACGCAGACTGCATCTGAGCGACCAGCTGCTGCTTTTGCCCCTCGGGAATGTTGGGCAGCTTCGAAATATCGGTGGGAGTCAGCGCGCTACTCAAGACGCTGCAACCGGACAAGGCGAGGGAAGCTAGCAGCAGGGAAGCAGTAGCTGCGCGAATGCGACAAGACACGAGAGTGGACATCTTTTTCCTACTTTCAGACCGGTCAATCATATGCGACGAAGGAGCCGACTTACCAATAAGGTATCAGAATGCCGACGGGGGCTACGTCAGCGCGACTAGCCGTGATCTCGACGAGGTGCTGCGTCGTCTGGAGGACTCGGTGCCGATGCTGGAGCCCTCGGAGGACGGTGATGCCGTGGCTCTGGCAAACGGGATCTTTGATCTGCGGACGAAGGAACTCGCGCAGCTAAGCGAGCGCCGGGGTGCGCCTACAGGCGACTCTCGGCCTCGGCAAGCTCGATGTAGCGCGCGAGTTCCTCGTCCAGATCGTCCGCCCCGTCGGACGGCGCCTCAGCCTCTGCGTCCGTCTCCTCCTGCCCGTAGCGCTCCAACAGGAGGCGCTCTCGGTAGAGGTTGTCCGCCGTCATGCCGATGTTCCGGATGAGGGACGCGTTGAGGACCATGCCCACGACGATGCCGATAATCGGCAGGATCTGCGCCATCTTCATGCCGACGAGACGCGTTCCCATGGCCGCGAACAAGGAGTTCACGGATGCGGTCAGCGCGTTGTTCCCGACGCTCCCCATAGATCCGCGCTTGGTCAGCTTGCTCACCACCTTGTTAAACATGCGCATCGAGGTCTCCTTCTCGACGGCATGGTCGTCAACCGTGCTACGCGGGGCGATAGCCTGGGATAAAACCATCGCGGAGAACAGCTTTTCCGCTGGATCCTTCGTGTCATACCCGTAGTACGCAGCCGTATGTGACACGAGTCGAGCAGAGGAAGCCAAGAACGTCGCGATATCAAGTCCGATCGCCCCCGCAATCACGCCGACACCGGGTGCCGAAGCGATGCCCAGACCGAGGAGAGCCGCGACCGCCCCTCCCGTCGCGAATACGCTGCTCAGCGCTCCTTCCGTCGCGGTAGCGACGGCATATCCCACCTTCAGGTGGGGCCTGACCAATTGGATCTCTGCCAGGTTCAGGTTTCGGATGTCTTCGAGACACTCCACGTCGTTGCCGGCCCTACGATACGCCTTCACAATTCGTTCGCGTCGAATCGATGATTCGGCGGCTGATGTCGCCTTCTCGACGAGCCCCAGAACAGCCGATGAGATCCAGCCGGCAACCGTAGCGACGCCGGGCATCTTGCCCGCGAAGCCAACCACTTTTTTCAAAGGGGTGAGCACGTACGAACGGATGCGCTGAGTGATGACTCGAGGACTGCGAGGGTTGACCTGAGCGACCTTCCATTCCTGGATCGCATCCCACTGAGCACGATCCTCATCGGTCATGCGCTGCCGAATATCGTCGCGTGCGTTGTTCTCTTCCTCCGGCTGATCCGTCATACCCCAAGCCTACCCGACCAAGATAAAGCGGCCCACACCACAGAGCGAGCGGGATTGCCGCTCTCCTACGGGCGACTCTCGGCCTCCGCGATCTCCACGTAGCGCGCGATGTCTGCGCTCAGCTCCTGGCTGTCGGCAGACCTCGCCAGGTCCGTCGAGGCACCATCGGAGGTCTCCACGCGACCGTAGCGTTCGGCGAGGAAGCGCTCGCGGTACAGGTGATCGGCGGTCTCGCCGATGGTGCGCATGAGGGCGGCATTGAGCCCGGCGCTCACGACGACTCCCGCGACAGGGACGATCTGCGCGAGCTTGCGAGACGCCAGACGCACGCCCATTGCGCTGAAGAGGGAGTTCATCGCGCTCACGACCACGTTGCCGCCGAGCGAACCGCGCCGGGCAAGGTCACGCATCACCTTGTTGAAGGCCAGCATCGTCGTCTGCTTTTCGACGACGAAATCGTGGCCGCTGCCCGTCGGGTCGATCGCCTACGAGAGCACCATCGTGGAGAAGAGTCGCTCCGTGGGGTCCTCCGAGTCGTAGCCGTAGTAAGCGGCCGTGTGTGCAACGAGGCGCGTCGCAGCGGCCAGGAAGGTCGTGATATCGACGGCGATAGCCGAGGCCGTGACCCCCACTCCCGGGGCAGAGGCCACCATTGACACACCCGAGACCCGCGACCAGCTCTTCGAGTACTTCGTGGATAAGGTATTCATCGGGCGCGAGCAGATCATCATCGCGTCCTATTTCCATGACAGCGCAGCGCCCATCGAGTTCGAGGAGCTAGAAGAAGCGCTCACCAGCGGACACAGAGCGGGGGAAGTGCGAACCTACGCTCGAAAGCGAGAGTTCGACACTTCCCCCTCAGGTGGAGATGGGGGGAATCGAACCCCCGTCCAACAGCCGACCCCGAGGTATTCTCCGAGCGCAGTCTGCGAGTTATTTCTCAGCCCCTGGCATCATGCAGACCTGCTACCAGATAGGCTCAGTTGATTAAGTGTCGGAGCCGTCCTACCAACGCGGACGGCACCCAGTGGCTTCCTAGACGACGCCAGACACCGGACCGGAAGCAACTTCCGGGCTGACGGACTAAAGGTTCACGCGGCAATCAGGCGGCGAGAACGTAGTCGGTGCGATTCTGTTCGGCACCTATTGGTTTGCACACATCGTTAACGAGTAGAGCATGCCTCCTCGGCTCGCTTCCCCTCGATCGACGACCGCTGTCGAAACCGATCATCCCCTATTGAGTTCTTCACTCTCCGGCGTCCTGCCACGACAGCAGCACGAACACCGGACTTGAAATCATACGTCCCCACGGCTGAGCTGGCAAGAGAAACCCAAGGAGGCTCTACATAAGCTTTGTAGATTCCAACTTCTCAACCAAGAGCCGGTTGTTCTTGATGAGGAAGGGGCGAATCCCCAATCCCAGAACCACGGCAAATAGGGCAAAGGCACCCAGTAACAGCATTGCATCAAGGTACTCATTACCCGCATATCCCGCAATCGAGGCGCGCAGAGCCGTGATCCCATGCGTTGCGGGAAGATACGGAGAAATTGCCCGGAAGAAACTCGGCAGAATATCCAAGGGGAATGCGCCACCGGAAGCCGAAATCTGGAGCACCAAAAACAGCACGCCCAAAGCCTTCCCCGCATTCCCGAAAGTCGCAATGAAGGTATAGAGCAGGAATGAGAACACCAAAGCCATGAGCCATCCCGCACACATAAACTCCCACGGATGAGCGTGCTGAACTTTCAGGAAGAACAGCTCACCCAGGCATAGGATTGTCGCTTGGATAAGCGCGATCAGCCCAAAAATGAGGTAGCGCCCGAGGAAGCCTTCCCAAAGCTTCACCTCGCGGCCCTTGAAATAGAGCGCAGTCGGATGTGTCTCTTCAAGCCCATCAGCAACGTTCTCGGCAGTCACGTCACTGCGCAGAGCAACAATCATCAGCACCGAGCCAACCCACAGCGCCAGCGCGGTGTACAAAGGCGTCATCTGCGATCCAAAGTTATCCACCGGATACACCGGAATCGTCTCAATCCCTACAGGTGCAGCCAGCGCGATTGCGAGCGCCTGGGGATCCGAACCAATGATCGTTCGAACCTGGGCAAGATTCCCACCGTTGAGTGCGTCAGTGAGCTTCGTGTGGATTGTCGCCAGCTTTTCCGAGGCCTCGCGTAGGCTGGTCCCGATATTGCTGAAGGTGGATTGAAGTTTCGTCAGTCCCTCACGCACTCCCGTTGAGCCGTCACCTACTTGAGAACTCGCGGCGGAAAGCTGATTGCGAAGCGAAGCCATCGATGAAGTCGCAGAATTCATCGTCTGAGAAAGCTGCTCCAGCTGGGGGCGCAGCGTCGATTCGACATCAGACTTGAGGGTCCCCACGGCCGTTTTCGCCTGTTCAATGAGGCTCTTCACGTCTTGATGATTCGCGGCTGCCGCTGCCCCGTTCTTTTCCAGATCATCCGCGGCCGCATTGATCGCGCTTTGAAGCGAACTCAGGCGATCAGCAGAAGCTTGCAGACGATTCAGCACGTCTTGAGAAATGGGAGAACCTGGGAGCTGTGAAAGAGTCTCTTTCACGTGAAGATACTGGGTCGCCTGGTTGCCCACGGCCTCGGCCTGAGAGCGCAAGGTTGCCACGGCCGAAGTTACGGTGTTCCCACCTTGGGAATAAACAGCATCAATCGACGAAGACAAAGCGTCCAAGGAACTAGCCGACGCACTCACTGCCGAGGAAAGAGCAGAAGCGGCCTGCGAGGCGCCAGAAGAAATTTGCGTCATCGATGAGGAAGCAGTGTTTCCTGCACTAGAGAGCGGGTCCTTCGCCTGCGCAGCGTTGTTAATCATCGTCTGCGTGGAATCGACAAGCTGAATGGAGGAGCCAATAAGCCCCGCATAGGCATCGGCACTCGCCGCCGCATTTCCAAGACGTGTCGAGGTCGTCTCCAGACGCGAATTGAGCGCCTGAATCCCGCGCACGTTACTTGGGTCCGAAAGAGAGTCAGAAAGCGAAGAAGCAGTATCGACAGCGATCTCAGCCAGAGTCTGAGCAAAAGCCTGATTGATCTGAGCGGAAACATGCTCTGCGCCCTGCCCCGCGATCTTCGGACTCAAACCGTTCTTCTTCTCGTTGATGTAGTAGGTCAGCGGGGTGCTGTGTGCATCCGAAGAGAAGAAGGTCATCATATCGCGCGAGAAATCCTGAGGAATCACGACCGCCGCGTAATACTCGCCCGACCGAGTCTTCTCAACTGCCTGCGCTTCACTATCAACAACCCAGTCGAAATCCTCATTCGCACGCAACGCGGCAACAACCTGATCACCAATATTGATCTTCAAAGGCACCAGATCCGACTTGTACCCCTCATCGCTATTGGCAATTGCGATTCGAAGATTCTTCGTATTCGCGAAAGGATCCCACGAGGCCGCAATGTTGAACCACGCGAAAATCGACGGAAGAACGACCAGCCCCAAGACAACGACCATGGAGATGATCGAGCGATGAGCACGATGGAGATCAGCCTGGAAAATCCGCCATACAGCTTTCACTTCTCGCTCCCCTCTTCCGTATTTTCCTCATTGCCGAGGCGGTGCTTCCCCAGTTGCGCAGCCGAAGCCTTCACTCCATGGAGCCTGCGACGCAGCAAGGAGCGCACATCAGAATCATCCATCGAGGTGAGCAACTGCTGACGAGCCAAAGACTCACGAATGTACTCCAGAGCAATGAGGAAAGTAATAATCACAAGAATCCAGACGATCCACAGCCCCAGAAGGAGTGGGACCTCAGCAACACTCGCAACGGAGAGAACTGCGAGGACCGCAGGAATCACGATTCCCAGAATTAGAGCCCCGCGGCGCATCTTCGGATAACGCCGCTCGAAATTACGCGCACGACGGGTAACCGAACGCGAATACCCATCGTGATCGGCAAGGACTGCAACGATCTGAGACAGGCGGTAGCGCGAGGACGGAAGGTGCGTGGCCTCGGCAAGGAACAATCCCGAACGAGACAGATCTCGGCTGACCATCGCATTGAGGTTGACCAAGAAGGGACGAACCAACAGGCCCAAAGCAAAAGCTATAAGAACGTGAATCCCCAAGACTCCAAGCGATCTCAGGTAGGCGTTGCCGTAGAAGCCACCGACGGTCTCGCGCATCGCGTTAATCCCATAGGTGAAGGGGAAAAGCGGATGGAGGAAACGGAAGAAGGAAGGCATCATCTCGATGGGATACAAGCCCGCCGCTCCGGGGATCTGAAGGACCACAATGATGACGCACAGGCCCTTACCGATATGTTGGAAACAGGTCGCCAACATGTAGATCACGGAAAGGAACACCAAAGAAACAAGGACAGCAGTACCTATAAAGGCAAACTTGGAGACCGTTTGGACACCGATAATCAGATCGCCGATGGAAACAACCAGAGCTTGCCCGATCGCGAATAGAGCCAAGAGCATCCAACGGGACATGTACTTTTGCGCCGAGGTCATGGACCCGACGCCCTCTTCATCGACCTCAAGCTTGAGAATGATCACGAGCGCGAAGGCACCGATCCAAAGGGAAAGGTTCGTGAAGAGCGGTGCCATCGCTGAACCATATGTGGCAACCGGGAAAACAGTCTGGGTTCTAATCGATGTCGGAGCAGCCATGAATTCTGCGATTTTCTCAGGGTTGAGATTCATCGAGCCCGCCAGTGACTGAATCGCGTTGGAGGAGGAAATCAGGTGGATGTCCCCCTTGGCGCTGTCCAGATCAGACTTGAGAGAGGCAATGTTCGCTGAAGACTGTGCAATCGTTGTTTTCGTTGAATCAAGCAGGGTATCGAGCTGATCTAGAAGGCCCGAAATCTGCTCGCGCTGCCCTTTAAGAACAGCGATCGCGGAGCGAAGATCGGCTGAGGCAGAGGACATCTGATCCAAGGCACTGGAAATGACTGGGAGCTGGCTCGTCACGCCAGAGCGCGCCTGCGTTGCCGCCTCGTTCAAGGACTGGCTGGCGGAATTCAGTGAGTTGAGCGCCTGAGCGATCGACGTTGAGGTCGAGGAGAGGTTCCCATTGAGCGCCGATAGATTCGACAATGTCTGCCCAACCTGCGCGTTTTGTGTGCTCAGATCTTGTAATGTCTGCGAGGCCGTGGGCAGATTCGCTATCCCTAGGCTTTGCAGGTCGCGAAGGATCTCACCGTTGGTTTGGTTAATGGATTGCCCCTCGGTAAGCACGCCACCGATTGAAGTCGTTGCCCCCTGCACTCCTCCGTTGAGAGTTCCACCGGCACTCGAGGCTTTGGCTGTTGCTGCGGAGGCATGCGTCGAAAGCCCGTCCAGAGAAGTCGACATATTCGCGGTGAACTGCGAGAGGCTGGAGCGGGTATCGGCGACAAGCTGATCGGCCTCAGACAGCGCGTCATTGAGATCACTTAGCGCTGAGTCAGCGCTCGTCATTGAGCTTCGCGCGCCGCTGACCTTACCCTTTGCCGAATCGAGCTTCTCCCCCATTCCGTTAAGGGATTCCTCGGCCTGCCCCAATTGTTCGCTCGCGGTCCTTACTTTCTCACTGATGTCTGAGCGTCCGTTTTGGAGAACTTCAGAGATCGACTTTCCCGTGGCCGTGATCTTCTCCGAAAGAGTCTGCGCAACAGTTGAAACGAAAGCCGAGTTGATCTGTTGATCTAAAGAAGATGCTCCTGCTCCCGTGATTTTCGGAGCGACAGCATTGTTCTTCTCATTGACGTAGTACTGGACATCGGGTTTGGAATACGTACCGTCAACAATGCCCGTGAGGCGCGTGGAAAAATCGGAAGGAATGATAAAAGCGGCATAGGATTCCCCGCGTTCAACTTCTCTCTTTGCCTGCTCTGCTGAGACGAAATGCCATCCAAGTTGATCGTTCTCGCGTAGCGTGGATTCCAGCATCGTGCCCACGTTGACAAAACCGATCGCATCTTTCGTAGCGCCCCGGTCTTCATTAGCAACTGCAACGCGGATCTTCCCTGTATTCGAATAGGGATCCCAAAAACCGACGATGTTAAACCACGCGTACAGTGCGGGTACGAAGAGAAGCCCGGTGATGACAATCCAAGCGGCAGGCACGGTCACCATTCGCCGTATGTCTCGCTTGAGCGATCGCACAACGGGCTTCATCAGCGCTCCTTAAAAGAACAGGCTGTGTACCTTCCGCTTGGAGGGTACACAGCACTTCCTCATGAACACGCCACCGATCAGCGACGTGCTTGTTTGACATGGCGACGCATCGCGCGCTCTGCCTCACGCTGGTCCTGTTTTTCGCGCAGGGCCTGACGTTTATCCCACTCTTGTTTACCGCGGGCAAGGGCAATCTCGACCTTTGCGCGGCCACCAATGAAGTACAGCTCAAGGGGAACGATCGTGTACCCCTTGGCAGAAGACTTATCGGCCAGAGTGGAAATCTGACTGCTATGCAGCAGAAGCTTCCTCTTTCGCGTCGGCGCGTGGTTGGTCCACGAACCCTGCGCATACATGGGGATATTCGCCCCGTACAGCCAGGCCTCGCCATTTTTAATTTCCACCCACGCATCGACAAGCGACGCACGGCCCATACGCAGGGCTTTCACTTCGGTACCCGAAAGCACCATGCCGGCCTCCCACGTATCTTCAATGAGATAGTCGTGGCGAGCCTTCTTATTGCGCGCAATTGTTTTCTTCGCGTCCGAGGCGGCCTTACGCTTCTCGGATTCGGTAGGCTTTGGCTTCTTCCATTCCTTCGGCATAAGCACCCCCTCAGTGAGAAATTACAGGAGAACTATTGTCCTACAAGTAATCCAGAGGTTCAACATCAGCACCGTTGCGCATAACGGACAGGTGCAGGTGGCAACCAGTGGCGTATCCAGTTGCACCAACCCAGCCCAGAACCGTATCGCGCCCAACCTGCTGGCCCACATGAACATTCGTTGATTGCATGTGGACGTAGGCGGTCGACATCGAGGCACCATTCATCATCCCGTGGTTCACGTAGACCACGTTTCCGCCAGCCGTTTCGACGGTCACAGCGGTGACAACACCTTCGGCAACCGGATAAATTTCAGTACCGCAGTTTGCCGCAAAGTCTGTCCCATTGTGATAGCGAGAGATCCCAAGGACGGGGTGGACGCGCCATCCGAATGGTGAAGTCACAACCAAGGGAACGGGAAGCGGGCTGGAGAAGTTCGACGAGGAGGTGTAGCGCCTATTCTGGCGGCGGTTCTCTTCATCGATCGCAGCGAGCTTCGAGGTCGCATCTTGGTATTCGCGCTGCCACTGGCCAAGTTGTTCTTCAGCCTGAGCCTTCTGCGCATCCCACTGGGCGCGTTTTTCTTCCGAGGTCTTCTTCAGTTCGTCGAGCTCGCGAAGCTTCGTTTCCGCGGTGTTCTTTGCGCTCTCTGCTTCTTCCGAGGCCTTACGTGCCTTCTCCTCTAGAGAAGAAATTCGTGAGGTGACGGCGTCTTGTCTGCTCTGCTGATTACGCGTCGCTGCCTGCATATCCATTGCCTGGCTGAGTGCACTGTCTTGAGCGCGTGTCATCGCATCCGCTGCAGCTGCACGATCAGCAATCTCTTCAGTTCCTGAAGAAGACAGCGCGATCAGAAGGGGGGAGCTGACTCCCCCAGACTGATACATCTCGCGGGCCAATGCACCCACAGCTTTTTGAGATTCCTCTTGCTGTTTGCGTGCTTTCTCCATCGCAGTGCTGAGACGAGCAACCTCTGCCTGAGCTGCATCCAGTTGTGCCTGTGCAACGTCATGCTCACGCTTGGCGCCCTCGTAGCGTTCATTCGCAGTGTCAAGCTCAGCTTGGGCAACGGGGATCTGAGCATTCGCCGTTTCAAGGTCTAAGTAGACCTGGGCGAGTGAAGCGTCCAAACCCTCAAGGTTGTTGCGAAGCTCTTGCACGTGCTGCGCGGACTCACGCTGAGCCTGAGCAACGCGATCACGGTCTTCATCCGCAAAAGCGGGTGGTACCAGAGCAAGCGGCGCTGCAACAACAAGCAGCGTCACCGCACTGGTAAGTCCCGTTGAAAAACCGTGAAAACGCGTCTTTGCCATAGAGATCAGATCTTCGTGTACTTCGCCAGTGAGAAGGCGGATGCCGACAGCGCAAGGAGCACTGCAGCAATGATGAGGATCGGCGACATGATCCACACTTCGCGCATGCCAATAAAGTTCGTCCAACGGAATGCCTGCGCAAGCCACTGATTCACCAGGACGTGAACACCAACGAACAGGGTTCCCACTGCCAAGAGAGCACCGACCACCGCAGCAATCGCGCCCTCAATCATGAAGGGAGCTTGAATAAACAGATTCGAGGCACCAACCAGTCGCATGATGGAGGTTTCGCGTTCACGGCTCATCGCGGACAGACGAATGGTGGTCGTAATGAGCAAGACTGCGGCGACGATCATAACGCCCGCCAAGCCCAGCGACAGGCCTCGGGCCTTACCCAAAACCTGGAACAAAGGCTCAACGATCTCACGCTGATCCTTCACAACGGATACGCCAGCTGAACCCGTGAACTCGTCGCGAATAATGCTGAATTGCTCGGGATTGACCAGCTTGACGCGGAAAGACACCTGCATCATGTCCTCGGTCGTCCACTGCCCCAGCGGAGAATTACCATAGATCTTCACGAAGTTCTTGAAGGCCTCAGCCTTTGACTCTTCGTAGACGTCCTTAACGTAGGGAGCCAGCTCTGCAGAACGGAGCTTATCGCGCACCGCCGCAATCTGTGTTTCCGTTGCCTCTTGGTTATTGCAGCTCGGAGTCTGGTCATTGTTGGCACACATGTAGATCGACACCTCGATCTTGTCGTACCACTGACTCTTCATTCGCGAGACCTGCATCTGCGAAAGGCCTGCAATACCCACAAACAGCAGGGACACGAAGGTCACGATCACCACGGCAACAGACATCGCGCGGTTTCGCGACAGGCCCTTGCCAACTTCCGAAAGAATAAAACGTAACTTCATTACTTCACCGCCCCATACACGCCGCTGTTCTGATCACGAGCAACCGTTCCATCGTGCAATTCAATGACGCGCATACGCATCTGGTTAACGATTGCAGCGTCGTGCGTTGCCATCACAACTGTGGTGCCATTGCGGTTAATACGGTCCAGCAAACGCATGATTCCAAGCGATGTATCTGGGTCCAAGTTACCGGTTGGCTCATCTGCAAGAAGCAACTCGGGGCGATTCACCATTGCGCGAGCAATTGCCACACGCTGTTCTTCACCACCGGAAAGCTCATGGGGAAGGCGCTTTTCTTTACCTGCCAAACCGACCAGTTCCAGAACATCTGGAACCTGGGTTTCAATAGCGTGGCGAGGCTTACCAATGACCTCCATTGCCAGAGCAACGTTCTCGTATACGGTCTTAGAAGGCAGCAAACGGAAGTCCTGGAACACGGTCCCGACCTGACGTCGCAGCTTAGGAACTGACCAACGCGAGAGTTTACCCACGTCATGGCCGAGGACCCACACCTTTCCTGACGTCGCACGAATTTCCCTCATGGTGAGCTGAAGGAAGGTGGACTTACCGGAACCGGACTTTCCCACGAGGAAGACAAACTCTCCGCGCTTCACTTCAAGGGAAACATCATCTAATGCCGGACGCGCACCAGGCTGATACACCATGGTGACGTGATCAAATCGAATCATGAGCCGTCTCTGATTGGGGTTATGGTCACTTTTACCCTATGCAGCTCGGGCCTCAAAACTTAGGCGACACGCGCAAAAGCCGGGGCCTAGCCCGGGCTTTTCGCATCAGTCTTGATTCTGTTGGTTCTTACGCCAACGAATTCCGGCGTTGATGAAGCCGTCGATATCGCCATCGAAGACGTTCTGAGGATTGCCGGATTCGTATTCGGTACGCAGGTCCTTCACCATCTGGTAGGGCTGCAAGACGTAGGAGCGCATCTGGTCACCCCACGAGGCCTTCACATCACCCGCGAGTTCCTTCTTCTTCGCCTGCTCTTCCTCGTGGCGCAGCACAAGAAGGCGAGATTGCAGAACTCGAAGAGCGGCCGCACGGTTTTGAATCTGCGACTTTTCATCCTGCATCGAAACGACAATACCCGTCGGAATGTGGGTCATACGGACCGCGGAGTCCGTCGTATTCACCGACTGACCACCGGGGCCGGAGGAACGGAAGACGTCGACCTTCAGTTCGGACTCGGGAATCTCAATGTGGTCCGTCGATTCGATCAAGGGAATAACCTCAACAGCCGCAAAAGAAGTCTGGCGGCGTCCCTGGTTATCGAAGGGACTAATACGCACGAGACGGTGGGTGCCGGCCTCGACCGAAAGGGTTCCGTAGGCGTAAGGGGCTTGGACCTCAAAGGTCGCGGACTTCAAGCCAGCTTCTTCTGCGTAGGACGTATCCATAACCTTCGTCGGATACCCGTGGCGTTCTGCCCAGCGCAGGTACATGCGCAGCAGGATCTCAGCGAAATCTGCAGCATCCACGCCGCCAGCACCGCTTCGGATGGTGATGACTGCGTTGCGCTCGTCATATTCGCCATCAAGAAGAGTGCGGATCTCAAGGGCGGACATATCGTCCTTCAATGAGGCAAGGTCAGATTCGGCCTCGGCAAAAATATCTTCCGCGTCCGCGGGATCGCTCTCAGCAGTCTCACGGGCCATGTCGACAATCGCCTCGAGGTCGTCAATGCGCTCTTCCATTGCCAGAATACGATCGAGCTCGCTCTGGCGGTGTGACAGCTGCGAAGTCACTTCCTGCGCATGTGCGGGGTCATCCCACAGGTCAGGAGCAGCTGCCTTCTGGGACAGCTCCGCGATTTGAGCGCGAAGACGCTCGGGCTGCACAACGGCGGAAATATTTTCCATCGTCGTACGCAAGGACTGGATCTCTTCAGAAAACTCAATGGCCACGTCTAAAGGGTAGCCGATTCATCGAATTATTGACGAGGCCGGGGCCGGGTGAGGGACAATCACTCCCCTCACCCGGCCCCGGGCCGTGCAGTTATTTCATTGTATGAACGCCTCTACTGCGCATCCGCCTGCATTCAGGCGATTGCGTCCAGCAGTTCAGGAGGCCAGCTGACCAGACGGCAAGAGCCAGGCCTTTTCAGCCTCGATTCCCAGGCGCACGTACTGGCCTTCTTCAAGAAGATCCTCAGCACGCGGGTCGGAGACCACACACACCAGCGAGCCAAACTCGGTTTCGATCTCATACTCAACGGTTTCGCCGTAGAAGATCGAGGTGACAACCTGGCCCAGCGAACCGGTGAGCGTCGCAGGCTTTTCATCGGTTGCAGAGATGCGCATGGATTCAGGACGAACCAGAACAACCAGCTCGTCACCCGAACGAACGGCTTCCTTTGCGCTCTCAGAAGCGTGAACGTTGAGCTGCTGGCCCAAAGCCTCGATCTGAACCTTGCCATCCTCACCGACCTCACTGGCCTTTGCGGGAACAAAGTTCGCGCGACCAACGAAGTCAGCAACAAAAACGCTGGCCGGGTGCAGGTAGATCTCTTCGGGGGTGTCCACCTGCTCGATTCGTCCCGCATTCATCACGACAATGCGATCAGACATTGCCATTGCTTCGGACTGATCGTGCGTGACGTACACCGAGGAAATCCCCAGACGCTTTTGCATCCGACGAATCTCCACGCGCATCTTCACACGAAGCTTCGCATCCAAGTTCGACAAAGGCTCATCGAAGAGCAGAACCTTCGGGCGCACGACCATCGCTCGGGCCAGTGCAACACGCTGCTGCTGGCCACCGGAAAGTTGGGAAGGAGCGCGATCCGCCATCGCGGTCAGGTTCATTGCAGCAAGTGCAATATCGACCTCTTCCTTGATTTCCGCTGCGCTCTTCTTTCGCAGATGCAGGCCGTAGGCCACATTCTCACGCACGCTCAGGTGAGGGAACAACGCGTAGGACTGGAACACCATAGACATGGGTCGCTTGTTCGGTGGGACAACCACCATGTTTTCGCCATCGAGCATGACCTGACCCGAAGTCGCATCTTCGAAGCCCGCAATCATACGCAGGGTCGTGGTCTTGCCGCAGCCCGAGGGCCCAAGAAGGGTGATGAATTCACCGGGGTGAATATCCAGGTTGATGTGATCAACCGCTGTGACCTCGGAAGCGGTGTTCGAGAAGGTCTTGGTCAGCTCCACCAGGGACAGGCGGCCGGGAGCATTTGTGTCATTCGTATTCGACATGGGTCTTTCCTTTGTCAACAATTACATGCCCGCGCCATTGGTGGCGGTGACAGATTTATCTCGAACAAGAACATTTGTTAGGCCGATAACAGCCATCACAATGACAATCAAGATCGTGCAGAAGGCAAAAGCGTTACCGAAACGGCCTGCATCAACCTCAGCAAGAATCTGAGAGGTCATGATCTTCGTCTTAGGAGTCGTGATGAAAATGATCGGCGACAGCGTCGTCATGGATCGCGCAAATGCGTAGGTCAAACCAGCGATGAATGCCGGACGGATCAGAGGAAGCGTCACCTTCATGAAGGTATGCAAGCCCGATGCACCCAAGGAGGTTGAGGCCTCGTCAATCGAATGGTCAACCTGGTGAAGGGAGGCAATACCGGAACGCTGGCCCGAGGGCATCGAACGCGCAACGTAAACCATGATGATTGCCAAGGCGCCACCAAAGACCGCGGAACCACCCGCGAGCGCGGGCATCAGCATCAGTTTTCCGCCGACAATGATCGGCTTGTTATAGGTGATGAGGTAACCAATACCCAGAACCGTACCGGGAACAGACAAGCCGAGCATGCCCAGGAAGTCCATGAAGCCAGCCGAGGCCTTAAGGCGGACAACCACCAGCCATGCAACAACCATGCCCAAGATGCCAGCGATCGGCGTTGCAATCAGAGCCAGGATGGTCGTGTCGATGATGGCATCGTTGCCGATACCCGAGAGCACGTACTTGAAGTTCTTCAGAGTGAATGTATTGTCCACGCCTAGGATCGAGACGAAGGCTCCGACAATAACCGTTGCGTAGATGGTGACAACAAAAGCTGCCAGCAGCAAGGTTGCAATTCCCAGCGGGATTCGCGCCTTCATTGAGCGAACCATACGGACCTTGCCGGTCGGCTTGCCCGTCACGGTAACCGTTGAGGAGCGTCCTGACCAGTAGCGCTGTAGAAGGAAGACAAGTAGCGCTGGGACCAAAAGAATCAATGAGTATGCCGAGCCCGCAGCAGTGTTGTATTCACCGTTAACAGCGATGTATGCACGCGATGCCAGAACGGTGAAGTCACCGCCGATAACCAGCGGGTTCGCCAGGTCAGCAATGGCCTCGACGAAAAGAAGAAGGAAGGACGCGGCAAAACCGGGGACGAGCATCGGAAGCGTAACGGTGCGGAAGATTGTCCACGAAGATGCACCCAAGGAAGCGGCGGCCTCTTCCATCGCCGGGTCAAGGTTCTTGAGCATTCCGAGCATATTCATGTATGCGACGGGGAAGAAGGAAAGAGACAAAACCAGGGTCAGACCTGAGAGGCCATAAATATTCCACTGTTGTCCCAGAATCTGCGTCGAGATCAAGCCGTTACGACCGAACAGGGTGATGACCGATGTTGCCACAGCGAAAGGCGGCGAGACAATCGGGATCATGCAGATCAGGTGGAGGATCTTCTTACCCGGGATATCCACTCGCGCCTGGACGTAGGCGAAGAAGAAACCAGCAAGAGTACCAATCAAGCCAACAACTAGGCCCAGAACGATCGTGTTCAGCGCAATCGTTCGGTTCGTTGTCGAGCTAGCAAAAGAGGTCAAGACCTTTAGACCATCAGTCGAGAAGGCTCGCGCCAAGATCGTGACCAGCGGCAGCAAGACCAGAAGGAAGAGAACTGCTGTAATGATCGCGACGATCGCAACCGTCACGGGGTCGCGTCGTACCTTCGTTCGTTTTTTCTTTCCCGAGGCCACGGCTTGCGCCTGCGGGGTTTGTGCCCCTTGGGTGCGTGGTGGCGCAACTGTCTCCACTGACATTGGCTATCCGATCTCTCCAGGTACCCGCGTAACGCGGAAAAGTCCCTGTTGATGTGCGCGCCCTTCAGTGGACACGCGAAGAAAGAGGGAGGGGATGGAACAGGGACATGGAAAGAACCATCCCCTCCCTATGCGCCACTACTGGCGCGGCTTTGCGGCAACCTCTTCATCGAAACGCTTGGTCAGCTCGGGCTTTGCGGCCGCTGCTGCAGCGAAGTCGTAATCGATCAGGTTGATCTCATCGAGCTTGGCCATCTTGTCGTTGGTCTTGGCATTCGGGTTGGTCAGAATCTGGTTCGATCCAACGGTCTGGCCAAGGTTCTGAGCGTCAGCCGAGATTGCCCAGTCGATGTACTTCTTGGCGGCCTCGGAGTGCTTCGAGTTCTTCACCAAAGCAACGCCACCGATTTCGTAACCGGTACCTTCCTTGGGGAAGGAAACAACGAGGTCCTTCATGCCCTCATCGCGGTACTTCACGCAGTCGTGAGAGAAGACCAGGCCCACTGCGACCTCGCCGCGTCCTGCGATCTGACCGGGGGCAGTACCGGACTTGGTGTACTGCAGGACGTTTGCGTGCATCTTCTTCATGTAGTCGAGGCCGGCATCTTCGCTACCACGAAGAACAACCTGGGTCCACAGTGTCGTGAACGCAGTTCCCGAGGTCGAGGGGTGAGCCGTTGAAACCTGGCCCTTGAGTTCGGGCTTGAGAAGGTCATCCCACGACTGAGGAACCTCGAGGCCCTTTTCCTGAAGCACCTTCTGGTTCGAGCAGAAGCCCAGAACACCGACGTAGACACCGGTCCAGTAGTGCTTCGGATCCTTGTACTTATCCGGAATTTCCTTAGCGGTGGGCGAATCGTAGGCCTCGATCAGGCCCTTTTCTGCAGCTGCACCGTAGCCGTCAACCGGGCCGCCATGCCAGACATCAAACTCTGGGTTGTCCTTCGCGGAGTCCAGACGAGCGACGGTCTCACCGGAGGAAAGGCGAACGTAGGTTGCCTTGATTCCGGTCTGCTGGGTGAAGGTCTCTGTCCACTTCTGGCAGAGGTCTTCCATTGCGCCACAGGCAACGGTAATGGAATCCGAAGATCCGCTTTCACTGCTACCTGAGGAGGCGGAATCATTCACAACACAACCGGAAAGTGCTAGTGCACCCGCCGCGCTGAATGCTGCAAGGGAGATGAAGCTCTTCTTCATCAGATTCTCCTTTGAATCGAGGGTATGCACGGGGCTGTCACTAGGCTCGTGCGCTCTTGGTTTCATTCTTACGTGAAACAGAACACGAAAAAGGCACCCTTAGTAACGAGCGGTAACTGATCTGTTACCGAAGATTCGGCATCATGTACCCAACCGAGCGAACCGATTGGATCAGCTCTCCCCCACGATCCCCAAGAGCGCCTCGCAAACGATAAGCAGTCATCTTGATCATGTCTTTCCCACCAGAGCTATCCTGCGTTTCCCACACAGAGTTGAGAAGCTCGCGGTAGCTCACAGGCTCTCCAATATGCGAAGCAAGGAAATCCAAGAAGCGTCGCTCTGTCGATGACAACTCCACCGGCACCCCGTCGACATAGACTTTCCGGTCATGTCGATCGATACGCAAAGGACCGTTGGACACAACATCGTTGGGATCCTTCTTACTACGACGCAGAAGAGCCTGAGCGCGAAGAGTCATTTCCTTTGGACTAAAAGGTTTCGTAATGTAGTCGTCCGCGCCGCTTTCAAGTCCCTTGATGCGGTCAGATTCTTCAGAAAGCGCCGTAATCATGATGATTGGGACATCACTCATCGCTCGAATTCTTTGAGCAAGCGAAATCCCTGAGATCACGGGAATCATCAGGTCAAGAATGACCAGGTCGTAGTAGTGAGTTGCAAATTTCTCCCATGCCTTCGCCCCATCGCTTGCAGTTTCTACAGTTATTCCCGCAGTTTCAAGGGCGAATTTGATAATCATGAGGATCTGCGGCTCATCATCAACAACTAAAGCCTTCGCGCTCACCTGGCCTCCTCAGACAGGAGTGATTGATCGCCACTTCGTATGGTACGCGGAATAGTCAGATAGAAGGTTGTCCCTTTGGAAGAAACCGTATCAACCAAAATCGTGCCACCGTGAAGTTTCAGAATCTTTTGCGTAAGCATCATCCCTAAGCCCGTTCCAGGTCGTAGCGACCCTCCAGTATCGAATGGGATGAAAAGACGCTCTTTTTCTTCTTGGGTCATTCCGCGACCGTCATCAACGATAGAAATGGTGACGTCTTCGTCAAAAGCTTGTACTGTCACCACGATTGAAACGTCATCGCCCGCATGACGGGCAGCATTATTAATAACATTGGCAATCGCCTGCCCCATCAAGCGCGGATCCAGCGACATATAGATCGGCGCGCCATGGTTTTCCAAACGGATGGGCGAGGAATGGAAACGACGCATCTGCGCGACATTTCTACGCACCAGTTCACGCATTTCAACGCGCTGAAGGCGAAGATTGAATAAGTCAGACTCCAGGCGCACTTCGGCCAGAAGATCATCAGCCATTTCGACGACCTGGTGCGCATTTTCGGCAATGGTTTTCGCAAACTTCATTTGCACATCATTCATAGGTCCAGCCGAACCATCAGCAAGAAGCTCTGCTGCTCCCCTGACAACAGTCAATGGAGTGCGTAATTCATGGGAAAGCACCGCCGGACCAGCCATGTAGTCCTGGTGAAGTTTACGTAGCTGTTCTTTTTCTGCACGCAAGCGCTGAATGTCTCGGCGCATTCGAAGAGCAAAAACAATCGCAAGAGCAGCGAGGAGCCACGACAGTGCGATAGCACCTATGGCAACTGATTGCATCGTCCTGCTCACCTTTCCATTGCACTCTCAACGATATCCCCACCGCATCAAGAAAGGCGAATGATGTATCTAAAAGGGGGTCCTTCACACCATTGACGTGAAGGACCCCTGCTGCGCGAGTCTTCGAATTAGATCAGGCCCTGAGCAACCATCGCATCGGCAACCTTGATGAAGCCAGCGAGGTTCGCACCTGCAACGTAATCGCCGGGAACACCGTATTCGTCAGCGGTTGCAAGGCAGTTCTCGTGAATGCCAACCATGATTTGGTGAAGCTTTGCATCCGTCTCTTCGAAAGGCCACTGGGTACGACCCGAGTTCTGCTGCATCTCGAGTCCCGAGGTGGCCACACCACCGGCATTCGAAGCCTTACCGGGTGCGTAAAGGACACCGGCGCGGCGCAGCTCATCAATGGCCTCGGGAGTGGTGGGCATGTTCGCGCCCTCCGCGACCATCTGCACCCCGTTATGAATCAGGGCCTCGACACCTTCAAGGCCAAGCTCGTTCTGGGTAGCGCACGGAAGAGCAACGTCACAGGGAACCTCCCAAATCGAGCCTTCTGAGAAGAAGTGCGCGCTGGGACGCTCGGCGGCATAGTCGCTGAGGCGACCGCGACGAACTTCCTTGACGTCCTTCAGCAGATCGACATCGATTCCTTCTTCATCAATAACAAAACCGGAAGAATCGGACACTGCAACGACCTTAGCGCCCAGCTGCTGAGCCTTCTCGGTCGCGTAAATTGCCACATTTCCTGAACCGGAAACAACAACGCGCTTACCCTCAAAAGAGTCTCCTCGCGCACGAAGCATCTCCTGTGCAAAGTAGACCAAGCCATAACCGGTGGCCTCGGTGCGAGCAAAGGAACCGCCCCAGGTCAGGCCCTTACCGGTCAGAACACCGGCATCAAAGCTATTGCGAATACGACGGTACTGGCCGAAAAGATAACCGATTTCGCGGCCACCCACGCCAATATCACCGGCGGGAACATCTACATTGGGACCAATATGACGCTGAAGCTCAGTCATGAACGACTGGCAAAAACGCATGATTTCGGCGTCAGACTTCCCCTTGGGGTTGAAGTTTGCACCGCCCTTCGCGCCTCCCATGGGAAGGCCGGTCAAAGAGTTCTTGAAAATCTGTTCAAAGCCAAGGAACTTGATGATCGACAAGTTCACCGAGGGATGGAAACGCAGGCCACCCTTATAGGGGCCAAGCGCGGAATTGAATTGAACGCGGAAGCCACGATTCACGTGAATGCGCCCCTGATCATCACTCCACGGAACGCGGAACATGAGTTGACGTTCAGGCTCGACAATTCGCTCGAAAATCGCCAGATCCTGGTATTCGGGCTTGCGTGCAACCAGAGGAGTCAGTGTGGAGAGAACCTCGAAGACTGCCTGGTGGAATTCACCTTGGTGGGGGTCGCGCGCTACCAATTCATCGAAAACCGATGCGAGCTCGCGGGGAAGCTGGGATGTATCGAACTTTTTACTCATGTCTTGATCATGGCACTGCTCCGGTTTATTTACCTTTTCTTTTCCAACATATGGACTCTGTATTGCGCATGCCCTGATCACAGGCACGCAACACCAGCCACGAGGGCTCATATATTCGGTGTACTTGGCGGCAATTTTGCCTTCTCTCGATGCGCCTGCCCCGCTGTTTTCGTCCAGCACATTAAGGTCTAAACGTGACTCGATCTAAGACTCCCTATGAACTTGCTGCCCTTGCAACAGTTGCGGTTCCGCGGCTCGAAGTAGCCGGACTGCGTCCCCCGCAGTTCAGCGATGAGGTCCTTTCAGTCACCGGACTCATTGACACTTCAGGCGACCGCTGGATGGTTGTCTGCCCACACGACACTGTCGGTGGGCTGGATATGGAAGCCCAGAACTCGGTTCTCGAGCGTTTGGGGAAGGCCCACGATTTTTCGAGGATTCCCTTCGAGGTTCCGCGTCCCGCCGGTTTTACCCGCACACCAGAGGGTGATCGAGTCATGGTCCACCGCGATCTGGGTGGACACGTCATGGAAACCTCGGATTTCGATGACCCGCACTTGCTGCCCGCATCTTTGGGAAATGCATTGGCCTCACTGCACAATCTTCCCGAGCTGATCTACACCGGCGTCAATCTTCCGGCTTATTCGGCAATCGAGTGCCGTGACCGCCACCAAGCCGTTTTGGACGAGGCCGCGCAGGAAGTCGTTATCCCCGCGAACTTGTGGGATCGCTGGGAAGAGTCGCTGGAGAATTTGTCTTTGTGGCGTTTCCTCCCCTCCCCCATTCACGGTGATCTTTCCGAGACTTCGATTCACGTCGACCACGGTCGGGTCTGCGCGCTGACGGGGTTCTCATCAGCGCACGTCGGCGACCCCGCCGTCGATATCGCCTGGGTTTTTGCGCGCGCGTCGGATGAGTTTTTAGAGCGCTTCCACGAGGCCTACCAGCAGACTCGTTCGGAGAAGGACCTGCACCTTCTGGCGCGCGCTGAGCTTCTTTCTGAGTTGGCCGTGGTGCGTTGGTTGGTTCACGGACTGCACAGTGGGGATTCCGATATTGTCGACGAGGCCCGAGCCATGTTAGCAGAGCTCTCGGCAAGTGTTGGAGAGAGCACTCCCAAGCGCACGGAAAAGCCCGCGAAGGCTGTAAGTGATTCCTCGACTGCTGAAGAGAAGTCTTCTTCGCAGAGGGAGGACACAACCCCTCGGACATCTGAATCGACTCCCGAGAGCCCGCTTGCAACAGAAGCAGCTAGAAACAATGCTTCCACCGGCACGAGCGAAGATCATGCTCGTCCTCACTCCGGTCCGATTAGGCTGAGTGCCCACACGTCGAAAGCTAATTCTGAGGGTAACTCTGAGCAAGCGGCTGAAGCGCCGACTGAGCACATCGATATGAGTGCGATCCTGCCTACTCACGAGTAGATCAGGCTCTGCATTATTTCTCAGTTTTTCTATTTTCTGCGCGCTACTTAGCGACGCTAGGCAGACGCCTGCAGCGAAAATCGTTCCACCCCTCACTGCCCCTCAGCGCTAACTGGGATTCTTTTTCTGGAGTTCGGTGAGCGCCTGAGTCAGCTGGGATTCAAGCTGGTCGACAGATGCACCGGTTTGAGTCACGATGTCATCGATGCTGTAGCTAATGGGGCCCCTGAGGAAGCACACTTGCGCCTGCACTTCATTGGGAGACAGACCTTCGCGCTGTGCCCAGGCGATGCGGTAGAGCTGAAGCTGACGCGCGTAGTATTCCCACGTTGAAAGCGGTGTGTTCTTCCCAGGAAGGTGCGATGTCTTCCAATCAATGACGGTATATGTGCCTTTGGCATCTTTAAATACCGCATCGATTCGTCCTTGAATAGATATTCCCGCAAGGGTAAGCGCAAAGGGCTCTTCGATCGCAATGGGTTCAAGCTGTTCAAGGTCTAGCGAATGGAAGTTTTCTTGCATCTGAGCAAGCAGCTGTTGATCAGAAGCTTCCAATGCTTCGCTGCCTTCCACGGGTTCGTCCCAGAGCTCACCGGTACTGAGGTGAAGTTCTTTTTCAACCCATTTGTGGAAGATTGTGCCAAGCACGGAACTTGATTGAGGTTCAACGGGCAAAGGCCTGCGGATATTGTTAATCCACGTATCTGCCTTCCCAATCAAGTCTGAGATTCCAGTGGCGCGAACACGATCAATGCGAATATCAAGCGCCGAATGAAGAGCCTTTTCTCGTTCTTCAAGCAGTAAGTGGGTGTCATGAACCAGGGGATCTCCGCTGGCATCCATGACATCTAGATCCTCTTCGCTCTGATCTATGAGAGCTTGAACGCGTGCAGCACTTTCAATGACCAGTTGGCGTGAACGCCCTGGAAGGATTGGATACTGCCGTAGTCGGGTATCGACCTCGATAAGCTGTTCAGATTCCCAGTCTTCGTCAGGTCGCGCAGCGATCTGCTGAGCATCTAGATCAAGTGCGTCGACCGTTTCCATGAGATACCGAGATGGATCGCGCGGTTTCAGGCTTCCTGAGTCAAACCAAGAACCGCTCAGGAGCAGATCGTGTCGCGCTCGAGTCCATGCAACATAAGCCAAACGCCGTTCTTCGCATTCATGGTGAATTCCTTGGCGATAGTGAATGCTGTCTTTATTTGTTTCCTTGCCGGACTTTCCCTGCATGTGGTTGTTGAAGATACTCATCGCAGTCGTCCGCGAACTTGTTGCTTCAGATGCAAGCAGATCGAAATATGCTGCTATTCCGATCTCCCCGTACTCTTCGGGGACGATCTGGGGAAGGTCCGAGTAATCTCTGCGCACGGGATACGGCAACTCTGAAAGAGAGTTAAACCATTCTTTCGCTCCCGGAGGGTCTTGCTTCCAGTCTCTTGGAGAGGCACTGTGGTTAGGGAAGCGCGAATCTTGTAGGCCAAAGACTACGACCGAATCCCATTCCAATCCCTTTGCAGAGTGAATCGTCAGCAATTGGACGGCATCGGCTCGAGTGGCACTGGTAGGGATTGGGAGTCCTTTTTCTTCTTCCTCTGCGACTGCTAGCCATGTAAGGAATCCAGATAGATCAGCCCCTGCGACCTGTGCTTCATAATCAGCGGCGATATCAACGAATGCATCGAGCATTTCCATTCCCCCATCACCAAGGGGGTCGGACATGATGGCTTCTCTGAGCCCAAGGATGGACATTGCACGCTCGATTTGTTCGTCGAGTGGCCTGCCAGTTCCTTGACGAATAATTTCAAGTCGGCGAGCAAGAAGCGAAAGCCGTTCATGTGCGACAGCGGTAAATGACGGGCCTCCTGAAGGCGCATGCCATCCCACAGGTGGAAGTTGATCGATGGCATCCATAAGGAAAACATCCGGATGCTCCTGTTCAGCCTGCGTTCCCTGTCGAGCCCGATATTTTGCATATTGGTTAAGAACCAGGAGGTCAGCCGCGCCAATATCCATCGCGGTAACAAGGCGCATGAGAGCTGAGGCATTCGTCGGATCTGAAGCGAGCTCAAGGGCGGCACGAACGTCACTGACTGAAGGTTGGTCTAAGAGTCCTCCTAAACCAACAACTTGAACCGGGATATCTGCGTCTTTGAGTGCACGTTCGATCGCAGGAAAATCTGCACGACGACGACACAACACAGCGCAGGTGTTCCACTTTCCCTTTTCATCCTGGACGCGATGCTGACGGATGAATTCGACGACATGCTCAAGTTCTTCCTGGTATGTCAGCGGATAGCTTGCACTCACTTCCCCTTCCCCCGCCTGAGGCCTTGGCCCAAGAACTGGAGGTTTCACCTGTGGAACCTTAATGGACGCGCTCCCCGAGCTGCCGTCTTGGCCAATTCTGGGAAGGCCTCGCAGCGGACGAGCAACCGCATTTGCCGCCTGAAGGATTGTGTGGTCGTTTCTCCACGCGGTAGAGAGGGTGAGCTGCTTTGCTTCACGCGGGGTTGAAAATGCGGTCAAGAAGTTACTGAGCGCGGATGCGGAAGCACCTCTCCAGCCGTAAATTGCCTGACTGGGATCACCGACTGCGGTGGTTGGATGATCTGCAAAAAGGGCGGATAGGAAGGTCATCTGGATGACCGACGTATCTTGGAATTCGTCGAGAAGGACAGCTTGATAGTCGGAGCGCACCTGACGGACAACTGAAGCGTTCTCTGTGACGATTCGTGTTGCAAGAAGAAGCTGATCTGAAAAATCAATCAGACCGTGACTGCGTTTGTAGTCTTCGAATACCCGCGCCATTTCAAGGAGCAGAATCCTATTGGCGTTGACGGTGATCATGGATTTGAGGGAACCGGTCGGATCTTTTCCTGCAGATTGAGCGATTTCTTCCAGCTCTTCGCTAAATGCACGAAGGGCTTTTGCTCCCTGGTCAAGAGTCATATTTTGTTCCGCGATATGACCGCTTAATGCAAGTACCGCAGCAACAATTGATGAAGTCGGTTTGTATCGCCCATCTTCTTCGGGGTACTCTCCCCTCCAGTTTTGGACGATCTCCGTGAGAATCTGAACCTGCTGTGCCTGTCCAATCAAGCGCGAGTCGGGATCTACCCCAATTGTTGCGCCGTACTCGCCAAGGATTCGAGCGGCGAAAGAGTTATAGGTCAATGCCGTTGGATCGCCCTGGAAGCTACGACCAAGATTTGATGCCAAAACCCCGAGGTCTTGTCGCATTTTGAGCCCCAGCTCCCCCGCTGCTTTCCGCGTAAAGGTCAAGCCGAGAATGCGCTCCGGCTCGATTCCATGATGGGCAACCATGTAGAGCACGCGCTGTGACATGGTGGTTGTCTTCCCTGCACCCGCTCCGGCAACTACAAGCAGAGGTTCAAGAGGTGCTTCGATTACGGCACGCTGCTCATCTGTGGGGGGAAAATACTGGCGGCTTCGGGGGGTGGCCAAACGCAGAATTTCATCAACACTGAGCTGTGAACTATCGATGCTCATTCCACACTCCTCTTTCCTTGCTCACGAGCCGGGCAAGAACGGGCGAACTCGCAGTATTGGCATGCTTCATCAGAGGGTGTCGCGATAAAAGATGGGCCTTTCATTTTCTGCCCAATCTCATCAAGCTGACTGATCCAATCCGCCCTTGTTTCCGGGTCTAAGGGGTCTTGCGAGATAGTTCGGACGTCACCGTAGCCAAGATATTTGAGCTCTGCTCCTAGAACTTCATAACCTAGTTGTTCGACTGCAAGTTGATAGAGAGCGAGCTGCGGGTGGTCCGGGTCCTTCTTCGCGCCGGTTTTATTTCCCTTCTTCCCGGTCTTGAAGTCAATAATCCGAACGCCTTGGCCTTCCACTTCCATTCGGTCAATTCTTCCGCGGATGTGAACTGAAGAGATCGGAACATCAAAGGGCACTTCAACTTGAACGTTTTCGTTCGGATCTGCACAACTTCCCATTTGAGTAGATTGCTCAAGATATTCACCGAGCGCAGATGCCATCTCTCGAAGGTGGTCCATGTGGATCTTACTGGCAGCCTGTCCTTCATCCACGCCCATCGCACGAATCTCTTCTTCGAGCGCATCCATAACAGCGCTGCGAGGCCCGCATGGGAAGCGCTCGGCCAGACTGTGGATTAAGGTGCCATCTGCTGCGCTCTGCGTCGGCATTGAAGTGCCGCTATTAGAAGCAAAGAACCAGCGAAGAATACATTGACGTGCACTATCAAAACTGGAAGGACTCACGGCGACACGTTGCTGCTCGTAGATCGGGCTATCCGAGCTGATCCCTCCGGCTCCAATCCAATTGCTGGGGATTGCGCTGGGCACCCCGCGTCTGGCAAGAATTGCAAGCAGACGGGTAGCAATCTGAGATGTTTGGAAGTCATGCTCCTGCGCGGCAAGATACCTCAGTCTGGAGATATGACCAGAAAGATCTAATGCGGGCGGGACGTCTTCAATTGCAAAGCCGTCTTCAGGGATTTCGATCCCCGCGCCCTGTGCAACGAGTTCAACAAATTGTGACGGTGCCTGGTCTTCATTGGAAACAACTCCAATGTGCAGTGCCAGATTCGTTCGTGAAACAGCAGCAAGAAGTCGCCGAAGTTCATCGTCTAAGACTGACCTGCGTTGGATTCGAGGATCATCGATGACTTCTTGGGCCGGGTCGTTACTACGTGTGATCTCCCCAAGAAGATCAGCGCGCAGCAAACGCTGTCGAAGCCGCAGATCTGGCCAGCTGCCATCTTGAAGCCCATAAATTGCCACGACATCCCAATGCCGCCCCACTGCCTGTTCCGGGGTGAGAACTTGGATCCCTTCGTGACGATATGCGGTTGCAGCAATGGTGTCGGTAGCGACGTCGGACTCAAGGAGCTCACGCGCAAACTCTGCGACGGTTCTCTGCGGATTTCTCTGTTGCCAGATATCCGCCACTCTAAACAGTGCAATCACTGAATCTAGGACGTCATCAAAATAGTCTGAATCCGAGTCGTGCGCTAATGCCCGTTGACTGAGTTCCTCCGCTACACCTGCCGTCGCCCATGCTTCCCAGAGCGCTTTTTGGGGGCTGAGGGCCTCTACTTCTTTCCATAGAGTCGAGGCCTTAAGAAGCTTGCGCAGCTCCGTTTCCACATTCTGTGACAGAAGAGAGGGGTCCTGAAGAATGCGAGAGACCGTGTCTGTACTGAGGTGCTGAACGCGCCCCTGTGCCAACTTCTGATCGCTATGTGCCCAAACATAGTTGTGAAGAAGCGAACTGACGTGTAGGGCATCGATCGAAATCAGATCTGAACGTAGCCAGCGATCGATAACTCCTACGCCATTGTCTTCATTCGGAATCAAGGCTTTCAGCAAGGCGCTGGTCATTGAATTGGACGCAAAATTGAAAGCTTGCTGACCTCCAGCAAGGGGAATTTTGCTACGTTTCAGAGCCCTTCTGGCCTGCTGAATAAGAGATTGCGAGCGAACTATCACCACCTGCTGAGACCAAGGAATGTTGTCACGCAAATAGTGGGAGCGCAGCTGATATCCCAAAGCCGCCCCCATCTGCGCAAGGCTGGCACAGTTGTGGATATGTACCCCTTGCTCACCGAGCCGCCTTTCAGAGTCGCCAGCAAATGGGGCATTTCGTCTTCCGGAGGGGCCGCTTTGCGTAATGCGTGAGGCAAGCGAGAGATTCAAGGAATGAAGCTGAGGAGTACCGACGTAGCTACACCCGCAGTCTTCAATTTGAACGTCGAGGATCTTGGCCAGATCGAGATCCATATGGGCATAACCGCGCTTGTATGAGGTCACTGAGAGATCTGGATTCGAGAAAGCAATGATGCGACTTCCCAGTTGGTGTGCGACATGAAGTAGCGCTAGCAGTGAGGGAGTGCAATCCTGCAGGTCATCGACCAAAAGGTAGCGCGGAAGCGGGGTAAAAATTCGTACCCCAGCGGACCGGGCACGATCATCCCAATGGGCAAGGAGCTGGGCAGCCTGCCTTCCCAGCCGCGCCCCATGCGCCAGCATCGTTCCTCGGAACTCCACCCCGAGCTGCGGAAGTTCGTTCCACTTCTTAAGCAGAGGCGCAAGGCTCACCCACTGCTTCATTCCACGAATGCAACCGAGTTCCTCTAGATGCTCAGCAGTCGTCCCAGACTCTGCAGCAGTATCAATGAGATCACGCAGTTCCATCCGAAATGCCGGAAGCGAACGGATGGTATCGGAAAGTTCTTCAGGCCATTGAATCGCAGTTTCTTCTAGCAATTGAGAGACCATGCGATCCATGTTTGCGCCCGTCAAGAGCTCAACATCACCCAGCGGTTGATCACGCGTATTTCGCCACTGCGACACAATTGAATAGGCCCACCCAATGGGGGTTCGCACCGGGCGCACCGCATTGGGAGCAAGCGCTTGTACCGCAGGCATTAATTGATCAGCGCGCAAACGATCCGGAGTGAGAACTAAAAACGAGTGATCCTTGCGTACAAGTTCAGCAACAGCAGCAAGAAGAAGAGTCGTCTTCCCGCTTCCAGGCGCACCACGAAGTACAGCATCACCTTCAGTAATCTGCTTAAGCAGCGAGCTCTGATGGACGCTGAGTTCCGGTAGCCCTGAGAATTCAGAACCAACCGTGATACGCACCGGTGTGTTGTTCATATAGTGATTCTGACAGAGGCCATGTGCATTTGGAGCCAACTTTTGGCTTCACATCGAAATTGAGAAAAATGTGCCCCCCGAAGCAGAGGCTTCGGGGGGCACATTCTGGCACTCGTACTTAAGGCGACGGTTTCACCTTTTACTGAAGCGGGTATTCCTTTTCGAATGCCTTCTTGGAGCCGAAAGTGCTGTCAATCTTCAAGGAAACTGGAGCAGTTTCATCATTGAGAACGAAAGCACTCACAACGGTCATACTTCCGCCGGGTTGGAGTTCTTTGAGCGCACTCATAGGCTCGTATCCTTCAGGCTTTGCATCGAAATAAACTGCAGTATCGAGCTCAACCTTGTTTTGGAACGCCTGGACGCGGTATTCAAAAGGATTCAAATTGCTTGTGTCGTTGTTCGTGATCACCAAGGTCGCAGCAACCGTCGACTTGCCTTCGTAGTCATTTACTGACTTCTCGACCTTTTTCACTTCGATCGTCACCTTGCCGTTCTTCAGCTGAGCAACATTCGAGTCTTCACTAGCTTTGGCAGCTTCAGCGGGTTGAGAAGCAACGCCCGATGAAGAGGGGGATGCTCCGGCAGAAGGTGCTACAGAAGGTGCTACGGAAGCTGCCCCAAAGGCCTCGTCAATGGCCTTTGCATACATTGCCTGACTTCCGAAAACAACAACAATGGCAAGAATCGAAATCACTAGTGAGGTGATTGCCATACCGGAGCCGCGGTGAGCCTTATTTGGGCGCGTCTGAACGACAGCGACGATCGCCACGACGGTAGCAATCAGAGCCAGAATGAAAATCAGATTGTTCAGAATCGGAACCCATGACAGAAGGAGAGAAATGATTCCCAACACGAGCGCGGTTACTGCAAGGGCAGACAAGGGTTTAACTACAGCCGTTCCAAATTGCCCTTGAGAAGGAACAGTCGAAGAAGCCCCATCAACGGGCATTTCCTGCGAAGAAGGAGGAAGCGACATCGCTCACCTTTCGAATAGATTCAGCTTTGAATTCCCCTGACAAAACACAAGATAACACATCAAAGTGGCCTGATAACAGCTTTTTCTCACATTATTTTCAGCACAAAACCACACTTCAACCACTTGGACAGTAAACTGCGGCAACGCGCAATTACCCCCTCCCCCACAATTACGCTCTTGCAGAAATAGCAGGCTCACTCCCCCGGCTGCACGTACTATGAGGACATAGAAGACCATTCGATCCATGACATCTGGGAGTTGCAGTGAACATCACGATCGGTATCAACGCCAGCCCGCGCGAACTCGACCTTGAGCTGGACCTCAGCGAAGACGAACTCTTCGCCCAAGTCACCAATTCCCTACGCGAGCAGACTCCCCTGATCCTTACGGACACCAAGGGAGAGAAAACACTCATTCCTGCCCAGGCAATTTCCTACGTGCGCGTGACTGCCCCGCAAACGCACCGCGTCGGCTTTGCAATTCACTAAAAGCGAGCCGAATGACCTGACACCTATCCACCTGCGTCTAACCGCGCAGGTGGATTCCTTTCATGCGTTCTGCATGCTCAACACTCAAAGTCTGAGCAATAGCATCTGCATCTTCAGGAGAGTCTGATAATTCAGGGTGCATGAACAGGGTTGAACGCACCAATCCCAAAACCTCTCCGGCAACCCTTCGCGCCCACAACGACAGGCGAGCGGCAAGCTGCTCATCGGCCTCGAAAATCGGAGCCAAATTCTGGCGCTCCCACTCCCCCTGCTCAAGATCCCACTTTGCTTCCGGGAACAGGTTTTTACGCGACGCAATCTCACGCAGCAGGCCACCTAAGATTCCCAGGGTCACATAGGTTTTGACCGTTCGCTCATACCAGGTCGTCGGTCGCGTACGGGCATCCAGATCGTCATATAGCCCATCAAAAGCCTGAGCTTTCTCAGCTAAGTCAACGCCGCGATGCTGACACCACGTTTCAACCTGGGTGTAGGTATCGAAAACTCGAGTGGCCATGCGCGCATGCTCGACCTTCGCCTCGAAAGTCGGAGCCTGGTCACTGTCCTTAGCCAAGCGTGTCATTGCAGCCAAAATCGAATACGCGATCAGACCGACAACGTCAGCGTCGCGATCCGGCACAGGTTCATAGGTGCGTTCCATGCACTAACACTACATCAGATAAACGTGACGGGTTCCTCCTCGAGCGATCCGCGTCAACCTCGTAGAATACAAATGACAGTGCTGACCGATCGCACGTGAGATATTTTGCCCGGGCACCTATGCCCCTTGAAGAAGAACCGCGATCGGCTGCAATTTCCAACGGGTTTTTCCCAGAACAGGTTGATCGTGACTTCACCGTCTGACTACTCTGCTGGCGTCGTACGTTTGGGCTCAATCAAAGCCCCTTCGACCCAAGAAGATGAAACCACCCCCGATATTACGAACTCGGGAAATGAAACATACGAAGCGAAGTCTTTCGCTGATTTCGGGGTCAGTGACCCCATTGTTGATGCGCTTGAAGAACGAGGCATCACCCACCCTTTCCCTATCCAGGCACTGACTCTTCCCGTCGCTCTGGATCGCCACGACATTATTGGCCAGGCCAAGACCGGTACCGGCAAGACGCTGGGATTCGGCATTCCCGTATTGGAAGATGTCATTGCTCCGGATGAAGAAGGTTACGAAGATCTTCTCAACCCGAACATGCCTCAGGCCCTCATCATTTTGCCGACCCGCGAGCTCACCAAGCAGGTGGCCGATGATCTGCGCGCAGCGGCTTCTAAGCTGTCAACGCGCATCGTCGACATCTACGGCGGCGTTGCTTTTGAACCGCAGATTGAGGCACTCAAGCGAGGAGCGGATATCGTCGTCGGTACCCCCGGGCGCCTGATTGACCTGCTGCGCCAAGGCGTGCTGCACCTGAACGGCGTGGAGAACGTTGTCCTTGACGAGGCCGACGAGATGCTCGACCTTGGCTTCCTCCCCGACGTGGAGACCCTGCTTTCGCGCATTCCCGCGGATCGCCACATGATGCTCTTCTCGGCAACCATGCCCGGCCCGGTGATCACGCTGGCTCGCAAGTTCATGACCCAGCCGACCCACATCCGCGCCCAGGATCCTGACGATCAAGGCCAGACCGTCAACACGGTCCAGCAGGTGATCTACCGCGCTCATGCCATGAATAAGACCGAGGTCGTGGCTCGCATCCTGCAGGCACGAGGCCGCGGTCGCGCAGTGATTTTCTGCCGCACCAAGCGCGCCGCTGCGCGCGTTGCTGATGAGCTCACCGAGCGCGGTTTTGCGGTTGCTGCCCTTCACGGCGATCTTGGTCAGGGTGCGCGTGAGCAGGCTCTGCGCGCCTTCCGCAATGGCAAGGTCGATGTTTTGGTCGCAACGGATGTTGCCGCACGCGGTATCGACGTTGACGATGTCACCCACGTCATCAACTACCAGTGCCCCGAGGATGAGAAGGTCTACATCCACCGCATTGGCCGCACCGGTCGCGCCGGTAATTCGGGCACAGCTGTAACCTTCGTGGATTGGGACGATGTCCCGCGCTGGTCTTTGATCTCGAAGGCACTGGGCTTGGGCGTTCCCGAGCCTTTGGAGACCTACCACACCTCGCCGCACCTGTACACCGACTTGGATATTCCCGAGGACGTTACAGGACGTCTTCCGCGCGCACAGCGTACGCGCGAGGGGCTGAGCGCCGAGAAGATTGAGGACTTGGGTGGTTCCTCGCGTGGTGGCCGAGGCCGAGGCCGCGGTGGCCGTTCATCTGCCCGCTCGGGAGGACGTGGGGAGCGTCCAGCTTCAGGCGAGCGGACTCGTACCCGACGTCGCACTCGAAAAGACGGCGATCAGACAATGAATTCCGGAAAGCAGGGACGCTCTGACCGCGGAACCAAGGGCCGAGGCCGAGGCGAGCACTCCCCAGCACCACGAAAGCGGGTGCGCCGCCGCAAGGGCAGCGAAGAGTAAGGCGTGCGTTTACCGGCCGAGGAAAGGCATGGTGTTTGCGCGTAAGACAGGGTTCGCAAGCACCCAGTGAACAGCGGCTTCCCTCAAGACATCGCTGGCCTCGGTTGATTTTCCACCGCGAAGGTCCCCCACTGCTTGCTTGGCGCGCACAAGCACGTCTGCACTGAGGGGGACCTGGCAGGAGGATTCAGACCCCAACTACACCCCCAATTATGAAGAGCCCCTATTATGTATATGGTAGACCAAGTGAGCAATATAGATTCTGACCCACGAGAATTAATAAGCTTATATACTGCTATCTCATTTTTACCAACTCAATTAGTGGATTTTGAAAGTCCATTATGGCAGACTCTATATGATGCGTATGAACGTGTTACCGGTCGAACTGTTATAAATCGGTACTCTAATGATAGTTATATGGGAAAACGCGAGTCCGCTCATATGAGCCCCGTAGAGGTTGCTAAAGGTGGGGCTTTGCGTGGAAATCCGGTATATGACAATATACGGTTCGGTGCACAAATTACACTTTCACAAGCCGGCCTATACACAGTAGATGATTTTAAAACAATTACTAAACAAGAAGTATTGATGCTACCGGGCATTGGTAAAAACAGTGGAACAACTAGAGCATAATGGTGTTATATTTAAAGCCTAAGATGTGACTTGAATTTAATAGCGATCCTAGGATAACGAAGGGCTGTTTGTCTTTTTCATAATTAATATAATCCCTTTGATGAGTATCTTGGTACTGATCAAGGGGATTTTAAATTACTACAGGGTTGTACTAATTTTTGTCCTATAACCCCATTATTACGCTAATGTTAGAGCGTTGGGCTAGTTGCTAAATAAAAGAGCTAGAAAAGCGTCTAACCACTTGCAAATGTAGTAGGCGAATACATTTACCATGACGGCTAGCCAAAACAAATAAAATAGCTGCCACAAATACGAAATAGACATCGTAATTTATGACAGCTATTTGGCAGTACATGGTCGATCTTATAGTGTAATTATTTAGTTATATTCTATTTTATAAAAGCCTCACCGATGGAATAAATTCCGTCAAATAAGAAACCGAAAGCGATAAAGTAGATAAATACCACACCGGAAGCAATCGGCCGGAATATGAGTAATAGGCCTAATAGTAAAAGAATTAGTGCAAGCCATTTTGCATTGCGTCCCACGAGTGATACCATGCTGTCGGACTTTCTTGATTTAATGAAAATAAAGATGGCTTCAATTACCATCCAGACGCCGATTGTAATTGGGAGTACTAATGGTAGGAATGCAAATCCGCCGAATATTAAATAGATACCGAATAGAGCATCGATAATGCCGCTGATAAGATACCAGCCGCTACGTAATTCAGACGGTAACGTAAAATAATTTATAATAGAGCTGACCGCACTGACGAAAAAGATAATAGAAAAAAGCCAGGCATAAGCTACGAGATTAATAACGGGATTTAAGAGTAAGAATATCCCCAGGATAATGCTTACAATACCCGATAAAATAAAGAAGAATTTGCTTGAACCACTCACAATAGTTCCTCCTATCATGTGTACTGCTTATTTACGGTATACGTGAGATCATGGGGGGTGTCAAATTGTAACGATAAAACTGTGTTTTCGCAAAACTCACATGTCCATCCTGTTGACACAGTTCTATAGAATACCGTATAATACCGGCTCTTCGCATTTGAGGGTGTAGGTGTTGTGGGCGGGGTTGGGCGTGTCGTGGCTGGGTAGGGGTCGAGGTCTTCCGATGATGGGGGTTCCTACACCGTCCATCTGAAAGACCTCGACATGGCCAATACTATCTTTGATCGCCCTGATCTGAGCGTGTTCACGCGCCTGGGCCTGTGCGCAAGTTGTTGACGGTTTGTTTATGCTGCCGTTGTCCAGGCCGCTTGGTGTAGTTCGTATTCGATGGGGGATCTGCCGCCGAGGCTGGTGTGGATGCGGCGGGTGCCAGGGCATTTCTCGTGACACGGTGGTCAGGCGCTTGGCGTATGAGCCCTGCGGGTGGCGTCCCACGATCTTGCATGTGAGCGTGCGCCGCTACCGGTGCGAGACGTGTGCTCACGTGTGGCGTCAAGACATGAGTCAAGCGGCCGATCCGCGCGCGAAGCTCTCGCGTGCGGCGGTGCGCTGGGCACTGACGGGCCTGGTGGTCCACCATCTGACGGTGGCGCGCGTCGCCCAGGCCCTAGGCGTGTCCTGGAATACCGCCAATACTGCTGTCCTGGCTGAAGGGGCGCGCCTGCTGATCAATGATCCAGCACGGTGTGAAGGCGTGCGTGTCATTGGCGTGGATGAACACGTGTGGCGCCACACCCCCTACGGCGACAAATACGTCACCGTCATCTTGGATTTGACACCCATCCGAGAACGCAGCGGCCCCTCGCGCCTCTTGGACATGGTCCCGGGCCGCTCCAAGCAGGTTTTCAAAACCTGGCTGGCCTCCCAGCCCCACACCTGGCGCGAACGCATTGAGATCGTCGCGATGGATGGATTCACCGGATTCAAAAGCGCAGCCGCTGAAGAACTCCCCGGCGCGAGGGCGGTCATGGATCCCTTCCATGTCGTGCGCCTGGCCGGTGATGCTCTCGATGAGTGCCGCAGGCGCATCCAGCAAGAACTCCACCATCGGCGCGGGCGTGCCACGGATCCCCTGTACAAGGCCCGCAGGATGTTACACACCAGATCTTGCCTGCTCACGCCACGCCAGCAACACCAGATCCTCGACCTGTTCGCCAGCGATTACCACGTCGCCCTCGAAGTCACCTGGAGCGTCTACCAGAACATCATCGACGCCTATTGTGATCCCAACAAAATCCGCGGTAAGGCCCTTATGCAAGCCGAAATCAACACACTGACCTCCACGCGCGTACCGAGGGGCCTAACCGAGCTCATCACGCTGGGCAGGACACTCAAACGCCGAGCCGGGGACATCTTGGCCTACTTCGATCATCCCCACACCAGCAACGGTCCTACCGAAGCGATCAACGGACGTCTCGAACACCTACGCGGATCCGCACTCGGATTCCGAAACCTCACCAACTACATCACCCGAGCACTCCTCGAAACAGGAGGATTCAGACCCCAACTACACCCCCAATTATGAAGAGCCGTTAAAGGTCGGTTCCCAGTTAATGCCGCCATTGTCGTAGACCTCGTAGGCGACCTTGCCCGTGATCCTGATGGCTTCGCCTTGAAGTGTCTCGGCCTGATTATCAAGTGGAACGAGCAAGTCCCAGAGTTCGCCAGAAAGCTTCTTCCAGCTCTTTGAAGAATCGAGCTCAAGCTTTTCTCCAACGCTTGGTGCCGGACGTGCAACTTGCTGAGCGACGCCAAACATTTCACACAGCTGCCGCAAGGCTTCCGCGGCTTCAAGGAAGCGGGGATTGTTAGCGTCTTCGAGGCTGTGTGCGATGATCGAGCAGCGATCTTTATCCATGGCTTGAAGAGCTTTGTATTCCTCGCCGCTTAGGTGCGCGCCGTGGGCACGCAAGACATTGAAAATACGCAGGATTCTGGGAGAATCGAACAAGTTGTACCAACTCAGCGCGTACTTCGTCAGCGTGTAGTCCCCATAGATTATTGAATGCGCATCAAGAGTGGGGTCAGCACCCCATTGGATCATCTGTTCCACCTCGGGCGCGTCTTGGCGTTCGACAGCGCCGAACAACGGAGTTTGGTCCGCGTTATCTCGGGCATTGATATCGCCGCCAAGGGCAATGAGACCGGGGATCAGATCGGGTCGACGGTTCTTAACGCGGCAGTGAATGGGGGTTTGTCCGCGTTCATTGCGACAGTTGATGTCCTCGCCTCGAACGACCAAGAACTCGACAATCTCTTGCGAGCAGAGGAGGTGCAAAAGCTTGGGCTTTCCGTATTCACTTCGCAGGTATGCGCCAATCTCGCAGTTTTTCACTGCCTCAGCCACGGCCTCGACGTCCCCGCTTGCGAGGATTTCTTTGATGTCGTTGGGGAGAGTTTTGCGCATACCAGCCTCCGTGTGAACGTTATTCTTCAAGAATGGCGTCTTGACTCACGCCTCTATTCAGAACGCACTCCAAGTTTTATGTAAGCGACTCATCGGTGTTTGGTCATTCGTATTCCAATCGCCTGGATCGTCCAAACGACAGCACCTCCAAGGACAGCAGCCGCAAAGCTTCCACGAGAGCTATGACGCTGCGCTACGGATGCTGGTGGCTCAGCAGAGGAGGGTAGCACTGCAGTTTCTAGCTCTTGTCCTGGCAGATTCTGCTGATTCTGAGCGCCTTCTAGAGAATCTGAAAGCGATCCAGATTCTCTCGCATTAGTACCATCACCCGTGAGCCAACTAATGAAACGCTCGATTGTAGGTGAGAGCATACTGACGAAAAATAGAACCATTAATGCCGTTGAAAACGCAATAGCCATTGTGAACACCGGGATTGTTCCAATTGCTTGCGTTTCGCATTGCGCCTTGATAGACGTGTCTTCCGGTAGCGGGGGCGCGCAAGTTGCTCGCACTAACGCATATGAGTCGAGCAACTTAGGGAGAAGAATACTGATGACGAACAGGATACCGCCGACACCGATACGAATTTTATTCCGGTACTTATCATTCATCACCGACAGGATCTGAAGTATCGCGCCGAACGGGAAAAGCACCCAAATAAAGACTGCTTCATAAAGGGAAACAACTCCCGGTTCTGGCTTACCGAGAAAAAAGGCTAAAGCACTCCCTCCAGCAAGGTCTAATACGATACAAAATACCCCCAAAAGAACGGTAAAATTTACCAACTGGACTGTTAGATACAGCCGCTTCGACGCCTCGATCACTCCCGTCCTGCAAAATGCAATAGTCACGGGAATTAATAGGGGTAAAAAATACCAGGCAGCATATATACGTTCAGTACCCTCGACGGCCTGAGTCCTAATCTCTGCAAGCGTTCCCCAAACACAGCAAATCATAAGAACCAAAAGAACGCCCCAGATAAACCCGTAGATAGTAGCGGTAAATAGCTTGCTTGGTTTGCGTCGACTCTGAACACTCATAGGCAGATTCTAGATCCAAGCGGCACTGCAGTTCTCTTCTCACATGGTTCGCTAAGTGCGACGCAAAATGAGAAGCAAAAGTTTCCGCTACTTTCGCTACAACTTTGCATCAAATAAGAAATGATGGACCTACGAACTAACAAGTACATGACATACACAAACGTCCGGCAGTGTTTCCACCGCCGGACGCTTCAACTCCCCTATGAACCTGCGCGATCCCGTACTAATGAATGAACGCAAGCTCTCAAGGTGAGCAGTCTATGTCTCCTGATCAGCCAACGCGGGTGATCTTGACGATCGCACCTTCATCGCTGACGGCAACCAGTTCGTAGGAAAAATCGCCTTCAATAGTCATGTCGATCTGATTGAGAAGCGGCGTGGGCACGTGAGGCGCAACCAGCTCCATGGCCTCGCCGACGTTCAAAGAAGAAACGGCACCCAGGATTGCGGGGTGACGCAGGCGAGGCGGGAAGGGACGTGCATCCAAGCGCGGAAGCTGAGCACCGTGATCGCAACCGCAACCGCATCCACCGGACTGAGCAGGCTCCTGCGTCTTTTCGGCGGAAACATCACGAAGTTCAAATTCGGGCAGGTCGGAATTAGGTTCGATCATGAGATCCCTTTCGTGGGGCTCGGCGACTACATGAAGCGCCTGAGCATCAGCTTCTAATAAAACATAGTTTATACGTTTTTATTAAAGCTGCCCTTTTGGGGGCATTACTCCTCCGAATCCGTCAACACGCGCTGCACAAAACGCGGAAGAGCGGCAGGACGCTCACGACGCCCTCCCCTAGTGAAGAAGAACATGCGAATGCGCCCCCACAAGGTCGTTCGCACGGAGGAAGGCCAGCGGTGGGTAATGTACTCAACTGCATCTGAGACCTCGAGGCGCCGCGTTGAGTTACCCACGCGAACCCACAGTTCCGGCGCCCCCTTACCTTTGGGGCCAAGAAGGTACACAGGCCTCGGGCTGGGAGGAACGGTTACGCGGCAGACTTCCTGGGCCTCATAACCCTCTTGGGGATCCATAGCCGGAGCAAAGTCGACGCTTGGCAACGCGGCAGCGTTAGTTCCAAGACGTTGCCCCCACAGGTCGCGAATCCACAGTTCAAAACGGTCGGCATCCGGACTCTTCAAAGTCGCATAGTCCGGGCCTAAACCGATGAGCTTTCCATCATCATCAACACCGATAAGGAGCGTTCCACCACCGGAATTCATGAAGGCAGCGACAGTCTTGGCAATGACGGTCTCCATCGCATCATCCCGTTGCTGAGTACGCATATTCCAGCGTGCGCTGGATTTGAATTCGCGCGTATCGGATTCTCCTCGCGCGGCAACCTCAGCAATCGGATCAAGGCCGGGAAGCGGATGCAGATAGGCGACGATGAGAGCGCAGACAGTGACAACAATGATGGCAACTGCTGTCGCCACGGCAATCATGGCCGGGCGCCACATATCAGAGCTTGAGAAAATCCAGCCAGCAAAGAGGAGTCCAGTCCAAATACCAAGCATGCCAGTTAAGGTTGCAGATGCGGTGGACATTGTCATTCGCGAGGCCAAGAAACGGCGAACAATCATGCCAATGAGCCAGGCAAGCACGACAACTGCGACTTGAATTCCAACCCATCTGAGCAGATCAGGGTTTTGCGGAGTAGCCGAGAAATTAGGCTGAGCCACTGCTGTCGCAAAATTCATTAGATCCCCCCGTAGTAGTCCACCTCCAGCCTACAGAAGATTAAACGCAGTCCCCAGAGCAACCAGAAGATTTGCCAAAGAGTGCAGCATCCAACTGGGGATCACAGAACCACCCGCCGCTTGTTCGTTCAGCCACCCCATAATCCAGCCATTGATTCCGGTAAGAACAGTGATGGCAACAAGGCTCAATACCGGGAGATAGTTGATGAACAACAGCAAGTGAAGAAGAGCAAAGATAACGGCTTGAATGGCGTTTCCACGAGAAAAACCAAAGGACGCACATAAACGTTTAGCTAAGAAACCACGAAAGAAAAGTTCTTCAGCCAAGCCGGTCTGAATAAAGGCGTAGAGAAGGATCGGGACGACTGCAAGAAGTCCAGCACCCATAAATCGCGAGGTCGCCAGAGCGCCCCATACCGAGCTTGCAATCCGAAGTGACGCCAGCGAGACAGCGACCCAGCAGACCAAGGCAATGCCCAGTTGTTTCTGCGAAACGCGCTGGACAGGACCGAGTTTCCACGTCGGAACATAAAGACCAATCCAGGTAGCAAATTCCAGACAACGTTTAGTTGTCACCGCCCACCAAATCGCTGGAATCAGCAGAGCAATTCCCAACTGAACGAAAGATGAAATAAAAGTCGCGAAGAGCATGGGTTTTTCCTGTCACACAAGCAGATAACTCTCAAAGAATACAGCTGTGCCCGGGGCGCATGTGAATGCGTCCCAGCCACTCAAAACCTGGTCAACGATGTAGACCAGTTTGCTCAGAAAACGAACAATAGCAAACGCCCCGTTGGGAAATCCCAACGGGGCGTTACGGCATTAAGCCATGCAGCCAGCCTTAAACAGGCCGCTTTTTACGCATTCACGCAATCGGTTCGGCGTTGATGTGCCAGACCTCGCGAGCGTAGTCACTGATGGTTCGGTCAGAGGAGAAACGACCGGAACGCGTGATATTGATCCAGGCCTTGCGCGACCAGCCTTCCTGATCGCGGTAATCCTGTGCCATGCGATCCTTCGTCTCACGGTAGGAAGCGAAGTCACCCAAGACGTAGTACACGTCAGCAGGCTCGTATCCCGATTCCAGAAGCGACCAACGCAGGTCATGGAACCAACCGGAGTTGGAGTCATCCAAGGTGCCATCGGTCAAAGCATCGATCACGCGCTTCAGGCCAGGCACGTTCTCGTAGTGCCAACGAGGATCGTAGTGGCGACGCAGTTCGGGAAGCTCATCATCGGTCGCACCGAAGATATAGGCGTTCTCCTCCCCCACGGCCTCGAGAATCTCAACGTTCGCACCATCCAAGGTCCCCAAGGTCAGGGCACCGTTCATCATGAACTTCATGTTCGAGGTACCGGAAGCTTCCTTACCAGCCATCGAGATCTGCTCAGAGATATCCGCGGCAGGAATGATGTGCTCGGCGGGCGAAACATTGTAGTTGTGAACGAAAACAACCTTGATGCGGCCATTGATATCCGGATCATTGTTGACCAGGTCGGCAATGGTGTTAATCAGCTTGATAATAGCCTTCGCGCGAATGTAGCCGGGGGCAGCCTTCGCGCCGAAGATGAACACGCGCTTGGGGACATCCAAAGCCGGATTGTCCTTGATGCGGAAGTACAGATCCAAGACGTAGAACGCATTGAGCAGCTGACGCTTGTACTCGTGCAGACGCTTGATCTGGACATCGTAAATTGCATCAGGGTCAATCTCTACGCCCTCGCGATCCTTGATCCATGCGGCAAAGTCAACCTTATTCGCATGCTTGATCTGCGCCAGGCGAGCATAAAGCTCCGAGTTACCAGCACCCGTGTACTCAGAAAGCGCATCGAGGTCGGTCACCCAGCGATCCGAGCCAGTCACTTCATCCAGAAGTGTTGCCAAACGCGGGTTGCACTGCTTGAGCCAACGACGCGGAGTCACGCCATTGGTCTTATTGTTGAAGCGCTCAGGCCAAATCGCGTACCACTCTTTGAGTGTCTCACGCTTAATGATTTCAGTGTGCAGCGCGGCCACACCGTTGATCGAGTACGAGGCGTAGCAGGCGATCCAGGCCATGCGGACCGTGTTGCCGGCGACGGGTGCCATGTAGTCAATGGTCGCGCCATCAACACCGCGCTCGGACATGTCAATGCGGAAGCGGCGGTCGATCTCTCGGACGATTTCAGAAATACGCGGGAAGAGACGATCGAAGATGTGAATATCCCAGGTCTCAAGCGCCTCAGCCAGAACCGTGTGGTTCGTGTACGCAAAGGTACGTGAGACAACATCCCATGCGTCTTCCCAACCCAGGCCATGCTCATCCATCAGGATGCGCATGAGTTCAGGGATGGCCAGAACCGGGTGCGTATCGTTAAGCTGAACGGCATTGAACTCTGCAAAACCGCGCAGGTCCGAACCGTGCTCAGCAACGTAGTTATCAACAATGGCCTGCAGCGACGCAGAGCAGAAGAAGTACTGCTGGCGAACACGCAGGACCTTACCTTCAAAGGTCGTGTCATTCGGGTAAAGAACACGCGAGATATCCATGGTGCGCTCGCGGTCGACAATCGCATCAGTAAAGCGCTGCGAATTGAAGGCATCGTAGTCGAACTCTTCCATGGGCTCGGCCTTCCACAGACGCAACGTATTGACGTTCTGGGTGCCATAACCGGTAATCGGCATGTCATAAGGAATCGCACGAACGGTCAGGTCCGCATAGCGAACAATGCGCTGTTCCTCTTCGCGACGAATAACGAAGGGGTAGCCCTCTTCCATCCAAGGATCAGGGTGCTCGGTCTGGAAACCATTGTCGAAGAGCTGCTTGAACAATCCGTAGCGGTACAAGATGCCGTAACCGGCAACGGGCAGGTCCAAGGTCGCGCAAGAATCAAGGAAGCACGCTGCCAGACGACCAAGACCACCATTACCCAAAGCGGCATCGGGTTCTTCTTCCAGAACCACGGACAGATCCTTGCCCAGTGCAGCCAAGGCCTCGCGGGCCTCGTCAACCATGCCAAGGTTGGAGAGGTTATTAAGCAACGCACGTCCCATGAGGAACTCTGCGGAGAAGTAGTGTTCCATACGGCCCACTGCGTAGGTGCGCTCAGTTGCATGCCAGCGATCAGCAATACGATCAATGATTGCCGCCGAAAGGCCCTGCCACGCTTCCATCTCAGTCGAGACGCGCTCTGGGCGTCCAGACACTGCGCGTACCTGGGACTTCAGCTGTTCCTCTAGGGACCGGCTCATAAAATCTCTCCTTGCGATTGACTCAGCACTACCGGTAGCACTGGACTAAGCCTACTGTAGCCCCATAAAGCGGGGCGAGATAAAAAAGATGACGGACTGTCAACCTGACTACTGAACGATTCCAGCGTTCTTAATAAAGTCGAAAACGCCACCCATGACCAGTTCGGTTGCAATAGCGGCCAAAAGCACACCGGAAATTTTCGTGAGCAACATAATGCCGCCCGTTCCCAGGAAGCGTGAAAGCTCCAAAGCGAAACGCATCGACAGCCAGATCACTACGTGGGTTGCAACGACTGCGCCGACAACACCGACAATGGAACCAACTGTGTGGGCCTGTGCCATCGACACCATCACAGCAACAATCGCACCCGGACCCGCAAGCAGCGGAATCCCCAGCGGAACCAACGCAACATTCACTGCGTCATCACCGGTATCGGGCTGCTCCATGTCGCTGGAGGTCAACAGCTCCATCGCTACCAAGAACAACAGCACGCCACCGGAAAGTTTCAAAGATTCCATTGAAATATGGAGTGCGCGCAAAATCTGCTGCCCAAGGAAAGCGAAAGTGAGAATGACTCCGAAAGACACCAGCGACGCTTGGAAAGCCGCTTTACGCTGAGCAGTGCGCGACAGCTTAGAGGTTAACCCCAAGAAGACAGGCATCAAGCCCATCGGGTCCAAAATGACGATCAGGGTCGCAAAAGTCGTCAACAAGACCGTAATGTCCACAACAGAACCGATACTCATGGGTGCAGGACCTCTAAAAACGCTTCCTCTTCAAGTTTGTTCAGCACCGACTGATCCGTTAGGTTTTCACCAAGTTGATTCGGCTTTCCTAGGCCGTGATAGTCGGAGGAACCAAATACTTCCAGCTTCAAACGGCGTGCGATCCGCTCCACATCGGCTCGATCCTCTTCGGCATGATCACGATGATCGCGCTCAATCCCGAACAGGCCCGCGTCCTTCATCATATCAATGACTTCCTCGGGCAGAAGCCTTTGGCGAGCCCGCGCGCGCGGATGTGCCAGCACTGGGACGCCCCCAGCGGCTCGAACCAGCTCCACAGCATCGACGGGATCGGGTGCCCAGTGCATGACGTAATACTTACTAGAAGGATGCAGAGTCTGGGTAAAAACGGCACTGCGATCAGGGAAAGCGCCTATTTCAACCAAGGCATCGGCAATATGCGGACGCCCAACCGGTCCGCCTTCAGGAGCAAGAGCGCGCACTTGCTCCCACGTAATTGGATAGTCCTCTGCCAGCCGTTCAACAATTTTTCGCGCGCGAGTGAGACGCGACTCAGTCGCTCGACGCTGCACTGCAAGCAGGGCCTCGTTCGTGGGATCGGGAAGGTATCCCAGAAGGTGAACAGTGATCCCCTCACGTGCACAGGACAACTCCACCCCACGCACTAAGGACACCCCAGTTCGCTCAACGCACGCTGCGGCCTCGTCCCAACCAGCGTAGGTGTCGTGGTCGGTCAGCCCCACGACATCCACATGCGCCTGACGTGCCTTCTCCATGAGTTCGGCGGGAGTATCAGTTCCGTCCGAATACGCACTATGTGTATGAAGATCGATCCTGGTCATGTATTTAGAATACGGTCCACGTAGCACGCCGCACAGGGAAAGTGAGACCATGACACTATGACTACGACTGAAACAACCTCCGCGGAAGAAGCACCCGATTCTTTGGCTGAGCGCGTGAATAATCGCTCACGCCGTCCATCCTCAGATGCATTCCGAGAATTCATGGGCTCCCAATGGGGGCCGCGTCCTGATCCGGGTATTACTCGATCGGCCGTTGCCAACTACCTTCCCGCGCGCGCAACTGCAGCCGGAGAGCCTTTCGCCGGGGAACGACTGGTCATCCCCGCAGGTTCCTACAAGGTTCGTTCCAACGACTGCACCTACCGTTTCCGCGCATACTCGGCCTTCGCTCACCTGTCTGGTCTTGGACAAGAACGCGAACCCGATTCAGTGATTGTCCTTGAACCCCTTCCCGAAGGCGGTCACGAGGCAGTGCTGTACTTCAAGCCCCGCACTTCCCGTTCTTCCCAAGAGTTCTACTCCGACTCGCGCTACGGCGAGTTTTGGGTGGGTGCCCGCCCGTCCCTCGAGGAGGTTTCAGCCGAAACCGGTCTGCGTTGCGAACACATCGATACCCTTCGCGATGCTCTGTCCAAGGATGCGGGAATCGTTCGTTTGCGCGTGGTTCGCAACGTCGACGAGGCCGTGGAAGCCATGGTCAACGAGGTTCGCATGCAAGCAGGCCTGCCTTTTGGTGGGGACGCTGCCGAAACAGACGATGCTTTAGAAGAGCGACTCTCAGAAATCCGCCTGTGCAAGGACGAGTTTGAGATCTCTGAGTTGCGTCGCGCAGTCGAGATCACAAAGGCTGGATTCGAAGATATCCTTCGTTCACTGCCTCGAGCCGTTGGTCATCACCGCGGCGAACGCGTCATTGAGGGTGCCTTCGGAGCGGTAGCCCGCGAAGAAGGAAACGGCCTGGGCTACGACACCATCGCCGCCTCGGGCAACCACGCGAACACCCTGCACTGGATCGATAACGATGGCCCAGTCAACGACGGCGACCTAGTTTTGGTTGATGCCGGTGTCGAGGTTGATTCGCTCTACACCGCAGACATCACCCGCACGCTCCCCGTCAATGGAACCTTCTCCCCCACTCAGGCGAAGGTTTACCAGGCGGTTTTGGATGCCTGCGAGGCCGCACTCGAGCGTGCGAACCAACCCGGAACCCGCTTCCGCGATGTTCACGATGCCGCGATGAAGGTCATTGCCGCACGCCTAGAAGAATGGGGCCTGCTGCCCGTCAGCGCAGAAGAGTCGCTTTCTCCCGATGGCCAGCAACACCGCCGCTGGATGCCTCACGGCACCAGCCACCACCTGGGTCTGGATGTCCACGACTGCGCTCAGGCGCGCCGCGAAATGTATCAGGATGCGCTGTTGGAGCCCGGAATGTGCTTCACCATCGAACCCGGTTTGTACTTCCGCGCCGATGACATGGCCATCCCCGAGGAATTCCGCGGAATCGGCGTGCGCATTGAAGACGATGTTCTGGTCAACGCTGATGGCAGCGTCACCCGAATCTCGGAAGACATCCCGCGAACCATTGCCGATGTCGAGGCATGGATTGCCAGCGCTCAAGGGCGCGCATAAGCCTGAATGCACAAGTGGCCTCGTCCCAGCCGGGACGAGGCCACTTCGCGTATATACCTCAGTTCTGAGGATCTGTTTGCGTGCTTTCGTCGTCGCGATGCTGCGCTTCAGCAGCACTGTCATCAGTTTCTTGGAGCTGCGACAAACGCACTCCAAAACGAGGCTTCTCATCGGGACGCGAGCCGTACTCAGTCGGACCAGTGCTTTCGCGTACCGGGCGAACTCGACGCGGACGCATCTGATTACCTTCGGTCTTCTGCAAAAGTTCGAAGGCTTCGCGAATGCGATCGCTACCAGCAGCCTTCGCAATGATCACCGCATAGCGACCAGCGACTACCTGGGATTGAGAATAAAAGTCCCCTCGACGCCTGCGAATCAAGAACATTGCAGTGCTTAAACAGGAAGTGATCAGGGCACCCGCCAACATGCAGGCACCTACCCAGACCATTGTGTTTCCTTGATTGACAGAGAGCACAATGCCGATCATGGCGCCCCAGAGCGCGCCGTTCATCACTGCCTGGGAAACCGCTCGAGCCCAGGTCACGCGCCCAATAATTCGCTCAACCGAATAGAGGTCGGTACCAACCACGCTGACGTTCTCAACCTCAAAGTCATTGTTGGACAAGACCTCAAGAGCTGCTAAAGCCTGATCGTAAGAGGCATAGGAAGCAACTTCGGTGCCGTCAGGCAGGCTTCCACCACCACGTGTCCGCCGGGTTCCGCTCACAGGTACGCTCATACTTTTCCCTTTCGTATTCTGCCATCGTAGCGAGAACTTCCTTGCCATGGGCGGGTAAGAAGTTCGCTCTGGGGATAAACTGGCCGGGTGAGCAGTGCACCTATGAACGTCGGAACAACCGGTCGCCGAATCTATATCGGCAAGCTTGCCGGCACCTCCGTCTTTGACCCACTTGGTGAGAAAGTCGGTGTCATTCACGACGTCGTCGTGACATTTCGCCTGAATTCGACCGCCAATGTCATTGGCTTCGTCGTCGAAGTTGGCCCCCGAAAACGCGTGTTCCTGCCCTTTACTCGTGTGACGGCAATTGAATCCGGTTCCGTCATTACAACTGGCCTGCTCAATATTCGGTCTTTCAACCAACGCCCCGTTGAAACGCTCGTCATCACTGAGCTTTTCGATCGCGAAGTCACAATGAATGACGGAAGCGGCGTCGTGAAGATCCTTGACGTCGCTATGCAGCAACGCCGGCCTCGTGACTGGATCATCTCCACTCTGCACGTCCAGCGCGTTCGCACAACAACTTTGGGCTTCAAACGCGGTGGAACAACCATGACGGTTCGCGTCGATGAGGTCTCTTCACTGCTCAAGACCGATTCAAACCAAGCAGCGACCGCTCTGATTCAACACACGGAAGACATGAAGGCAGCGGACCTCGCAGACTTCATCCACGACCTTCCTGCAGAACGGCAGCTGGCCGTCGCAACGGAACTCCCCGACTCACGTCTTGCAGACGTGCTGGAAGAGCTGGGCGAAGACGACCGCGTGTCGATCGTTTCTCAGCTGGAATCCAAGCGCGCTGCGGACGTTTTGGACGCGATGCAGCCAGACGACGCAGCAGACCTGATGTCTGAGCTTCCCGTCGAAACGGCGCAGTCTCTGCTGTCCTTGATGGAACCCGATGAAGCTGCAGACGTTCGTCGACTCATGGCCTACAAGGAATCAACAGCCGGTTCCTTGATGACCACCGAACCGGTCATCTTAGCCCCCGATGCGACTGTGGCTCAGATGCTTGCCTCCATTCGTCGTTCCGACCTTCCGGTTTCTTTGGCCGCAGCTGCTTTCATCGCGCGGCCCCCCTTGGAAACCCCGACGGGCCAATACTTGGGCGCTGTCCATTTCCAGCGTGCACTTCGCGAGCCCCCAAATACACTTCTGGGGACCATCATGGACACCGACCTCGACAGACTCTCCCCCGATGCTCACGTCGCGACCGTGACACGTCTTCTTGCAACGTACAATCTGACCGTTCTTCCCGTTGTTGATGAAGATGGTCATCTCTTGGGCGCTGTGTCTGTTGACGACGTCTTGGATGAGCTTCTCCCCCGCGACTGGCGCGACTGGGATGACGATGTCACCGACCGAGTAATGGCAAGGAGTATTGATGGCTGATCGTCTTGATACCCCCACCGAGCGGAAGTTTAAACTTTTTCGCCACCGTTCCTCCGGTGATGGTTTCGGCCAGTTTGCCGAGGCCACGGCCCGTTTTATGGGTTCACCGAAGTTCATCTTGTACATGACAATCTTCGTTGTGACATGGATTGCCGCGAACGTCCTCCTTTACAAGGTCTCAGAAAAGTACGCGTGGGATCCTTACCCCTTTATTTTGCTGAACCTCGCTTTCTCAACCCAGGCTTCATATTCGGCACCTCTGATCCTTCTTGCACAGAACCGTCAAGATGATCGTGACCGCGTCCAGGCAGAACAAGATCGTCAACGCGCGGAACGCAACCTTGCCGACACCGAGTATCTGACCCGCGAAATTGCTGGTCTTCGCCTTGCGCTACAAGACGTGGCAACGCGCGACTTCGTACGCTCGGAACTGCGCGATATGCTTAACGATCTGCGCGAGGAACTTGAAGAGCGCGATGAACGTTTTGTGCAGCTAAGCGCACAGGGAAATCCAGATCAAGCAGAGGATTCTGCGGATCTGTCTACTCCGCATCACGCCGACAGCTAAACCAGTCTGCGCAAACCGTTGCTGGGTCATAGGATTGACACCATGACTTTGACCTCGCAGAACGTTCTTGATGCCCTGTCGACTGTTATCGACCCCGAAATTCGTCGTCCAATTACCGATCTCAATATGGTCGATTCCATCAATATCGATGGTTCAACGGTTTCGGTCACAATCTTGCTGACGACAGCGGGGTGCCCTCTGCGAACAACGATCTCAGACGACGTCAATAAGACTCTCAGCGCCCTTGATGGCGTGACGGATGTCAAGGTCACCATGGATGTCATGAACGATGAGCAGAAAAAGGCTCTTCGCGAGAAACTCAACGGTGGTCGCCCCGAACGCGAAATTCTGTTTGCACGCCCCGATTCTCTGACGCGCGTCATTGCCGTCACCTCAGGAAAGGGCGGCGTCGGCAAGTCCTCAATGACCGCAAACCTTGCCGCTGCGATGGCTCGTCAAGGCCTCAAGGTCGGAGTGATGGATGCCGACATCTATGGCTTCTCAATCCCTCGAATGCTGGGAGTGAGCCACGATCCTCAGGTCATTGACGGAATGATCATTCCGCCTTTGGGAGCCGAAGGAGTCAAGGTTGTCTCGATTGGCATGTTCGTTCCCGATGGCCAGCCCGTCATTTGGCGTGGCCCTATGCTCCACCGCGCACTTCAGCAATTCCTTGCAGATGTTTTCTGGGGCGACCTTGATGTTCTACTCATCGATATGCCTCCCGGCACCGGCGATGTCGCAATTTCGATCGCACAGCTCCTGCCCAATGCTGAAATTCTGGTTGTGACAACTCCGCAGATTGCTGCAGCCGAGGTCGCTGAGCGCGCCGGTTCGATCGCAACCCAGACGGATCAGAAAGTCATCGGCGTCATCGAAAATATGTCCTACCTCCCCCAGCCTGACGGCTCCAAGTTGGAGATCTTCGGTCACGGTGGCGGGCAGTCTGTATCTGATCGCTTGAGCGCCCAGCTGGGCTATTCGGTTCCGCTTCTGGGACAGGTTCCGCTGGACATTTCACTGCGCGAAGGCGGAGATGCTGGCGATCCCGTTTCAACACACGAAGGTCCCGCTGCGCAGGTTCTCCAAGAGCTCGCGGGCTCGCTCGCTCACGCCTCGCGCGGGCTTGCGGGACGCCCACTGGGTGTCGCTCCGCTGAACAAAACCATTTAATTCAAGGAATTGCCGCCACAATGGCGCGTAGTCATCAAGTTGACAAGGGTTGTGCGTAACCTATGAGACATAGGTACACGAGTGCGGAGGAAAAGATGGCGTCAGATAAAGCCTTGAGTTGGGTTTTCGCGGAAGAATTCGTCGAAGAAAACGAGCTTCTTGCGCAAGCTCGCGAGGCTGCCACCGATCTGGGTGCTGATCCTGTCTCAACCGGAGTTGGTGCCGCCCTTCGTCTTCTGGCTGCAACCTGCGGCGCAAAAGCAGTTCTGGAGATTGGTACGGGTGCCGGTGTTTCCGGTCTCTGGCTGCTCCAAGGCATGTCTCCGAATGGAGTTTTGACCACTATCGATCAAGAGGTTGAATTCCACAAGCACGCGCGCCGCGCCTTTGCGGCAGCTGGGATTGCTTCCCAGCGCACCCGCCTCATTGCTGGTCGCGCGCTGGACGTCCTGCCCCGTATGGCTGCCCGCGGTTACGACATGATGGTGATTGATGCACCCAACGCTGAAATTCCCGATTATTTGGATCACGCGCTCCGTGTCCTGCGTCCCGGCGGTCTGATCGTGATCGTCCATGCTCTCTGGCATGACCAGGTTGCCGATCCCGCGCAGCGCGATGAGCAAACCGTCATGATGCGCGAGATTGCAAAGGTTCTGGGATCTTCTGAGGAGTTCATCCCCGCGATGCTCCCCGTTGGTGATGGCCTTCTTGCTGCAGTCAAACGACGCTGAACCAGGCCGCATCTTCAACTCTTCTTCTGACGCCCGTAGATCTCTTCCTCGTGATCTGCGGGCGTCGCTCTTTCTACTTCCCTTATCCGACTGGATTTGTATGTCTCACTTTCTGGCAGCGTTGGCGCCCCCGAGCGCCCCGCATTAGTATGAAAAACATGTTTGGTACTTCAGCATCGCAGATGTGGTGGTGGCTCCCCTAAGGGCGGGCCTCCTTTGACGTACCTGGAAATGATCAAGGCTCGCTCATGTGGCGGGCCTTTTTCGTTGCACTGGCCCGCCGAGGGCAAGGGATAGGAACACAATGACACACGCAGACACACCCCACGTGATCTCGCGCGAGGTGCGCTACCACCCAGACGGCGGCAAGCTTTTGGCTTACCTGTGCGACCAGGGGTTGGTCCCCCAATCGACCTCGGGCCACCCAACACGAGTCGTTCTTTTGGATAGCGCCGATATCGCTTCTAAGCAGCACCTCACCACCATTGCAGTTCTTGATACTTCAGCCTCGATTCAATGCGATGGAGACTACGTGCGCATCACCTCGACCAACCCGGTTGATGGGCAAAGTGCACTAAATCAGGTCTGCGAGGCTCTCCCGAACGCTCTACGTGAGCGGAAGGACACGCATGCTCTCTTCGAGCTTCCCTCCCTCCGTGAAGACGAGGCCGATGAGGAAACACGCTTGAAAGAGCGCGCAACCATGGAGCCACTGCGAGTTCTCACCGACACTCCCGTCGATCACCCGCACCTGCCTTTGGTCGCCGGAACCGTTTCTTTCGATTACCTCGCAACATACGAATCCCTACCCGATGTCGACCAGGGATTTAATTCCTGCCCTGATTACTTGTTCTTCCTTGCGCGAATCATCTTGGTGGTTGACCATCCCTCGCAAAGCGCAAACCTTGTCGGAGCCTCACTCGACCGCGAGTCTCTTGAGCAGCAAATCGATGCGCTTGCCCAGGCAATCGACCAAGCTCCGCTCTCGACCGAGACGCCCACGGCCTCGGAAATGAAGATCGATCCCACATCGCAGCCTCTTATTGCACGCCCAACCATCTCTGATGATGACTTCGAGGCTCTGGTGACGACCATGCAAGAGCACATCGCTGCTGGCGATATCTACCAGGTCGTTCCCTCGCGCGGTTTTATTGCGGATTGCCCAAATGCCCTGAGAAGCTACCGCTTTTTGCGAGATGAGAATCCCAGTCCGTACATGTTCTATATCGGCGCGGACGACTTCGAGCTTTTCGGCGCATCTCCGGAATCCTCGCTGCTTCATTCAGCAAAGGACGGAACGGTCGCAATTCGCCCGATTGCCGGGACACGTCCTCGAGGATTCGCCCCCGACGGCAGTATCGATCACGAGTTTGATATCCGCTTGGAGCTTGAATTGCGTTCGGACGCAAAGGAAGTTGCCGAGCACGTGATGCTCGTCGACTTGGCACGCAACGATGTCGCACGCGTTTCGCGACGAGGAACTCGTCGCGTTGAACAGCTCTTGCGCGTCGACCGCTATTCGCGAGTCATGCACCTGGTATCTGAGGTCAGCGGCACCCTGGCAGAAGATTTGCACCCCTTGGATGCTTTCCGCGCGTCGATGACCATGGGAACACTGACGGGGGCTCCAAAGCTTCGCGCCGCAGAGCTCATCCGCAACTACGAAGGGCAGCGCCGCGGCTCATACGGTGGTGCTGTTGGTTATCTCCGAGGCGACGGCGAGCTCGATACCTGCATCGTCATCCGTTCGGCATTCGTTAAGGATGGGCAAGCGATCGTGCAGGCAGGGGCCGGAGTCGTTGCAGACTCTGTCCCCGCTCGCGAGGCTGAAGAAACCGTCCACAAGGCAAGCGCTGTTTTGCGCGCTTTGGCCGCCTCGACCGGTCGCCCCCTGGCCATTTCCTCAAATGCGGAAGAAAGCGAGTTCTAAGATGCGCGTCATTTTCCTGGATAACCGCGACTCTTTCGTCTACAACTTGGTGGATTTAACCGCCCGCGAGGCCGCAGTGCAGGTCTTCCGTAATACGATCCCAACATCAACGCTTCTCAAGGCACTTGTTCCCACCGAGGCCGAGCGCGTTGCGGGTGAGCGTCCGCTATTGATTCTTTCTCCCGGTCCGGGACACCCCCGAGGCGCAGGAAACATGATGGAGATCCTTGAGGTGGCTCTCCGTGAGGGCATTCCGACCTTGGGGATTTGCCTAGGCTTCCAAGCAATGGTCGAGGCCTGCGGGGGCGTTGTCGGCCCAGTCGGGGCAACCCATGGGCGCACCGACCGCATTGAGCTTACCGAGGCCGGCATTGAAGACCCCGCCTTCTCCTCAATTGCAGAGGCTCCCCGTCCCGGTGATGATGCTGAGCACGGATATATCTCCGTCGCGCGTTACCACTCTCTTGGCACGCGTAGCCTTCCCGACGCTTTGGTGTCCTTGGCACACACCCGCGATGGGATTGTCATGGCTGCGCGTCACCGCAGTGCGCCGTGCATCGGTCTGCAATTCCACCCAGAATCGATTTTGACTCCGGCTGGGCCGCTTCTTCTGCGTGCTCTGCTGGCTGACCTAACCCTATCCACCGCTACTAATTCAAGGAATTGACATGAGTGAGTCCTTTCTGCGCCGCGCATTGAACGGTCACGTATTAGACCAGGAACAGGCACGTTCCGTTTTCGAGGAGATGTCACGCGGGGAACTCAGCGAAATTGAAATCGCAGCTTTCCTTGGAGCACTTCACGCACGCGGCGAGCAGCCCAGTGAAATTGCGGGTGCGGCAGAAGCTTTCCGTTCAGCAGCACAACACTTCACAACGACTGCTCCCGGCGTCATTGACGTCGTCGGAACGGGCGGTGACGGTGTCGGAACAATCAATATCTCGACGGCCTCGGCTTTCGTTGCGGCGTCCATGGGACTCAAGGTCGCCAAGCATGGCAACCGCGCGGTGTCTTCGAAGGCTGGAGCCGCAGACCTTGTTGAGGCCGCGGGTATCCCCCTGGACCTCTCCCCCGCTTCTTCAGCAAAGCTCTTGGAACGCACTGGTTTCTGTTTCTTGTTCGCACAGAAGTATCACCCTGCAATGCGCTATGTCGCACCCGTGCGCGGCGCTTTGAAGAACCCGACGATCTTCAATCTCATCGGCCCCTTGGTGAACCCCGCGCCGCTGTCCTACCAGGTACTGGGGGTTGGTAAGCCTGAACTCCTGGATGTCGTTGCGAAGGCTTTGGCGTCCTTGGGTCTGAAGCATGCACTGGTGGTTCACGGTAGCGGTACCGATGAATTCGCCGTCCACGGTCCCACCGAGATCCGCGAGATCACCCAAGAGGGTATTGCTTCCTTTACCCTGACCCCTGAGGAGCTGGGAATTACTCCTGCTCCGCTCTCTGAGTTGGTGGGTGGGGATGCAGAAGAAAACCTGCGTCTGATCTCGGAGATCTTCGCCGGGAAGGGTGCGCCTGCCCAGCGCGAGGCCATCGCTGCGACAAGCGGTGCAATGCTCTATTTGGCGGGCAAGGCAGAGTCTTTGAACCAGGGAACCGAATTGGCGCTGGCTCAGCTCTCCAGCGGCGCCGTCGCTTCCCACCTTGAGACCATCGTTTCGACCGCGCGCGAATTGAAAGAGCAGGAGAACCAGTGAACCAGCCGTCTTTCTCTCCCATTTCCACGCGATTGCGCGAAACCGGGACCGTCCTTGATTCGATCGTTGCTCAGCGTCGGACGCGCCTTCCTGAACTTCACGAGGCCTACGGGCACATCGATCCCCTAACGCTCCCTCGCTCGACGCGCTCTTTTGAGGACGCACTACGCACGCGTCGTTACGAGGATAAGGAAGGCTTCCAGCCTCGTCCCAGCGGCCCGGCAATCATCATGGAGTGCAAGTCCGCTTCACCGACTCTGGGCACGATTATCGAAGGTGCATATTCTCCGCGCCTCTTGGCTCGCGCCTACTCGCGCTACGCTGCAGCGATCAGTGTGTTGACAGAGCCCGACCGTTTCAACGGCAATTTCGCTGATCTTGATGAGGTACGAGATGAGGTTAACCAGCCTGTCTTGTGCAAGGACTTCATCATCGATCCCATTCAGATCACCGCTGCTCGCTCTCACGGTGCAGATGCGATCCTACTGATGCTGTCCGTTCTGGACGATCAGGACTACACAGAGCTTTCCTTGGCAGCACATCGACTGGGATTGGATGTCCTGACCGAAGTCGACAGCGAAGAGGATATGCACCGCGCTCAGCGCTTGGGCGCACGCATTATTGGCATCAACAATCGTGACCTGCGCACGCTTCAGATCGACATTACCCGCACGCAGAAGCTTGCTCCCCTTGCTCCCAAGGGAGCAGTAATCGTTGGCGAGTCTGGCATTCATTCACGAGATGATGTGCTGACTCTTGCCCCTTACGTCGACGCACTGTTGGTTGGCTCCTCGCTGTCGGGATCGGACGATCCTACGCAGGCTGCTTGGGAGATCACAGGTGGCCAGCCCAGTGCCGGCCACGCCTTCCTCGAAGAAGCTGCGCTCCACACCTCGTGGAAGCCCTACTCCAGTGAACGCCTCGGCGCAAAGACGGAGGGTACGAAGGACGAAGGAGCTCCCGAGCGCCCGACGAAGCTTTCCCCCTACTTCGGACAATTCGGCGGACAATACGTTCCTGAGCTTCTAATCCCCGCACTGGACCAGCTTGAAGAAGCCTTCGTTCAGGCAATTGACGACCCAACTTTCATCGAGGAGATCAATACTCTTCTCCATCAGTTCCTGGGACGTCCCACCCCCGTCACAGAGCTCCGCAACCTTCCCGGTGGCGGCGCTCGGATCTTCCTCAAGCGTGAGGATCTGGTCCACGGCGGCGCGCACAAGGGTAATCAGGTTCTAGGACAGGCTCTGCTGGCTAAGCGCATGGGAAAGACGCGCATCATCGCTGAAACCGGAGCAGGCCAGCACGGAACCGCAACCGCAATGGTGTGCGCGCTTTTGGGTTTGGAATGCACGATCTACATGGGCGCGGTCGATGTTGTTCGACAGGCTCCAAATGTCGAGCGCATGGAACTCATGGGTGCAACTGTTGTCCCCGTGACCGCGGGCAGCGGGACCCTCAAGGATGCCGTTAACGAGGCCCTGCGCGACTGGACCGCAACCTTTAAGACCTCGCACTACCTGTTGGGAACCGCGGCCGGTCCGCACCCCTTCCCCACGATGGTTCGCGAATTCCACCGCATTATTTCAACCGAAGCTCGAGCTCAGATCCTCGCACAAACCGGTGCGCTCCCCGACGCGGTTATTGCCTGCGTGGGTGGAGGCTCAAACGCAATCGGTATGTTCGCTGACTTTATTGACGACCCGTCTGTTGCGCTCTACGGTGTTGAGCCTGCGGGTGAGGGACTGAATTCCGGACACCACGGCGCGGCGATTCACGAGGGCAAGGTCGGTGTTCTTCACGGTGCGCGTTCCTACCTCATGCGCACTGACGAGGGGCAGGTCGAGGAGTCCTATTCAATTTCCGCAGGCTTGGACTACCCCGGTGTCGGCCCGCAGCACGCCTATTTAGCTGCGAGCGGCCGCGCTCACTACGTGGGAATCACCGATGACGAGGCCGTCAATGCCTTCATCGAGCTTTCGCGTCATGAGGGAATTATTCCGGCAATGGAGTCCTCTCACGCCTTGGCTTACGCCCTTAAGATGGCGCGTGAGCTCAAGGATACGGGCCACACCGAAGGACTTGATACGCGCGAGGGACACGTCCCCACGCTGCTTGTGTGTCTATCCGGCCGAGGCGATAAGGACCTCGACCAGGTCCGCGAGCGCTTGGGAGGCTCCTTCTCTAGGGACGGAGCCGTTGCCCGCGCCGCTGAGCTTGTTGCACAAGAACGTGCCGGCTTTGGAACCCATAGGACCCATTCCTATGATCTGGGTTCATCTAAGGAGGAACGATGACTCGCTACGCATCAATGTTTGAGCGTTGCGCCGCACAGGAACGCGGGGCAATCGTCCCCTTCGTTATGCTGGGCGACCCCACTCCTGCATCCTGCGAGGCCATCATCGAGGCACTCATTGCCGATGGCGCAGATGCTCTGGAGCTTGGGATCCCCTTCTCAGATCCGGTCGCAGACGGCGTTGTTATTCAGGAAGCTCACCGGCGGGCCCTTCAGGCCGGTACTGCTATCGATGAGTGCTTCCGGATCCTTTCTCGCATTCGCAACTCACACCCAGATCTCCCCATTGGTCTGCTGGTCTACGCGAATGTTCCCTTCTCCATCGGGGTTGATCGTTTCTATGAACTCTGCGCGCAGGCGGGAGTCGATTCGGTGCTCATCCCAGATCTCCCGATCCGCGAGGGGCATCCATTCGGAGAAGCAGCGCTCAAGTCGGGGATCGACAGCGTGTACATCGCTCCCCCATCGGCCTCGCCCCGCACGCTGAGCGACGTCGCGCACTCTGCACGCGGGTACGTCTACGCGGTCTCTCGCGTGGGCGTGACGGGCGCGGATCACGAGGCCTCGACCGTGGGCTTGCACGAGGCCGTCGCGAAGCTTCGCGAAGAAGCGGCCGCTCCCGTTCTCTTGGGTTTTGGGATTTCCCGACCCGAGCACGTCCGTGCTGCACTCCAGGCGGGAGCAGATGGCGCGATCTCGGGTTCAGCAATCGTGCGCATCATCGCCGAGCATGCCGCACAAATCGCGGAAGAGGAGAAGAACGGCTCCAGCGATGCATTGAACGAAACTCTTGTGCGGCTGGGCGAGTTCTTCGCACCGATGTACCAAGCGACCCTGAATCACGGAAACAACTGAGTCGTGGATATTCTCCCCGCCCTTGACATTGCCAATGGCCGGGCCCTCACGCACCGTAAGGCTGACGGACGTGAGGATCAGGCCAGTGCTGATCCCTTCGAGGTTGCGCGTTCCTTCGTCGCTCAGGGAGCAAGCTGGATTCATCTGGTCGATATTGACGCGGCCTTTGAGCGAGGAAGCAACTCAGATCTGCTTTCTGAGGTGATTTCTGAGCTTCACGGATCTGCAGCATCCATCTCAGGCAGGCACACCCCTGAATGCCGCATCGAGTGGTCTGGTGGGGTACGCAGCGGGGAGGATATCGAAGCTGCACTTCAGGCAGGTGCCGATCGCGTCAATCTGGCTTCTCAGGCCTTGGTCGATATCGATCGGATCCGCACCTTGATTGCCGAGTTCGCCGGACGCCTCAATATCTGCATCGATGTTGAGGGCGACCGAATTCGTCCGCGAGGCGTTGATGGGGACGCGGGTAACCTTTGGGAAGTCTGCCGCATTCTGGATCAAGCAGGTGTGCAGCGCTATATCGTCACCGAGCGCCAACGAGACGGGGCACTTATGGGACCGCCCGTAGACCTACTCAGAGATCTACGGGCGAAAACACCTACGCTTCTGGTTGCCTCAGGAGGAATCCGTCATATCGAGGATATCCACACCTTGAGGCGTGAAGGCTATCTGGATGGAGTGATTGTTGGCAAGGCTCTCTATGTCGGAAGCCTGACTCTTGAGGAGGCTCTAAGTGCCTCACAGAGCGTTAGCTAAAGCCTGAGCCAGTTCCTGTGCTTCTTCAGCGCTGAGTTCGATGACCAGACGGCCGCCGCCTTCGCTGGGGATACGCATGACAATCCCACGACCCTCTTTTTCTGCCTCGAGGGGGCCATCTCCGGTTCGCGGCTTCATAGCTGCCATGTTCGTTTCCCTTCTGAACGCCGGGTATTAAATACCGCTAAAAACACATTTATTCTACCGAGAATGCCGTGATTTAGTAAGGTATTGAATTATTTGTGTCCAATTACTATTTCCACAGCTTCTTCGGGACTATCAACCACGTGCAGAAGTTGAGGGTCATTACTTGACAGCATTCCCGATTCCTTCATGGTCGAATTAATCCACTGAACTAATCCACCCCAATAGTCGCGTCCAACCAAAACGATCGGGAAGGAATGCACCTTACCGGTTTGCACCAAGGTTGCCGCCTCAAACAGCTCATCCATCGTGCCAAAACCACCCGGCATCGCGATGAAACCAGAGGAATACTTCATGAACATGGTCTTACGGGCAAAGAAATAACGGAAATTAATTCCAACATTTACCCATTCATTCATTCCCTGCTCGTGAGGAAGCTCAATTCCCAAGCCAACGGAGGTTCCTCCCGCTTCCCACGCGCCCTTATTGGCGGCCTCCATAATTCCCGGTCCGCCACCGGTAATCACGGCAAAGCCCGCTTGCACCAATAGGGAGCCAATGGAGCGCGCACGCTCCCAATCTTCGCTTCCGGCAGGGGTACGAGCCGAGCCGAAAACCGACACTGCCGGCCCCAACTCGGCCAGCGCTCCAAATCCTTCAACAAACTCCGATTGGATACGAAGCACCCTCCAAGGGTCCTCGTGCAGCCAATCCGCAGAGGACTGGGGACGCAAAAGTCCGGTATCGGATGTTTCGCGAGGGATCTTTCCTCCGCGAAGGATCACCGGGCCTCGGCGATAGGAGGAATTCTGGTGTGCGTGTTCCATGGGAGCCCTCACTTACGGGGAGAAATCAACAGGGGATCAAATTGAGTCGTGATCACAAGGCTGCCAGTGAGAAGTTGCTGGCGCATCGAAGCCAAAGAGTCCTTGAGCTCGGGGGTCATGAGCGCCTCATGAGCAGCGAAAGGAGCCAGCGTCACACCGTTATTATCAAGGGAATCGATAACCGCATTCGTTGAGAAATCGTTTCCTCGTGCGGAAGTAATTGCCTCGGTCGCGTGATCCTTCGTGGTCGTAGTGACCGCCGTGATGACCTGAGGAAGGTCACTGGGAAGGTCATCACCCATCCAGACCAAGCGCTGGGCCGAGTTATTTCCAGCTGCCTCAAGTGCTTGGAGCGCACCTTGGTTTCCACCATCCGCGAAGGGGACCAAAATATCCGCACCCGCAGCAAGTGCCTTTGAAGCTGCATCCTTGATACTGGCCGGGTCATCGTTTCCGGTGAAGGTTCCGTGCATGCGGGAGGTATCCCATCCTTCAAAGCGGATTGATGTCCCATATGCGAGGTTGTAGGCGTCAACTCCCTGCGCAAAGGCATCCATCAGCGCTTGTCGTTCGCTGGTTTCAACCCCACCAAATCCGGCAATAGTTCCGGTCGTCGTCAAACCGGCGGAAGCATAGCCGGCCATATAGGCGCCCTGGGTTGCGCGTGAGACAACAGCCTTGCCATTACTGGGCTCGACAGTCTTATTTGCTGATTCGAAGCCAGAATTAACGGTAATAAAGCGGACTGATGAGTTTTTCTTCGCCGCCTGGGTGATGGCCTGGGTCATTCCCTGGCCTTCGGAGACAACAATGGTGCATCCACCCTTGAGAAGTGCATCCAGTTCGCCTTCGCCGGTGGCAAATTTTGCTTCCCCTCCAATTTCCGAGGCCGCCTGCGAAATTGCCCGTTTCGCCGGAGTTTGCGAGGTCGCGCTATCCCACCCAGGTGCGTCAGAAATACCGCACAGTTGAGTTTGAGCATTTGAGGCAGGGGCTGAGGAGCAGCCGGCAAGGAGAAGCAGCAAAGCGCTTGTTGCTGCGCATAGGTGTGCACGCGCGAATCGAGTCATGGTCTTCATCCTAAAGGAGTTCTTCCTCTCCACTCTGCGTCAACTGGTCAACCACGTGTTTCACGTCCTGCGCGCGATTACGGTCAACAACCAATATTGCGTCCTCTGTAGCGATGACAGCCATGTTCGGCGCCCCAAGCAAAACAATCTTTTGGCCGGTCAAAGATCGGACGAATGAACCGGAGGAATCAATCCGAAGAGCCTGACCTTCTAAGCTAATCTGAGCAAGCGCATCAAAATCACCCACATCAGTCCAGCCCATCTCCGTCGCTGGAACAACGGCCACTCCTCCCTCCGAGGCAAGCGGCTCAGCGATGGCATGATCGATGGCAATCTTCGTGAGCGCGGGCCATTCTTCGCTAAGAGTCTTGGCGAAGCCCTCACTTTCCCATTGGCTTCCGATCACGCTTAGATGCGTATCCATATCGGGATGAAAACGCATCAGTGCACGAGCAAGAGTCCCCGCGGTCATGATGAACATACCAGCGTTCCACAGGTAGCCCTGTTCACAGTAATGCTTCGCGGTCTCTTCATCCGGTTTCTCAACGAAAGAACGCACGATAGATCCCTTTTCGGGAGAGTCCTTTTCAAAGGGTTCTCCCGGTGCGATGTAGCCATAGGCTGTCGAAGGGGTCAGGGGCCTCAGGCCAATCGTGACAACGTAGCCCTTCTGAGCGACTTCCAGCGCACGTTCCACGCAGTCAAGAAGAACCTGAGGATGAGTAATCGCATGGTCAGCCGCGAATGAAGCAATCGGAGCCTCGTCACCAAAGCGCTGGCGAATGACATAAGCAGCCAAACCGATAGCGGGCATCGAATCGCGCCCTTGAGGCTCGACAAGCACAGTGACATCAAGTCCCTGGGGGATCTGAGCACGCACGGCTTGTTCATGTGCACGCCCCGTAACAATCGTGAAAGAAGCCGCGATTGGAGCCAGACGATCAATGGTCTCTTGGAGCAAGCTCTTTCCACTCATGCGTAGGTCAAGCAGAAATTTCGGCCGATCTTTACGCGAGAGAGGCCACAGCCTAGAGCCCACTCCCCCGGCGGGAATAATGACGTGAAGTCGATTCATACTTCTCAGTGTAATAAAAAGGGAGGCTTGCCAAACGGCAAGCCTCCCTTAAGCGAAGTGAGATCACTCAGCAGATTCTTCGGCAGCCTCGGCGGGTGCTTCCTCTTCCTCGACCTCGACGACCTCTTCGGAGACCGTGACAACGACGGTCTCGGGATCGAGCTCGGAGACAACGCCCTCGGGGAAGGTCACATCGGCGACGCGAACGGTGGTGCCGGCCTCGATACCGGTGATGTCAACCTCGATGGACTCGGGGATAGCGGTCGCGGGGGCCTTAACCAGCAGTGCAAACTCTTCCTGAGTGTGCTGGGTGCCGGCTGCGGACTCACCGATGATCGAAACGGGAACCTCGACGTCGACCACTTCGCCGGCCTTGACGGCCAGGAAGTCGGCGTGGAGAAGATCGCGAGAAACGGGGTGACGCTGAACTTCCTTCACCAGAGCAAGCTGCTTCTTGCCCTCGATGACCAGCTCGAGCAGAGCATTCTTCTGGCCACGGACAGCCAGGAAGAGCTCGTGAGCGGGGAGATCAACGTGAACGGGCTCGCCACCGTGACCGTAAAGGACACCGGGGACCAGGCCGGCGCGACGTGCGCGACGTGCTGCACCCTTACCAAATTCAGAACGGGTCTGTGCGACCAGCGTGGGGTTGCTCATGAGAGCCTCCTTCAAATAGTTCATTCCACGCACCGGCGCTAGGAATCTGAAGGATAACCCTACAGAAAGCCCTGTCGATAACGGCGCTTTCGCGCCCTCGCCGGAGCAACCTAGCCAGAATAGCGCGTTTTGAGGCCTCAGGCGACCCCATCAAAGAGAGATGTGACCGATCCATCGTCGAAAACTTCGCGGATTGCACGTGCAAGCAGCGGAGCGATCGGCAGGATTGTCAGGTTATCGAAACGCTTCTCAGGTGCAATGGGCAGGGTGTCGGTGACGATCACTTCCTGGGCACCGCATTCGGAAAGACGCTGAGCTGCAGGATCGGACAAAATACCGTGGGTTGCGGCAACGATAACGGATGAGGCACCCGCGTTCATCACAACCTTAACGGCCTCAGAAATGGTGCCGGCGGTATCGATCATGTCGTCGACCATCACGCACTGCTTACCCGCAACATCACCAACAACGCGGTTAGCAACAGCTACGTTGGGACGGGTGGTATCGCGAGTCTTGTGGACGAAAGCCAAGGGGCATCCACCCAGCTTTGCTGACCACTTCTCCGCGACGCGAATACGACCGGCGTCGGGAGAAACCATGCAGACATTGGACAGATCAACGCGCGAGCGCACGTAGTCAACCAGGACGGGCATCGCCCAGAGGTGGTCAACCGGACCGTCAAAGAAGCCCTGTTCCTGCGAAGCATGCAGGTCAACACTCATGATGCGATCCGCACCTGCCGTCTTGTACAGATCAGCAATAAGGCGGGCAGAAATAGGTTCGCGCCCCAGGTGTTTCTTATCCTGGCGCGCGTAGGGGTAATAGGGAGCGACTGCGGTAATGCGCTTGGCCGATGCTCGCTTCGCTGCATCGATCATCAAGAGCTGCTCCATCAGCCACTTATTCACTTCACCGGTATGCGATTGCAGGACGAAGACATCCGCACCACGTACTGATTCGTTAAAACGAACGTAGGTTTCCCCACTGGCAAAGTCATACGCGGTCGTCGGAGAAACTCCGCAACCCAACTCTTCGCCAACCTGCTGGGCGAGTTCAATGTGTGCTCGACCCGATACAAGAACCAGACGCTTTTCACCGCTGGTTACCAGCCCCGTCATGCGGTATGTCCCTCCCGTTTATGCGGACTTTTTTTCGTCGAGCAGTATCCTTATTCACCGTTCGATCGAAGTAAAAGGCGTAACTATCGTATCGCCTTCTAGGCGTGTGTTACTGACCCAGGCGGCCGGTACTCGGCACCCTGGCCCGACCTGCACATTCGTCAGTGTTGTTCCCGGGCCAATTTCACAGCCCGTGGCGATCTCGGTACGACCGCGCAGAACAGTATTGGGATAGATCGTCGTATCTGCATCAATGCGGACATCGCATTCGATCCATGTGCTTGAGGGATCCACAATGGAAACGCCCGCACGCATATGTCCCACGCAGATCCTACGGTTCATTTCTGCGGCCAATTCGGCAAGCTGGACACGGTCATTGCAGCCCTGCGCCATCCATTGATCGTCAAGAACAACACCGTTTGTTACGCGGTCCGCCTGGTATGCCTGGGCAAGGACATCCGTGAGGTAAACCTCACCCTGATTGTTATTGGTCCCAACGTGCATCAAAGCATCGCGAAGGAACTCGCCATCAAATGCGTAGATGCCAGCATTGATTTCGCTGATCTGACGCTCTGCTTCAGATGCATCTTTTTGTTCGACGATTCGACAGACATCACCGCTTGTCTCATCACGAATAATCCGCCCGTAGCCTGTGGGATCATCGACAATGGTCGTCAGCACTGACACCGTTGCACCGCGCTCATTATGAGAGCGAAGAAGTGCATTCAGGGTGTCTGCATCAAGCATGGGGACATCACCGTAGGTCACCAGGATCGTGCCCGAAAGACTATGACCACGGCGTAGAAGCTCATCAAGAGCACATTGCACCGCACGACCGGTTCCGGGAATATCATCCTGGTCTGCAATGATCACATCGGGGTTATTACGCAGGATTTCAGCAGCAACAAGTTCACGCTGGTGACGAACAACTGCGACAAGATGATCGGGGTGAGTCCCCGCAGCTGCGTGCAGCGCGTGACCAATCATCGAACGCCCGAGGACTGGATGAACAACCTTGGGAAGGGAAGACTTCATTCGGGTTCCGGCGCCGGCGGCCAGAACAATCACTGCTGTGGGAGTAGTCATGTCGCCCTTTCACGCGCGCTCATCCTGAGCTCCGCCCCTAGGATTCGAACCTAGACTAAAGGCACCAAAAACCTCTGTGCTGCCGTTACACCAAGGCGGAAGGACACATAGATTGTGCCACAAACACACCGTGTTATGCCATCTAGAACCTCCAACACCGTCTGCGTGTACGGTTAAGACATGGCCGAGAAGCGGATGAGAATGAGCGCTTTCGCGCGTCGCGAGCAACTAGTTGCCGTGGGACGTGCGACTTTTGCCTCAAAGGGATTCGACGGCACCAGTGTCGAGGAAATTGCTGCTCAGGCAAAGATCTCAAAACCCGTGATTTATGAACATTTCGGGGGAAAAGAAGGCCTCTACGCCGTCATTGTGGACCGCGAAGTCCAGGCACTCATGAGCGCATTGGAAGCCGCTCTGGATTCCCATAAGCGCCCGCGAATGATCCTTGAGGATTCAGCACTTGCTCTGCTCAGCTACATCGAATCTCATACGGATGGTTTTCGAATTCTGGTGCGTGATGCCCCGCAGAATTCAACCTCCGGCTCTTACTCTTCACTGCTTGGAGATGTCGCCATTAAGGTTGAACACCTCTTGGCTGAGCAGTTTTCCCATGCGCATATGGATCCCAAGTGGGCGCCCCTGTACGCACAAATGCTTGTCGGCCTCATTGCACAGGTAGGACAGTGGTGGCTTGATGAGCGTCGAATGAGCAAGGAAGAGGTCGCCTCACACGTCGTTAACCTTGTGTGGAACGGTATGCGCAATCTGCGCCCCTCCCCCATCCTCATGACTTCCGCGGACGAGGCCAAGTAGCAGTTCTCCCGTTACAGACGCGCGGCCTCGGGAAAGTAAACGGAAAGGCCACCGTCGGAAACCGGGAAAGTTGCCCACCCGTCTTCTTCGATAACGACTGCCGGCTGCTCACCGATAGCGCACACCCAGGTCTCACCCGCGCGCCAGTTCCCAAGGAATAAACGCTTCTCACCGGCAAGTCGGTCTGAAAGGATGACAGCGCAACCCGTTGATGGGTCACCTTCGATTCCTTGGCGAGAAAAACCAACGACATCGGGATCATCAAATGCGTCGAACTGCAGGCCTTGGGCGGCCCCCTTCCGCACGCGCATAAGAAAAGGCAATTCACTCACAGCGGGAAGAGAATCACCGCTACCCAGAAGATCTCCCCAAAAAACGCAGGGTACTCCACTATCACGCAGCAGAATCAAGGCGTAAGCGGAAAGTTTAAACCAAGGGGCGACAGTGGACTCTAGTGACTGTCCAGGTTGCGTGTCGTGGTTTTCAACGAAAGTGACGGCCAGTTCTGGGCGAGTCCCAACCAAGGTATTGGCAAAAAGCTGCGAAAGATCAAAATTTCCATCCGAGACAGAAGCCTCGTGGAAGTGAAAATGCAGTGGGACATCAAAGAGCGCAACATCGGGGACTCGATCAAGGTAGGAGCACAGCTGCCCCACGTCGTAGCTCCAGTACTCCCCTACAGCGGGAAGAAGTTTGCCTGTCGCCGCACGTAAATTTGGCAGCCAACGTGCAAAGAAATCTGAACCGATGTGTTTAACAGCATCCAAGCGCAGGGCATCGACGCCCGTAGTTTCGATGTACCAGCGGCCCCAACGATCTAATTCCTCATTAACCTGCGGTGAAGAGACATCAACATCACAGCCCATGAGGTAGTCGTAGTTGCCTAACTCCTCACCGGCAGTCGGGTCCCATTCTTTACCGTCAAAAAGCCAAACAGCATTACTCTTCGTGTTTTCATCCCAATCAATACCGTTGAAGCATTGCCAATCCCATTGGAAATCAGAGTAAGCTCCAGCCCGACCTGGGAAAGTAAAACGAGTCCATGCTCGGATCGTTTCTTCATCGGAGATCACCTGCATTCGGTTCCCCGGATCGACCTTGCGCGCTCGAACTTCTTCGGTCTCATCCCCACCCAGGCGATGGTTAAAGACAATATCGGCAATTACGTGAATACCCGCGGCATGAAGGGCATCAATGGCAGCCAGATACTCTTCCTTTGTCCCGTACTTTGTCCCGACGCTTCCCTTTTGGTCGAACTCACCCAAGTCATACATGTCATAGACCCCGTAGCCGACATCTTCGCGTCCCATATAGCCCTTATAGGCGGGCGGAAGCCAGACACCTTCAATTCCCAGATCCGCAAGGTCCTGGGCCGAAGCGGCAATGCTCCTCCACAGGCTTTGATCGGCAGGGAGATCCCACGCGAAGGCTTGCAAAAGCAGATGATCATGAAAATCTTGCGGATGCGTATCTGATGGGGTGTGTTTTTCGCTCACACCTTTATCCTGCCAGCCTCAATAGCTTGTCGCGAGTCAACCACGCACAAGTGGAAATAGAGCGATCGATAATGGAACAGCAAATCCCAGACAGTTGCATCGCAAGGAAGCGAATAAGACTGGTGGGTGCCGCCCGTAGGCAACACCCACCAAAGGTCTTTCGCGCGCTACAGCTACTGTGCGCACTGCACAGCGGGTACAGCCTCGGGACTCATTCAGATCCCGATCGCAGCGCCAAACTCAGCCTTGATGCTCTCTAGGCGAGCACGAGCGGCCTCCCAAGGCACCTCAGCGCCTTCCTCGACGGGAAGAATCACTTCCAAGTAGCACTTAAGCTTGGGTTCAGTGCCCGAAGGACGAGCGATCACGCGGTCTCCAGCGGTGGTGGTGACCATAAGCGCATCTGTTCCGGGAAGACCATCCCAGCCCTTTGACAGATCCACGACGCCTTCGACCTCAGCACCGGCAAGGGTTGTCGGCGGCTGAGCGCGCAGGCGCTGCATTCCTTCAGCGATGAGCTCCAGCCGATCGACGCGGAAGGTCAAGGGAGCAGTCACGTGCAGACCATATAGGCGCGCCATGCGTTCCAATTCATCCTTCGCACTGCGGCCCTGAGTCTTGAGCTGCGCGAAGAGGGAGGCTGCGACAACGGATGTTGCAATACCGTCCTTATCGCGCACACGCGAAGGATCGGGGCAGAAACCAATTGCTTCCTCGTAACCGAAGTAGAGGCCAGGAACGCGGGCAATCCACTTAAAGCCGGTCAGCGTGTGCTGGTACTTCAAACCATGTCCCTCGGCGATCTTGCCCAGAAGCCTCGAGGAGACAATGGAGTTCGCAAAAACCGCGTCAGAAGGTGCGCTCTGAGCGCGGAATTCACCCAATAATGAGCCAATCTCATCACCAGAGAGCTGACGCCAACCGGTCGCAGATTCACTGTCGGGGACAGCGAGAGCACAGCGATCCGCATCGGGATCAACAGCAATGATCAGATCCGATCCGTGCGCGGCGGCATGCGCGATTGCCAGGTCCAACGCCCCAGGTTCTTCCGGGTTCGGGAAGGAGACGGTCGGGAAATCAGGATCCGGATCGGCCTGCTCAGCAACCAGAGAGACATTGGTAAAGCCGGCTTCTTCCAGAACCTTCTTTGTGAGCGCAGCACCCACGCCGTGCATTCCCGTCAGAGTAATCCCCAGGTCAGCCTTGCTTTCAGCGCTTCCCGAGGCCAAAGAGGCTGCGCGGGCAATGTAGTCTTCGCGGGGATCCACATTGACGATGAGTTCATCATTTTGTGCAATTTGATCGGCAAAGGGAGCCGACGCAATCGCCGAGGCGATCTCTGCGTCAAAGGGAGGAACAATTTGGACGCCCTGACCGGCATCCGTCACGACTGTTCCGCCCAGATAGACCTTGTAGCCGTTGTCGCGAGGAGGATTGTGCGAGGCGGTCACCATGATTCCCGCATCTGCATCCAGCTCGCGCACCGAGAAAGCGGTGAGCGGGGTTGGGTTCATCAGGGGAAGCAAGAGCACCTCGCATCCCGCTGCCGAGGCCACACGCGCGGCTGCGTGAGCGAAGTCAACCGAACCGTAGCGGGCATCGCATCCGATGACGACACGCGGCGTGCGCGGAGCATGCTTGAGGAGCACTGCACACAAGCCAGCCGTCGCACGGATAACAACCGCAAGGTTCATCCGAGATTCGCCGGCACCGATCTCACCACGCAGGCCAGCGGTACCGAATTGCAAGGGACCATTCATGGCACGTGCAAGTTCGAGTTCTGCGTCCTGATCGCCTTCGCGAGCGGCCTGGACCAGTGATCCGAGCTCTTCGGCGGTTACGGGATCCGGATCGTGATCAACCCACTGTTGGGCACGTTCAATAAGGTTCATATTCAGTCCTCAAGGCCTTCAAGAATTGCTGCGGTTGCCGACACACCCAAACGGTTTGCTCCGGCATTGATCATGGCGACTGCGGTCTCTGCATTGCGGATACCGCCCGAGGCCTTCACCCCGACGCCCTCGCCCACGGTCTCACGCATGAGCTTCACCGCGTGAACGGATGCTCCACCTGCAGGGTGGAAACCGGTTGAGGTCTTGACAAAATCAGCACCGGCAGCGACCGCCGCACGGCAGACTGCAACGATTTCTTCGTCGGTCAAGGCCGCCGATTCGATGATGACCTTCAGGACTTTACCTGCTGGAATCTCCGCGCGAACGGCTCGGATCTCGTCTTCGACCTGATCGAACTTGCCTTCTTTTGCCAGGGCAATATTGATGACCATATCGATCTCGTCAGCACCATCGGCAATAGCCTGCTTGGCTTCGTAGGCCTTGACATTCGGCTTCACTGCCCCCGAAGGGAAGCCCACGACGCAGGCAACCTTCAGTCCTTCGGGCACCTCAAGCGGGAGCATCGATGGGGACACACACACGGAATAGGTACCAAAACGTGCACCTTCCTCAACGATCCGCGCGACATCGGCGCTAGTGGCCTCGGGCTTGAGGATCGTGTGGTCAATCAGGTGTGCAACTTCAGACTTCTTCATACTTTTCCTTTTCAAGTCCTCAGATCTGCGCCAGAGGAAGTGCAATTTCCATCATCTGGGTGAACGCGGTCTGACGTTCGTGCGCGGTGGTTTCCTCACCGGTCACCAGCGAGTCAGAGACGGTAAAGATTCCCAGAGCCTCAACCCCGGCCTCGGCAGCAGTGGCGTACAGGCCCGCGGTCTCCATTTCGATGGCCATGATGCCCATCTTCTGCCAGCGCTCGTTGAAGGTCGGATTGGCGTTGTAGAAGGTATCAGAGGAGAGGACGTTACCCACGTGGGTGGTTACGCCCTTTTCCTTTGCATTCTCGCGCACAGCCTCAATCAGGCGGTAGGAACCGATGGGGGCATAGGTTCCAGGGATGTTGTACTGATCGATGAAGTTCGAGTTCGTGCAGGCTCCCTGAGCGATGACGACATCGTAAAGGTTGATTCCCGGCTGCAGCGCGCCGCAGGTACCCACACGGATGAGCTTTGTGCAGCCAAAGACGTGGATGAGTTCCCACGCGTACAGCGAGATCGAAGGGATACCCATACCCGAGCCCATAACCGATACCGGAGTGCCCTGGTAGGTACCGGTGAAGCCCAGCATGTTACGCACCGCATTGAATTGCTGCGCGTCCTCAAGATAGGTCTCGGCAATGAACTTGGCGCGAAGCGGATCTCCGGGCAGCAAGATGGTCGGCGCGATTGGGGCAGTCGGGTTGATGTGCGGTGTCGATTTCATGGTTGTTTACTCCAATACGTATGTGGTGATGTCGCTTGCTTGGTCTGGTTTAAGTCTTAGCCCACGCGGTCCAAAATGATGTGACGAGGAGCGGGTGCGATTTCGCTGATCACCACTCCCCCGTCCAGTGCCTCAAGAGCTCGGGGAATGCGCCATTCATCGTCGGTGTGCAAGGTGAAGAGCGGCTGGCCCGCCTTAACCTGATCACCGGGCTTTGCGTGGATTTCGATACCCGCACCGGCCTGTACCGGATCGTCCTTGACTGCTCGTCCGGCGCCCAGCCTCCACGAGGCCACGCCCACGCTCAGCGCATCCATTTCGGAAAGGTAGCCATCGGCCTCGGCAGTGACAGTGTGGGTCAGCGTTGAGGTCGGAAGCTCGGCATCGGGATCTCCCCCCTGCTCACGGATCATTGCGCGCCAGGTATCCATCGCACGACCGTCCTTGAGCGCAGCTTCAACGTCGACGTCGCTCTTACCGGCCATGGACAGCATGGTGCGGGCAAGCTCAACGGTCAATTCCACGACATCTGCGGGGCCGCCACCAGCCAGAACCTCAACGGATTCTTCGACCTCAAGCGCATTACCGACCTTGAGTCCCAGCGGGGTCGACATATCGGTGAGCAGCGCCTGGGTCTTCACACCGGCATCTCGTCCAAGATCCACCATGGTGCGGGCAAGCTCGCGGGCATTGTCAATGTCCTTCATGAATGCGCCGCTGCCAACCTTGACGTCCAAGACCAGCGAATCGGTGCCTTCAGCAATCTTCTTCGACATGATCGAAGAGGCAATCAGTGGAATGCAATCGACGGTCGATGTGATATCGCGCAGTGCGTAGAGCTTCTTATCTGCGGGGGCAAGTCCCGCACCCGCTGCGCAGATGACAGCGCCGCAGCCTTCGCCCAGCTGATGGTAGATCTCTTCGTTGGACAGCGAGGCACGCCAGCCGGGGATGGCCTCGAGCTTGTCGAGGGTTCCACCCGTGTGGCCGAGGCCTCGGCCCGAAAGCTGCGGAACGGCAACGCCAAAGCACGCAACTAGGGGTGCGAGAGGAAGGGTGATCTTGTCGCCGACGCCGCCAGTGGAGTGCTTGTCAGCGGTCACTCGGCCAATTCGAGCGAAATCCATACGTTCGCCGGAATCAATCATGGCCTGGGTCCAGGTGACGATTTCTTCCCGATCCATTCCGCGCAGGAAGACGGCCATGGCAAGCGCCGCCATTTGTTCGTCTTTCATGACCCCGCGCGTGTAGGCATCAATGGTCCACTGGATTTCTTCGGTGGACAGTTTCCCGCCATCGCGCTTCACGCGGATGACGTCGACGGCATCAAACTGTTTCATGATGTCCTTCCTGGGTGTTGTTGTCGGGTATGTGTGTGGCGGACGTACATGTCACCTGATGACACATACGCCCGCCACAGTGATTAGTCTTCTGTGAATCGCGCCGAAGCGACTTCGGTTAGGTCGTGCGGACCAAAAGCTCCCGGGAGCACCTGCTTCATGGTCATGACACCATCGGGCATCAGAACCAAGCAGTCATTCCCACCGTGCTCAAAAATAAGCTGGCGGCAGCGTCCGCAAGGAGCCACGGGTTCGCAGTTTCCATTCACTGCAACCACCGCTGCTAGGCGACCTCCACCCGAGCGCACCATCTGCGACACCATGCCGCATTCGGCGCAAAGGGTGACGCCATAACCGGCATTTTCCACATTGCAGCCCGAGTAGGTGTGCCCATCGGTTGTCAGTCCTGCTGCACCGACGGGGAAATCGCTATAGGGGCAGTAAGCCTGCTCCATTGCGGAGATCGCAAGATCCTTGAGTTCTTCCCAATTGATATCCATGTTCGGGTCCTTTATCTACCTAGCCGTCGATCACTTCGTGTAAGGAATGTTTTCGGCTGCCGGCGGACGCGACTTTCCAACGAAGCCGGCGACCGCAATGATCGTCACGATGTAAGGAATCATCGAAATCAAATCCGAAGGAATGGATTGCTCAAGGTTGGGCAGCAAGCGAGCGAGCGCTTGGGCGAAGCCGAACATGAGCGCTGCGCCCATAGCACCGATCGGGTGCCATTTACCCAAAATCATTGCTGCAAGGGCAATGTAACCATTACCAGCAGAAATATTGTCGGTGAAGGACAGACCCGAACCGATGGTGAAGAATGCGCCACCCAACCCAGCAAAACCAGATGCGAGGATCGCATTGAGGGTTCGCGTGCGATTGACGTTGATACCCACGGTATCGGCGGCTCGCGGGTGCTCACCACAGGCGCGAAGGCGCAGGCCCCAACGCGAGCGGTAAAGGTAAACCGCCAAGAAAATCACCGTGGCGTACATCAGGTACACCAAGATATTGTGGTTGAAGAGCACGGGACCAAGAATTGGGATCTCACCTAGGAGCGGGATTTTGATGTCTGGGAGCGAGAACCTGTTGGTGTTGAACAGCTCGGGCTTCTTCGTCATCCACGTTCCGTAGAAGAAGGTCGTCAGACCCGCTGCTAGGACGTTCAAAACCACACCGACGATGATCTGATCCACGCCGTACTTGACCGAGAAGAGTGCCAAGAGGCAGCCAAGGAATGCGCCTGCGATCGGAGCGGCGATCAAACCTGCCCACGAGGTCTGGAAGAAGGACGCTGCCATGACGCCTGCGAAAGCACCCAAGAGCAGGTCACCTTCAATGGCGATGTTGACAACGCCAACGCGTTCGGAGACAACGCCCGAAAGGGAGCCGAAGATCAGAGGCGTCGAGATTGCCACGGTGGAGTAGAGGGTGGAGGTCAGTGTGACAACACCGGCCGAACCCGAACCCGCGTAGATCAAGAAGCCAAAGACCGTCGCAATTCCGGCAACGATCATCATGGTGACGTCAAGCCACCGCGGATTTTGACGACGTGCCCACACCGAGTAGATCGACCATGCAGTCACCAGAAGGGTGAGTACCGTCAGTACCAGAAGGATGGGACGACCGGGGGTGACAATATCGTCGATATTGATGCTCTGGGACTTGTCGTTGAGCCTGATGGTGACATCGCCACTGACCTTGACGACGAAAAGAATCTGCAGAAGGGCTGCCAGAACGTAGACAACCGGCATCTTCCACGAACGCTTCAGCTGAACGTCATTCATTGCGCGCGTCTGGCTCATCGTGCCTCTCCTTCCATATTGGTGGAGGCACCATCGGTGGCGGCATCGCCGCCCTTGGATGCTGCGTCTTCCTTCACTGCCGAGGCCACGGCCGGGGTCTTCCCGTCTTCTTCAGAGTGCTCACCGCTGAGTTCAGCGAGCTCAGCACGCAAGCTCTTCTTGTTTTCCTTCGGCAGGTGGAAGAGCCAACGGACCAGCATGGGAGCTGCGATCAGCAAGACGATCACTGACTGGAGGATCAAGATCATATCGATCGGAACACCCTTGGCCTGCATGGTGTAGCCACCGGCTTTGAAGGCACCGAAGAGGATACCTGCACCCAGAGTACCCAGAGGCTTGTTGCGGCCCAGGAGAGCAACCGTGATGGCATCGAAACCGATTGAACCAGCGATGTCTCGGGAGACGTAACCAACGGTACCCAAGGCCTCGTTCGCACCTGCGAGTCCCAGGAAAGCGCCCGAGATTGCCATGGTAATTGCGGTGATCTTTCCGACTGAGATACCAGCGGTACGGGCGGCCTCGGGGTTCGCACCAACTGCGCGAATTTCAAAGCCGAGGGTCGATCGCTCAATAAGCCACCAGAAAACGATGACCGCAAGGAGGGCGATGAAAAGACCAACGTGGATCTTGAAGGGCGCATCCAAGATACGGGTGAAGGCAGCTGAATCCGCGACCTTCGGGGTTTGAGGCTGATTAGAACCGGGAACCTGCCAGGACTTCTTCGAGAGGATGTATCCCAGCGCCAAGGTCGCAATCGAATTCAGCATGATGGTGACAATGACTTCGTTCGCCCCGGTCTTTGCCTTCAGAACACCGGCGATTCCCGCATAGAGCGCACCGGCAACCATTGCGGCAAGAAGAGCAACAAGAGTGTGAACGACGGGCGGCAGGTTCATTGCGAAGCCAACCCAGACAGCGGCAAGAGCACCGAAGATGATCTGGCCTTTACCACCGATGTTGAACAGGCCTGCGCGGAAGCCCAAGGCAAGGCCCAAGCCACCCAAAACCAAGGGGATGGAGAAGAACAGGGACTCTGTCAAGGGTTTGATCTGACGCTGGAAGCTACGAGCTGTTGGATCAAAGATCGCTCCGCGGAACATCGCGTAGTAGGCATCGAGTACCGATGCACCGGTCATCGCGATCAGAATGGCACCGATAGCGAAGGCGATGAGAACCGCAAGGATAGAAACGAACCATCGCGATCCCAGGATATGACGGCACACAATCAGTGCCTTCGAAGGACGCTTTACCGCGGTCATCAGTTCTCCTCCACGTGTGAATCCGAAACCTCAGCGTGTTCGTGCACGCCTTCGACGGCCTCGTCATAGGGGACACCTGCCATCATCAAACCAAGAACGTCGCGCGGGGTGTCCGCGGGAACGATGCCCATCACGCGGCCTCGGTACATGACGACAATGCGATCGGCCAGCGAGATCACTTCGTCCAATTCCGATGAGATCAGAAGGACGGGAATGTTCTGGTCGCGCACCTCAACAATGCGCTTGTGAATGAATTCGATAGAACCAACATCCACACCGCGGGTCGGCTGGTTCGCAACAAGCAGGTTGAGGTCCTTTGACATCTCACGCGCGACAACAACCTTCTGTTGATTTCCACCTGAAAGCGATGAAATCGGGTCGTTGATTGAGGTCAAACGAATATCGAATTCCTGCTCTTTATCGCGCGCGTTCTGCGCAATAGCTCCCAGCTTAAGCATTGGGCCCGATGCGAAGGAGGAATCCTTGTACTGGTCCAAAATCAGGTTCTCGGCGACGGAGAAAGTAGAAATAATGCCATCGGTCGATCGGTCTTCGGGAATGAAGCCAACACCGGCGTCCAAAGACTTTCGAGGACCTGCGTGGGAAATATCTTCGCCTTCAAGAAGAATTTCACCAGAATCTGGGGTACACAGACCCAAAACAGTTTGTGCCAATTCGGTCTGGCCGTTGCCCTGCACACCCGCGACGGCGACGATTTCACCGCGCTCTACCGCGAAGGAGACATGGTCAAGGAGCGGAACTCCCTGGGGCGAGAGCATAGAAATTGCCTTGAATTCCAGTCCCCCACCAGTGGGCGCTGCGGGAGCTTTTTGGACGCGCATCATGACGGAGCGGCCGACCATCTTATTCGCCAGTTCTGATTCAGAATCTTGCGGAGAGGCTTCACCAACAACGGCACCGCGTCGAATCACGGTAATTTCGTCTGCGACGGCTCGAACTTCGCGAAGCTTGTGAGTGATGAAGACAATCGAGGTCCCAGCGTCGGCAAGTTGACGCATGATCGCCATGAGTTCGTCAGTCTCTTGAGGCGTGAGCACTGCCGTTGGCTCATCAAGAATGAGGACCTTCGCCTGACGCGAAAGCGCTTTAACAATTTCAACTCGCTGCTGGGCGCCGACAGAAAGATCTTCAATGAGCGCATCGGGATCAAGATCGAAACCAAAGCGCGCTGAAACCTCTTTCACGGTCTTGCGTGCCTGAGCAAGATCAATCAAGCCGCTTGCCTTGGTCGGTTCAAAACCCAGTGCGATTGATTCTGCAACAGTGAAAACTGGGATCAGCATGAAGTGCTGGTGAACCATACCGATGCCGGCTGCAACCGCATCACCGGGGCCATCGAAGTGGACGGGCTTTCCGTCAATAAGGATTTCGCCTTCATCGGGCTGATGAAGGCCGTAGAGCACGTTCATCAACGTTGATTTACCCGCTCCATTTTCACCCAGAAGTGCGTGAATATGGCCTTCTTCAATTGTCAGGTTAATGTCGTTATTTGCGACCAGAGGACCGAAACGTTTGGTGATCCCCTTCAGTTCCAATTTCACTCTACTGCGCCCCTTCTGCGTGGTCGAGCTCCCGTTTCAGGATAGCCGAAAAAAGTGGGGCGCGATGGTCGAAAACCACCGCGCCCCAACCTAAAATTTCCGCGTCACTTCGGGGAGTTTGCGGACTCAACCTTCAGCTCGCCCTTCTTGATCTGATCGGTGAGCTTGGTCAGCTCATCCTTCAGATCCGAGGGAACCTTGGAGTCGAAATCGTGGAAGGGAGCGATGGAAACGCCACCGTTTTCCAGGGTGCCCACGTAGGGGGTTGCAGTGAACTTGCCGTTCACGGAGTCCGTGATTACCTGCTCAACCGAAGCACCAATTTCCTTCTTGACCGAGGTCAGAACGATCGACTTGTAGTCGGGGGCAGATTCGTACCAGTCGGAGTCAACACCGATGATGTAGGTCTTGCCATCAGCCTGTGCAGCTGCTGCTGCACCCAGGCCCACGGGGCCGGCGACGGGCATGATGATGTCAGCGCCCTGGTCGATGAACTGCTGTGCCTGCTGCTTGCCCAGTGCCTGGTCATCGAAGGACTGGGTGAAGGAGCCGTTCTGAGTTGCCTTATCCCAACCGAGGACCTGGACATTGGTGCCCTTGGCCTTGTTGTAGGCGGCAACACCATCGGCAAAGCCGTCCATGAAGACGGTAACCGAAGGAATCTGGATACCACCGAAGGTGGCAACCTTGCCGGTCTTGGACATGCCTGCTGCGGCGTAACCCGCAAGGTAGGCGGCTTCAGCGGTGTTGAAGAGCAGTGGGCGTGCGTTCTCGACGGTGACGGTCTTGTTGGAATCATCAGAGAAGGAGGAGTCAACCAGTGCGTAGTGAACATCCTTATTCTCATTTGCAGAGGCGTGGAGCGCCTTCTCGAGGTTGAAGCCAACGCCGATGATCAGGTTGCAGCCGTCGGAAACCATGGATTCGGTGTTGGGCACGAAGTCTGCCGAGGAGGAGGACTCTGCCGTGTTGATCTGAATACCGAGCTTGGACTGTGCGGCCTTCAGACCGTTGTATGCGGACTCGTTGAAGGACTTGTCGTCCCAACCGCCTGCGTCCGACACTGCACAAGCCTTGAAGCTTGCGCCCTTCGATGCTGCGTCAGAGCTAGATTCTGACGAGGCCTTCTGGCCGGATGAGCACGCGGTCAGCGCGAGAGTTGCGACGCCGGCGACCGCAACAAATTTGGTGAGGGTCTTCATGCTGTATTTCCTCCACATAGGTTGTGTACATCCAGAGATGGATAGATGCGAGGATGCGATGAGACCCAGAATGGGCACATGCATCACCGCTTGCGAGAACGCATAAGTGTGCTGCGTTGACGCCCACTAACGAGTTTCGCCCGTCATAATTAGGCGTGTCAAGGCGGATTGGATACAGCTCGATAACGAATCTATAAATCTCATCTTTTCCGCATAAATGCAGTATTTATTCATTTCTGAATCACAGTTGTTCTCTCACCATACGGGCACACTTGCATAAAACTGCCAAAGCTAAGAAGAGACACACTCTGAGATTGACACAGTTAACAAAAACAGTGGGTGGCACAGCCATACGACCGTGCCACCCACGTGCGAATTCAGTGCTCAATCAGATTGAGATCTTCATGAGTACAGCATCCGTTTCAGTTCTTCTTGCGACGCAGAGCAAACCCTGCACCACCCAAGGCAAGAGCAGCCAAGACTGCAATTCCCGCTACAGAACCGGTCTTCGCAAGCTTCTTGCCCTTCGGGGCCTTCGGGTTCACCGCGGTGTTCGGCGTTGCAGGCTGCTGAACGGCGGGGCAAGCCACCGACACGGTCAAACCTGCGGCCTCGGGAACGACGGTCCCAAAGTCGGTCTCAACGGTGACGGGCAGGGAGAGCACTCCCCCTTCGGGCTTGGCAGCGCACACCGACATCGGCAGCGAGGCCTTCAAAGTTGCCTGACCTGCGCCATCGGTTGTGATAACCGAGGCCTCGTCAGAGGCATGCAATTCACGCAGCGAGTTATCGACACTTGCGCTGGCGACAACCGACCCGAAGGAGACCTTGACATTCTGGGTCTTTCCGGGGCCCTCGGAGAAGGACAGGCCACGCAAGGGCACAGTGAATTCCTGATCGGGAGTAAGCGTATCGCTGGGGAGCGTCACGCCGATTGCCTGCTTGAGGGTGGCGGCCTTAATGCCGTTGTGTGCACCCAGGTACTCGTTGAACTTATCGCGGTCGAGGTTGCCCAAAACCGTCTTCGTGCCACGGGTCAGCGCCGGGAAGGTGTCACCACCTGCGAGCAAGAAGGTAACGGATCCAACCGTGTACTCCTTGTTCATATCGATGGGTGCACCATTGACGAGCAGCGAGGTAATGCGCTCGCCGTAAGGCTTCGAGGCATCGTAGGTGTACTGAACGTTCTTCGACAGACCAAGCTTGAGCAGCGGGCGCGAGTTCTGAGAGTTCAGGTTCGTCTTCCACTGTTCTTCCAGAGCATCCTTCACATCAGAGCCCTTGATGGTTACATATCCCAGTTCATTTGAGAAGGGCATGACATCGTAGCTCTGCTTGTAAGTGATGGTGCCATCGCTACCGGGCTCGAGATCCGCACGCAAACCACCGGCATTGATCATGCCGATATCAACGGGGTTTCCATCGGCTGTGCGAATTGTTTCACGCATCGCATCGGCCGCAAGGTTGCCCAGCGTCGATTCAATGCCGCGGTTACCGCCCTTTTCGATGCTTCCATCGGGGGCCTCGAAAATACCGCGGTGGAAGCTCTCGGTGTAGCCACGTGCCACAACCTCAGCGCCGGCGACTGCCGAGGCCTGCTGCGCGCGGGTCACAACGGCCTTCGTCTCGGGGTCTTCACCGCACTCGTAAACGGTTGCAGCGGGGATCAGCTTGGTATCGGCCTTGACGACCTTTCCGGTCGCCGTGTCGTAGGAGATCTGGATCAGGCCCAGGTTATCCGTGTAGGAACCCGAGGCCACACCCGCGAGAAGCGGATTTGCAGAGGTGAGCGTGACCGGCGAATCGACGTGGTCGAACTCGTAAGGCACGTGCGTGTCACCGCCCATGAGGCCGTCAACATCGGCGCTCATCTTCGGGTAGTTATTCTTCACGTCATCATCGAGCATGGCGATGACGATCTGCGCGGTTCCATCCTGCTTGAGCTTCTTTGCCAGGGTATTGATCTTGGCGATCGGATCGTTGAAGGTCAAACCCGCAGTGGTTCCGGGGCTGAGCTTATAGGGCACGTCCCCAGCAATTGCACCAATAAATGCAACCGTCACCCCCGAGGGAGAGGTCCACAGCTTGTACTCTCCCAAATAAGGAGTTCCCGAGCCCCAGGTTCCCATTCCGTCAACGTTTGCAGCCAGGTAGGGGAAGTTCGTTTGGACAAACTCTGAAGGATTCGATCCATCAACACGCTGCTTGAAAACAGTCTGGCCCATATCCAGCTCATGGTTACCCATGGTCGATGCCAAGGGGTGCATCGTATTGAGGGCCTCGATGGTCGGGTTGTCCTTCAGCGCACCCGAAGTGTAGGGAGATGCACCAATGTTGTCACCCAACAGGGTGAAGCTTGAGTTCGGATTCGTCGCCTTTGCTTTCTTAAGGTAGCAATTCATCGCCGGAAGACCCGATTCGCTGATCTTCTTGGTCTTGCGATCCTTTTGCGGCTCAATGTGTCCGTGCACATCGGTCAGGTTGTACAGGTCCAAGGTGACGATATCGGAAGCTCCGCGATCCGTTCCGGCTGCGGGGGCCGGGTCAGGAGTCGCCTCGCTTGCCGAGGCCTCGGCAGTGGGGGTGGCGGCAGGAGCCTCGGTGCTCGCTTCCGCCGTTGGGGTGGCGTCGCTAGCAGGCTCCGCGAGCGCAGTCAGCGGGGTTGCAAAGAGCGCGAGTGCCGCACCGGTTGCAATCGCCACTCGTCGTGAAGTGGTGAACATATTGTGTGTTCCTCTCGTGATGGTTGGTGAGGGTCAGAGGGTCTTACGGCGCAGCGCGCAACCGATTGCTGCCAGGGCCAGGGCTCCCGCAATCAGCGGAATGCTTCCCATGACACCGGTCGAGGCCAAAGTGGAGTGCTTCGGAGTTGCTGCGGATTGCGGGGTGGGTTGCGTGGGAGCGTTCGGGGAGGTGGAGGCCTGCCCCGAAGGCTCGCTGGTCGGTGCAACACTTGGGTTGTTGATCGGGGTGATGAGGTTCAAACCGATGATTTCAGGATTGTGGTCCGAGGCGCGGTAGGGGTTATCGGCCTCGAAAGCCAAGTAGGCGTTGTAGTTGGCACGCGAGTATTCGAAGGCCATGCTTTCTTGTGCGTTCACGGCCCACGATTTCACTTCAGTAATCAGCGGGTGTGCTGCAGAGTTTGCAAAGACGTGGTCCATTGATCCGGAGCGACCACCATAGACGTAGGAAGAGTCGCCGTGACCTGACTCGTGGGTCCATCCAGCATCGGTGAGAACCTTCAACGGATCTTCCTTGGAATAGGCGTTGAAGTCACCGACAAGCACAGTCGGGGTGCCATTGAAACGCTGACCAAAAGTGGCGAGTGCTCGGGCCTGCTTCACGCGGACTCCATTGGAGTTACCCTGCCCGTCACCGTTGTCGGTATTTGCGGCAGCTTCTGCACCAGACAAGTTCTTCGGCGCGGAACCCTTCGACTTAAAGTGGTTGGCAATAACGACGAAATTCTTTCCTTCGTGGTTTGCGTCAGTGATCGGCTTGAACTCTTGAGCCAGCGGCTGGCGAGCGAGGCCCGTGTATGCCGGATCATCGTAAATGACGGAGTCCCCAACCGGGGTAATTGTTGCCTTCTTGTAGATGAAGGCAATACGGATGACGTCTTCGTTTGCCGGAACGGTTGAGGGGCTGGGGACATAGGCCCAGACCTCGGATCCGGCAGCCGCATTGAGTGCATTGACGAGGCTCTTGAGCGCACCGTCACGGTCACTACTGACACCCGATGCGACGGGGTTTTCGATTTCTTCCAGTGCCACAACGTCGGCATCGATCGTATTAATCGCCTGAACGATCTTGGTCTGCTGGTTCGCAAAAGCCTGCGATGACCAAGCTCCGCGGAGCTTGCAGTTCTTATCGGTCACGTACTTGTGGTTGCGGTCTTCGTAGCCCTTGCATCCGGGTTCATTTTCACCCAGATCAGAGAAGTAGTTGAGAACGTTGAAGGTTGCAACCTTCGTATCCCCGCTCACTGTCGGAGCGGCGGGCCGCTCCCCCGTGATGGTCACCGGTGAACGATCAGGGTAACCAGCAGTCATCTGCGTGGGTTGGAAAACGAAGCTTCCAAAGCGCGATTCCAAGACAACGGGTTTGCTGAAGGTGACGTGGTAGCCCACGCGAGCAGGTGCTCCGTTCGCCAAGTAGGCGTAGCGCTCTTTGTGCCCGTTCTGCTTGAAATTCGTCAGGTCCGTGGTCGAGGCGTCGTCCAGATCAATAGTTTTTGCAGCGTTTTCTGCCTCGTAGGCTTGAGCAGCAGTGCCGGGGGCAACAACGTCGGTTGCTGTACGCAATACCTCGGTTCCGGGGGTCAGCGAGAGCGTCCCGTAGCGGTTCGTCTTGTAGTTATCGGTAATTGTCCACGTGTCCTTGGGTAGAACCAGCATGGATTCAAGCGCTTCCATCTGGTCTTGAGTCGGCACGCTGCTCAGTTCCGTTGGCTTAACGGAATCACAATCAGTGGCTGCAGTAATACTTTGCGGGACCAATTGGGTCAGACTCTGAGTTGAGGCGGTTGCATTCTTAACTCCCGCATATTCAGCAACCTTGCCTTTGACAACAACGCAGTCGCCGATGGAAGGCATTGATGCAGAGGACTTCCCCATAAAGACGAAGAGGCCATCGGAGGTGCCTCGCGAAGTATCCCAGGTTCCGCCTGTTCCGGGGGTTTGGATGGTGAAGCCCTCGAGGCCTTTAAGGTTTGCGTTCTCTCCCTTGGGGTAGGCCGCGGTCACAACGCCTTTGGTTTCAACGGTTTGATTAATCAGGTGAGAGTCATCTCCATCACCGGGGGTTTGGATATCGCCGATGCTCACCAGCGTTGGTGCCGCGCGATCCTCGCCCGGGGCTTGCGAGCCCTCGGCAGCGCGAAGGGAAGGCGCCTCCTCCGGGGCTGTAGTTACGGCCTCGGGTACGGGAGATGCCATTTCCGCATCACTTCTTGGTGTTTCACCCCCTGCTGGATCAGCGTAAGCAACAATGGGCATCCCCATGAGCGAGAGTGTCGCAAGGGTCGTCACCAGTGTCCGATTCTTCGCATGCAGCATGTGCATCTCCCTCTCAAGGCGAACGAATCCGTATGCAGAAAACAGCAGGTATCGTCTGCGAGGACAGAGCAGGCACACTCCCGACCTGTTACCCCAATCACTCAAAAGGTTAGTCCTGCTCAGAAGACCTAAGGGACGTTTTCACAAAATTTCAGTATCACTTTTGAGAATCCTCAGCTCATCCCCAGATAAAGGGGAATGAGTGTCCATTTTCTGCAACTTTCTCCACGGCTGAGGGGATATTCACTACTGTGGGAACATGTCTATACCTACTCCTCCCCCAGTCCAGCCTTCAACGACGCAAGTTCCCACCGAAGCTCAGCCTCCGGCACTCGCAATTCGTGGCCTCGTGAAGATTTTCGGAAACCTGGTCGCTGTCGCGAACCTCAACCTCGACATTCCCAAGGGATCTTTCTACGGCTTCGTCGGCCCCAATGGTGCGGGTAAGACAACCACTCTCAACATGGCAACCGGTCTGCTCACCCCCGATCAGGGAACTGCCTACGTCAATGGAATTGATGTATGGAAAGACGATCACGCGGCTCGCGCGCAGCTCGGCGTCATGCCCGACGGCATGCGCTTACTTGACCGCCTCTCAGGCCCAGACTTCCTGGTGCATGTTGGAATGCTTCGCGGATTGGACCGGGAAACTGCCCGCCAGCGCGCTCACCAGCTTCTGGACACCCTGGATCTGACCGATGCAGGAAAGAAACTCATTTCGGACTACTCAGCGGGTATGACGAAGAAGATTTCCCTGGCGGCAGCGCTCATCCACGCTCCTTCTCTGCTGGTTCTTGACGAACCCTTCGAGGCCGTTGACCCGGTTTCGGCGGCAAATATCCGCCAGATCTTGCAAGACTTCACCTCACGCGGGGGAACGGTCATTCTCTCCAGTCACGTCATGGCAACAGTCCAACAGCTGTGTACGCACGTCGCGGTGATTAACCACGGGCAAGTACTGGCCTCTGGCACGACCGAAGAGGTCGCAGCGGGAATGTCCCTTGACGAACGTTTTGCCCAGCTGGTTGGCGGCGTTCACACCAGCGAAGGACTGTCATGGCTGGCCAACTGATTCGCATGAAACTGCGCATCATGTGGAATACGGTGCGCAGTCAGACAGCCGTTTTGATTTTCTCGATCATCGGTATTTTGTACGGTTTGGGTTTCACGGGCTTTGCCTACTTTGGCATTGCCAAGATTGCAACCATCGTGGCTGAAGCTCCATGGGTATTCGTCATGCTGCCCGGACCCGTGATTTTCATGGGCTGGATCATCTGCCCCGTGATCATGGCATCGATGGATAACTCTCTTGAGCCGCGCCGACTTTCTCCCTTTGTCGCGCCTACGCATCAGCTCGCGCGCGCACTTATTGCCGCTTCATGCGTGGGCATCGGCGCAATTTTCTCTGGTCTTTTCATCATTCTTCCCGCGTGGTTCTATCTCTTCCGGGGGCTTTGGGCCATGGCTGCAGGGTCACTCATTGCTGGAGTACTCACACTTCTGACCGCAATCGTCTGGGCAAAAGCGATCACGACGTGGGCGGGAAACCAGATTCAAAAAGATTCGACGCGAAAGAACTTAGCGGGCTTCATCGGGACCATGGTGTTCATTTCTGTCTTTGCACCGATGGGGATCTGGTTCCAACTCATTGCCGAACATTTCTCTTATGAGACGGTGCTGGCAGCGCTTCCAGTCGTTTACACAACGCCTTTTGGTTCCTTCTTTGGAGTAGTTGCATCTCTGAGCGAGAGTGACTACCTGATGGCCGGGATCCGTTTCGTGATTGCTGCCGTCACTGCCGGCGCGGCTTGGTTCCTGTGGCTTAGGGTTCTGGAACCAGCGATGCACGGGGTATCCCGCCCAGTGTCTACGCAAGCTCAGCAGGCGATCAAAGAAGGACGCTATCACGTTGATGAAGAGCGCGCTTCCAAAGAACGTGAGCAGCAGCGCCAGGATTCACGTGCACTGGGACTCAAGTACGTGCAGCGCTGGGAAGCACTTGGTCTCTCACCTCAGAGTGCTTCCATGGCAACGAAGACCGCTTACTACTGGCTTCATGATTCGCGTCTGTCGACCTCTCTTGCGTCCAGCATTTTCTTCCCCTTCATGGCAGTTCTCATGAGTTTCCTGATGGATAGTGAAAGCCGCAGTGAGGTGCCCTTCTCCTTCAATTTCTTCCTGTACCTTGCTCCTTTGCTCATCGGGACGACAATCGGGGCAAATATGCAATATGACTCCACTGCAGCATGGATCCCCATCGCCTGTGGAGTTCGTGGCGCTCAAGACCGTTTGGGACGCCTGCTTGGCTCCTTGGTGCTGATCACTCCGGTTATCCTCATCGCAGATAGCATTGCGAGCACCATCTTGGGTAATAATCTTGCCGACACCGCCTGGGTTTTGGGCCTGTGCATTCTTCTTTTGGCAGCTTCTTCTTCAACGGCAACGATCATTGGAAGTCGCTGGGTCTATCAAGTCCAGCAGCCAGGGACTTCTCCTCTGAGTACCCGCGGAACTGGATCGGGAATGGTTGCGATGTGGGCGACCTCGGCTTCAACGCTCGGGGGACTTCTTGGCGCGCTTCCCGGGTGGCTGGCCCTGTATTTTACCGCTGGTCACACAATCGCATTCATCGGAGCATTCGTATTCTCAATTGTGTGGAGCACATGCCTTCTGGCGATTGCGGTCAAGTGGGGTGGAAAACTCTGGGACCGTTACAAGGTTGAGATGCTCAACAAGATGCAGTCTTGGCCCGGACGATAAGCGTTATTTTTAAACATAGGGGTGTGGCCCGCAGGAATTCCTGCGGGCCACACCCCTAACTACGCTATGTTCAGCGAGCCTGGTAGGTCAGGCAGTCCGCGCTGGTCGAACCCACGCGAATCGCAGAAGCGGTGCACTCAAGATCGGTGTTGAAGGAGCAATCCGCCTTCTGGCAGGCACCCACAACGGGGCTCTTGCGCTCAAGACCGCCACGAATAGACAGCGGCACGAAGGTGGAGCAGGTGCGTCCGTAGCCGATGGTGACGGCGCCGGCAGCGCAACCATTGTTGTTGTAGGAGCACTCGGAAACGGAGCAGTCCTGGACCAAGGGGAGGTCGATGGTCGTCATGATGATCTCCTTGAAGAGTCGGAATAAAAAATGAAGACACTCCAAGAATGGCGTAATTAAATTCAAAATCCACTACATCCCATTTTTCCGCGAAATACCGCCATTTTACGGCGCATAAACACACGAAACGCAGGAGTATTTACGAAACATTCCAACCGGCTATTGACCTTAGGCAAGCCTGCGCTGATCAAAGCGAATTTGACCAAAGAACCCGTTGCTTTTCAACTCGCGCCTCCTTTGGCTTAGCCGTTTTGATCAGTCATCAAGCAGCTCAGCGTTTTCCAGCCAAGCTTCTTCCAGCTCCTCAATTTCGGCACGCAAATCTGCGGACTGCGAGGAAAACGCTGTCATCTCATCCAAGACTGAAGGATCCGTTGCTACCTTTTCAGCCAAAAGGGCAAGCTCGGCCTCGACCTTTTCCAAGCGCGTGCGAAGACTTTCAATCTTTCGTTCCAAGCGCGCGGCTTCTTTCTTCGCCGCTCGCCTGGCCGCCGAATCCGTCATCCCTGCGCTCTTAGTGCTGTCAGACGATTCCTCACCAGATGCATTTCCAGATTGTCCAGAACGCACTGCGCTTTCAGTACCACTGGAAGCATCCGCAGCGAAAGTGCCGCCGCCGGCCTCGCGAATGCGAAGGTACTCCTCGACCCCACCGGGAAGGGCACGCAAGCTTCCATCTCCCAGGAGCGCAACTTGGTGGTCGGTCACTCGTTCAAGCAGGTAGCGGTCGTGACTGACGACAACCAGAGTTCCTGGGAAGGCATCCAGCAGGTCTTCCATCGCCGCCAAAGTATCCGTATCCAGATCGTTTGTTGGCTCGTCAAGAAGAAGGACGTTTGGTTCAGCCATGAGCAGGCGCATGAGCTGCAGACGGCGTCGCTCGCCACCGGAAATCTCTGAAATCCTGGTCCATGCACGCTCTCGAGTAAAGCCCATCCTCTCAGTCATTTGCGAGGAGGAGACTTCCTTGCCGTCAACGATCACGCTGTGCGCAACCTGATCGACGGCCTCGACAACGCGCAAATCTGAAAGATCATCAAGCTCGTGGGTATCCTGCGAAAGCGTGGCTACTTGAACGGTCTTTCCGCGCTTGACGCGTCCACTTGTTGGTTCCAGATCCCCTCGAAGCAGATTGAGAATTGTCGTTTTACCCGCGCCATTCACGCCGACCACACCGACTCGTTCACCGGGAGCAAGACGCCACGTCACGTGGTCAAGAATGGTGCGTTGGCCGCCTTCTGGAGTTGGGAAGGTGACGGTAACGTCCTCGAGGTCCAAGACATCTTTCCCGAGGCGCGCGGTCGCCATTTTGACCAGCTCGACGCTGTCCCTAGGCGGGGGAACGTCAGCAATGAGCGCTTCGGCGGCGGCAATATGGAACTTTGGCTTGGATGTTCGCGCGGGGGCACCTCGGCGCAGCCAAGCCAATTCCTTTGTCAATAGGTTTGCGCGTTTCTTCGCAGCCACATCAGCTTGGCGAAGGCGCTCCGCCCTGGCCAGAGTGTAGGCAGCGTAGGAACCATCGTAAATTTCGACGCGGCCGGGAATCTGAGGCCGAGAGCCGCCCGGATCAATCCCCGGAACAACTTCCCAAATCGTTTCGCACACGGCGTCCAGGAACCAGCGGTCGTGGGTGACCGCAATGAGAGCGCCGCTTGCACCCGGACGAGCAAAACGCGCATTCAAGTGCTGTGCAAGCCACGCAACGCCTTCCACATCCAGATGGTTCGTTGGTTCATCCAAGCAGACAACATCCGAGGGCAGCGCAAGAACTCGCGCCAGATCAACACGGCGACGTTGTCCGCCAGAAAGTGTTCCAACCTGAGCATGCAGGTCGATATCAGAGAGCAAACCAGCATGGATATCGCGAATTGCGGGCTGTGAGGCCCATTCGTATTCTTCAAGTCCGGGGTGCACCGCATCCATTACGCGCGCTTGATCGTCCAGATGATCGCCCTGCTCAAGCATGACAACGCGTAGGCCATCACGGGTAATGATTCGGCCGTCGTCAGGCTGGAGCAGGCCGGCTACCAAACGCAGAAGCGTTGATTTTCCCGCGCCGTTGGGGCCAAGAATACCGATGCGAGAGGAGTCTTCGACGCTGATATCAACGTCCGCAAGTAATTGACGCGAACCAGCAAGGGCTCCCAGTGATTGCGTCCCCAGTAAGTGGGCCACTCTTAGCTCTCCTCTTCTTCCACGATTGCCCCCACTGCCGGGCCGGACGTCGGTAGGACTGCGCTGACTTCACTGCTTGTTCGAAGAGCTTCAGCGAGTTCATCGGCATCTTTGCTATCACGAGCAAGGACAGCAATGGTCGGCCCCGACCCCGAAAGGATCGCTGCGCAGGCGCCCGCATCCTTTGCGTCGTGAATCGTTGTTGCGAGTTCGGGGTACAAGTGTAGAGCTGGGGCAGTCAGGTCATTGCACAGCACCGAAGCAAGTGCGTCGGCATCTGCGCAAAGTGCTTGCCTCTCCGTCTCACTCAGCTGTGCTGGAACGCCGCCTTCTCGCAGCTGATCAAGGGTTCGAAAGACCTCGGGGGTCGACAGGCCGTGGTGCGCACGCGCCATCACCCAGTAATGACGCGGCCACAACGACTGATCAGGATCAAGCAAGGAAGTTAGGCGGTCCCCTCTCCCCTGCCCCAGAGTCATTCCGCCCATAATGCAGGCCGGCACATCTGCGCCCAGAGTACGGCCGATCTGGCAGAGCTGTTCAAGCGTCAATCCCAATCCCCACAGCTGGTTGCAGGCAACCAGAGCAGCGGCAGCGTCAGCGGAGCCTCCGGCCATTCCTCCGGCTATCGGAATGCGTTTATCAACGTGAATACTTACACCGGCAGCAGTCTGAGCCCAAGGACCGGCCGCGGCCAGTTTTTGCAGTGCACGAGCTGCCCGATATGCCAGATGGGTGGCGGGATCAAGATCTGCCATCGCAGCTGTTGCAACTTCATCTACCGAGCCATCGGCACCGTATGCCACCGTTTCAATGCGGATACCTGGCGACTTTGAGGTACGTACGGTCACGCTTTCACGAACATCTAGGCATTCAAAGACTGTGACCAGCTCGTGATATCCATCAGCATCCGGGGCACCCGCACGAAGGATGACATTGACCTTCCCGGGTGCCGATGCACGTACCTCACGCACGGGGCTGCTCCACCCCGCCTTGCTCGCTTTCCTGCGTTGTATGCTCCGAATCTTCAGCAGCGCGGCGCTCCTTGGCGTAACGATCCTGCTCCGGAAGAGGAATCTTGCCCTCAGCGCGCATTTCAAGCAAAACTGAACCCAGACGCACGTAATCGTCAATCCCCAGCTTTTCGCCTCGGATCGAAGAATCTACGTCAGCGCGGTCGCACAGCTCCTGCGCGACCTCGGCACTGCCGGCCCAATTCTTCAAAGCAGCACGCAGGGTCTTCCGGCGCTGAGAAAATGCCGTATCGCAGACCTCGAAAGTCGCAAGACGCAAGGACGTATCCCCGCGCGGGGTCTTCGAGCGCCGAAGCTCCACCAGCGCGGAATCCACGTTGGGAACAGGCCAGAATACCGAGCGTCCAATGGTCCCCGCGCGGGTTGCCGTTCCGTACCACGCGGCCTTTACCGAAGGAACTCCGTAGGTACGCGAGCCCGGCTGAGCAGCCAGGCGATCGGCAACCTCGGCCTGAACCATTACTAATGCCGACTCTAAGGAGGGGAAGGACTCCAACATGGAAAGCAGCAAGGGAACCGCAACATTGTAGGGAAGATTCGCCACCAGGTGCGTTGGCGCCGGCCAATCATCCTCAAAGTCTTCGAGGCCATTAATCTGAACGGCATCTCGATTGATCACGTGGAGACGCTCCGCGGCCTCAGGCATGCGCTGCGCAACGGTCACCGGAAGCGCGCGGGCAAGCACCGGATCGATCTCAATGGCTCGTACCTGTGCCCCCGCTTCAAGAAGTCCAAGGGTCAGCGAACCCAGCCCGGGCCCGACCTCAATGACCTGTGTTCCTTCGCCAATCCCCGCGTCACGCACGATGCGCCGAACAGTACCGGCATCATGGACAAAGTTTTGTCCCAGGGTCTTAGTTGGGCGCACACCCAGCGCCTGGCAAATCGCATGCACTTCGATAGGACCAAGCAGCCCGCTCTCGCTGGGCTGGGCATCACTGGGCACATTCGGCGTGGAATATCGACGGGGAGAAGTCACGCTCCCATCCTAAAGGATCAGTACCATCCAACGGAGTTTGAATGCCCCAGCGCAGAGCACGGCGTCCCATAGCGTCCGGCGATGTACCCCAAGCCCCACTTGATCTGCGTGACCGGGTTGGTTTGCCAATCTGAACCCGCCGAAGCCATCTTGCTTCCCGGCAGTGCCTGCGGAATGCCGTAGGCGCCGGAAGAGGAGTTCTTCGCGTAGGGATTCCAGTGGGACTCACGGTTCCACAGCGCGACCAAGCATTGGAATTCGGAGTCTCCCCATCCGCGAGCGCTCACCAGGGGCTTAGCCAAAGAACGGGGATCCTCACCCGAATAGGTCAAGGGGATATCTGCCGCGACCATCGCTTGGGCAACTTCAGCTGAGTTACCGCCCGCTGCAGTAATCTCCGAGGCCGTCGAGAGCGTCCCGAGCTTCGCGCGGTAACGGATTGATTTCGTTCCGTCAGCTTCGGTCTTTTCTTCCAGCGTTGCCTTGGGGTCCAAACCGGCTTCAATCAGCGCCTTGGGAGTGACTTCCTTTGTTCCGACCGAACGAATCTGCGCGGTAGGTTCGCGAGTGACCTTCGAATTCAGTGGTGCAGCATATGCTTCCCCACCATCAACGTTTTCACTCCAGGTCAGTTCTTCAGATTCGCCCTCAACACCCTTCGTGGTGACTTGTTCTTCACCAACGAAAAGCTGGTCGGAATCTTGACGGTGTTCCTCGAAGGGAATCGGCACTTTTCGCGGCGCAAGCGCACGTGAAACCCTGTGAATATCGATGGTCAGGCCGTCAGAATTCTTCACCTCAACACGGTCCAGGGGCCCCAGGTTGATTTTTTCTTTATTCAAGATGGCTCTGGTATCCATGCCTTCACGCGCGGTGACCTGACGCGAACTTCCGTCGACGTTAATGGTGACAGTGCGCGTCTGGGTAACCAGAGGAGTCAGACTGGAACGCGAATAGGAACGGTCAACGGCAAGAACGGCTTTTGTCGAATCCGCGCCCAAGTCTGAGAGCACGCTTTCAGCTGAGGGCGCGGTCGACCATAGGGTTGTTCGATCGCCGTTAATGGTCAGAGTGTAGGGCTTCGCCGTGCGCACGACGATCGTCTGTCCGTTTGCAACGTATTGCGAGGCTGCGGGCTGGACTTTGTCGTGTTCGCCTAGCTCAATATCCGCTTGGCTCAGAACACCTGAAACGGTGTGCGACCAAGTAGAAACCGGGTAGACGATGCCATCAACTTCAAGGTTGACGGTTGAATGCGCGCGGGCAATACCTACTCCCGCAACCACAAACATGGCCATGCTGGCTGTGCCTGCACCTACCAAGACGCGACGTTTCGTCGGCGCCCATGAAGCGGTGCGGCTGTGGCGAGCTGCGTTCACAGAAGTCCTAGTGCTCGAGCGCACGCGGGCCACTGGCCCCATCCGGAACGGGCCTGCAGCGCCTGTGCGCGTTGGGTCTGTTCTGCTGCCGAGGCCTCGGAGGGCAGTCCGGTGCCGCCCATTGCGCGCCACGTCGAAGCAGAGAATTGGTAGAGGCCATAGTAGCCGTTACCGGTATTCGTTGCGGGGTTGCCGCCCGATTCGCAGCGGGCCAGGGCTGCCCAGACTCCATCTCCGCTCACCGTTGCCGATGACGACGAGGCCGAGGATCCTGAGTTCGAAGAAGAGCTTGCTGAAGTGGTTTCCTTGGTGCCGACCTTGACAATTTGCTTGACCGGTTCGGTACGGTTTTCGCTCAGCATCTGGCTGACGACCTCTTGGCCATCTCGACGCTCCACGTAGAAGCTGCGCTTGATGGAGCCGTCGGAGCCTTCCTGAACAACGCGCTTGGTTCCCTTGGCCAGGCTGGAGTCTTCTTGCTCCTCCACTTCCTTGGCCAGAGTTTCTTCGCGTTCTTCCGTGCCACGTTGAACTCGGGTGACCTTGAGGAATACGCCTTGGTCATCACTTGAGAAGGTCACGCGATCAAGGGGTGAAACCTGAACCCCTGCCTGCTGGAGCAGGTCCGAGGCATGAGTGCCTTCGCGGGCGTCAACGGTGTGGGTTTGCCCATCAGCAATAACGCGAATGTTCCCGGTTGCCGTAAGCGCAGGAAGGGTTGCGCGAGAGGTCGAGCGGTCAGCAGCGATCACCGCGCCGGTGGTGCCGACCTGATTCATGAGGTTGTTGATATCCGTAGCGGTGGACCACGTGGGGGTTGAAACACCGTTGATATCGACCAGGTAGCGCTGCGCGCGACGAACGACGACAGTCTGACCATTCGTCACGCCTTCTTGGAGGGAGGGTGCAACTAGATCATGGGGAGAAACTTCTACACCCGCAGTTGACAGAACGTCAGAGACCTTGCCCATAAATCCCGATACGGGGATGGAGACACCATCGACTTCCAGGGTGACATCTCTAAATGACGTGGCTACCGATGTCCCGGCGATACCGGTGACGGCAAATGCTGCAACTGCAGCGCTGGCAATGACGGCCTTGCGCGAGGGGTGAAAATTCACGTAACTCCAGACTTCGTAGGATTCGCCCTGGCAGCTTCACAGAAGCGCAACTCGCATGCGAGCCTGCGGCGAACGAACAGTTCCACGCTACAGGGTTCCGAATAGACCAAGCGAGCGTTAGTGATGGGCACCATAAACATTTACATCATTAATCACATTTGTCACACATGTAACAAATATCCGGTTTCGCGACGTGAGAGATTGATTGCTCAAATTGGCGTTTATTCAGTGTTGAACATTAGGATAAAGGCAGATTTCAACCGCTTCGATGAAGGGACCGTGAATGATGATGTCACATCACCGCGGGATTTGGGCGTTCGCTACATGCGTGCTCTTGGGAGTATCCATGGCGGCTTGCGGTTCCGGATCCACAACGGGCGATGGCTCAGAGCCGAGCTTCGAGAAGACCGTCTTCTTTAGTACCGCGCCGAATGACAAACTGCGCGACCTCAGCTCCGTCTCCCCGCAACCCGAAGGCAAGGAAACCTTCAGCGCGGAGGACTCGAAGCTTTACCTTGGCAGCTACTCACTGCGTTTTGATGGCACATCAAAATCCGTCATGGCCTACACCGATCAAGGCTCATTCCACTTCACTCTTTTAGGCGCATCAAAGCTTCCTCAAACGACCAAAGATGGAAAGTCAATCATCAAGATCGACTACAAGTTTGAGAACCACGCAACTGGCGCAAAGGAATCGCCCGATAATGCGCTGCGCTGGGTTTTCTACGCAAGCACATCACCACTTCCTGGAACTGATGAGGCGAAGGCACTCCTAGCCGGTTCAGGCGATCGCAATGATGTCCCGATTTTTAAGCTTTCCGATGTGGATGCACAGCTGTTGAAGGCGCCCGATACCAGCCAATTTACCTCCGATGACCCGCAGGTGAAGGACGCTCAAGAACCCCAGGGATACAGCACTTACCAGCCTGAGGATAAGCAGAAGACCTACTCATCCCTTTTCGTCGCACAGGGCGACCCGAATTCCACCAAGTTCTCTTTAGCGATGTGCACAAACGGTAAGGGACTCACCCCGGACATCTACTGCCAGACCGTCCAACCTCTGGAGGCAACGATCAAATGACCCTCTCACGCTTTTTTACGCGCACCATCGCGGCCTTGAGCATTGTCACTCTTGCCTCCTTTGCACTCCCATCCGCAGCTCGCGCTGACGATTCCGTCGATCAACTCAAGAAGAATGACCCCACCGCATTCGAATGGCTTGAGGGCGTGCAGGAAGTCAATCAGGGCGACCAACTCGTGATCCCCACCAAGGTCAAGCTCGCCGATTTTGAAAAGCGAAAGTCGGATGAGGCCGATAGTAAAAGTTCGAGGTTCGCAACCCCATTCGCGGTCTATTCCGACGCGGCATTGGATGTGGATCTGGAGTTTGAGATCGGCACGTACGGATCTTCTGAAGGTATTTCAATCTCACCTTCGTGGATCACTCTGCGGTCACGGTCACACGCAAGCCCCCTTGCAGACATCACTGGCTCTTCAGGCTGGGGCTTGCTCCCCATGTACTACCTTGTTCAATACAACGACTTGCAAACCGGCAAGCTTCTTGAACACCCGATTGTTCGCCGCATTCGTGTCAGCGACAAGGGCTTCCTTCCCCGCCCGCAAAACATCTCGGTGAACGAGGAAGACAACGGTACTTTCAGCGTGTCATGGGATCCGGTCGAAGGCGCTGACTCCTACTATGTCGTCTTTCTCAATTCCACCGATAAGGATGGAAAGACTAGGCTCAACCCAAGGCTTGTTGCATCGACAAATCAGACCTCGTGGAATTCTGATCAACGAGCTGATGACGAACCCCAACGAGATCGGACTCTGAATACCGCACTGGATGCATTCCTGACCGTCCAGGAAGATTCCAAAGGTAGCTCACGCGAGGGCTGGCTGACAGACGAGGAGCTTGACCGCATCCTCAACAGCAAGGGAACTCAGGTCGCGGTCATCGCGAAGAAGAACGCGAAGATCTCGAAGATGTCCGATTTTATCGATATCGCAAATACCCTTGGGAATACACCTATTCGAATTGCTTCCAACGCACAGCGCCAGCTCGGTCTGGATCGCTGGGAATTCGATAATTTAAGTGAGCTTCCCGCTCAAATCCCCGTGACGATGGCCGATGGGCACACTCGTATGCAGACTTTGGTTGTCGATCCCGAAAAGAGCTGGGTTGAGAGCTCAAACCCGAAGACGGTCAAAGATCCTCAAGCAAAACTCCACGTTGTCTACCACATCGGAAAAACTCGATTCACCAGCTCCTACATTGTCAATAACTTCGATCCATCAACCTACACCGAGGATCTCCAGAAGCTGAAGAAGGATCAGGAAGTGGCAAATACCGGTTACTTTGCCTCCAATCTGACCTACACCAAGGAAGTCCAGAAGAAGGAATCCAACGACAATGTGGCGCGAACCTTCCCAGATACTCCCGTGCAGGTACTGGGGACAACGCCGCTGTCAAAGTACATCGCAGCAAACCTCATGAGCGGTTACACAGACATTTCACTTGCTGATTTTAAGGAGGCAACTTCCTCTAAGCGAGTCTGGGATGCACTCGAGGAAGCAAAAGATCAGAACGGCCTAGTTCCTTTCATTATTGATGCAAATATTTCAACGAACGACATGGTTCTTCACGTCAAGCTTGGAACAACCGGTGCGACTGACCAGCATCTATCACCCAAGGACTACTCCGCCCAGATCAACTCTTCAGCAGACAAGGTTGTTGCCGACATCATCAAGCCTGGCATGGATGACGCAGCCAAGGTACGAGCAATCAACTCGTGGATTATTGCCCATACGACGTACAACTACGAGAGCCTGAAGCGGACTGATGAGATCTGGGCAAACCCAGATCCAAAGACGCATAGGCTCCCCCCTGAACTCACTCCCGACCACGATGCAGGTGGCATTTTCTTCAAGGGAACAACCGTCTGTGAAGGCTACGCGAACGTCTTCCATCTCCTGGCGACGAAATCGGGTCTCAGTTCGGTTGTTGTGACCGGTGATGTCACCCGAACGAATGGTTCTAAATCTGGACACGCATGGAACCAGGTGAAAGTTAACGGGACCTGGAAGACCGTTGATACCACGTGGAATGACGGTGGCGATTCCGGCGACCCCGCGGTTGAGACAAAGTACCTGATGATCCCGAATAACGATCCGCTTCTGACCAGGAACCGCGTTTGGAAGGATCCTGCACTGAAGAAGATCCTCTAAGGAGATTCGGCCCATACATGAGTGGTGGGGCCTCCCTGTCGGGAGGCCCCACCACTCATATTTCAACCTCTGCGAAAGCACTCATGACCGACACACGAGCGCTCACGAGCGTCGCGCTATCCCATTGAGCCAATGGCCTACCAGCTTCCGTAGACTCGCTCGGTATTTTCCGTCAGGCGCTCACACGCTAGCTGCTCTGAAATACCCCACAGCTCAGCCATAAAGCGCACCGTATATGCCATGACGTAAGAAGCATTCGGGCAGCCCCTCCACGGCACAGGAGTCAAGTAGGGAGCATCCGTCTCGACCAGCACCAGTTCGGGTGGAAGGACTTCAAATGCCTCACGGAGGTTGTCATTTGCCGGATAACTGATTGGCCCCGCAAAAGACGCATACCAGCCATTCTCAGCCAAGACATCGGCCATCTGCGCATCGCCGGAGAAACAATGGAAAACAATGCGCTGATCCGGAAGCGCACACTCACGCAGAAGGGCAATGGAGTCCTCATGCGCATCACGATCATGAATCTGCAGCGGCAAATCGTGACGAGCAGCCATTTCGATGTGCGCGCGGAAGGACTCCTTCTGGGCCTCACGACCGGGATCAGCGGTGCGGAAGTAATCCAAGCCGCTCTCCCCCACAGCAACCACCAGCGGGTCACTCAAGCGTCCCTCTACTGCGGACAAGGCCTCGTCAAGGGGAATATGGTGCTCACGCACCTGCGGAATCAAACCATCGGGCGAAGGATCGGCACAGCCGGCATGCAAGGCGGCCTCGTTCGGGTGGATCGCAAGTGCTACGCGAACTCCCTCATGCGCACGGGCAAGCTCGAGCATCGGATCAAAAGTTGGCAGTTCACAGGCACTGGAAATCATTCGTGTCACGCCTACTTGGCGTGCACGCTCCAGTTGTTCTTCAAGGGGCATCTTGACCCCATCCGCGCGCGGGATTTCACCTTCGTGGACGGGAAGATGTGTGTGGTTATCAATAACCGGCAGCGCCAAGGGATTGGGAGGATCCGGCCAAGGACGAGGCTTACGCTTACCCATCGCGCCTCCTCAGTGCTCCCACACGACGGACTCGCGGACCAGCTGCGCTGCCTCGTCACCCAGAAGCTGGTGGACCAGCTCAAAACCGAGTTCTAGAGCAGTACCCGCTCCCCTGCTAGTCACAATGTTCCCGTCAACGACGACGCACTCAGACTGAGCCTGCGCACCTCCCGCGCTCAGGGCATCCATGAAACCAGGATTTGCAGTGGCGCGCTTGCCCTGAAGAACTCCCAGTTCAGCCAGAATCGAAGGAGCAGCGCAGATCGCAGCGGTCTTTTCTCCAGCCGAGGCACGACGCGTCAATTCCTCGCGGACTCGCTCATTTGCCTTCAGCCCAAGCGTTCCGGGCATACCACCCGGCAGGAAGACAACGGTGTAGGAGGCTAAATCCACGTCTGCAAGCATGAGGTCGGAAACGAGCTTGACCCCATGCGAGCTGACAACGTGACGCTCATTTTCAATCGAAATGAGATCCGCGCGGATTCCCGCTCGATACAAGGCATCGACAACCGCAAGGGCTTCGACTTCCTCGAATCCGGTCGCCAGTAGAACGGCGACAGTGTCGGTGGTCGAAAGGGTGGTAGGCGTTGGCATTTTTCCTCCTCAGGTGCGCATCTAGGTGATCTTCTAGAAGCACTGCATACCTTCAGGGTAACGCAGGCTTGCGCCCGCAGGGCTCGCGGCTACTCTGAGCGAAGCGCCTCGACGGGGTCTTGGCGAGAAGCTCGCGAAGCCGGAATCAAACCAGCAACCACGGTCAAGCCAACCGAAATCGCAACCAATACCACGGCTGTCAGCGGGGAAAGCTGGGCAATGTTCTTCACCTGGAACCCCTGCTCAGCAATCGCATTGACCAGGCCACAGATCCCATAGGTCACACCAACGCCGATGATGCCCGCGATCAGTCCTTCGATAAAGGTTTCCGCGTTGAATACCGCAGAAACATTACCCTTCGAGGCACCAATCGAGCGAAGAATACCGATTTCTTTCTTACGTTCAAGAACCGAAATGTAGGTGATGATCGCAATCATGATCGAGGAAACAACCAGCGAGATCGATACGAATGCAATGAGTAGCCACGAGACCACGTTGACAATCTTCGTGACCGAACTCATGAGTACGCCCATAACATCGGTGTAGGTAATGACCTGGTCGGTCTTACCCGCACTTTCCTTGTCTGCGTTGTACTTGTCAAGGACAGCCTTGACAGAATCCTTGTCCTTGAAGGACTTCGGGTAGATCGAGATACTGCTGGGGGACTTCAGGTCAGCCCACCCCAGATCGCGCAGGTTAGTCTCAAGCGTGGGGACGTTCGTTGAGAACATCGTCGCCATCAACGCGGCAAGGGACTTCTCATCAAGATTCGACGAGAAGGCCGACGCCATAGCCTCTGGATCGAAGTGGAAGGCACTGCTCATATTCGTTGCGAATTGGCTCATTGTCGCACTGATCTGCTGGCCAATCGTCTGCGAAAGCTGAGTCATCATCTGAGTCATGGCGTTCGCCATGGTCTCTTGGAGAACCTGGCCGATCGCCGCAGATACTCCGCGCATCAGATTGCCGCCAAGCTGCGCGGCGATCTGAGCCGAAATCTGGTTCGCAAGTTCTGTCGATACCTGAGAAGCAACCGAGGCAAGCGCTGGGTCATTTCCAAGTGCTGCTTGCAGGTTTGTCATCAGTTTCTGGCGATCAACAACCTGGTCGGAAGAAACGGCAGCATTGATCTGTTGGATCACCGAGGGCTGTGAGAAGTAGTCAGAAACCAGCGTGGAAAAGTCCGTGGAGCCACCCGCGGCAATCTGGTTTTGCGCGTAGTCCTGGAATCCCTGAAGGATCTGACTTGCCTGCGAACTTAAGTATGTTCCAGCGGTATCCTTCACGGCGCCATCCGCCAGCGTCTTGCGGATAATCGCTGGGAAGTCAACGTTTTGCAGTTGCGGAACGCTCTTGCTGAGTTCGCCCAGGTTGAGCTTGGAGGGATCGATCTGCACGGCCGAACCATCGGCGGGAACGAGCTTTGAAAGATCGATATTTGACAGGTCCATGCCCGACAAATCAAGGTTTGAGAAGTCAAGGCTGGACAGATCCATTCCGCTGAAGTCCAAAGAGGATAGATCCATCTGCATGGCGGAAGGATCAATAGAAAACGCCGCAGACAACTTGTTTTGGTCAACAGTGAACAAGCTGGACATGTCGAAACCGCTGGAACGGTCCTTCGAGGAATCCGCAAGTTCTTGGAAGGTCTTTCCGGTGAAGACATCGGTCTTCGGGTTTGCGCGCTGGTCCTTGACGATCTGACTGTCCTCGGCCTCGCGAATAATCTGGTGGGTCAACTCAGGGGTGTAGGCGATGCCCTGGCGCAGCGCTCCCCCACGCGAGGAATTCGGCTTCACGATCGCGCTAATGCGCAGCTCTTGGCCCTCGTCGATCAGTTTCTTCAAGAATTCTTTATCGGACGAGTGATCCGACCAGACCTTGTAGTTTTCGTCCCACGTGTACTTTGCGGACGCGTTGATGCGCTTGTACTTAATCCCCAAGATCTTGTCGTAATCGTATGAGGCTGCGGGTGCGTCGCTCGCTGAAGGTGACGGGGTCGGGGTGGCTGAGTTCTTGTCGCCGATGTTCCCGGAGTAGTACTGACGCATCAGTTCGTCGAATTCCTTGTGGTCTTTCAGACCCAGGACATACTCCATCAGGTTCGACATATTGCCATCTTCATCAATAACAAGGACGACTTCAGACGCGGATGTTGGCCAGTGGCCGGCAAGAACATCGTAGGCGGAGGTATATAAAGAGGATTGCTGCGGCATTTGATAGAAGGCGTTGGTGGCCACCAACGAGGACATAGGACTTCCACGGAAGCTCGTTTCCATTCGACTCATCGCTTGGTCAGGGCTGACCTGAATATTGTCCTTTGAGGTATCTGCCTGGAAAATCTGCGGGGTGACATCGTAGTCGTATTCGATGGCATTGACGTAAGAGTTAACCTTTCCGCCGTTTCCATCGAGGAAGGCCTTCAACGAAGCCAAGTCATTCGTCTTCGTATCACGAATATCATCTGCAAGAGTCCTTAGTTTAGAGACCCCAACTTTGCCATCGCTCGGCTTCTCACTGCTAGCGGCTTCCACTTGCGCAGACAGGGCACTGGACATGTCCATCCCGCTCTTTTGAATGGTCAGAGGGTATGCGCCCAAGGTTTCTTCTTCTGTTTGGGCGATGTAAGCATTCGTGCCGTTCGCAAGGGCCAAAATTGCTGCGATACCAATGATTCCGATAGACCCCGCGAAAGAGGTCATCAGGGTTCGGCCCTTCTTCGTCATCAAGTTATTGAAGGATAGGGAAAGCGCGGTCAGGAATCCCATCGAGGTACGGCGCACCGGCTTGGCCTCGCGAACTTCTTCAGTACCCGGGACGAAAGGACGCGAATCGGCGATCACTTCACCATCCGCGAGCTCGACAATGCGGGTCGCGTATTGGTGCGCAAGCTCCGGGTTGTGGGTCACCATGATGACCAGACGGTCTTGGGCAACGTCTCGCAGGAGGTCCATGACCTGGACACTGGTCTTTGAATCCAGAGCACCGGTCGGTTCATCAGCCAAGAGGATTTCAGGGTCATTGATGAGCGCTCGAGCAATAGCGACGCGCTGCATCTGGCCGCCAGAAAGCTGTGAGGGCTTCTTCCCGACGTGCTCGGCAAGCCCGACGCGTTCCAAGGCTTCCATCGCCCGCTTGCGGCGTTCGCCTCGAGAGACACCGGAGAGAGTCAGTGCCAACTCAACGTTGGACAAGATGGTCTGGTGCGGGATCAGGTTGTAGGACTGGAAAACGAAGCCAATGCGGTTGTTGCGGTAGGCGTCCCAATCGCGCGCCTTGTAGTCCTTCGTCGAGATTCCGTCGATGACCAGGTCACCACTTTGGAAGCGGTCCAGGCCGCCAACGACGTTGAGCATCGTCGTTTTACCCGAACCTGACTGGCCCAGAACTGCGACAAATTCGCTATCGCGGAAAGCAACCGAAACGTCATTGAGCGCAACCTGGCGCAGGTTTGCGGTTTCGTAGATCTTGACGATATTTCGCAGCTCAAGCACTGGGATTCCTTCGACCGTTATTTGCTGACCTTTTTAAGGCTAACAAAATGGCTGCGGGAGCGACATCGGGGATTCCCCTGGTTGACGGCTAGAAACCCCGGATCAGTGGGAATTCGATTGCCCCGAGACCAGAAGAATCTCCTCGTTATCAAGTCGAGCAAGAGCTCCTTCTAGGGCCGCTGAAGAGAAGATCCCCTCATCACGAGCCTGAAGAAGAGCATCACGCTGAGCCTGAATCGCTTCAAGTGCCAGCTCGCGAATCTGATCGCGAGTGAAGGAGCGTTCAACTTCCTCTTCGCTCATTTCCACGGGAATGGCCTCGTTTTCCCCGTCGGTATCAGGGAGAGGCTCGCTCGAAGCCGGCAAAGAAGGAGCAGATTGGAGGTCGACAACATTGCCCAGACGGGACAGGGTTCGCGAGACTCCAGCAGACAAAAGTGTCTGAGCGTCAACTTCCTTGATTGCCTGGGCCAGAGCCGTATCCACGAGTGCGGAACTCATGACCTGTCGAAGTTCTTCGCGTTCTTCTTCACTGATATCGGCAGAGGCCATCTTGGGCTTGATCAAGCGGATCAGCCACGGCAGTGAAAGCCCTTGAATAACAAGCGCACCAGATGCGATGAAGAGAGCGATCGTCAAAAGGAACGAGCGCATGGGCGCTGCGGAGGAAATCGTTTGTGCCGCAGCAAGAGTGATGGCTCCGCGCATTCCGGACCAGATAATAACGCTGGCTTCACGCGGCCCAAGCGGCTCTTTTTCAAAGTAATCGATGTCAGATCGGCGCACTGCGTGTTGCCGCTCGGCAATTTTGAGGCGGCGCCGCCAGCGAGCCATGGTTTTGATCCACTGTTCTTCACTGAGGTTTCGGCTTGCCAGAACCTCACTGTCCACGGTGCAGGCCTGCGCCATTCGCTGCTCGAAGGCTTCGAGACGCTCAGCCTCGGCCTCGTAGCGCCTCTTACGGTGCTTGCTGCGGTGGTCGAGCCAAGTGAGCATGAGTGCGATGAAGAGCGCGCGGATCACCATAATGAGACTGCCCGCAATGACGGCAATCACGGCGGCTCGTGCCAGTCCGCCGCCATCTCCATCGGTGTCTTCGATGATGCCAAAAGCTTGAAGTCCCATAGCCAAGAAGATCCCACTCTCAAGCATGAGAGTCATGGTCGACCAGTTCTGCTGTGAAAAACGCCTATTTTGTGCGGAAATCATGCCTGCGCGACGACCGGAAACAACAAGACCGGCAACGACCGCGGCAACCAATCCAGAGCCGCCCACATGCTCGGCAGGGATCGAAGCAATGAAAGGCATTGCAAAGGAAAAGACCGTATCTGTCGACGGATCTTTGATGATCGAACGAATCCGAACCCCCACTTCACCGACGATTAAGCCGACCACAATGGCGATGCCAAGGGCAACAAGGACACGACCCGTGAGCAGTGCGGGATTGAGGGCACCGTTATCGGCGGCAAGCCCAGCGTTCATCGCCGCAGCAAGAAGCACCAGTGAAGTGGCGTCGTTGAAAAGACCTTCGCCTTCAAGCACTGTAATGATGCGGTGCGAGACGCCGCTGCGCTTGGCAATGGTGACGGCGACCGCGTCGGTGGGAGATAAAACAGCTCCCAGCGCCACGCCCCACGCCAGTGAAATCTGCGGAACCATCCAGTTGATGAGGAAACCAATGGCGAATGAGGAGATAAACACCAGCGGAATAGCAAGCATTGCCACGGCTTGCATTTCTCGGCGGAAATCCATCGTTGGCATACGCACAGCCGCTGAAAATAGCAGGGGTGGAAGAATAATTTCCAAGATGATGTGCGGTGCGATTTCGATTGCACCAACCTGTGGGAGGAAACCGATTGCAAGTCCAACGCCGAGCAGGATCAGTGGTGATGCGACGCCAACTTTGGGGGCAATAAACTGCGTGGCAACAATAATGAGCATCCCCAGCAGCGCGATCATCAGCGGTTCCATACATATAGTTTACGGGTGAGGCGTTCACATGTCCGAAGTGTGCACATTCGTCATCACTATGACAGTCTGAACCTATGCGTATCTTGCGTATTCCGAAGAACTCCACACTGACACTGTGTTCCTTCGACACTGAACTTGGAACCATTACATGCGCTGCCTCCAATGGAGCCTTGAGCGCGCTCTGGATGAGCAGACAGCGCTTCTTTGGTTATCCTTTTGGGATTTCCGAGGCCGAGGCCTCCTCCTCCGTTCGTCTTTCCTCCGCGGCTACCTTGCACGCGTGGACCCCAAACGGGAGCACAGTGAGTGATCAGAACGCGTCCGTCTTGGAACAGGCTTATCAGTGGACACAGGCTTTTCTCGCGGGCGCTAACCCCGATCATTCTGAGATTCCCTTGGCCACCTACGGAACGGACTTCCAACTGCGTGTATGGAATGCACTTCTGGATATCCCCTACGGAGAGTGCGTCACCTACGCGGATCTCGCGCGAAAGGTCGGCTCACCCCGCGCCTACCAGGCGGTTGGGAGCGCCGTTGGGCACAACCCACTCTCGCTCATCGTCCCCTGCCACCGCGTGGCCTCGGCCTCGGGCCAGGTCCACTACGGAGGTGGGCCGGCGCGAAAGCTCTACTTGCTGTCGGTAGAATCAAAGGGTTCTCTCCACTAAACCCTTGACGTACGTCAATCTCTACGTATAATTAGACGTGAGATTTCACGTATTTTGGAGGGCGTAATGGCACTGGAGCCTATCGAACCACAGCCCGGCAGTGACCGAGACCCCGCAAATTTCGTCGGCCGCGCTGCAATCACCTCCCAAGCGCGCAAACGCCTACAGGCGGGCGCAAATCTTCTCCTCACCGATCCCAGACGCATGGGTAAGACCTTCTGGATGCATACATTCGCCGCACGAGAGAAGCGTTTTCACTGCTACTTCATCGATTACGAGGGCGTCTTCACAGTAAACGACTTCCTCATCCGCACTGCCGACGCACTCGTCAAAGGCGGGAAACTCCCCACGCGGGCATTTCAGAAACTCAAAACGATCTTTGATAACTGCGATATCGAAATCTCAAGCCCCATCACTATTAAGAGCTACCATCGCCAGACATCTCCGCACGTCCTACTCACAGATATTCTGAGCACCCTCGACGGGGAAGAAAACGATGTTATTCCGCTTGTCATGATGGATGAGGTCCCCATGGCGGTGAATAACATTGCCGAACGCGAAGGCGCCGGAGCTGCCGAAGAAATCCTCCAGACACTGCGCGCACTTCGCCAAAAGACCACGCGCGTGCGATGGATCGTCACAGGGTCCGTCGGCTTCCATCATGTTCTACGCAAAACCAATATGACGCAGGGAGTCTTGAACGATCTTGAATCATTACCGCTCGGGCCTCTCCCCCGTGACGAGGCCGACGAACTCGCACGCCGCTTGCTCCTAGGCGTGGGACAAGAGCCCCTCGATGATGTCGTTAATGAGCTCATCGCGGTAAGCGGAGGAATTCCATTCCTCCTACACAAACTCGTGGGCGCACTCGCACAGAGGTGCTACACCGCTTTTTCTCCCAGCGATGTCCGCGAATGCTTCGAAAACTTCATTGATGACCCCGATGAATTCCGTTGGTTCGAGCACTACCTCACGCGCGTGAGGCCACACTACGGCGAGCACGCACAAGTCGCCGATCAGATCCTGCAACAGACGCTTTCTCAGACGAATGAGTGGATTCCCGTCGATTCATTGACGCAAGGCGAGGAATTCTCCGACGTCCTTGAGGATCTCATCAAGGATCATTATTTGGAGCGCCGAGGCCGCTCAGTACGCTGGCGATATCCCGCACTGCAATACATTTGGGCACGTAAGAAGGGAGCCTGGGACCGACGATGACTAGTCTCTCGTTTGCTTGCTTTACCCCTTCGCTCATGCCCGAGAATCTTCTCGAGCGCACATTTGTCGCGCGCGAGCCAATTTTGAAGACCATCATGAAGCGCGTTGAGAAGCTTGGGAAAACACCAAGTCCGAATCACACGCTGCTTGTCGGGTCTTACGGCGTGGGTAAAACACACCTCATCTCCTTGGCGTATCACCGCAGTGCCAAGCTTGCTGATGGTCAAAGAAATACTTCCTTGCGCATCGCACGTCTGCCCGAAACTCCGTGGAGGATCACCTCATACGCGCGTCTTCTTGCCGCGATTCTCAACCAGTTCTCCCCCACTGAGATGAAGAGCGCGGACGAGATTTCCCTCGAGGCGCAACTCCGCGGCAGTATCCGCGTCGACGGCCCCATTGTGGTCTTCATGGAGAACGTTAGTCAGATCTTCGAAGCACTTGGACAGGACGGGCAACAGAGGCTGCGGAGTTTGCTTCAAACCGAAACGGGCATTCTCATTATCGGAAGCACCACACGCCTCGATCGCAGCCTGAGCGATCACGCTTCGCCCTTCTTTGGCTTTTTCGACACGATTCGACTCGAGCCTTTCACTCCTGAAGAAGCACGCGAAATGCTCAGTACTCTGGCGCATGAAGCAGACAACGCCGAACTGGCTGAGTACGCATCAGGCCCTGATGGGATGGTTCAAATCCGCACCATCACTCACCTCACAGGCGGCGTGCCACGAGTGTGGGCAACGCTTGGCAGCGCTCTGGACGCCGCTGACTTTGAAGGCCTCAGCACACTGCTCCTCGCTCGGATTGACGCTTTCACCCCGTATTACCAGGAACAACTGGCTCAGCTCTCCCCTCTGCAGCGCCTCGTCATGGCGGAACTCGTAGCAGCCAATCGCCCATTGCCCGTGAAAGATCTTGCTGAGCGCGTGGGTTCGGAGCAGCGCACCGTCGCCAAAGCCATCAGCGATCTCAGCGAACGAGCATGGATCAAACCGGTTTCAACTCTCTTTACGGATCTCCTTGATCAACGTCGGAGCTACTATGATCTGGTAGATCCTCTTGCCCGACTGGTGCTTCAGCTCAAGGATTCAGACACGCTACTGTTACCTTCGATAGTGCATTTCCTTGAGACATGGTTTGGCACCGAAGGACTGACCGCTTCTTCCTCGTTTGAATTGCTTGGAGAGGTCGAAGATGCACTTGCATCGGCTGCACAGGGGGACGCGGAGCCGATGATGGCACTCCCCAGCACCGCGCGCGAGGCAATCGAAATCAAAGTGTGTGATGCGGAGGGGATTTCCTCGGCACGCCTGAATCTCCTTGCGAAAGCCGCGAAAGGGGCAGTGTTTCTTCCCTCCAAAGACATCATCGAATGGCTCGCCCGCGCGGAACGTCTTGACCACGAGCTGCAGTCCACCCAAAGCCGACTCACGTTGGTACGTTGGCTTGCCGCCTCACATCACTTTGAGGAGGCCGAGGCCGCCTTGGGGACAATTACTTCCGCACAGGAGGCTCAGGAAGGCGCCCGGGCACTGAGCGACGCTCACCAAGCCCGCAACTAGCCCATCTAAAGCCAGCCCAAGACGAAACTACTTGTTCTCGGTAGAGTCCGGTAAGGCCTCGGCAATTTGCTCGGCGACCAAGTCCTCATCGACGGGGAGCTGAGTGCACGCATAGGCGGCAGCGTCATCGTGGACATCAACGATTTCCTCGGCAGCCGAACTGGCATCGCGGCGCAACTCGACGCCATCAACGACGGAGGCGCGTGCAAGCGTACGGGCCTCTACCCGGTCCTCGTCCGTGAACTCGAGATCATCAGCATGCTTACGGACAAGAAGGCGAATAAGCTTGCGGCGCAGGTTTTCCTCGCGCATGACGGCTGAACGCTCACGCAGCCAGCCGACTGCCAAAATAATCAAGAGAACAACACCCAACCAACCGATGACCGGATACATCATGCCGATGAGCTTCTTGAATCCCATGAACGATGCCGCGTAGCCGGCTGCTACTACTCCGATGAGCACCAGACGCATTCGTGAGGTCGACCCGCCAGAAAAACGACGAGCTGTCGAATAGAACAGGGAGAATGCGGTGTTGTAGATCAGCGCAAAAATCACAAGGGTATATCCGAAAGCGAATATCGGATGAATCGAGCGTGCTATCGCAAGAGCCGGGACGTTTACATCCCAGATACGATCCACGTTCAGATACAGAGCAAGCGCATCCGCACCGAGGACAAGGGCGATCAGCACGCCACCGATACGACCGGCACGACGCGCTTCACCAATGCGCAAGATTGAACCACCGAGGACGAAGGCCATAGCAATACCACCGACAACACACAGTGCGAAATAGTTAATCGTCGCCAGCCACAGATTCGGCAGTGCGGGAGTGACGTTACGCGCTGCAGCGTTAAGTTCCGCAATTCCCGCATGCGGAGTCACCAGTGAATAGATGGCTAAAACGGCAATCGCAATCATGATGATCGGCGTGAACACCCCGATCACATTCATGATCCTGTCAAAATCCAGGAATGCCGTGAGAATGACAAGCAAGGCACACAGTAAGCTGCCCGCCCATGTGGGCACTCCGAATTGCTGCTGGAGGTTCGCTCCAGCTCCCGCCAACATCACGAAGCCCATAGTGAAGGCAGAGAAGATCAGCACCACATCAATGACGCGACGCAACACCGGATGAGTGATGCGTTCGAAGACCTCGTCGTGATTATCTGAACGGAAGTACGAGCCAAGCTGCAGGGCAACGACGCCGAAAATGACGTTCAGCACACCCAAGGCTACGATTCCGATCAAACCCTTGGCACCAAAAGCAAGGAAATATTGCAGGAGATCTTGGCCGCTGGCCAAACCTGCGCCGACTATCACTCCCACATACGCAAAAGCCACCGAGAGGTATTTCTTAGTCATTGTCTTCTTCCGATTGCCAATAAATATCACGGCCAAGGCCTATTTTCACCGTACAGGGTGAACTACTAGGCCGCAGAATTATGTCGACTGGATCACAAAAGAAGAAAGAAAGCTACGAGTTCGTTCGAATGGGGAAACTACTTGCTGTCCGTGGAATCCGGCAATGCCTCGGCGATCTGCTCGGCGACCAAGTCCTCATCGACGGGGAGCTGAGTGCGCGCATAGGCAGCAGCATCGTCTTGAGTTGCGACGATTTGTTCCGCAATTGAATCAGCATCACGACGCAAACTGGTCGTATCAACGACCGAGGCGCGCGCAAGGGTCTGGGCCTCGGCACGATCGGCGTCCGTGTACTCAAGGTCCTCGGCATGCTTGCGTACCTGCACGCGGATTAGCTTGCGGCGCAGATTTTCTTCGCGGATTACCGAGGCGCGGTGGTGCAGCCACGCGATGGCAAGGACCACAAGGAGGGCGATTCCCAGGTAGCCGATGATCGGATACATTCCGCCAACCAATTTCTTGAATCCCATCAGTGAATTCGCATAACCTGTAGCGGTCACCCCTGTCAGAATCACTCGCATGCGCTGATCCGAGCCGCCGGAGAAGCGTCGAGCTGTTGAGTAGAACAGGGAAAAGACCGTGTTGTAGATCAGGGCGAAAATGATGAGCGTATACAGGAGCGCGAAGGCCGGATGAATGCGCCGGGCGATCTCCAAAGTCGGCACTCCCACATCCCAGATGCGATCCATGTTGAGGAAAAGCGTCACCGCATCGGCCGCAATAACCAGTGCAATCAGCGCGCCACCCAAGCTCCCGGCCTTGCGTGCCACATCAATGCGCAGGACGGAACCTCCCAAAACGAAAGCCATCGCAATACCGTTGACCACGCAGAGTGCGAAGTAGTTGATTGTCGAGAGCCACAAGTTTGGAAGCGCGGGGGTGACATTCTGCGCGGCAGCGTTGAGCTCGGTGATGCCTGGATGCGGGCGCGCAAGCGAGTAGATCGTCAAAATACTGATGGCGACAATGATCATCGGGGTGAAGACACCGATGACTTTCATGATGCGATCAAAATCAAGGAAGGCCGTGACGACAACCAAAACTGCGCAGATCGCACTTCCCGCCCATGCCGGGATTCCAAACTGTTGTTCTAGGTTCGCTCCCGCGCCTGAGAGCATGACGACGCCCATCGCAATGCCCGAAAAGACCAGAACAACATCGATTATGCGACGGACCAGTGGCGGGGCTATGTGCTCAAAGACTTCATCGTGGTGGCCCGAACGGTAGTAGGACCCGAGCTGCAGGGCCACAACGCCGAAGACAATGTTGAGAACGCCCAGGACGGCAATGCCGATCAGGCCCTTCGCTCCGAAAGAGAGGAAGTACTGCAGAAGGTCTTGACCACTGGCAAGACCCGCACCAATGACGACGCCAACGTAAGCGAATGCGACAGAAAGATACTGTTTGGGCACGCTTACTTCCCTTCGAGGAGCTGGATCGGCGGACGGGGTGCGTTCACGTGGTTGATCGATGCCTGGGCGTCTGCATAGCCCAAGCAGAAACCGGTGATCAGTTTGTAGTGCTGGGGAATCTCAAACTCCTGCTCGACCGGGCCACGCCAAGCCGAAAGCACACCGATTGCACACGAGTCGACACCGTGAGCTTTCGCTGAAAGAAAGAGTGTTTGCAGCATGAGACCGGCGTCCATTGCGCTCCACGGGAGCATGTTTTCGTGGACGAAAACAAAGCCCATGACGGGCGCGTTGAAGGCAGACACATTTCGACGGTTCGCATTGTCGCGACCCTCATAGTCGCGGCGCTCGACGCCGTATGCGCCGTAAACCAGCTTCGCGACTTCGACCTGAGGGGCTCGAAGCTCCTTCGGGTAGGGCTTCCAGACGGGGAAATCGCCATCGGGAAGCTCGCGCTTGAGTGCGGTTTTGATCGTCGCGAAGCGCTTGTGGTGCTGGATATCCAAGGTTTGGTTGAAACGACGCACGTATTCTTCACGCAGCCGATCCGCGCGCTCCCCCGTTGCCAGTGCGACGCGGAAGGCACGGGTATTGGACCAGCTGGGGGCAGTTGTTGCGTCCTCGAGGATCGCGTCCAAGATGTCCTGTGGAATCTGCTGGGCTGTGTATGCGCGGGTCGAGCGGCGCGAGGCCGTAAGCGCAGAGAAGTTAAGGGCAGCGAAATCGGTAGAGTCGGTTGTCACTGTTCAAGGGTAGCGTGCTTGCGTCAGTTGGAGCCTGTTTCGATGGGAGTTCGTTCCGTTCGCTGCCTGTCTCAATGCGCGCTCCGTCCACGCGATGCTCCCCGCGCATTCCCAGCCTTTTTGTCACATGAAGTCGCGAAAAGAGATGCGTTATTAGCCATGACATTTACCGACTTCATGTGGAGGGAGCGACCAGATGCTGCCTCGGGAAGAGCGAAGGGCCGAACTTCATGTGGAGGGAGCGCAATAGGCGTGGCGCAGGGCCGAAGTGCATGTAGAGCAGACGCGAAACGCGTCGGCAGTCAGATCAGCTGGGCAGTGCCCTCCCGCCTGACACACGAAGCAGCGAAAAGACACATGCTATAACGCATGACATTCACCAACATCATGTGGAGGGAGCGGTGCTGCGCGCAGCTTCATGCCGAGCGCAGCCTCATGTGGAGGAAACGCAACAGGCTCGCCAACGCTCAGGCCAGCGCGGCCTCGAAAGCCTTGATGTCCTCTTCGGGGGTTCCCCACGAAGTGCAGAAGCGCGCCAAGAGGCGACCATCAGGCAGGGTCTCCCAAATACCGTATTGCACCTTGCGCGAGAGACGCTCGTGTCCGGCCTGATCCAAAGCGACAAAGGTCAGGTTCGTCGGAGAATCCATAGTGACAACGTATCCCGCACGGATCAGGGCTTCGCGGATTCGCTTAGTGGCAGCAACGCCGGGAGCACCCAAAGTCAGGTAGAGGTCATCCTCAAACAAGGCCTCGAACTGGACGCCCAAGAGACGCCCCTTCGCAAGCAGCGCACCGTGCTGTTTCATCTGCGTGACGAATCGGCGAATCGACCCACCGTCGGGGATGACGACAGCCTCACCGAAAAGGGTGCCGCACTTGGTGCCGCCGATGTAGAACACATCCGACAGACGCGCCAAATCAGCCATTGAGACATCATTTGCTGGCGAGGTAAGGGCGTAGGCTAAGCGCGCACCGTCGACGAAAAGCTTGAGGCCGTGCTCGTGGCATGCAGCGGAGAGTTCTTCCAGTTCTTTTAAGGAATACAGCGTTCCATATTCGGTGGGCTGCGAGATGTAGACCAATGCGGGGGCGATCATATGGTCGCGCGCACCATCGCCTTCCCATGCTGAATAAATCCGCTTGACATCAGCCGCGTTGATTTTTCCGTCTTTCGCGGGGATGTCGAGGATCTTGTGACCGCCGCGCTCAACGATGCCCGCTTCGTGCATGTTGATGTGTCCAGTGTGGGGAGCAATGACTCCCTGCCAGGGCAGAAGGATCGCGTCGATGATCGTGGCATTTGTTTGGGTTCCACCGACCAGAAAATGAACGTCTGCGTCGGGTGCATCGCAGGCCGCGCGGATCAGGTCGCGCGCATGCTCGCAGTGCTCGTCGGTACCGTAACCGCTTGATTGCTCCATATTGGTGGCGACCAAGGCGTCCAGTACTTTTTGGTGTGCGCCTTCTTGATAGTCACTGGAGAAATTCGGGATCACAGCGGGATTAGTCATTGCACAATTATTGCACGCTTTTTACCTTAGGAATAACACGCCAAGCGCACACCACATCTATCATGGTGACCAGGTAAAGATGCCGCCAGACCGCCAAAGGACACTACTCATGTCACATGATCACAGTCCGCACGCCGCTTCAATCAACCGCGATTCCAAAGACTATTGGAACAAACGTGCGGCGACTTTTACCCGTTACGCGACCGAAGACTATGAACTCTGGCTCATGGACTTACTCTCCCCCGCGAAGGGCGAGACGATCTTGGACATGGGCTGCGCGACGGGCACACTTGCGCTTCCCCTTGCGAGGGCCGGCCACCACGTCCACGCCTGCGACTTTGCCGAGGCCATGCTGACTATCCTCGATCAGCGCGCCGCCGCCGAGAATCTTCCTATTACCTCACATCTGCTTGCCTGGGATGAGGACTGGAGTCGGGCCGGTTTGGGAGAGAACAGCGTCGACTGCGCTTTCGCCTCACGCTCCCTGATGAGCGATCACACTCTCAGTCGCATCTCAAAGCTTGACGCCACAGCGAGAGTCAAAGCCGCAGTAGTCGTCCCGAATAGCCTTCCGCCATCGTCGGATCCCAGGCTCTTGACCTACCTGGGTCGCAAAGCGAAGCGCCCCAGTACCGTCCCCGAGGTCTTGCGCGCGCTGCGTTACCTCGGCCGCATTCCAGTCACTGCAACGACGAACACATATCGGCCGATGCGCTTCAATTCCTTTGACGAGGCCAGGGCTGACCTGCGTCGTTTGGCACGCCCTGAGCCTTTCACTGCGCGTGAGCAACGTTTGTTCGATGCCTATGCACGCGATCATTTCATTGAGGTTCCAGCGGTGCAGCCTGCGAACGGTCTTTCTAACGATCACAGCGATTCACCTCAGACACAGTGGGTTTTGAATTACCTGCTCCCCGTTGTCTGGACCTTCATTGGCTGGCGCACTGACGGAAGCGAGTGGGAGTAACAAGCGGGAATAAAGATCTCCCCGAAGACGTGCCTACCTTCGGGGAGACAAAACTCGCGGAAACTTACCTCATGATCTGAGCGACGAGCTCTTGCAGATCCGGAATGACGGTCTGGTCAAACCAGGGGTTCTTCTTCATCCAAATTTGGTTACGAGGCGATGGGTGCACGAGCGGGAAATACTCCGGCAGATAGTCGCGGTAGTCCTTGACGACCTGCGTGAGAGAGGCCGAAGATTTGAGCTGCAGATAGCGCTTTGTCGCGTAGGAGCCGACCAAGATAGTGAGCTTCAGATCGGGCATGAGCTCAAGCAGGCGCGGGTGCCACTTATCCGCGAAGTCCTTACGCGGGGGCAGGTCACCGCTCTTTCCGGTACCCGGGAAGTAGAAGTCCATGGGGACAATGGCTAGTTTCCCAGAGTTGTAGAAGGTATCGCGATCGATTCCCATCCAATCGCGCAGGCGGTCACCGCTGCGGTCGTTCCAGACAATTCCGCTTTCTTCAGCGACTCGGCCGGGAGCTTGACCGACGATCATGATCCGACACTCGGGGCCCGCGTAAAACAACGGATCGATCCCGCGCTTTGTGAATGAGGCATTTTCCGGATCTCTCCGAATTTCCTCTGCGATTGATTTAAACCTCGGATCAGTAATCTCTGGAGTCATATTGTCACTCTAGACCCGTTCCTATTCGACCGCAGCGACCTCAACGAAGCTTGGTTCATTCAGCCATCGGCCGCTTCCACGTACCGATAATGTCGGTGTTCGTAATGCCGATCGCGCTCATCAGGGCCAATGCGGTGACCGGGCCGACGAAAACGAAGCCTCGGCGTTTGAGCTCGAGCGAAAGGGCGCGGGATTCTTCGGTCTGCGCGGGCACTTCCTGTGCACACCTCGGCCGAGGCTGGTGGCTGGGTTGGTAGAGCCAGGCGAGCTCACCCAAGTGTCGCGGATAGGGTTGCCGAGGCCGAAGCAGGTGCGTAAGCGGTGCCTCCCCCACACGCCCAGCGCGATGCACGTCAGATTCGGCGGCTAGAGCACCTCGAAGTGCGATGACTGCCCGCGCATTGGTAATTGCCGCGTCAATCTTCCGCCTATTTCGCACGATGCCCGCGTTCTGCATTAAACGCTCACGGTCTTGATCGGTAAACGCGGCGACGGCCTCGGGAATAAAAGAAGCAAAAGCGCAGCGGAAGGCTTGTCGTTTCTTGAGGATCGTCGACCACGAGAGGCCGGATTGAAAGCTCTCAAGGACGAGGCGTTCAAAGACGCCTTGCTCGGAGGTGACCAGACTTCCCCACTCGGTGTCGTAGTAGTCGCGTAAGAGCAGGTCAGTCGCAGCCCAGGTCGGGCGGACAAGGCCGTCTTCGCAGGAAACGAGACCTTCGGGAAGAGTCACGGTCACCTCCTTACAGCGGCAAGACTTATGCCCTCGGCTGGCGCTCAGCCCATTCCTGCAGGCTCACACGCGGACCCGTGAAGAAGGGGGTATCTTCCCGCACGTACAGGCGCGCTTCGGTGTAGCGCTGGGCGTGCATCACGCCCTCAAGGCGGTCCAGGCTGTCGGCCTCGAAAGCCAAAACCCACTCGTAGTCGGAGAATCCGAAAGCCGACAGGGTCGAACCCTTAACATCGGGGTACTGCGAGAAGCCGTTGCGCCCGTGCTCGGCCATGATCCGCGAGCGCTCTTCGGGGGCCTTCAGGTACCAGTCGTAGGAGCGCACGAAGGGGTAGACCATCGCCCAGTCACGCGGCGCAACCCCACCAAAGCACGCAGGAATATGACGCTTGTTAAACTCGGCGGGAGTGTGCAGGCCCATGCAAGACCACACAGGCTCCAAGAACTTCCCCAGTGCACTGGCGCGCAGACGATGGTAGGCGTCTTGCAAGACCTCGGGGTCATCATCAAGCCACCAGACCATCAGGTCCGCCTCGGCGCGGAAGCCGGATACGTCATAGAAACCGCGGATTTGCGCACCCGCGCTCTTCACGTAATCCAGGGATTCAGCAACAATCTGGGCGCGCTCGCTGTCGTCTGCTGGCAAGAACTCACCCAATGCAAACACGGAATACAGCGCGTAGTGCTGCTTACCGTTGACTTCGTCTAAGTCAATATCGGTCCGGTCGCGCGGGTCGGGAACGTAGGAGTGCGCGGCATGGTGGTGCGGAGCGTGCTCAGCAACATGTTCAGACGCAGCCTCAGAATGACCCGTATTTTCGGTGTTTTCAGCGGACTGTGCCGCACGACGGTTCAAGAACGCCATTGATTCCTCCTGTTGTATGGCGGATTGACCGGCGACTCGAGCAAGGCCGTCGGAAGAAAGTAGGGCATGCGCGCCCATATGCTGAGTACCCGCTTCTGCAGAGTGCTGGGAATGCGCAGGCCGAGCCGGTGCCAAGCAGCAATCCGGCGGACACACCGTGTGGAAAGGTCCCATGCCTGTGACGGTCATGCGGAAGGGATTTTCTCCTCGCGCCTGGGCTGCGCGTTCTTCCAGCACGTCCACCAGCGAAGAGACAAACGCGGGATCCGTCGAGATTGTTTCGGCGCGCTTGTAAGCAATTCCAAGCTCCGCGGCGGTTTCCTTCGCCTCGGTGTCTAAGTCGTAGACAACCTCCATGTGGTCGCAGATAAAGCCGATAGGGACGACGACTACACCGCTTGGCTTTCCACTTCCCGAGGCCTCGTTTCCTTCCCCCGCACTCTGGCCTTCCGGGTCGATCAGTTCGCGGAGGAAATCGTTGATGTCGGGTTCAAGCCAGCGTGCCTGCGGCGGGCCCGAGCGCGAACAAAATGCTAGGTCGTACCCCAAATCTTCGCGTCCCAAGATTCGACGTACTTCCGGCATGATCGCCTGAATCAACGCATGATGCTGGGCCACGTAACTAATTTCAGATGCAGGAGTGCCCAGGGATGAGGTTTCCTCTGCCTCGAGCTCAGCGCCACCGGCCTCGGCAGCGGGGGAAGAAGAAACGGCAGGAGGGAAGGGGAAGGGAGAGGAGCCCTCTTCCATGCTCACGGGGATGGAGTGGGTAACGAAAATCAGTCGAATCCCAGTGGGATCAGCCCCGCCCTCAACTAGGGCCGACCACGCGCGACGGATCGAGGCAATTTCAGCACTGGCCATACCGGGTGTCGAATAGTAGGGGCGCACTTTGTCCACAATGATGTCGGCACTTGGATTATCCGCGCTGTCCTCTGCCCCAAGGACGATACTCCCCCACTTTTCACTGAGGGACCGCGCGGCCTCGGCAAGGTCTTCGCGGTACTGTCGACACCCCGAATACGAGGCATAGGCGGAGGTCGGCAGCACAAGGATGCGTCGCGCGCCGGCTTGGGCGAGCGCGTCTAGGCCCTCGGCGACGAAGGGGTGCCAGTTGCGGTTTCCCCAGCCGACGGGGATGTCATATCCGCGACGCGAGAGCTCTGCGGATAGGTCAGCGATCAGGCGCTGATTGCAAGCATTAATGGGCGAAACGCCGCCGAAACGCTCATAGTGCTTCGAGACTTGAAGAAGGCGTTCGTCGGGGATTCCACGGCCTCGCGTTGCGTTGCGCATGAACGGGAGAACATCCTCCATGCCGTTGGGGCCACCGTAGGACAGCAGCATGATCGCGTCGTAGGGTTCCAATCCCGGCACTGTGAGGCCTCCTTCACGGGTAACGTGGCAAGTTTAGGACCGCACGCCCACCCTTCGCAGCGACAAAGTGTCAGAAAAACGCGAGATTACGCCCCTCGACCCCCGCGTGGGCGCACAAGTACATCCACCACGACTATGTTCAGTGGAGGCGTGAACAGAGCGCGAAATAAAACGAACCGGCCCCAGAGCCCTTGCAAAGAGCTCACTGGAACCGGTTACAGCGGTTCGAAATATAGAAAAAGGTCTCACACCTCAACAGCGGTGCCCGTGGCGATTGCGGCGAGCATTCCGTTGTCAGATCCGGCGGTGAAGTAGTCGACATGCACGCCGACTACCGCGTTCGCGCCCATCGCCTGCGCGCGCTGGCACATCTCGTTGATAGCAGTTTGCGAGGCCTGGGCCAGTTCCTCTTCATAGTTCGAGGCCCGACCTCCAAAGAGGTTCGACAAGCCTGCACCAATATCTTTAAAGAGGTTCACACCCGCGAACGTCTCTCCGGAAACAATTCCGTAGTAACGCTTAATAGGTGCGCCTTCAAGGGTTGGGGTCGTGACAGCAATCATGGCAACTCCTTTGTCCAGTTGTTATGCCAATCCTATCTGCCGCTAGCGAAGGCGCATTCGCACCGCCACATCCACGGACCTAAAATTGACCATATGAGGTCAACACGCACGAACTACATGGAACTTCACCGATGAGCACTCCGACCTCACCCACCCCCAAAACCTCAGCAACCCCGGCGCGCCAGCCCCGGCCTCGTGGCCGCAAGGGGACGATCGCGCTTGCCGTGGGCACCCTGGTGGCAGCAAGCGGTCTGGTCAGTGCAGCAGGCTACGAGGCCTATCACTCCTTTCACCCCTCCCCCACAGTTACCCACCACGAGAAGGCAGACGGGACAACGGTGATCATTCCTGCGGCCTCGGAGAATCCGATTCCCCTGCACGGGCGGATCGACACCGTGGATTATCAGCAGGAATATCAGGGCGTCACCTATAAGAAGCAGGCCCTAGTCTACGTTCCGGCAACATACGTACAGGGAATTCCTGCCAATATCGCATACTTGACTCACGGGTGGATGAGCAGCGCGGAGGAGATGGCAGACGAGGTCTCGCCGGCCATTGATGACCTTGAGCGCAGCGGCGCGGTCTCTCCAACAATCGTTGTTTTTGCGACGTATTACCCTGATCGCTCTTTCGTGAATGATGATTTTGAAACGGATTATCAGCTGAACCGTTTCTTTGCGACCAGCGAGATCAATACTTTGATCGACACGATCGAGTCACGTTACTCGACCTACGCGGGCGGCGACACCACAGATGAGTCCTTAAAAGCTAGCCGCACGCACCGCGCTTTCGGCGGTTTTTCCATGGGCGGGATTACAACTTGGGATGTTTTCGCCCTGAACCCGGACTATTTCTACGGCTATATGCCGATGGCCGGGGAATCATGGATTGGTCGCGATCATGACGCGCCCCTCCCCCAGATTGCCGACGAAGTGACTTTGGGTGTGCGCAGCCGCAACATGGGGCCACAGGATTTCCGCATCATCGCCAGCGTCGGTTCAGACGACCCAGCGCTCGACGACATGAATCCGCAGCTCGGCGAGTTTTACCGCAAGTATCCGTCGCTGATGACGCCCCAGAGCCTGCAGGTGTGGATCGACGAGGGTGGGACACACTCTCTGGCCTCGGTTTCGCGCCAGCTCAGCCACGCTCTGCCGCTACTTTTCCCGCGCCAGTAGGGTCTTTTCTCTCAGTTTTTGGACCGCATTGCGTCCGGAGGATGCGCAGGCACTGCGTCCACTCATCCGGTGTTACTCAGCAGGACTGACGCTATTAGGCCGGATCATTGTTTATAGATGGAATCACCACCAGCAGACCAGATCGACACTAGTAGGCACGATCGACACCACCCGGCGGGATTGACACCACTTGGACGCATCGCATACCCCAAAAACCGCTCTTCCAAAGCTCCAACTTGTGTCAATGCCTCCAAACGGTGCCAATGAGGCCCGAATAGCGCAAACCCACTGGCTCAAGAGTCCTAAATAGCGCAAACCCACTGGCTCAAGAGTCCTAAATAGCGCAAACCCACTGGCTCAAGAGTCCTAAATAGCGCAAACCCCCTGGCTCAAGAGGCCTGGATCAGTCATTGCCGGGGCGCGCATCGAGTAATTTCTCAACCTCGCGGACAATCCGCTCAGTTCCGCCCAATGCCGACAGTTCGTCGCGCAGCTTTGGAAGCCCGGCGCTCAGGGAAGCTTCATTAACGAGGCGTAGCGCGGCCTCGGCAATAAGAGCGGGCTTGGGTGCGCGCACACTCAGGCCACAGCGCGTACGCTCGACGGCCTCGGCGTTGAATTGGCGCTCAAACACGCGCCCGGGTACGACGACTTGGGGAACTTCATAAGCCAGCGCTTCCATCATCGAGTTTTGCCCTCCGTGATGGACCATGACTCGGGCGCGCGGCAAGAGTTCGGCAAAGTTGAGGCGAGGCACGCAGTGCACCTCACGGCCAGCTGCGGCGTAAATCGCATCGGGCACACCCGCGACGTGCACATCGCAACCAAGCGCGCTCGAGAGCTGCCGACCCACTCGCACGGCAACTCCCGCTGGGACACTGCCCGAGCCGAGGTAGACCACCGCGCAATCACGATCGGTGCTGCGAGCATCCAGCTTCGGCACATCGCCAAGAAAACCGCAGTAGATCGCCCGCTCCCCCGCCTCCGGTTCCAGCGAGGGACAGCTCGGGATGAAGCGGCATTGCATTCCCTCAAGGATGCTCAGGGACGAGGCCGGGGCGGGCATGCCCATCTCGCGCAGTAGGCGTCGAATTCCCGCTGATTGTCGCGGGTTTGAGGCGTAGGCGGCGGTCGTCGGCTGCGAACCGCTGCCCACGCAGGGGATTCCCTCGGCGCGGGCGGCGATCACCGCAGCCAAGTTGAATTCCGAGTAGACAACGTCAGGGCGCCAAGTGCGCATGAATTCGCGCAGCTTCTCAACGACCATGCAGCTGTAGCGGTAGTCCAACGAGCCCGTTAACCACAGCACTTCTTCGAAACTATGAACGGACTTGCGTCCCATCAGCCCCAGGCGCGAGGCCAGCGGAAAAGTGTGACGGGCAATTGCATCGGGAAGGCCAAGGGGTGAGGGAACGGGAATTTCAAATGTTGGGGCAACCGGATCGACGCAGTTTCCGTCGTCTCCCCACGCTAGCGTGACCTCGTGGCCGCGACTGAGGAATGCGCGAGCGATCTGCTGCGCACGCGACCATGGGCCACCCATCCGTGAGCGGGCCAGCATGGGGACGACAAGGATTTTCACGATTTAAGGGTACGCCCGGAAGCATGGTCTTTTAGCCCCAGAGGGCTAGCCGCCCTCGTAGCGCTACAGTTCCAGCCTCATGTACACGAGCTCCTGATATCCCGCAGACGCGGACCGGTAGCCCCGGGGGTTGCGCCCAAATTCCTCGAAGCCCGCGCGATGGTACAGAGACACTGCCCGTTCGTTATCCGCCACCACTTCGAGCTCAAGCTGGGTGTAACCCGCCTGCCGAGCACAGTCAATGCTCGCATCCATCAGCACCCGGCCGATCCCCATCCCCCAGTACTCCTTGAGGATGCTGATCCCAAAACGCGCCCGGTGGGCAACCTTGCGCCTACTGCGCACTGCTGAGACTCCTGCACTTCCAACGATGCGCCCGTCAATCACGGCAATGAGTTCGACCTCATTGCCACTGCGTTCTGTTTCTTCTAGGGAGTGGGCTTCTTGTTCATCGTCGACGCTCTGCTCGTCTGGGTAGGACAGCAGGTAGTCGGTTTCCGCATGCGTGCGTTGCGTCGTCTCACGCAGCGCGCGGGCGTCTGAGGCGACAGCGTTCCTCACCTGGAGTTCCACTCCGCCCTCCAGCACCACTGTCTTGGCGTACCTCATAGTCGGGCTCCTTGTCTGCCTAGGAATAAGCGCCAATTTCACGCTCAATGTAGCAATAGCAGTGCACGAGTGACACGCGCGAACAAGTCTGCAAGGAGCTTACTTTCCCCACTGCAGATTGATTACCGCCAATTTATACCGCCACTGGCGGTAATCGGACGATGCTGATGGCTGTCAAGGCGTAAAACCCATACGCTATCCGGGTTCATGTACATGCTGCTGAAACAGCGTTAGCCTATCAGCGACGTGGATTTACACTGTTGTCACCCCTCGTCTTTTGGGAAAGGAATGCTTATGTGGCCCAGCCGGAAGCTTGAGCTGTTAACCCCACTGATTGCGGGACTGTGCGAGGAGCGCGGTATCCCGGTGCCCGAGCCGACCGGGGTCGATGAGATGTGGGAGCAGTTCCGCGCGCTGGTCAATACGCGCCCGCCCATGCCCGCCTCGCCGCAGTGGCTGGCTTTGCAGGATCAGTTGCTCAGTGAGTTGATTGCCGGGGACGGCGTTGTTTCTATTGACGAGGCCGAGGTCGCGCCCCTGCACCCGAACATTCGCCTGTGGCGCGGTGACATTACGAGGCTCGCGGCGGATGCGATTGTGAACGCGGCGAACTCGAAGATGTTGGGCTGCTGGGAGCCCGGGCACGCATGTATTGATAACGCGATTCATACGTTTGCGGGCATCCAGTTGCGTTTGGAGTGCGCTCAGCTCATGGAGGAGCAGGGTCACGAGGAACCGACGGGCAGGGCAAAGATTACGGGCGCGTATAACCTGCCTTCGCAGCGCGTGATTCACACGGTCGGGCCGATTGTGCCCGCCGGTGAGAATGCGGACATGTACCGTTTTGAGCTGATGAGCTCGTACCTGAATTGCCTGGATTTAGCGCAAGAAAGCGGGATGGGCTCGCTTGCCTTCTGCTGTATTTCGACGGGCGTTTTTGGCTACCCGAAGCAGGATGCTGCCGAGGTCGCAGTGGATGTGGTCAATAGGTGGCTCACTGCGACTCAGTCCCCCATGGTCGTTGTGTTCGATGTGTTTTCTGATGAGGACGAGGCGATTTATCAAAGGCTTTTGGGGTTCTAGGGTCTGGGCCGTGGGTATTCCAGAACACAACGGGCACAAAATCTACCGTTACTAACGAGGCTACATGAGCCGGATGACCAGCTTGCCTAGTTGCCTTGACCTCTCAAAATTCAGTAAGGCGGAGTCATCGCCCAGCACACACCTCAGAATCTTTCGCGCACCGACGCTATTGGATTCTGGTGCCGCATTACTTACAGAGAAGAAAACACTATCTTTAACAGAGATATCAGACTTATCACTCTTTAATACCCGTGTGCGAAAGGAGCGCTGAAAGCACCCCTCTTCGCATCACGAAGCCGAACGATGGTTACTCGCACATTTTGGTTTTACCCCTACCTATTGCTCAACACCCTGGACTTCAGCTAAGAGGACGGACTCCGACCATACGCTGTCAGAAAGTATGAGCTGACCTGAGTTAGACATTTCCCTAAGTAGATCAAGAAGAGACAAGGAGAACGATGCAACCCTGCAATAATAACCAAGCGCGCTAAGAATGCGGAACTCATAAGGCATCTTCTCCCCCCGACGTTTTTCTCCTTTGAGGTCGCAGTGCACCAGATCTTTATAAAGCCAGGTCTCAGCCAACAGAGTATCCGACAACCATTCATCGTCTGGACTGGAGCAATCTCCTTCTGCTTTCCCTTTGTTCCGCTCCCCAACAAGACTATTGAACTGATCCTGAATATTTGTGATTACATGCTTCTGTTCTTCGGTTTGAGCACTAGGGGGAACAAGCTTATTTAGGGACTTAAAAACCTTCGGGAGATGGAGGCTCTCACTCGATAGGAGGAGGGGGCGGACCCTCGCCACAAGTGACTCAAACCTCTCTTCATCAGGGAAAGAGAATTCGATTCGGTACCCTCCCGATGATGGCACAAGATTAACACTCGGCTTCTGATAGCGCGATATCCTCTCAGACTGCACTAATGAGTGCGCCTTAATTCTCCGGGCGCGAAGAATAAAGCGTTCAAGCGTTTCCTGATCTCCGATTCTCATACCTAAATCCCTTTCCCTTGCTAAAGCTTGAACAAAAAGTGCAATTAGTCTTGATTCACAAAGCAGCCGCCTCACTTCGCAACTACTTGATTTCATTCAAATTTCTCTAAAGAATCCCCGATTCACGTAAGAGTCGAAGTTCTTCAATTTTCTTTTTCAGTGGAATTACGCGATTTTCAATTTTCCCTAAATTATGCGCGATAAATCCAAATTCCTGAATCGTTTTTGTAACTTCAATACTTGAAATTCCATATTCAGAAACGACAATAAATTGAGGGCGCTCCCCGGCATCTAGATAGCACGAAAGGAGCCTCGATTGAACAAGCTGTTTTATAAGATGCTTATACTCTTCGCCAGTTTTAACTCCCCTCCACTCGCTCGTCGCCATACAAGCCGACTCATCCTCCCGCAACCCGCCACAAAGGGACACAACCTCGGAAGAAGAGCCCAAGTTACTCGTCTGTAATCCTGAACGCACCGTTCCATCAACAAATACGAATTCAACATTTTTAAGAAGAAGGTTCTGCAATTGAGACAAGGAAACTTCTTGACTGCATTTTCGTTTGAGGAGCTTCTTGCGGCGTGCAGCGTTAATCGAACCGGGGATAGAAGCACTATCGCTTGTCGACAAAACTAGAAACAGAAGGAAGAAGAAAATCCCCGAGACCATCATTAGTAGCACCACAATAAACGCGATGACTTGCATCGACAGACGCGGATCCGATGAACGGAATTCAACGAGCACAATCGGGCAGAGAATCAGCCAAAAGACACAGAGAAGAAAAGCTTGAAACGCCCCAGTGAAGTTGTATCCATATTTAACGTCGACGTATCTTGTGGTTAGACTTTCAACCGAGTCTTTGTATATCTGCTGTTCTAGCGGATGAGCCAAGTCATGCTTCGGTTTACAGGCGCGAAGCCTTTTTACCGCTCGTAGATAGCTGAGTTCTCTGAACTCGCCTTTCGTCGTAACTATCTTGCGCCATCGCATCTGCGGAGGAAACAGATCCGGCCATCCTCTGAGAATAGTTCTTATCACCTGGATAACTGCCCCTGTCACACTGACAATGGCAACTAATAATTTAAAGTTCATCTCACGTCCTTCCGCCACTATTCGCACGTTCACAGACCACCCAGTCCAGAGAATCTCTCAACCCATTCCTGAAGTAGTTCACGTACGTGGGCGCGCAGTTTTTCGCGGTCACCTCCCCCACCAAAACGGCGTACGGGGGGAAGAATTGCTGCCAGTCCGGTTCCTTCATCGGGCACATAACCCTCATTCAGGCACCCATACGCAAAATCGCGTGCGCCTTGGCCCAATCGCTGAGCCGCAATAAGGTCTGAAAGCTCCTTTTCTCGACACTCGATAACGAAATTCCCGAATGCGTTCGGAATATTACCTTTCAAGCTGGCTCGGCGGTAGAACTCTTCGATGAGATCTCGTTTTCCACGCATCATCGGTGATGAAGCAAGCGCACGACTGATTTCAACGGGGATTTCACGGTCTCCCCCATCTGCCGAATCGCTCCTATGCTGTTCAATCAGCATGAGGATGTAATCAACATTGATATCCACCTGCTTAACAAGCTCCATTTCAAATACCAAGTCATCGGCAATGGGTTCTTTTTCCACTTCAGCGCGTTGACGAACCTCGTGATACAGGTCAAGGTAAATGCTGCGATAGTCTTCAAGGTCCCGTGAGCTGACTCGATCGTCTTCTTCGAAGTCATCGAAGGCAGTCAGAATATTTCGTAACCTCAGAATCTGCCCCATGAGTTGGATGAATCGCTTCTGCTCCCCCTCGGAAGCGATGGACCCCAGCGGCAGCGGGAATTCTCCAGCTAACGCGTCCAGCGCCTCGTTGTACTTGTCAAGATATTCCCTATAGGGACGCAATAAGACCTGACTGCGGGCTTCTTTGTTTCCAAAGAGAGCAATAGCCTTGTTTGTTTCCTCCTCGAGATTTCGGAAACAAACAATATTCCCGTAGGTTTTCACCGAATTCAGAATCCGGTTGGTGCGCGAGAACGCCTGAATCAAACCGTGAGCATGCAGGTTTTTATCAACCCACAGAGTATTGAGGGTCTTTGAGTCGAATCCGGTGAGGAACATATCCACGACAATGACCAGATCAATTCTCTTCTCTGTTAGGGCTTTTGAAAGATGCTCGTAGTAGTTTTCAAAACCCGATGCGTCGGTGCCGAAGTTGGTCCCGAATCGGTCGTTGTATGTTGCAATCGCATCATCCAAGAAGGCGCGATCGTCATGAGATAGCGCCGAGGGATCCATCGATTCTTCAGCTAATAGACCAGTTCCTGGAGCTTCGTCATTTGGCGCGTACGAGAAAATAATGCCAACGCTCCGTCGCTTATCCGAGGGCAGGTCTTCTTGCTGACGCTCAAATTCACGATAGTAGGCACGGGCCGCCTTGATGGATGAAGTGGCCAATAGCGAATTGAAACCGCTGACGCGTTGGTCTTTCAGCTCGTATGAGGAACTACGTTTCGTCTTCTGATCAAAATGCTCCAAAATGTACGAAACGATCGCACTGATACGACGCCTGTCCATGAAAGCGCTCTCCGTGTCAATCCCCTCGACATCGTAGTTTTCGATTCCTTCACGAACGCTGAAGGTATTGATGTAATCAATCCGGAAGGGAAGAACATTACCATCACGAATTGCATCAACGATTGTGTAGCAGTGGAGCTGGTCGCCAAAGGCTTGAGCAGTCGTCCGTAGATTTGTCTTCCCAGAGGACGGAGCATTTTCTGCAAAAATCGGTGTTCCAGTAAAACCAAAAAGGTGATAGTTCCTGAATGCACGCGTAATGTACCGGTGCATATCCCCAAATTGACTTCGGTGACACTCATCGAAGATTAGAACAACGTGCCCGTCATAGATGGAATGCCCTCGGTTGCCTTTCACGAAGGTCGCCAGCTTTTGGATGGTCGTGACGATGATCGGTACTGAGGGGTCGTTGATTTGAACAGCGAGCTGTCGAGTTGATTGATTTGCCGAAACTGTCCCTGCGGCAAAGCTGTTGTATTCACGAATGGTTTGATGATCGAGATCTTTACGGTCAACAACAAAAAGGACTTTATCAATGCCTTCCATTCCAGCGGCAAGCTTTGCAGTCTTGAAGGATGTGAGAGTTTTCCCTGATCCCGTTGTGTGCCAGATATACCCACCCGCAGCTACGGTGCCTGTCTTTTTGTTCATCGAGGCTATCTTGATGCGTTGAAGAATCGCCTCTGTTGCTGCAATCTGATAAGGACGCATAACGAGCAATTCGTTCTGAACATTAAGAACGCAGTACCGCGTGAGGATTGACAGAATTGTCCGCTGCGCGAGGAATGTTGCGGTGAAATCTGTCAAGTCAGGAATCTGGTTGTTTGCCGCATCAGTCCACCATGAGGTGAACTCAAATGAACGAGCATTTGCGGCCTTCACCTCTCGTCTTTGCCCTTGATTTTCAGTTAGATGCTGAAGCCGAACCGTGTTGGAGTAGTACTTGGTGTGTGCACCGTTCGAAATAATGAAGATCTGCACGTATCCGAAGAGCCCATCTCCGGCTGCAGCATGAAATGAATCCCGTTGATAGCGGTCGATCTGATTGAAGGCCTCTCTGAGAGCTTTGCCTCGGCGTTTAAGCTCAATGTGAATGAGGGGCAAACCATTTACAAGAATCGTGACATCGTAGCGGTTCTTTCGTTCTCCAGTATCGATAGCGAATTGCCTAATAACTTGTAGTTTATTGCGATGAATATTGGTCTTATCGATGAGACGAATATTCTTGATTGTTCCATCGTCACGCGTAAGAACCTGAACGTAGTCTTCATGAATACGTCGAGCTTTCGCGATCACTGAATTAGGCTCATCTGATGGAACGTTCACAATTGACTGCTCATAAAAGCGTGCCCATTCATCATCAGTGAAGCGATAATCGTTAAGTAGTTCGAGCTGCTTTCGTAAATTCCCTGTCAGCCCATCCAAGTCATGGATATCGAGATATTCGTAAGCTTGAGCGCGTAACTGGACAATCAGCGCATCTTCAAGAGCAGCCTCGCTTTGGTATTCGCTTTGCGTTGAACGCGCAGGTTCGTAGAGGCCAACGACAGTTGATTCATCGCTGACGACGATAGGTTCAATTCGTGGACGGGCGGCAGTGACCATCGCCTTTTCCTTTCGTAACTGCGCTTTCTTGTTGACGAGGCCGAAACGCCTGGGGAGCGTTTCCACTTGCGTCTGTTAGTTCGATGCTAATGCCGCGCACTGTCATTTGTAGTCAGTTTTTGAACCTGATAGAAAATTAGCGATCTTTCATCTGTCTACTCACTAAAACTGGACGGAAGTGCAAGCGCATCGTTTTATTGTTCCCTCGTTGCCCTGAAGGAGGTGAGAATAGTGAATAAACGAGAAGTTCGAAGGCATGGCGATGGTTGGGGTGTTTTTGCTCCAAACGCAAGGCGTGCCTCCGTTGTTAAACCCACGCAGGCAGAAGCACAGGCAAGCGGCCGTACAATCCTGAGTAATCAGGGAGGCGGTGAACTGCTCACTCGTGGCCAGAACGGTCAGATCCGTCAGCAAGACACGATCAAACCTGGAAATGATCCGCGTAGCAGCAAGGGATAGTTTCCATTGAGGGGCGGGTTACATACCCGCCCCTCAACTCGTTATTCCGTCTGTTTCTCGGGGAAGGACAGCAAGCGCTCCCTGTAATGCTCGTACTGAGTACGGCGCGCCTCGATTTCGGCGGGTAGACCCGATGAGATGTCGTTCACGATGACATCGAAGCGGTCCAGCAAATCGGCTATTCGCCGTTGCTCTGACAACTCCGGGAGGACCATCGGTATCTTCGCTAGATTTACCGCTGAAAGTTCAATCACTTTTGTCCCTTGTGCAAATTTTCTCTTACTTTTTGAAAAATGAGAGCTTCGCACATAGTGACTCAGGAATGCCATATCGAGCAATTCCGAGCTAATCACAGTTGCATGTCCGCCTGCAACTGCAGCTTCCCCCCCCCTTCCAAACGACAGCTTTGCCGACATCATCCAGATTCTCACTCGTGTTCGCGAGAACAAGATCACCAGGCATCACAGTCGCAAGCTTGCTGGCGTCATCCCTTGAGACATAAGCAGCTGCAACCGAAGTTGACACACTATACCTGGTGAAAATATGACCGTAATGTAGTGCTGGAATCCCCGAGCTAACAAATGATGTTTTCGGCATTCCACTACCTCGGTGCATTTCGACAACGTCTCCGAGCTTAACCATTTCAACCGGGCCGTGGGCAGCCAGGGACTCGTAAGAAAGCAAATCGTTACGGTAGTGCTCGTACTGGGTACGTCTGGCTTCCAGCTCCGCTTCCAGCTCCGCTTCCAGCGTCGTGAACTGATCCAAGATTCTCACAATTTCCCGCTGCACTTCTAGTGGAGGAACCGGAATTTGAATACGTGAAAGCCCCTTATCGGCGATGCGACGAACCTTTGCTCCCGTCAGGTACGGTCGCTTCTGTTCCTGGAATGAACTAGATGCGAAGAAATACGATACATATTTCGGCTCGAGATTGTGGCGATAATAAAACATGTCGCCACTAATGGCTACTTCCCCTTCACCGAGCCAAGCCGTGGCTTTCCCAACAGCTTCGTCATCCTCACTCGTCGTAGCGATCAAGAGATCGCCATAATCAGCGTGCTTCAGCCGAGCGAATTGAGCTTCAGATACAGAGGAGACGGCCATAGTCGTCGAAATACCAAAACGCGTATGTATCTGCCCGTAATGAACGCAGGGCATACCTGCTTCAACGAAGTCAGCCTTCTGGAGACCTCCTCCTCGAACAAAAACTCCGACATCACCAAGGGCTCGATACTCCACCCCGTCCGGGCACAGGTCCTCGATCAGCTCGGCGAGGCGACTCATTGATCGGCCTCCAGTTCCGCAACGATCATGTCGATGGAAGCACGCAACTCCTGTTGGCGTTTCACGATGCCGGCGATGCGGGCGTTCAACTCGACGATGTCCACCTGCTCGCGCGTATCCTCGGGCTCGACGTAGGAGGAGACCGACAGGTTCCAGTCGTTGTCCTTGATATCGTCGATCGACACCAACGCGGCCACATGGTCCACCGCCTGGCGCTCGGACAGCAGGGAGAGAATCCGCTGCTGATTCTCCGACGCCAGCCGATTCTTGTTCCCTTCACGCACACACTCGGCGGACGCGTCCACGAAGAGCACGCTATGGTCGGGGCGCGCCTTCTTGAGCACGATGATGCAGGTCGCGATCGTCGTCCCGAAGAACAGGTCCGGCGGCAGCTGGATGACCGCGTGCACAAAGTTGTTTTCGACTAGGTAGCGGCGAATCTTTCCCTCGGCAGCACCGCGGTAGAGCACGCCTGGGAATTCGACAATCGCCGCAGTCCCATCCTCAGCTAGCCAGTGCAGCATGTGCATCGTGAAGGCCAAGTCTGCTTTCGAGCGAGGGGCAAGTTTCCCGGCGGGAGCAAAACGCGGATCAGATATGAGTGCCGGATTGTCTTCCCCTTCCCACCTAGTTGAGTACGGTGGATTCGAGACAATTGCGTCGAAAGGTTGCGCGTTCCAATGAGCTGGGGCAGTCAGGGTATCTCCCAGTGCAATATCAAAATTGGAGAAATTCACATCGTGCAGAAACATATTGATCCGACACAAGTTGTATGTCGTGAGGTTGATTTCCTGGCCGTAAAATGATCCGACATTCTTTGTACCAAGAATCTTCGCAAATTTAAGGAGCAACGAACCCGATCCCGCACAAGGATCGTATACCCGGCCAACTTTCTTACGTCCATCCGCCGCGATCATTGCCAAAACCTGGGCCACCTCTTGCGGAGTATAAAATTCACCCCCAGACTTTCCAGCACTAGACGCGTACATTTTCATCAAAAATTCATAGGCATCGCCGAAAGCATCGATTTTTGCGCCCGCATGATCAAGCGGTAAGTCGCCGATTGATTCCATGATCTTGACAAGTTTTGCGTTCCGCTCTGCAACCGTATTACCTAGCTTTGTCGCATTGACGTCCACATCGTCGAATAGTCCGCGCAAATCAGACTCGGAGCCGCTACCTTTAGCGGAATCTTCAATAGAACGGAATGCTTGAGCAAGAGTTTCATTCAGGTTCTCATCGGATGCGGCACGCGCGCGAACGTTCGCAAACAGATCCGATGGACGGATAAAAAAGCCCTTGTCTTTGATGATTCCAGCGCGGTCGCTTTCAGCAACTTCATCACTCAGAGCTGCGTAGTTAAAAGCGCTCGCTTCATCAGCGCTTCCACCTTCTGCCAGAATCGCTTTACGCTCCGAGGCATTGACGTACTCCGTTAGATTTTCTGAAATGAAACGATAGAAGAGAAAAACGAGAACATAACTCTTAAAGTCCCAGCCATCAACACTTCCACGCAAATCATTGGCAATACGCCAGATTGTTTTATGGAGCTCCGCTCGTTCTTCTACAGCAGCCATACTTGCCCTCATTTTCGGCGCGGTCAAAACCACGCGTTCATTTTTATTCGTGACCAGTCTGATACTTCATCGCAGCTAGTGCCGGTCGATTTCTGCAACAGTGTTAGTTTAAAACCTGCATTAGCAACCAAGGCTAGCCACACTAAGAAATCCTCTCCTCTCGACAAACAGCATCCCTATCTACCCTCCGAGTGTGAAAAGTCCATCCTTCACCAAACGCTCGGTGCAGCAGGAAGCTCGCCCCTGCCAGTGTCAGAGCACACCCCAAGCCCGTGTAGAAGAATGCGAAAAACCAGCCGGGGACGAGGCCGCTTAAGCGCAATCCAAAACCGAAGGACATCATGAAGGCCATGATCAGGTAGCCCTTGAGGTCCAAGAAGCGCAGGAAGTTCAGGCGTTCTGCGTCCAGGCCTCGGATCCTCTGCGCGTTCTTCAGGACAATTGTGCCGAACATTGCGTGGAAGGCGAAGAAAGCGGCGACAGCACCGACAACAAGTGCGACGACGACGCCAACAGCTGCACCACTCATTTCAACGGCCACACGAGCTCCAGTTAGGGCAACATTTGCACCCGCCAGCAGCCAAACCACTCCGGCAACGATAATCAGGTTTTCTTTCTTCATTTTGAGCAACGTCATCAGCAATCTTTCTTTTCAATCGGGGCCACAGCGGCGCTTCCAGAACCAACACTCTCAGCCACGGCCTCGTAAAAGCTGGTATCAAGAAGGGCAAAGAGGGGCTCACAATCAGAGCCCTCCATGAGCGAGGTAAAAACAGTCCCCAGAACGAAAGGACACAGTTTCTCGGGACTCAGCGCGCCAACTAACCTTGAGCGCACGACCGCGGTATCCGCCTCCAACACATGCTGGAGCCCTTGTTCCATGTGAGCCAGCATCGGGCCGCGCGCAGCTTCCAACGCCTCGTGCTCACTGCGGGGAAGGCGGCACATCTCAGCGAACCAATCAACCTCCATGTCCGCCAAAGCCTCGCTCAAAGCGCGGCGCAATTTCCGCACATAGTCGACGAAACTCTCACTCCCATTAACCCGACAGCATTCCTCGAACAGCGCCTGGCCAAAGAATCGCGCGAATACTGCGGCCGTCAGGTCCGCTTTTGTTGGGAAGTACATGTAGACCGAACCAACAGCGATTCCGCACGCAGCGGCCAGTTTTCGCACAGAGAGTGCGGAGATTCCTTCGCGCGCCGCAATTGAATACGCCTGGTCGATCAGCTTGTCTTTATCAATGATCTGCTTGGGCACGAAAATCCTCCTTTCTCCGGTTTCGCTCTATAATGAACAGTGTTCAGTATAGACATATCCCATTCCCAACACGTCAGGCACGGAACCCAAAAGTGAGTACTCTCGACCACAAAGAGCGGATCATCCAAGCCGACAAGCTTTTGCAAGTGCGATTTCCACTTCTGTTATCGCAGGCCTGCTGATTATTTGCACTGAGACCAAGCGCCTGCACCAATAAAGGGCGAACGCAAACTAGCATTAGACCCAGGTTTACAAGCGCGTTCAAGGAAGGCCGCTATGGACATGGGTCAATTCGCTTGGGTTGAGTTCTATGAGGAACTCGCCGACACCCTGCTCGGATACGCGAACAATCGACAGGCACTACTCAGCCACCTGTCGCATGCATATGCCCAAGCAGGGATCCCCTTGCCGACGATTGACCGCACAAGCACTCCCGAAGATATCGACCCATTCACAGTGTTCGGCCTCTTTACACGAGGAATCACCAACGCTAAACGCATCGCGATTATTGACGCCTTGGCACAGGAATTTGGCATTGTCGCGACGCGGCCGATCACTTTCAACGGAGCCCCCGGAATTAACAACCTCGCGGCGACATTCAACGCTTTCGACAGCGAAACTCGCACGCAGGATATCGAAAATCTCTGGCGCGTCTTTAAAGCCGGGATTGCACTGGCCGACAACGATTCTCCGGATAATCGCGCTGATTTTACGGTCGCTTTTGACGCGACACTGGGCCAGCGTGGTTTAGGACAGAAACTCACGACAGGCCTGTATTGGATCCGCCCAAGGTTCTTCATCAATCTCGATAGCCGTAACCGTTGGTTTCTGCACTCCCAAGGAGCCTGCGGAGCAGAGGTTGCGAACCTTGTTCCTCCCGAGAAAGAAAAAGAACCAATTAAAGGTGCTGCATACCTAAAAATCCGCGATCTAGTTGCTTCCACATGCGAAAGTACAAAACACCCATTCACTTCATTCCCCGAGATCGCCCATGCAGCATTTACTGACGCTAAAAGAGTGAATGCTGAGCGTAAAGAACAAAAGACACTTCTGGACGTCGAGCCCATCGAAAACTCCCTCGGCGATGCTGATGTTGAAACGACTCACTACTGGCTCTATGCCCCAGGGAAGGGCGCGTGCATGTGGGAGGACTTCTACAGCCAGGGAGTGATGGGACTTGCCTGGGGAGAAGCTGGCGACCTTTCCGCGTACGCAAGCAAAGAAGAGATCCACCTTGCCTTGGTCGACTCAAGCAGAGGAACGACCAACCCTCGCAACGATGCCTACGCGCTCTGGCAGTTCGTCAACGATCTCAAGCCCGGTGACATCGTTTTCGTAAAGGGAGGTCGAGGGAAGATCCTCGGACGCGGCCTCGTCACCGGAGACTACGAATACGACGAGGCCCAGGGGCACTTCCCCAACCTCCGCAGCGTTGAGTGGACGCACAAGGGCGAGTGGGCACTTGATCGCAAACTCCCGGTGAAAACACTGACTGACATCACGGATGACACCACCCTTGTCGCAGCCATCGAGACGCTTTTCGAGGTCGAGGCCGATGAGGCCATCGATGACCAACCCGCGATCGAATACCCCGCATACGACAGGGAAGATTTCCTTTCGGAAGTTTTCATGTCCGATCAGCAATATGACACCCTCACCGGGCTACTTCGCGCGAAGAAGAACGTCATTTTGCAAGGCGCACCCGGCGTCGGCAAGACCTTCGCGGCAAAACGACTCGCGTATTCAATGATGGGTGTGAAAGACGCCGAACGCGTCATGATGGTGCAATTCCACCAAAGCTATTCCTACGAGGACTTCATCGAGGGCTACCGCCCCTGCGCGGACGGTTTCGAGCTTTCCAAAGGCGCGTTCTACACATTCTGCAAGCAGGCAGCCGAGGACAATGAGCGCGATTATTTCTTCATCATTGACGAGATCAACCGTGGAAATCTTTCAAAGATTTTTGGCGAGCTCTTCATGCTTATTGAGAACGATAAGCGCGGTGAGAAGAACAAACTCCAGCTGCTCTATTCGCGCGAGCGTTTCTGCGTACCAAGCAATGTGTACCTGATTGGCTTGATGAACACGGCGGACCGTTCCCTTGCTCTGCTGGACTATGCACTGCGTCGCCGATTTGCTTTCTTTACCCTCAAGCCGGGCTTTTCTTCCGCTGGTTTCACGCGCTATCGCGAGGCCGTGGGCAGTACCGCTTTCGACAATTTAGTTTCGTGCATGGCCCGGCTGAACACCGAGATCGCGAGCGATGAGTCTCTTGGTGAAGGCTTCATGATCGGGCACAGCTACTTCTGCGGATTCGTCGGAGGAACAGTCAATCACGCCAGCCTTTCAGCGATCATTGAATACGAGCTCATCCCCATGCTTGGCGAGTACTGGTTTGATGACCAGGAGAAGGTCCGTGTCTGGTCCGAGGCACTTCGCCGCTCGATCCAATGATTCCGATTCGTAACACCTACTACATGCTTGCGTACGCCTTCCAGGTGCTACGCCAGCAGGGGTACCGCGACATTGTGACCGAGGAATTTGCCTCCACTGCGGAGCTCTTGGCTGAGATCCTTATCCGCGGCGTGCGCTCCCAACTCAAGCGAGGCCTCGGACGCTCCTATGTCGACGTTACAGAACCACTGTCTTCTCTGCGCGGAAAAATCGAGGTTACGGAGTCCCTCAAGACGCGCTCAATTCTGCGCCGGCAGTTGGTGTGCAGTTACGACGAGTTTTCGCTCGACACGCCAATGAACCAGATCATCAAGGCGACGTGCACTGCCTTGCTGCGCTCACGGATCTCGAGGCCTCGGAAGAAAGAATTGCGCAGGCTGCTCCCCTTCTTCGCAGACGTTTCGGATATCGAGCTCAGCGCGGCCAACTGGCATATGCGTTTTGATCGCAATAATCAGACCTATCGCATGCTGATCAACGTCTGTTGGCTGATTTACTCGGGGCTTTTGCACACCAATGAAGGCGGAGAGACTCGGCTCACCGAGTTCCTGGACGAGCAGAATATGTGCCGCTTGTACGAGAAATTTATTTTGGAGTACTACCGCCAGGAGCATCCAGAGATTCAGGCGAGCGCGCCGCATATTGCGTGGGCGCTTGATGATGGTTTCGATGACATGCTGCCGACGATGCGTTCCGATGTGACTCTGAGGCGTGGGGACACGGTGCTCATTATTGACGCGAAGTACTATGCGCATGCGACGCAGGAGCGTTTTGGCACGCGGAGTCTGCATTCGGGGAACCTCTATCAGATCTTCACATATGTGAAGAATATGGAGGCCTCGCATAGCGGCGAAGCACACAGAGTCTCAGGAATGCTCTTGTATGCGAAGACCGACGAAGAGGCCTACCCCGATGGCGTGTATCAGATGAGCGGGAATGCGATAACTGTGAGGACGCTCGATCTCAACAGACCATTTGAGGAGATCCGCGCACAACTCGATGGGATTGTAGAGGAGCACTTTTCACGGTGATATCCTCGCCTGTAGTGCAAGTTTTCACCGGAGAGAAGGCTCGCCGTGTACAAAGTCGTGCGCACCGCCTTGCCGCTTCTTTTCATCGTTGCGGTCTACAGCGGCGGACCCTTTTATGACGTCTTCGGCTGGGGCACCAACTGGCCCACGTGGGGCACTCTCCTACTAATTGCAGGGATCGCAAATATCCTCTGCGCGTGCATCGACCGCGGCTGCGGGTGCCCCCGCAGACTGGCTTTTTGGGATCTGATCCTGAAACTCTGCATGATCCCCTTCTACACACTGATATTCCTCTACGCCACGGGCATTGCGACGATCATGTTTGTCATCCCCGGGCTTTTTCTTGCAGCGCCTTTCGTCGTAGTCCCCTTGCTCGCAGTGTCGTACCTCCTGATGCTCACGACGTCCTCCTACGGTTTCGCGGCCTCACTTCGAGCGACAAAACGCGGGCTACTTCCAGCCTCCCTCGCGGCAATCCACATAGCACTGCACTTCTTCGCCGTCGCTGACTTCTTTTCCGCCGTTGTCCTCTACCTGCAGCTGCGCAGGGCGGACAAGGCACGCAAATCCAGCGCCGAGGCCTCGGCAGGCGCCCCGCACCAAAATCCCACCGACGTACAATGACCAAATGACTGAAACAAGCAGACGAGCGCAATGGTTTTCCGATAACGAACGCAACTGGGACGACCGCGCCGAGCTGCACATGGCTGGCAACTACTGCGACTACCAGCGCCTGCTCGAGGACCCGACGGCCATTAGTGACGAACTGGCCCAAGATATCGAACGATTCGGCGATCTTGCTGGCAAAGAGGTCATCCACCTGCAGTGCCACGTCGGAACGGACACGATCGGGTTTGCGCGCCGCGGGGCCTCGCGCGTCATTGGCCTGGATCTTTCCGAGGCCTCGCTTGCCCACGCGCGCAGCATCGCCGACCGCGCGGGCGCTGAGGTCGAGTTCGTTCACGCGAACGTGTACGACGCGCGCGAAGCAGCGTCCGGAAACTTTGATCTGGTGTACACCTCGATCGGCGTTCTGTGTTGGCTGCCCGATATCGCCCAGTGGGCACGAGTCGTCGCTTCGCTGCTCAAACCCGGCGCTACCTTCTTCATCCGCGATGACCACCCGATGTTTATGACAATCGGTGAGGACATTTCCGACGGGCTCAAGATTGAGCAGCCCTACTTCGAGCAGGATGCCCCGATGACGTGGGATGACGATTCAAGCTACGTGGATTCCCCAGGTGCACCGCGGATTACTCACACGACGAACCACCAGTGGAATCATTCCCTTGGGCAGATCGTCACCGCTCTCATCAACGCGGGGCTAGTGATCGATGAACTCGAGGAGACCCCGCGCGCGGCGTGGTGTCCGTGGCCCGAGCTCATGGAACAAGATTCCACCGGAGCCTGGCATCTTCGCGAACACCCCGAGCGACTGCCTCTTCAGTTTGCGATCACCGCGCATAAAATCTGAAGGCACGCTCCCACTCCGCTTGGATCATGCGTTTTCGGGCGCATGTATTCGAGCAGATCCACGTGTCATCCTCCTTGATTCGGGGTTGCCGGTTTACTACCACGAACCCCACTCCACGGGAGGTGCTGCAACCCCCTCCCCTCACTCACGGCCCCCAGGGAGAGTGGGTAACATAGTCACGACTATTGCAAACTTTCAAACAGAGTGAGGGGTACACATGTCCACCATCGCGCGTGTCACCGCACCCATCCTTTTGATTCTCGCGGCATACATCGGCGGCGGCGCCCAGCTCATCTTCCCGCACAGCATCGCCGACACCAACGACGCCGTCTGGATCATCGCAGTCCTGGCCGCCGGCCTACTGAACCTCGCGAGCATCCTATGGCTTCAGCGCGACACCAGCGCACGCTCGCTCGCACTGCAGGGACTACTCCTCAAGCTCTGTATCCTCCCCCTCAACATCGGCTTCCTCCCCTTCACAGCATTCCTTGCTGCAGGCTTCTTGGCCCCCTCATATCTCGTGCTAGCCCTCGCCTACCTATTCACACTCATATGCGGCATGTACGCACTCCTGCTGACGAGTTCGCAGTACGGTATAGCCGCGGCGCATCGCGCCCACACGGAGGGCCTCCTCAGCCCCTCCTCACAACACAGGTACATCTCGATGCACTGCTTGCCGTTTGCCGATCTCATCTCCAGCATCTGGCTCTACATAGTCCTACATAGGGCACAGAAGCTCGCCTCGGACTCCTAAACATCCAACACCCCACCCACGGCCGCGATGATGTATTCACGGGACAAGCGAGACGACGATAGAAAGTAGCCGCCACGTGTCCAAGATTATCCGCGTCGCAGCTCCCGTCCTCCTCGTCATAGCCGCGCATAGCGACCAGTGCTACCGCATTGGATTCGAATTGACCTGGAACATGCGGCTCGCCTTGTTTGCGGTTGCCGCATCGGCAAATCTCATCTCCCTCTTCTAGTTGTGCCGTGACGAGAGCCCGCGTGTGCTGGCATTGCGGAGCCTGCTGCTCAAAATCGTTCTGGTCCCGTTCAACTTCCCCCTGCTTAAGTACACATATGCCTGGCCTACTTATTCATTTCCCTTCATGATTTCTTCAAGATAATGCGCTTGATCTACATGCAGGTGGGCCTGGCTTACCTATGCCTCCTCATCTCGTCGTGCTACGGCATCACCGCCGGGCTTCGCGCCCGCAACCAGGGCCTTAGTAACCCGAAGAGGACGAGGCTCCACATTCCCATGCAGCTGTTCCCCATCGCTGCCCCGGCCTCGTCCTACAAGCTTTACATGCACCTACGCAAGGTCGACGATGCCACCCCCGCAACCCCCGACCAACACCCGGTCACCCACACTCAACTCTGAAGAGCCACAAAACCAGACCAGGCCAATCCTGGCCTACATCGACCACCCCCACACCACAGGCGGTCCCACCGAAGCCATCAACGGCCGCTTCGAACACCCACGCGGCTCCGCACTCGGATTCCGAAACCTCACCAACTACATCACCCGAGTACTCCTCGAAACAGGAGGATTCAGACCCCAACTACACCCCCAATTATGAAGAGCCCCGAATGCTCCTCATCGCAGGAGGTCTAGATGCCTCCACCCACACTCAACTCTGAAGAGCCACCAAATGCATGTCAGCAGTCCCCGTGACTGGACGGCGCAGATTAATTCGAAACACTCACATAATACGGAGCCGCTACATGTTCGTAACGGCTCCGGAGTACAGGTTCCTCTCGACTCGAGCGCTACAGACCGAGGAGCTCCTTCTTCTTAAGGTCGAACTCATCTTGGGTCAGGATGCCCATATCAACAAGTTCCTTCAGCTTCTTCAACATCTCAATCTTCTCCTCCGTAGACATCTCGTGAGCGGAGGATTTCGCGGGCTGCCCCTGGGGACCGATGGCTTGCACCATGTTCATGCCGAATAGCATGCCACCGCCTTCGCCAAGACCATTGTCCTGGATACCTTGCGCAATTTTCTGCTGGGCGGCCATGTTGCCAGCTCGCTCGGAGGTATCCTCGTAAGCCCTCACGTTCATTCGGTTGGAAGAGAACTGGTTGACGAGCTGACGAGAATGGTCGGATAGCTCGATATTCTCGATTGCAACCTTCGTGATCTGCATGCCGAAGCGCTCTGGCCATGAACCCGCGTTGTACGTGTCCTCAGAGATGCGCTTCGCAATCTCGACCGCCTGTGCCGGCAGCTGGGAGATTCGATATGTGCTCGACATGCCATTTAGCGCAACGATGAACGACTGCAGAAATTCGGAAACCATCTGGCCACGAGCTTTGGGGTCGTCGAATGTGTAGCTGCTGATGTTCGCCGGTACGAAGTTGCGAATGAACTTATCGGCGTCGACGACCTTAACGGAGAATCCGCCATAGGCGTATATCTCAAGGTCGCATTCGTAGTAATGGTCGTTGTAGACCTGCGGGCCTCTGGTGCCGAATTTGATGTCACGAATCTCACGAAGATTCACAAACGCTATGCGCTTTTCGGATGAGCTGATTCCGCCATGGGAGAATCGGTCGCCCAGCTGCCGGAAGAGCGAATCCGAGTTGCCGCCCCTGAAGATACTGGATTCGCCGTCTTGGTATTCGTATGGACCGGGCTCGGACACTACGGTCTCGATGCCTCCCTGGCTGAAGATATACGCCGCAGTGTTTTCTGGTACGAAAATCTTGGAACCGTTTGAGATCACGCCTTGCGAGCCGAGGAGATTGCTTCCGCGTCCGTTGTTGGTGGACTTCAGAACGCCCGGAGCGACAACGGTGTGCTCGTCGAAATAGCCAGCGGTTATCAGGTCAAGCCATTGGTCGGCAAGGGTTCCACCTAGTGAATCAGTCGCTGCTTTTATAAGTCCCATGTCAATCTCACCTTCTTAGAGCACTTGCTCGGTGTCGCAATACTTGCATACAGCGGTCTTGCCCTTTACGCCCGTAATCGGGGCGTGGCAACCGGAGCACTTTGTCGAAACACGCTCGACAGAGCTTTTCTGCTGTTGGCCCGATTTGCCGAATCCGAAACCGAAGGCAGCACCGACTTCGCCAAAAGCGTCCCTAAGCTGGCCAACGACCGTATCCTCGAAGTCATATTCGGGTGCATCCTGACTTTCGAGTGCATTCGCAGAATCCCTGCCGGTTACCAAGCGGCTGATCTCGTTCGCCCAAATGCCGGCGTTCTTCTTTGCTTTGGTCTGAAACGCAAATTCCTCGATACCCTGCTGCGTGTAAATCTGCAGGATAGCGTGTCCGTTCCGCGCTTTCCCCACAAGCGCTTGGCACTTGCCGCCAATCACCTTGACCTGATTCAGGGGAATGTAACGAACGCCCTTCGTCCCCATGAAGACGCCCCTGCGGACGTGAATCAGATTGAGGTTGGTCAGAATTAGTTCGTCCGTGTAAGCGGTGGAGAGCTTATTGGGCTCGTAGCAGATGCCCGTCTCTTGGAGCACAACCCCCTCGTTAGGCTGTAATTGATACCTAGCCATCCTAATAACTCCGTCTATGCAACGTCGGAGCGATCCGTACCCAAATATGTCTCATATACTAGCAATAAATTCACCATGCTGTGAGTTTTGCTACTGATGACGCTGCGCAGCCCCAAATAAGTGTTCCGGTCACAGTAATGCACGTCGGCAGCTCCGAGGAAACCGTTTCGGAAACCCGTGTCATTCCCGAAACGGCGGATGGGTGCAGGGTACTTGCACCTTGCCGTGGGACCAGGGCGCGAAACCGCGGAAGGCAGGCGGAAAAGCCGTTCAAGCGAGTGCCTCCCTCCTACTTCACACGCCAACGGCCCCAGGCACGCTACCCGGGGCGTTCGTCGTCGCCGTCATTGGTCCTCATTGAAGGCGCAGAGGCCCAACAGGTCCTCGACATTCTTGCGCGTGAAACGGAGGCTCTGCCCGATGCGCGTGCCGGCGAGGGCGCCGTCCTTGGTGAGCCGGTACACCATCGTGGTGCTCACCTGCAGATAGGCGGCCAGATCTTTGATCGTGAACAGCGGCTAGAGCCCCAGCGTCTCGGCGTGCATCTCCATCGTCGCTTGCGTCATGCGAATCACTCCTCTCTTGACTGTTCGGGGAAGCCGCCCCGGGCGCGGTTCCTGCTTTGCCATGCTTCCTCCTAGCGTTCGTTTCTGAAAGGTTCTACAATTGCGTAGTAGTAGCAGTTCACTTCTGAACGGTCGATACATATCGTTCATTTTCATGCTATGGATTCCATATGGTTCAAGATGGCCCGTGCCGAGGCGGATATGGAGGGCAAGTTGAAGACCGGGGAGCTCATAAAGAAGTACAGGAAGATGCGCAAGATGACGCAGAAGCAGCTCGCAGCCGCGTGCGGGCAGACCGACTCCGCCATCCGCAACTACGAGCTGTGCAATAGGACTCCGGGAGAGCCTCAGATTCAGGCCATTGCTGCTGCCCCTGGCAATCTCGCCTGAGACACTGCGGGAAGTGCCCTTAGAATCGAGCAGGCAGGCCCTGGAGCTGCTGTTCAGGCTCAACGAGGAGCTTGGGCTCGTCCCGATGGAAGTCGACGGAACGATGGTGCTGGGCCTCGATGCCGCAGCGGAGAAGTCGCCAAAACTTGCCGCCGCGATTAAGGCGTGGAAGGACGTTCTTGATTCGGAGAAAGCCGGGGAAATCAACCCGGCGGAGCTCGACGCCTGGAAGGCCGGATTCGGCGTCTGAGCAAGCCACTCGGGGAATAATTGCGAATCAGAAAAGCGGCCTTCGGGCCGCTTTTTCATGCCCGCGGAGGCTTCGTTCCGGTTCATTTCAGCGTGAATTATCGGTTTGTTATTCCCCCAGCTTTACCTGCAGTTTTGTGATTTCAGTTCCTCTGGGAGCGCCATGATTCGTGTTTGATTCGAATCAGGTGGAAATCGGCGTTTTCGCGCTCGGGAATTGTTGCGGGTGGCTTGGCGGACCTCCGCGGCGAGCGGAAACCTCTAGGCGGCGCCAAATCGCGCCAACACCCGCCACTCCACAGAGTGACCACGAATCAAATTTGGCCTTTCACCAGCGTAAACAGCCCTCGATTCCAAACGGTTTCGGGGGCTGTTTCGGGATTGTTATTCCCGTTTGTTGCAGGTGGCTTGGCGCCGGCTGACCGCTCATGACGTGCCGTGGCACTCAGGGAACAGTTTCAGGTGGCTTGAGAATTCTCTCCTCGGCTTACTCCCACTCAATGGTTGCCGGCGGCTTGGACGTGACGTCCAAAACCACGCGGTTGACCTCGGCAACAGAGTTCGTAATACGCGTGGAGATGCGGGCCAGGACGTCGTAGGGCAGGCGCGTCCAGTCGGCCGTCATCGCGTCCTCAGAGGACACGGGACGCAGCACGATCGGGTGACCGTAGGTGCGGCCGTCACCCTGAACGCCCACGGAGCGAACGTCTGCCAGCAGAACAACCGGGCACTGCCAGATCTCTTGATCCAGGCCAGCAGCGGTGAGTTCCTCGCGGGCGATCAGGTCCGCGGCGCGCAGGATGTCCAGGCGTTCACGCGTGACCTCGCCGATGATGCGAATACCCAGGCCGGGACCCGGGAAGGGCTGGCGATTCACCAGGTAATCGGGCAGGCCCAGCTCGCGGCCAACCGCACGAACCTCATCCTTGAACAGAGTGCGCAGGGGCTCGACCAGCTCGAAGGTCATGTCCTCGGGCAGGCCGCCCACGTTGTGGTGGCTCTTGATGTTCGCAGCACCCTCGCCGCCGCCGGACTCGACGACGTCGGGGTACAAGGTGCCCTGAACCAGGAACTTCACTTCGCCACCGGCGGCGCCAACCTCTTCGATGACCTGCTTCTGGGCGGCCTCGAAAGAGCGAATGAATTCGCGACCAATGATCTTGCGCTTGGTCTCAGGATCGGTAACACCCGCCAAAGCAGACAAGAAACGCTCGGACTCATCACAGGCAATGACGCGGATACCCATGCCGCGCGCGTAGTCGTTTTCGACCTGCTCGCGCTCGCCCGCACGCAGCAGGCCGTGGTCAATGAAGAAGCAGGTGAGCTGATCGCCAACGGCCTTGTGAACCAGAGCCGCGGCCACGGAAGAGTCCACGCCGCCGGAAAGCGCGCAAATCACCTGCGCGTCACCGATCTGTTCGCGGATCTTCGCGACCTGCTCGTCAACGATCGAACCAGGCGTCCACGTGGGCTCAATTCCCGCGCCCTTGTAGAGGAAGTTCTTCAAAGCGTCCTGGCCGAACTGGGAGTGGCCAACCTCGGGGTGCCACTGCAGGCCGTAGAGGCGGCGCTCACTGGATTCGAAAGCTGCGACCGGTGTTTCGGAGGTCGATGCGGTGACGGTGAAGCCTTCGGGGGCGCCTTGGACGGCATCGCCATGGCTCATCCACACGATCTGGTCGTCGGGGGTGCCGCCAAACAGGCAGGAATCACCGGAGACAGAAGCCTCGGTGTGTCCGTATTCGCGGGTTCCCGTGCGTCCCACGGTTCCGCCCAACGCGTGAGCCATGGTCTGGAAGCCGTAGCAGATTCCCAAGACGGGCACTCCGGCTTCGAAGATCGAAGGATCAATCGACGGAGCGCCCTCTTCATACACGGATGAAGGCCCACCGGAAAGAATGATCGCTGCGGGTTCTTTCGCAAGCATTTCGGCGACCGGCATGGTGTGCGGGACGATTTCCGAATAGACGCTGGCTTCGCGCACGCGACGAGCAATGAGCTGGGCGTACTGCGCGCCAAAATCGACAACAAGGACGGGATGAAGATCAGCTGAAGTCACCCCACCATGCTACCTGCTTCGTAGCCTCTTCGACGAGGCCAAGCAGCGAGCACTCCCCCACACCCGGGTTGGTTTAGTTGCGGGGTGCGTCCTCTTCTTCCGAGGCCGAGGCCACCTCGGCCTCTTCAGCGGGCTCCTCCACGGGCTCAGTTTCCTCGACGGGCACATCTTCGCCAGGTGCCTCGGGGGCAAGTTCCGCAGGCGCTACTCCCCCGGCTGGGGCCTCGTGATGGTGACGCTCATGGACACGCGCTTTCCCAGGGCCCACAAGCTCACGCGCCCACGCCACGCTCACCGGGTGCGAAAGCGCCACGGTCAGCAGAATCCCAAGCGCCACCTCGGCAAAAAGACACAGCGCGGAAAGGGACATGCGGGGCCCAAGGAAAGCCAAGCGGCCATTTCCCAAAACCACGGCCGAACCCAAGGAAGTCACCAAGTAAACGGCTGCAATCACCACAGCTGCGATTCCGCCCTGGTACAGATCATCAAGAAGTGATTCACTGCCCTTACGCAGACGCAGGTACACGCCAAGCGCTACGCCGAACACGATCAGCGTAAGGATTACCCAGTTGCCGGGGGCACTTGCGGGGGTCGCACCGAAAAGCGGAATTGCCGGGATCGGCCCAACGGGGGCAGAAGTCGGCGAATGCAAGGCGTCGCTACCAAGGTAAAAACCGGGACCGGAAAGCCAGGACAGTGCCCACACAATCGCGTTGGGAATCAACAACAGCTGCGCAAGGACGATCATGATCGAATCAACCATGGAAGTCGGCAGTAAAAGCTCGTGAATTCCACGGATCTGCGACCAGGAGACGATCACCGAAAGCAGCAGGAAAAGTCCGCCATAAACCGCCAGAGCCCACGATGCACGCCAGCCCGTACGAACTCCAACGCTGACCCACCTCGGTAGTTCAAAGCGGAGCTCAAGGCTCGTTGGCGCAAGCGCGACCTCCCAGGCGGCCGCAATCAAAGGGATCATGATGGCCAGGGGAAGCGCGCCCCACACGCTCACGTTCGTGCCAATTCCACCGGCCAAAAGCAGCGCGGTCACAGCGAACCCGGGGATTGCCATCCATTGCGACGCAGGAGAAAAACGTCGTCCCTGCAGAAGGAGCAGCTTGGTCAGACCAATCAGGAGCAGCACAAACAGCAGGGGCACTGCGCGATAGGAAACATCCCCAGAGACCACTCGCGCGCCAAGGGAAGCACCCCACAGGTCAGAGGCAAAGTGGAAGGCGTCCTCCCAGGTGGTGGACACCATCCACTGGTTAGAGGACACCGCGGCGTAGGCGATCAGGGTCGGGACAACGACCAGCGCCCAACCCAGCAGAGCCGCCTCGATCCCGGACAGCATCGAGCGCGCCCACCCCTGCGGAAGGGCAACGCGGATGGTCGGGCGGGCGGAAACTGTTGTGACCGTCGTACGCGCGGTGGGATCCTCACTCATCGAGCAGCCAGCGCCTCACGTGCCAAAATCGCAGTTTGCGAAGGGGTGCGACCAACCTTCACGCCAACGGCTTCCAGTGCCTTCGCCTTTGCCGAGGCCGTGCCAGAGCTTCCCGACACGATCGCGCCCGCGTGGCCCATGGTCTTGCCTTCGGGGGCAGTAAATCCCGCAATGTAGGCGACAACCGGCTTGGTCATGTGCTCGGAGATCCACGCTGCGGCGCGCTCTTCGGCGTCGCCTCCGATCTCACCGATCATGACAACCAGGTCGGTATCGGGGTCATTTTCGAATGCTTCCAGAGCATCAATGTGGGTGGTTCCCACAACCGGGTCACCGCCAATACCAATGCAGGTGGTGAAGCCCAGGTCACGAAGCTCGTACATGAGCTGGTAGGTCAAGGTACCCGACTTAGACACCAAGCCCAGTCGGCCAGGCCCCGTAATATCTGCAGGAGTAATGCCGACATTGCATTGTCCGGGGCTAATGATTCCGGGGCAGTTCGGGCCGATCAGGCGCACGCCACGCTCAAGCGCATAATCAACGAAAGCGGTCGAATCCTGAACGGGGATACCTTCGGTGATGACGACCAGAGTTTCAATTCCAGCATCAATGGCTTCGATGGCCGCGTCCTTGGCGAATGCCGGGGGCACGAAAACAACCGAAACATTCGCACCGGTTTCCTCGCGGGCCTGTGCAACGCTTCCGAACACGGGAACCTCAACGTCACCGGCAGCGCGGTTTTCAGCGCCTGGACCGTAGGGCTCAACGTGGAAGGTCACCGAAGTGCCGGCCTTTCGGGGGTTCACACCGCCGACGATATTGGTACCGGCTGCCAGCATACGCGTGGTGTGCTTTTGGCCTTCAGAGCCGGTCATTCCCTGAACAATGACACGCGAAGTGAAATCAATAAAAATACTCATGAGTTTTCAGTCCCGTCCCGTCTCAGGCGTTCGCGGCCAGTTCGGCGGCGCGGCGTGCTGCGCCGTCCATTGTTTCTTCCATGTGAACCAGGGGGTGTGCAGCAGCAGCCAAGATTGCGCGGCCTTCCTCGACCTTGTTGCCGTCCAAGCGGACAACCAGGGGCTTGGAGGCTGCATCTCCCAAAGTTTCCAAGGCGCCAACGATTCCGCGAGCGACTTGATCGCATGCGGTAATTCCGCCAAAAACATTGACGAAGACGGAGCGAACCTGATCATCACCAAGGATGACGTCCAGGCCCTTGGCCATAACTTCTGCCGAGGCACCGCCACCGATGTCCAGGAAGTTTGCGGGCTTGACGCCCCACTCTTCACCGGCCAAGGCAACGACGTCCAGGGTGGACATGACCAGGCCGGCGCCGTTACCGATCACGCCTACTTGGCCTTCCAAGCGCACGTAGTTCAGTCCGGCTTCCTTTGCCATGGCCTCGCGCGGATCCTGCGCGGCCACGTCAGCGTATGCAGCGTGCTCGGGGTGGCGGAAAGCGGCATTGTTGTCCAGCGACACCTTGCCGTCCAGTGCCAGAACATCGCCTTGCTCGGTCAGGACCAAGGGGTTGACCTCAACTAGGGTGGCGTCTTCGCCTCGGTAGGTATCCCAGAGCTTCACCAAAACGGGGGCAAGCTTCTCGACGTGCGAACGATTGAAGCCGGCCTCACCCAGAATTTGAGCGGCAACGTCTTCATCAATGCCAACCTTGGGGTCCAGGCCAACGCGGGCCAGAGCTTCGGGATGCTCACGTGCCAGGGTCTCAATATCCATACCACCCTGCGCCGAGCACAATGCAAGCTCACGACGCTCGGAGCGATCCAGCAGGATCGAGAAGTAAAATTCTTCGGCAATATCCGCGCCCGCAGCGATGAGGACTGAGTGGACGGTGTGACCCTTGATATCCATGCCCAAGATTGCTTCGGCCTTTTCACGCGCTTCTTCTGCGCTGCGAGCCAGCTTTACGCCACCGGCCTTGCCGCGGCCGCCGATCTTGACTTGGGCCTTGACCACCAGAAGGTCGTTGTCGGCCAGCAGCTTCTGCGCTGCCTCATAGGCCTCATCTGGGGTGCGTGCAACGATTCCCGCAAGTACGGGGACGCCGTGAGCAGCGAACAACTCCCGTGCTTGGTATTCGTAGAGATCCATTGTGTCCCTTCACTTTGTGCCCGAAGGCGCTGCCTTGCGCGGTTACCACGTGAACTGTGGCGCGCAACTTCCTTAAGCCTACCGCGACTAGATCTTTTCCATGGGGGCCATCCGCAGCAACAGGCGTTTTTCAGCGGACGCGAAGGCGACTTGCGCAATGGTGCGCTCCCCCGCTCCTTCGAGGCCAATGACCGTGCCTTCACCCAAAGTTGCGTGGCGGACACGATCCCCCACGCGTACCTCCTCTGGGTTCAGCGTGTTTTTTGGTGCGCTTGTACCCGTTGGCCGCGAAACTGCAGTTCGCGCTGCTGGCGCGCCGCGTTTTCCGCCCAGTCCTCGACCGGCAAGCGGGCCGCCGTCACTACTACCGGATCCACCACTGCGGCCGCCGAAGACGGGACCGCCGTCCTCATCACGGCGCGAGTATCCGTAATCTTCATAGTCTGAGCCATAGCTCCCAGACCTGCCCCCGTAGGAGGAGCCATAACCGGAACCTGAGTAAGTGCCATAGCCACCCGAACCGTATCCGGAACCGCCGCCGTATCCACCGCGCAGGCGTTCCATCGAGGTCGAGGATCGCCGAATGTCCAAGAGCTCGACGGGAATATCATCCAAGAATCGCGAAGGAGGCATTTCCTGAGGTGCTCCCCACGCGCTTCGCACGGCCGCGCGCGTCAGGTAAAGCTGCTTACGAGCGCGCGTGATCGCCACGTAGGCCAGACGGCGTTCTTCTGCCAATTCTTCGGGGTCACCCAGCGAGCGTTGGTGCGGGAAAGTGCCATCCTCCATGCCGGTCACGAAGACGACCGGGAATTCAAGGCCCTTTGCGGTGTGAACCGTCATGAGCGTGACCTGCCCGCTTCCACTTTCTTCCTCGGGAAGTTGATCCGAGTCAGCAACCAGGGCAACACGCTCAAGGAATCCTGCCAAGCCGACCTCGCCGCTGGTCTGCACGTAGTCCAATGCAACCGCATGCAATTCGGCAAGGTTTTCCACTCGCGAGGCGTCCTGCGGGTCTTGGGAACGTCGCAAAGTCGCAAGATACCCCGTACGGTCCAAGACTTCTTCAAGAATTTCCGCTGCGCTTGCACCGGCTTGTTCGGCGCGCCGCATGGCTTCGATCAGTCCCCAAAAATCAGCGATTGCCGAGGCCGCGCGCGGGCTGAGCCCGGCCACTCCCCCTCGCGTTTCCTCAGCTTCTTCCTTGGGAAGCTCCGCCAAGGTCAGGCCGGTCCCTTCTGCTTCTCCGAGGCCTCGGCCCTGAGAAATCCAGCAATCCCGGGCGGCCGCGCCCATTGAAATCCCATAGCGATCGCTGTGGGCGATGAGGTCGGCCTCAGCCTTGGCACCGATTCCGCGGCGAGGAGTATTGATGATCCGCCGCAGCGCAACCGTGTCATCGGGGTTTGAAATCACCTGAAGGTAGGCCAAGGCATCTTTGATTTCTGCGCGTTCGTAGAAGCGGGTGCCACCGACAACTCGGTAGGGAATGCCTTGGCAAACCAAGAGTTCTTCGATTGCTCGTGATTGCGAGTTCGTCCGATAGAAGACGGCAATATCTGCCCAGCGGGTGCCGGCTGCCGACAGCTTTTCCATCTCTGAAACGATGAAACGCGCTTCATCGCGATCCGAATCGGCTGCGTCAACCGTGATCAGCGCGCCATCCCCCGAGGCCGTCCACAGGTTCTTGGCGCGGCGGCCTTCGTTTCGAGCAATGACAGCGTTGGCGGCGGACAAAATATTTTGGGTGGAGCGGTAGTTCTGCTCCAGCAAAATGGTTCGAGCACCCGGAAAATCTCGCTCGAATTCTTCGATATTGCGAATTGTCGCACCGCGGAAAGCATAAATTGACTGGTCTGAGTCACCGACAACCGTCAGCTGCCCAGGTTCTACTCCATCGTCCCCGGTGCCCACCAGTTCGCGGACCAGCACGTACTGTGCATGGTTCGTGTCTTGATACTCATCGACCAAGATATGGCGGAAGCGACGATGGTAGTGCTCGGCGATCGCCGGGTTGTCTTTGAGCAGGCGTACCGTGCGCGAAATCAGGTCATCAAAGTCCAAAGCATTGGACTGTGCAAGACGCTTCTCATATTCTTCGTAAGCCGAGGCAACAACTCGCGAAATTGGGTCATTCGGCGCGGTATCTCGGTATTCCTGCCAAGTGATGAGCTCATTCTTGAGGTCCGAAATACGTGCGGCAACCAGCTTGGGCGTGAATCGTTTGATATCCACATCCGCGCTCTTGAGCACCATCTGAATGAGACGCTGCGAATCCTGTGAATCGTAGATACTGAAAGTCGAGCGCAAACCTGCCGCACGGTATTCCGCGCGAAGCAAGCGCACACAAGCCGAGTGGAAGGTCGACACCCACATCCTGCGTGCAGCTCCCCCACCGACCAGCGCCTCGACACGCTCACGCATCTCAGCTGCTGCCTTATTGGTGAAGGTAATCGCCAAAATCTCACCCGCACGGGCTTGACCGGTTGCCAGAAGGTACGCGATCCGATGCGTCAGAACGCGCGTCTTCCCAGAGCCCGCACCGGCCATGATGAGCAGGGGCACGCCCCGATGCTCGACCGCTGCGCGTTGCTGGTCATTCAAGCCCTTAAGAAGGCTTTCAGGGTCACTGTGCTGCGCCCAACTACCTTGGCCGCTTGCCTGGCCCCATTGAGCAGGTCCCTGACCCGAAGTACCAACAGAAGAACCCGCTCCCATACCCATTGCATCGCTTGAAGAGCTTGGGTCGTAGAGGGGAAGGTCCTCCGCCAGATCGGAACCGAAATCGAGGAAAGAGCCGAGATTGGGAAGTGAGTGATCCTGATCCATTTTCAGTGCTTGTGGTAGACGCCCTTGGTTGCGTGAACGGGTTCGGCGGTGACATTCATACCGAGCTGACGAAGAATGCCTTCATCAACGCTGCCCAGCAGAACTGAAGAGTGCACGTCGCATCCAGCCAGTTTTGACAGTTGGTTCAAGGCCGCAGCTGCGCGTTCGTTGGAGCGCGCGGATCCAGCCAAAGCGATCAGTACCTCGTCGGTGTGCAGGCGAGGGTTGCGGCTGCCCAAGTGCTCAGTCTTGAGCTTTTGAATGGGCTCAATCTGTTCGGGGGCAAGCAACTTCTCATCATCGTCAATACCCGCAAGAAGCTTCATTGCGTTAAGGAGCATTGCAGAGCAGGGTCCCAGCAAGTCCGAGGTCTTTCCAGTGACAATGCGCCCGTCGCTCAATTCCATTGCGGCTGCGGGATATCCGGTTTCACGTGCGCGCTCAAGCGCGGGAGCAACAACCGGGCGGTCTGCACTGGTCAGGTTCATTGCGGTCATCAGGCGAGCCGCACGCTCAGACTGTACGGGCGGAAGATCCTCGCGCGCTTCTAGGGCCAAAGCCTTGTACCAGCGGCGAATGATTTCCTGCTTCGAGGCCTCGCGGCAGACCTCGTCATTGCTGATGCAGAAGCCCGCCATGTTGACGCCCATGTCAGTGGGCGACTGGTAGGGAGAGGTCCCCATGATCTTCTCGAGCAGGCGACGAAGGACGGGGAAGGCCTCGATATCGCGGTTGTAATTAACCGTTGTTTCGCCGTGAGCCTTCAAGTGGAAGTGGTCAATCATGTTGACGTCATCCAGGTCAACAGTGGCAGCTTCGTAGGCGACATTTACGGGGTGATCCAGGGGAAGATTCCAGATCGGGAAGGTCTCAAACTTCGCGTATCCCGAGGTCATTCCACGCTTGTGATCGTGGTAGAGCTGAGAGAGGCAGGTTGCGAGCTTGCCTGAACCGGGGCCAGGAGCGGTAACAATAACCAGCGGACGGGTCGTATGGACGTATTCGTTACGACCCAATCCTTCATCAGAAACAATCAGATCGATGTTATTGGGGTAGCCCTCGATGGGATAGTGACGCGCGACCTTGATACCGCGAGCCTCGAGCTTGCGCTTAAAGGCATGTGCTTGGTCATTGGAATCACTCCAGCGTGTGATGACAACATTGCCCACGTACAGCCCGTATTCGCGGAACATATCGATGTGGCGGAAGACATCATCTTCGTAGGTGATTCCCAGGTCTTCACGCATCTTGCGGCGCTGGAAATCCAAGGCGTTGACGGCAACGACAATTTCGGCCTCGTCAGCAAGCTCGGCAAGCATGACGATCTTGTTATCCGGAGTGAATCCGGGAAGAACGCGAGAGGCGTGCATGTCGTCAACGAGCTTGCCGCCAAACTCCAAGTACAGGGTTCCACCGAACTGCTGGCGACGTTGCGCAATGTGTTCAGATTGAAGGGCTAGATACTGATCGCGGTCGAAACCGATTGCGTGCATGATCGCCACTCCCAAGGCATCGTGGTGCAAGGACTATTCATGGTATCGCCCCTACCCCGCAACTCCGTCCATGAAGCGCCCAGCACGCGGGTGAACTTTACCGCAAGGCATCTGAAAGACTAAATAATGTGCCTTTGCATCGCCCAGTGAGTGAGCTCATTTCGATTCGATAGCTGAAGCTTGCGCAGCACTGCAGACACGTGTGTTTCCACGGTTTTAATCGAAATAAAGAGCTCGGAAGCAACCTCTTTGTAGGGGTATCCACGCGCGATTAGACGCATGACTTCCTGCTCCCTGGCTGACAGCAAATCCAATTCATCGTCGTGAGCGGCAATGGGGGCACTCGCCCCTCCGAAAGCGTCCAAAACAAAACCGGCCAAGCGCGGCGAAAAGGCAGCATCTCCCGCGGCAACGCGCTGGATGGCCTCGACGAGCTCAGGGGTCGAGATCGACTTCGTGACGTATCCGCGAGCGCCCGCACGAATAACCGAAACAACGTCTTCGGGGGAATCTGACACCGAGAGCGCAAGAAAACGGAGCCCCTCAACATCAGCGCACGAGGCCGCAACTTCAGCCCCGCCGCCGCCGTTTCCTCCCGGCAGGTGAACATCTAGGAGGGCGACATCGGGCGTGAGCGCGTGACAGGCTGCAATAGCGCCCTCAACATCGCTGGCCTCGCCGACGATGTCAAAATCGGCACCGCTGGATTCGAGCTCAGCGCGCACGCCCGCACGTACCAGGGCGTGATCATCAATGACCAGAATCCGAATTGTCATGGAATTGTCTCCTTCAGCGGGCTTCGTCACTCAAGTGTATCTACAGGCATGGAGAGATGGACCTCGGTTCCACTGGCAAGATGGCGGATTTGAGCCTTTCCACCTGCTCGTTCCATGCGGCCGAAAATCGAATTGCGCACGCCGTGACGGTCCTCGGGAATCGCGGAGATATCGAATCCATCTCCACAGTCTTTGATGAAGATCTCCGAACACTTCGGCCCGACCTCCATGTAGACACTCACGGGCGGACGTGCATGGCGAATTGCGTTGGAGACGGCCTCGGAGGCAGCGGCGACCATGGCCAACTCACCGGGGCCTGGGCGCATGTCGGAAACCGTCACAACGCCGACCTCAACACCAAAGGTTGTCTCCAGCGTCGAAATTGCCTCACGCAGGGCCTCGGCAAGGGAATCTGCCGCTTCTTCACGCCCCGTGTACAACCACGAGCGCAACTCGCGTTCCTGTCCCAGGGCCAGCGCCCGCACGGAGCTTGGATTATCGGCGTTATTGCGAATCAGGGTGAGCGTTTGAAGGACAGAATCGTGCAGGTGCGCGGCCATGTCAGCGCGCTCTGCTTCGCGTTTCTCGCGCTCTTTTGCTCGCGTGTTTTCTTGGGAAGTCCTCACCCAAAGGGGAATGATCGCGACTCCGAAAGAGAGGATCAGGGAGCCACCCAGGATTGCGCCTCGCGCCATATCCCACGGTGATTGCCCACGGAATGAGGCCAGCACCAATCCACTGGCAACCAGAATCATTCCGGCCAGAGTGATGAGGATGAAGAGCGGGTTTTTCCATGAATGCGCGCGAGTGCTCTGCGTCCACACTGCCGCGATTCCACCCAGGACAAGGACCGCTGCAGCGATATCGCGCAGTCCCGCAATCCCCGTAAAAAGCAGGTAGGCAATTGCAAGGGCTAGGCCCACCGAACCCAATCCGACCAAAAGCATGCGCAAGTTGCGTTGGTCGTGTTCGCGTCGAACGATTTCTTCTGCCGAGGCCAGCGGGACACGTAGACGCTCGGGGGCACTTTGGGCAGTGCCGGGATCGTCGGGAAGAGTGAGCCACAGCCAGAGATATACGAAAAGCGGAACTGCGAAAGCCGGAAGAGCGGCTACGAATGCAAAGCGAATGATTCCCGCGGACACCCCAAGCATCGAGGCAATTCCGGCACAGACCCCGCCAATCCAGGGCAAAGGCATATCGGTTGAAGACGCGCTGGAGCGATGCAGAACGCGTGTGGGTTCGTGCAGCTCGGGTGGGTTCCACTGATACCCACGGGGCTTCTGCTCGCCCGACTGCCACACTTGCTGCTCATTGCTCACACCTGTATCTTCACACGAATCGGGAGTGGAAGCGCAAGGCTGGGGAAAGAATCGGGGATCGATCAGGGCATCCCCCCATATCTTTTCGCCATCCATACGGGCACAGTGGAATCATGAACAAAGGATTCATGAACTCGTTGCGTTACTCCGGCTTCTTCCGTGGAGAGCCACGCGTCATCGGCGGCGTGTGCCAAGGTTTGGCACAGCGCTATGGATGGGACGTGAACTCCCTCAGAATTGCCGTCGTTGTTGCCGCGCTCTTCTTCCCCGTTGTGTGCGTCTTTTACGCCTTAGCGTGGGTTTTCCTTCCCGAGGCCAAAGATGGCCGTATCCACGTTGACGAAATGCTCAAGGGTAATTTCGATGCTGCGATCATCGGAGCAATCCTCTTAGCGGTCTGTGGCGGTGGGACTTCAGGAATCGCGCTCGGTATCTTTCACGCTTTCGTGTGGATTCCTCTGTTTCTGGTCTTCCCCGTCGCAATTGTCGTGATTGCGGTCCTGCTTGCAAAGCCCAAGCAGATGGGACCCACACAGGGCCAGTACTGGAGTGCGACACCGCCGGCGCAGCCATCCTCCAAGCCGGCCTCATCTCCCTTTACTCCGGCCTCTCCCCAAGGAGAAGAAACCATGCCAGATACAACTCCTGATTGGCGTACGCAGGGTGGCCCGACATCTTCGGACTACTATTCTTTCCCTCCCGCACCGCCTTCGGCGGCACAGACAACAGCGGCTCAGGCCCCTGTGCACGCTCCTTCCGTTCAGACCCCTCCCGCTCAGACTCCACCGGTCCAGACTCCCTTCACCCCCGGTGAATCTCAACCCCAGGCCTCGGGACAAACAATTCCACAAAGCGCAGGAAAGCGTTTCGCGCCCTTTGCCACGCAGCCTGCGCTCCGTTCTCGAGTTGTCCCCCGCGCACTGGTCTTATGCGTCTACGGGCTGGTCTTCCTTGCTCTGGCAGGAACTTTCTTCCTGCTCTACCGCAATGGATACAGCACCCCGGAACAGGTCGATCGAAGCGTACAGATTGCTTTGACTGGCGCGGCCGTCTGCCTGCTCATCGTCGGCATTGCACACCTGATCGCCGCTCTTCGCGATCGTTCCTCGGTCATGCTCACCATCTTGTCGGTTCTCGGAATGTTCTTCGCAATTCCAGCTCTGCTGGGAGGCATGGCATACTCCACCACCGCTCCGCTCCACTACTCATCCGTGGCGGGAAACATTGATACCAATGCCGATTGGCGCTCAGACACAATTGGAAGTTCCAACGGTTCCAATGTCATCAATCTAGAGCTTGACCTCTCTCATGCGCCCGATGGCCTGACCAAGGACATCACCGTTAACTCCCAGGTGATTCCCTACGCGAACATCCGAGTTCGCGATGGTCAGTCCATTCGCATCGTTACTCAGAAGCAACCGATTACCTTCGATCTTGATCTCAGTGGCGACCAAAAGTGGAGGGGCTTCGACAGTAATAGCCCCACAGTTCTGACCTCCCCCAGCTGGAAGGAAGGTCAGGGGATCACTGTTTATCTCAATACAAAAAACCAACTTGTCACTCTGAACATCGACGAAACGGGCAGCTCTGTCGATCGAGATCCCTGGCCTTCCGCAACTCCTTCTCCCACGCCGAGCACCACTCCTTCCACGGGAACTTCTCCATCAGCCAGCCAGAGTCAGTCGCCTTCGCCAAGCACCTCCTCTGAATCTCCCGCAGCCGGCCAGCACTGAAAGGAATTGTCATGAGTACAAACGACTTTGACCAGACCACTCCCCTGCCGGTCGGCGACGATGAAACGAAACCACTGCCTTCCTTCGCAGATGCTCCGATTGAGGACCAAAAAACTACTGCCGAGGCTGACATGAACACCGAGGTCGACACCAACACTGGCACCGATACCGAGGCCGAGGCGCCCGATGCTTCTACAGCCTGGACAGGCGCCGCGGCAGGCGCGGGGGAAGGGGCGACGCCCGACTTTACCCCAGCCTCGGAACACACATTTGAGCCGCAGAACACCCCGATTGTTCCCCCAGCTCACGTGTGGTCAGCCGAGGACGTGAAGGAAGCTCCCTATCGGGGCGTGCGCATCGGACAGCTACTCTGGGCGTGCATCATCATCTTCACTGCTATCGCACTGATTGCCATGGCTTTTGTCAAGGCGGCAAACCTCGCGCTTGTGGCCATTGGAACCCTGGCGATCATGGGTGTGCTCCTCATTATCATCGCGGGAGTCAGCACCGTGATGACACACAAGAAACGCTAGCTACGAAGCAGAATTTCCTCGATCATTTCGATCACCGAGGCGGGCATTTCCGAGCGGAATATGCCCGCCTCTTTTCCTCTGTCCAAGGTGCGTAACTGTGGAAGTGCCCGACGCCCTAGACGACGCACCATCTCATAGGCATCATCTTTCGCCAGAGCATCCATCTCACAGCGAAGCAGCGCCTGGTAGATATCGTTTTCAACAGGGTTTTCCGCAAAGGTGGGACACTGCCCACCCGCAAAGGAAACTTCTAGCTCCTGGCTGACCTCGGCCTCGTGAATTGTTACGCGCGCGCTGAGGCTATCGGGGTCGTAAGTAAAATCAGCGGGCTCTCCGTTGACGCTCACCTGCGTTAGTTTCTCAATACCTCGCATGGTCACGGTCCACGAACGAAGCGCGGGCAGCGCATCAGTGCTGCCCTTTGCGGGGTGAATGGTCAGTGTTCCACAGGCGTCGTTGTAAACGATCTCGGTTCGCACTTCGCCGCTGCGCTGCTCGCAATTGACACCTGGGTAGCGGCCATCATCTTCACGCAGGGTAAAGTGACCATCAGCACCGGGGAAGACAAGGATTTCCAGCGCATGGGGATTCTGGCAATCATTAATGTTCTGATCCAGCTCTTGGAGGGGGACAATCCCGCCTGCGGGGGCAAAAACAGGAAGAAGTTCCAGTGGCCGCCAAACATTCAGGCGCAGCCCACCATCCATTTCTGCGTCGTAGCGGCGTCCGGTAAAGAAATCGAACCATTGACCGCGCGGGAACCACATGCACGTGCGCGCCTGACGCGTGTTCGCATCGCGCGGGGTCACCACGGGAGCAACCATCAACTGCGTGCCGAACATGAATTGTTCGTGCACGTCGTAGGCGATCCCTTCATCTGGGTGAGCCCAGTACATGGGAGTCACCAGCGGCGCACCCTCGGTAGCGGCACGCCAATTCATTGTGTGTAGGTAAGGAATGAGGCGGTGACGCAGGATCAGCGCATCGCGCATGATATCGCGCACGGGTTGCTGGAAATTCCACGGTTCCTTGCCCACGAAAGGCGACAGACTCGAATGCAGTCGGTTAATCGGGCTGAATACACCCAACTGGTACCAACGCGCTTCCAGTTCTTCGTCGCGCACGCCCAGCATGTGTCCGCCAATGTCGTGGCTCCACCAGCCGTATCCGATATTCGAGGCCGTTGACGTGAAGTAGGGCTGGAATTTCAAGGATTCCCAGCTGACAACTGTGTCTCCGGAGAAACCCACGGGATAGCGGTGCGATCCTGGGCCCGCGTAACGGCTGAGAATCAGCGGGAGCTCGTGATCCTGCCCCTCACCTTCTGAGGATGCCTCAACCATGTCCATATAGTGCAGGTAGTTGAGGATCCACAGCGGGTCCAGACCTTTTTGACGCGAGACACCGCCCTGTTGCCAATCGATCCACCAAAAATCGACGCCATCAGTCTCCAAATCATGATGCATGTCGAAATAGGCGCGAATGAAGCTCGGATCCGTCAGATCAAACTCCACTGGTTCTTCGCTGGCCGGGTCAATTCCCATCGTTTCGGCGGCCTTTGGATAGGCATCTTCGAATGCGCGTATTCCATCGCGGGGATGCACATTTGCAGAGATACGCAAGCCTCGATCATGCAGGGCTTCCGTAAAAGCATGCGGGTCTGGAATTAACTCGCGATTCCACGAGTACCCGGTCCATCCTGAGCCAAAGCGTGGATCAACATCGGTGATGTGCCAATCCATATCCAAAACAGCGGTTGTGAATGGAATTCCTTCCGCATTGAAACGATCCATTAGCGCCAGGTACTCATCCTGCGAATAGGGGTAGTAGCGGCTCCACCAGTTCCCCAAAGCCCAACGCGGCAGCAGCGGAGTCGGACCGCTCAAACGGTAGAAGTCGCGAATGGCATCCGCGTAACGGCTTCCATAGCTGAAGAAATAGATGTCAATTTCTGAGTGGCCACGCGGACGTGTCACCCAACCTGCCCTGCACGCAGCTTCATCACTCTGCAAGAGATTCGATTTCGAGTCGTCCAGGACCGCCCACCCATCACGACTGATCAGTCCCATGCCCAATTCGCAGGCCCCGTTCACACCGTCCAGAGTGCGCGCGGTCCCCTTGAGGTTTTCGTGCGCCTCGTCTCCGTAGTGCCACGTGGTCCCAAACCCTCCTCCCGCATTCTTAACGACAGCGCTCAGCCCTTCTTTGCTAAAGCTCTGACCGTCAAAAACCAAGCGGATGGAAGAGGTCTCCCACACGTGCATTCCGCCTCGCTGGGAGTAGGTAACTTTTGGAGTTTCCTGCTCGAAACAGCGGTTGAGGACGACCTGCGTCGCCTCGTCCTCGAAGACTCCAGAATCCGACCACTCGAGGCGGACCAGGGCATCGGTCAGGAAGCCGATTCGCCACCGCTCCCCAACGAAGGTGGTCTGGGGGTTCATCTGCGCCTTCACAGAGGGGATGGGAAACATTGGGTCTCCTGGGTTACGGGTTTTAAGGTGGCTGGAAGAAGGTAGTAGGTAGAAAAGTTGTCGAGTTTTCTTATTGCCGAGGCCTCGGCAGGCTTAAGCGGGTACTCCCCCACTCTCAGCGACGGCCTCGTCAGTCGCGCCCGGGGAAAGTTGCTCCTTGACGCTCATTCCCGGCAGCCCTCCAAAGCTGTAAATCACTGCCTGGACGGCAAAAATCGGAACTGCAGCGCCGAAGACCATAAACACGCCCGGCCACTGGCTCCACGTCCACCCAATGATGACCGTGAAGGCAAGGAGCAGCAGGGTGCACAGCGGTCGGGCCACTGTCATGTTCAGCGACATACGAAGAATCCAAGGAAGGGGTTCGTCGAAATTCGCGCGTACTGACCATGACAGCGCTGCCACGGTCCAGAACACAAGGTTGAGCAAGAGCAAAAGTCCCGAAACGCCAACGCCTATGACTCCACCCAAGTCGTTCCAATTCACCAGGTAGTAGTCCCACGCCAGGGCAAGGCCGATAACCAGTTGCCCCCAACCAAAGAGATTGGCCTGGGTGAGTTCGTCTTTCCACGCGCGGTGAAACACCGTCCATGTTTGGCGAATGCGCCACGACTGGTCCTCGTCGATAAGCCACGTCCGAAAGGTCGCATATGCTGCGGCAATTGAGGGAAAGAATCCTCCCAGGATCAGTCCCATAAGCGTGTGGACGAGCATCGCGATGTTGGTGACAAACACCATCAGCACGATGCGGCACAAACGCTCGTAGGTCAGGGCAACTCTGGTCATTGTTCTAGCCTTTGACGGCGCCGATCATGACGCCCTTGTTGAAGTACTTCTGCAAGAAGGGGTAGATGATCAGCAGAGGAATTGTCGAAACGATAATCACGCCGAACTTGATCTGATCCGCAAAGTTCTGCGAATCCATTGCGCTCATTCCGACTGCGCCAACTTGCGTCTGGTTTGCCAACAAAATGTTTTGCAAGACGTTTTGCAAAGGCTGCAGATTCTGGTCGCGAATGTAGATCAAACCGGTGAAGTAATCGTTCCAATGCCCGACGAAGTAGTACAGGCCAATAACCGCGATAATCGCCGTCGACAGAGGCAACACGATCTTGTTGAAGTACCCGAAGTACGACAATCCGTCGACCTGCGCAGCATCATGAAGTTCTTCGGGAATCGAAGCCTCAAAGAAGGAACGGGCAATGATCATATTGAATACGCTGAAGGCACCCGGAATGATAAAGACCCAGATGCTGTTCAGCAGTCCCAGCTGTTTCATCAGCAAGTAGCTGGGGATCAGGCCGCCACCGAAGAACATCGTGAAGGTAAAGAAGAACAAGATCACGCGACGCGGCTTGAATTCTTTACGGGACAGGGCGAAGGCCGCCGGAAGCGTGACGATCAGGTTCACTGCTGTGCCCAAGAGCGAGTACAGCAAGGTGTTGCGGTAGCCAATCCAGATACGCGTATCTTCCAAGATCTTGATGTAGCCCTTGAAATTAATGCCCTTGGGAAGAACCGTGACTTTACCGGTCGATACCAAGTTCGGGTCTGAGAAAGACGCGACAATGATGAACCACATCGGGTACAAAATTGCCAGAACAATGGCCGTGATAATCAAAGCGATGATTCCATCAATGATCCAGTCAGAGGCAGAACGCGTTCGCCACAATGCGCCAAGGTTCTTCTTGGGCTTCGGCTCATTTGCCCTATCTCCCGATGTTCCCTTCCCGGCCGCGTGACCGGAAATCTTAGCGGCAGGTGTTGCTGCAGACATGATTCAGTCCTTTCTTCACGCCGGTTCTAGAACAAGCTGGTGTCACTGGTCTTCTTTGCAATCTTGTTTGCAGTCACCAGGAAGATGAAGTTCACAACGCTGTTGAACAAACCGATTGCAGTGGAATAGCTGTAGTGGTGGGCCAAAATACCGATGCGGTACGTATAGGTGGCGATGACTTCAGAGGCCGGGATATTCAGCGTGTTCTGCATCAGCCAGACCTTTTCAAAACCAACACCCAGCACCGAGCCCATATTCAAGATCAGAAGGATTCCCGCGGTCGGCAAGATGGCCGGGATATCGATGTATCGAATCAACTGCATTCGCCCGGCACCGTCGATTTTCGCGGCCTCGTAAAGCGCAGTGTCGATTGATGACAGTGCAGCCAGGTAGATGATGCAGTTCCATCCGGCGTGCTGCCAGATTTCGCTCATCCAGTAGATGGGTGTGAATGCAGAGGCAGTTCCCATGAGGTCCGCGCCTCCGAAGAACTTACTGATCAAGCCGGAATTTGGCGCTAGGAAGATATTGAGCATAGAGACCATGACCACTGTCGAGATGAAGTGAGGCATGTAGGTGATGGTCTGAACGAAAGTTTTCGTTCTTTTACTTGAGATCTGGTTGATCAGCAAAGCCAGAATGATCGGGGCGAAGAAGCCCATGACCAGGGTCCACAAGCTGATGCGTAAGGTATTACGGATGATCTGCCAGAACATCGGGTCTTTGAAGAACTGATTAAAGTACTTCAGTCCTTCCCACTTTCCGCCTGTAATGCCTTTGCTGACATCGAAGTCACGGAAAGCCAGCTGGATTCCGTACATTGGCCCGTAGCTGAAGATCAGGACCAGAATGATCGCCGGCAAAACCATGATCCACAACTGCCAGTACAGTCGGAAGTGGTTCGCGAGGCCCGCGGGAGTCCACCAGGGAGCGCCCTTAGCCTTCGGCGTCTTCTTCACTTTTGTGCTGGCCTGCTTAGAGGCAGGGGTGGAGCGTAACGGCTTCGTGCCGCGTGGCTGAACTTCTGTAGTGGACATTGCAACCTCTTCTTTTCGTCCAAGAATTTAGCCGAGTATGTAAGCGAAGGCCGTCCACGGACGCAGGTGGCGATCCTGCAGTTCCTCGCATGTGAGGGCGGCATCTTGGTTAGTGATGAGGACGCGCTCATTCAGAGGCTCCCCCACCAGCTGCGCAACTTCTGTTGGCAGCTCAACGGTGTCACTGGACAGATTGGCGACGACGACCAAGCTCTCATTCCCCAAGTGCCTTGTGAAGGCGTAGACGGAGTCAGAATTTTGCGCAATTAATTCCCAGTCTCCGGCAACAACGATGTCTTTGGTGTGCCGCAGCTCAATGAGTCGCTTGAAGAAGTGGTAGACCGAATCGGGATCGTCTTGCTGACGCCTTGCGTTGATCACGTCCTTGTTTGCATTGACAGAAATCCAGGGGGCCTGCCCGGCGTTTTCATCAATGAAACCTGCATAGGCTGTCTCATCCCATTGCATGGGAGTTCGCGAATTATCACGCCCCTTGAGAGCAAGCGCGCTCATCATTTCGTCATGCGTTAAGATCCCCGATTCTTCGACATATTGGCGGTAGTGGTTCAGGGATTCGACGTCGCGATACTGGTCAAGGCTGGTAAAGCCTGCGTTCGTCATTCCCAGTTCTTCGCCCTGGTAGATGTAGGGGGTTCCCTTGTGCATATGAAGGACGAGGCCAAGTGCCTTTGCGCTTCGAGAGCGCAGTTCTTCCGTGCTGTCGTCTCCCCAACGCGACACGACGCGGGGCTGGTCGTGGTTGCAGTAGAAGAGGCTGGTCCATCCGCCATCGCGCACGATTTCTTCGTAGCCAGCAAAGACATTGCGTAGGTCGCGAACCTTCCACGGCACGACGGACCACTTCCCTGCTGGACCATCGTCATCAATACCAACATGGTCGAAAAGGAAGAGCATGTCGAGTTCTTCGCTGGCCGGGTTCGTAATGTGTGCTGCGCGAGTAATGGAAATACCCGGCCCCTCGCCGACGGTCAGGAAGCCTTCCCGACCCGCGAAGACGGCCTCGTACATTTCGTGGAGAAACTCATCCAAGCGCGGGCCATCCGTGCAGAAATCAAAGGGCGAGGAATATCCGTCGGAGCCGACGGGGTAAATCTCCTTATCGGATCCATCGGTTCCGGGGAGGAATCCACGGCTATCCAATGTCTTGGAGACCTGACTGATGACGTCCATGCGGAATCCGTCAATTCCGCGGTCCATCCACCAGTTCATCATCTCGTAGACCGCCTGGCGAAGTTCGGGTCGTTCCCAATTGAGGTCGGGCTGTTTGGCCGAGAACTGATGGAAGTAGTATTCACCGCGCTGCGGATCATAGGTCCACGCGGATCCACCAAAATAGCTCCCCCAGCTATTGGGTTCGGCTCCGATCTCGCCGGGGACATGCCCCTCCTTTGCGGGCATCCACCAATACCAGTCTGCTTTGTCGCTGGTTTTGTCACGGGATTCGATGAACCATGCGTGTTCATCAGAGGAATGGTTGACCACCAAATCCATGATGACTTTCAGGCCTAGGTTGTGGGCGGTGCGAAGCAGTTCATCCATGTCGTCGAGAGTCCCGAACATGGGGTCGATGTTCTGGTAGTCGGCGATATCGTAGCCGTTGTCATCTTGGGGCGACACGTACATGGGGCACAGCCAAATAACGTCAATGCCAAGTTCTGCCACATAGGGCAGGCGTCGGGTGATCCCCGGGATATCACCGATCCCATCACCGTTTGCGTCCTGAAAGGAGCGCGGATAGATCTGGTAGACCACAGCGTTCGACCACCAGGGGGTCTTCGCCGCAGCGTTGCGAGTCGCAGCGAAATCAGCATTTAATTGCTCTGTCATCGCAATAACTTTCTCAGTCGTCAACATTGCCGCATGTTCTTGCGAGGGGTTGGAGGCGCCTCTATGCGCTACCCCTTTAGCGTAACAAGTATGAAATCCTTGCGCAAGTATTACAAAACACATTCAGGGGTGGGCACCTTCATGCCCACCCCTGAATATTCTGGGTTTCCTCAGAATTATTCCCGCTGATCACAGCGCTTTACTGAGAAGAACCCTTCTGACTCCAGCTTACGCACTTTCTGCTATCTCTAGTGGCGCGCATCGAAGCCAACAAAGGGAACCACAACCTTGCCGTCTTCGTTCACACTCAGAGCCTTGGACTGCTCGATTGCACCCGAGATGATGTCAATTGCGTTGGAATCCGTGGTGTCCGAATCATACGGAGACTCATTTGTGAAGATGCCCTTTCCACCGCCGAAGCGGAAGTTCTTCACAAAGTCAGGGCATCCCTTTCCACCCGCGTAGCATTCAGCCGAATAGATCGGACGAACATTGCCCACGCCTTCCCCGTCTTCCGAGGAGGAGTAGATCGACACCTGGTACGAGGCCTTTGCCAAGTCCACGCCGTCGAGTGCACGACGATCAACCGACATCATGATTCGGTCACCAGCTACCTTCAAGGTCACCTCGCCCTTCAACTTGCCGGCATTATCATAGACCCCCATGTTGTAGGGCAATGATTCTGAACGCCCATCAGCAATCAGCACATAGTCCCAACCACCATTAGCGAAGGTGTTCGTCCCCGCCAGCAGAGGCGTCACATCAGTAGAGGTATTGGCCTCGCTGCGAATGTAGATATTCAGTCGCTGAGTACTCATCTGGTTCATACCCCACGGGTTGTTCACAGGAGCACCCATTCGCGTGACGAACTGGTAGTGATCATTATCGCGATACACGGAGGTTTCAAGCAGGTCAAAGCTCCCCGGATTAAAGTTCTCGCTCTTCGGGTAAACAACCGTTCCGGCACCAAAGTCATCGCCACTGGGATCACTCAAGGTACCAATCTTGTCACCGAAGGAGTAGATCGTGTAGCTCTCCCGGCTCACGGTGTTCTCGGGCGAGTACGCGCTCACGCGCACCGAATTGATCGCACGATCCAAGGTGAGATCAGCACTAAATGCGCCATCGACAACAGGCAATTCTGTATTCGCTCCATTGACCGTCACAACGACGCGATTACCGTCGGTCGCTCCCTTAAACGAGAGATGACGAGAATCCAACGACTCCTGGTCCTTCAACCCTTCAACGCTCAGCGTCGGCATGTTCTCAGGCTTACCGTCAGCCGTGGCGTTCCAGTTATCCCAGCAGTCCGCATCGAAATCCAAACGTCCAAGCTCATTGGACGCCCAGTTTCCACCGGCCTTTGTCACGAAGGTATCACCGACACTGAAGTTGCGGATCTCAATACCATTGTGGTCGACAGTTTCATTGCCAATCGTCACCTTCTTCCCCGCCTTATTCGCAGGACGGGTCAGACGGCTAACAACATTCGCTTCAGGCTGTCCATTCCAGGAATCCACGTGGAAGTTAATGATCTTGAAGTTCTCCATATTCGACAGGGCGTAGATACGGAAACCACAGTTCACACTTCCTTCCACGACGGTGTTGGAAATGGTCCAGTTCTTCAAAGTCGTTGAAGGATCCGAGTAATCGAAGGCGCCACCGTTCCAGTGCGGGGACGAGTTGAATACGCAGGTGTTGGTTGCACCCGAGTTATTCATCAGGCTGTGCACGACGGTCGTCCCATCGACCTTCACATTCTCAGTGTTGCGGTAGTTCCAGCCCCACTGGAAGACCGGGCCGTTATCGTTCTTCCACACCACGACATTCGAAACATCGACGTTGCTGTGGTAGAGCTTCATCGCATCATCATTCGTATGGAAGAAAGAGCTCTTCATCGTCGAACCGGGGTACAGCTCCATTCCATCGGTCTGCCAGTACCAGGATCCCACTTGCTGGTAGTTACGAACGCGCTGACTAAAGGACTGCTCGTTCGCCCCCTCGATCGCACTGTTACGGGCCACGGCCTCGGCAAACTCAGCATCGCTCATACTGCCCTTTTCGGGGTCAGCAGGACGGAAACCGTATTCCACGAAGGAGTGGTATGACGGCTCCTTGATGGTCACGCCTTGCAGGTCAAGAACCTGATGCGGAGTGGTAGAGGTAAACTTCAGAGCTTTAACGCAGGTGGCATGGCAGTTCGCGCCATCCTTATGCTCCAAGGTCTTGTACCCATTCGACATGTCAGTCTCATAGAGGTACTGCTCGCTTGAGAGCACACCGTATCCCGTGACCTTGTAGTTCGTGATGTTCTCATTGACCCCGAATTGGAAAGCTCCCTTAACGAAGGCACCGGGCTCAAAGTAGACCCACTTCACGCGGTCCGGAAGGTTTGCAGAGTACTTGTTCGTCATCCAGTAGGTACCGGCTTTGAAGTACACAATGTCGGTATCGACGGTATCCAAGTTGGTGACCTCACCCGGGGTCACGTAGGTAATCGTTCCATCGGCCTCGGTGGGGATGGTTGTCGGATCGATGCGCGAGGCCCAGGGCTGAGCAAAGAGCAACATGGAGTTCTTCGGCTCGGTTCCCACGTATTCGTGACCTTCTCCACCCTCAAGGGTGAGCCCACCCTGGTAGCGGTAAACATCCATAAGTTCGGGGGCGAACTCTACGGATAGACGGTAGCCATCGTTACTCTGAGGAATGTACAGACGCACAGTCTTGTCGTCCAGCAGCTTCTTTTCAATATTCGCCTTGGCAGGGCGAACAGTGACCTGATTGACATCGGTTAATTTCGCCCCAGTCTGCAAAGTGACATCGACGTAAACATCGGTGTCATATTCGAACGAGGACCAGCTCATGGTCACGTGATTGTCGGCTTGGAACTTTGCACCATCGTCGTTAAGGTCCGAACGCATGGGGTTACCGTTGCGCGGGATCGACATATAGGTAAACGAACTATTGTCCGAATCAGTACCATCGACGGCCGACACCGATACCGAATAGAAGGGTGATTGACGAACCTCATTGTTAGCAAGGGGCTTTTCGGCGTCTTTCACGCCATTTTCGTGCCACCAGGTACGAATTTTATCTTCGCGTGTAGGAGTTATTTCTGGCTTCGGCGTTGGAGTGGTCTGCTCTTGGCCGGGAATCTGCGGGGTTGTATCGCCATTTGTTGGGCCAATAATAATGGTCACTCCACCGACACCGATGACGATCGTCGTAGTCACGGTGACGAAGATGGCCACAACTCGGTGACCACCAAAAATAGTGATCAGCGGATGGTGCATATGGAACAGGTGAGGGATATGCCCGAAGGCATGCCCCACCGCCCCAAACACTCGATGGAGAAATCCAAAGAACATCAGTAACCTTCCTCATTCAGGAACTCAATGTGGGTGAAATGCACTGCGGCAGCGCTGCAGCAATGCGAAAGAGATATGGAGGGAGGAAAGTTGATGGGGGGGGAATTCTGCACTCAAGACGTATACAGAAAACCCAGGTGCAGAAAACTGGCGTGCCCTATGAATTCTCACAGGGCACGCCAGCCGTGAACTACTTGGTGAACTTCGCCGACTTGTCGACGGACTGAGTCTTGAACATAGAGTTCAGATCAACGCCCTGCTGCTTCATCTGAGCCTTGTAGGCATCGTAGATGTCCTGCTTGACCTTGATGCTCTCTGCAAGGTGGTTTGCCTCGAGGTCAGCAACGTACTGATCCCATTCGTTATCGACACCACCCTTGGTGACCCACTGTGCGAACTTCGCCATCGCGTTCTGGTTGATACCGGTCGCATTACGAGAGAGGATATCTGCCTGCTCATCAGTGGTCGGCATGTTTCCATACAGCACATCAGAGTTCAGGTCGATATTGGACCAATCTTTGTTGTAGACAGCGTCCACGGGGAAGACCTCGGTGTGCTCTGCAGGCAGCTTCAGCTTCCATTCGCTGTTGATCCACACGGGAGCGCGGTCAGCAAGCGCGTTGGTGAACTGCCAGTCACCTGCGTTCTTGCTCTTATCAGCAGGTTCAAGAACCGTGTAGGTGCCGTCAGCTCCCTTTTCAACGCATTCACCTAATGAACCGTAGGTTGCCTGAATACCAATCTCAGGCGTGTAGAAGGAATCCAACAGCTTCAGTGTTGCTTCCTTATTTGCAGGCTCAGCCTTTGCAACGATCTGGTTCGCGCCGTAGGCCATTGAGTCGCCGCCCCATGTCCACACAACCGGAGTGGTCTGCCCATCCTTCGCCTTCAGGGACGGAATGGTGATGTACTGCTTTCCCAGCTCAGAACCGAAGAGATCTGAGGGCGTCCACATCCAGGACATACCAACCGTTGCGGTCTTTCCATCACCCTTTGCATGACCGGTGTAGGTGGACCAGTCGTGGGTGAATGCGTCCTGAGCAATCAGGCCTTCAGACCACAGCTCGTTCATGAACTTCACGAAGTCCTTGTAACGCTCATCGGTCAGGTAGTTCTTCACGGTGCCCTTGTCGGCGTACATGCCCAAGCTGGAGTCAGAGCTCAGGACGATGCCTTCAGAGCTCAGGAAGAGGTTGGGATTAAAGCCTTCGAATCCGTTGGTTCCGGGCTTGTTGAAGTCCAAGGGGATCTCATCGGCAACACCGTTGCCATTGGGGTCCTGGGTCTTGAACGCCTTGAGCACGGTCTTGAGTTCATCCCATGTGGTGGGAACTGCCAGACCCAGCTTGTCGAGCCATGCCTTGTTAATGAACATGTGGCTACCGGTATTGGCCGAGAGAGGAACGGTGGAGCGACCCACACCGAGGATCTGGTTCTTGGTATTGGTAGAAACGATCCGCGAGTAGGGTTCTGCATCGAACATCTTCTTTACGTTCGGCAGGTTGCCCAGCTCAGGAGTGAGGTCCATGAACAGCGAGCCAAATTCTGCCATATCGCTTGAATCAAAGCCCGCAATGGTCAGGTCGGCAACATCGCCGGCTGCCAGAGCAGCGCTCTTTTGCTGATCCCACGAGGATGCCGCGGTTTCCAGCCACTTGATGCTGCAACCACAGGCAGTTTCAAGGTCCTTCGTCCACTTAAGGTCACTCATGGGCTTGGTGCGTGCGTCCTTAACAATCTGGACAGTCACGACAGGACGGCCATCCGATGCAGTGTTGTCGGATGATGCGCCTTTGGAACATGCGCTCAATGCCAATGCGGCAACCAGTGCGCTTGCCAGTACGGGCGCCACAGGTGAATGTTTCATCATTGGAGATAATCCTTCCTTAGATTATCGTTCGCTTACTGTGAAGCTATGCAGCTATGCACTCTCAGAGAGCCGATCCACAACGACCAGTTCCTTCTGACAGACATGACTGTAACAATGAAAGCAAGTCTTGCGCAAGCCTTTCATGCCTTTACGTAAATAACGATTTCATATACACTTAGGGCATTCAGGTAACTCCCATCCAATTTAACGGTGGAATACGGAGACAATAGTGAAAACACTTGCAGACGTTGCCGCTGAAGTCGGCGTCAGCCAAGCGACGGTATCGCGCGTTCTCAACGGAAAACCCGGCGTTTCCGATGACACTCGCCAGGCCGTGCTCAATACTGCGAAAAGCATGGGGATTACGAACACCGTTGGTCGTAATCAGCCCCGGCATGTAGCCGTCGTTACCCCCAACTTGGTCAATCCCGTTTTCGCATCTTTACTCACGGCAATAAGCACTCAACTGACGGCACGCAATATTTTGCCTTTCTTGTGCACCTACACATCTGGCGGCACCAGCGAAGAAACACTGCTGTCAATGGTGCTTTCGGAACAGATTGATGGCGCGATCTTCCTTTCCGGCCAGTACGACTCCAAGGGCAACGACTATTCGATCTATCAGCGCCTTGCTGAACATCGAATTCCAATGGTTTTCATCAATGCGGGCGATCCCGACTTACCGGGTTACTTCATTCGCACCGACGATCGCCTAGCAACGGAAATGGCTCTTCAACACCTGGTCAATCAGGGACATACGCGCATCGGTTTGCTTTTGGGGAATCCAAACCACTACCCCAGTATCACGAAGTACAACTCTGCCCTTGACTTTGCGAACCGTACAGGGCTCGACCTCAAGCCGGAGTACGTGGAATGGGCACCCTACGGCTTAGGCACCGCACAGGCTGCGACAGCGCACCTGATTGATGCGGGAGTGAGCGCAATCGTGTGCGCCAGCGATGAACTGGCCTTGAGCGCTTTCAAGTCACTGACACTCCAGGGCCTACAGGTTCCCGATGACATTTCCATCGTCGGCTACGACGACTCCAGCTACCTCGGCTACATTTCTCCGGGCCTGACAACCATTCGTCAGCCGGTCGACGCTCTGAGTAGCGGTGCCGTCTCCGCGCTGGCAAGCCTGATTGAGAGCCCGCAAAACGCCAAGGAGCACGTTGAGCTTCTCTTCGATCCCGAGTTAGTTGTTCGCGGCACTACAGCGATCTGCAAGGATCTTCTTCCCAGCGCCCTCTAGTCCCTTCCCGAGGCCGCGCGCCCAGCAAGCGGACGCGCTTCTCCTCCGTCTTCCTTACCCCCGAAAAGGTGTGTGGCCCAAGCCAAAAGGCTTGGGCCACACACTCAACAGCTAAAAGCTCAGGCTCCCGTCACATCATCAGGGCGAGACTCCGCGTAGCGCGCAAGTTCTTCCTCAACAATGGCCTCGTCAAGCTTTTGGAAGACGGGGGTCGGCTTTTCAATCGGAGTACCAACGACGATATCGTGACGTTCCCAAGTGGGAACATTCGTGTAGTCGCCGGTAATAACCGGGTATCCCGTACGGCCTTCGAAGTCTGCAGGAAGAACCTCGGGGTCCAGCTCCTCAACTTCCTTGATGTAGGGCATGGGAGCAATCTCGCCGCTGCCACCCATCACGCGATCCACATCATTTGCGGCGTGAGGGAGGAAGGGAGAGAGCATGAGGTTCAAATCGGCCACGGCCTGTGCGAGTGTCCACAACACGGTCGCCAAACGCTCGCGTTCTTCGGGGGCCTTGAGCTTGAAGGGCTCGGTATCTGCAACGTACTTGTTAGCCTCGCCGACCAAACGCATTGCAGCGGCAAGCGCGGCCTTCTGACGGTGGTGACGAATCAGGTCTCCGACCTCGTCAAAGCCGGCGGCAATCGCATCCAGCAAGGCGCGATCAATTTCTTGGAGCTCTCCCGGTGCCGGAATCTCGCCGAACTTCTTGTGGATCATCGAGGCGGTGCGATTAACCAAGTTGCCCCAGCCTGCCACCAGCTCGCCGTTCGTGCGGCGGACGAATTCTGCCCAGGTGAAGTCCGCATCAGAGGACTCGGGACCAGCCGCTGAAATGAAGTAGCGCAGTGCATCTGCCTGGTAGCGGCTGAGCATGTCACGCACATAGATCACAATTCCGTGCGAAGAAGAGAACTTCTTGCCTTCCATGGTGAGGAACTCTGAAGAGACAACCTCGGTGGGCAGGTTGAGCACGCCAAGGTCACCGGGCTGACCACCCTTAGATCCCTGACCGTTGTAACCCAGCAGTTCGGCAGGCCAGATCTGCGAGTGGAAGACGATGTTGTCCTTACCCATGAAGTAGTAGGTCAGGGCTTCGGGATCATTCCACCACTGGCGCCACGCTTCGGGATCCCCCGTACGGCGCGCCCATTCAATGGAAGCGCTCAGGTACCCAATAACCGCGTCAAACCACACGTACAGGCGCTTACCGGGTTGGTCTTCCCAACCGGGAACCGGGATGCCCCAGTCGATATCGCGTGTCATTGCACGCGGGCGGATGTCCTCAAGGAAGTTCTTCGAGAACTTGATGACGTTGGGGCGCCATGTGCCCGAGCGATCGCGGTCATCCAGCCACGCGGAAAGCGCGTCAGCAAGTGCGGGAAGATCCAGGAAGTAATGCGTGGACTCCACGAATTCGGGGGTTTCACCGTTGATTCGGGAATGAGGATTGATCAGATCTGTGGGATCGAGCTGGTTACCACAGTTATCGCACTGGTCACCGCGAGCGCCTTCGGCACCACAAATCGGACAGGTACCTTCGATGTAACGGTCGGGAAGAGTGCGTCCGGTCGAAGGCGAGATCGCCGCACGGGTGACCTGTTCGATCATATAACCGTTATCGCGGACGGTCCGGAACATGTCTTGGACAACGCGGTAGTGATTTCCAGCGGTCGTGCGCGTGAAAAGGTCATAGGAAAGTCCCAGTTGAACCAGGTCTTCGACGATGAGCCGGTTGTTCTGGTCGGCCAGCTCGCGCGCGCTCATTCCGGCGCCATCGGCGGCAACCAGAATGGGGGTTCCGTGTTCGTCGGTTCCGGACACCATCAGTACGTCGTGCCCGGCCATTCGCATATAGCGAGAGAACACATCGGAGGGAACTCCGAAACCGGCAACGTGACCAATGTGGCGAGGGCCGTTGGCATAGGGCCATGCAACGGCAGACAAAATACGACTCATGGTCCCCTAGTCTAGTGCCTATTGGCGTTCCAGTCGTCCCTGCCCTATTCTCGAAGCACACGCTGCTCATACTTTGGGAGGATGTAATGCCCCGCGCGCTCATCATTGTTGATGTTCAACCTACTTTTTGCGAGGGCGGTGCCCTTCCTGTTGAAGGCGGGAATGCCTGCGCTCAGCGCGTCGCTGATTTCGTTGCCGCTCACGCAGCGGATTACGACTGCATCGTCACTTCACAAGATTGGCATATTGATCCGGGGACGCATTTCTCTGATCACCCCGACTTCGTTGACACCTGGCCTCCTCACGGCGTTGCAGGTACTGCCGAGGCCGAGCTGCACCCAGCCCTTGCTGACCTCCACGCGGATGTCACCATCCACAAGGGCATGTACGAGGCCGCGTATTCTGCTTTCGATGGCGAGGATGTAGCAACGAAACGCCCCTTGCTTGAGCTCCTTCGCGACAAAGGTATCGATTCGCTGGATGTCGTTGGCCTTGCTCAGTCCCACTGCGTCTGCGAAACAGCGCTGGACGGCGTGAAGGACGGTTTTAAGGTGCGAGTCTTCACGGACCTCACTGAGCCCGTCAGCCCTGAGTTGGGTGAGCTCGCGGCCCATCGCATGGCCGAGGCCGGAGTTGAGCTGGTCCCCTCTCAGGACTGATTCGCGCCTGCTTCCCTAGCTTGTGCGTGCGAGTGCCGCCCGGTATAGCTCGTTCTTGCGTAGCCCCGTGGCCTCGGCAACCTCGGCAGCGGCATCCTTCAAACGCATGCCCTCTGCTGCCAAGGCAAGCACGGCCTCGACATGGTCATCCGCATTGCCCTGCGCATGTCCGGGCGCAATCACCAGGGTGATCTCGCCAAGAACTTCACCTTCTGTGGCCTCAACCAGCTCTGCAAGGCTCCCACGAATTACCTCTTCGTAGGTTTTCGTCAGCTCTCGGCACAGCGCGGCTTGGCGATCGGCGCCAAAGACCTCAGCCATGAGAATCAGGGTCTCATGGACGCGTTTGGGTGATTCAAAAAAGATCAGGGTGTGAGGATCTTGCGCAAGAGCCTTCAAATAGCGCGTTGCCTCACCGGTTTTTCGCGGAAGGAAGCCCTCGAAAGCAAAGCGATCGGAGGGAAGCCCAGACAGGGCCAGCGCGGTTACGGGAGCCGAGGGCCCCGGAAGGACACTGACGTGGACACCAGCTGCCGTGGCCTCGTGAACCAGGCGGAACCCGGGGTCGGAAACGGTGGGCATTCCGGCATCGGAAACCATGACGACGCGTGCACCCGCCCGCGCCTGCTCGACGACTGCCGAGGCCTTGACGGACTCATTGTGGTCGTGGAGGCTGATGAGCTTGGCGCTCAGGCGGATTCCCATTCTCGAGGCCAAGGCAAGGAGGCGACGCGTGTCTTCTGCGGCAATAATGTCCGCCTGTTCAAGTGCGGGAGCTAAGCGCGCGGAAACATCGCGCACATCGCCAATTGGGGTGGCCGCAAGAAGGATCGACGCGGGGGCCTGAATGTAATCCTGGTCTTCACTCACGCGTCAATCGTCGCACCTTTGGGTGTGCTACTCCAGTTGAGCAGGGGCCTCGGTAAACTGAACGGGTGGACGACAAGACTCTTTCCGATTCAGATATTCCCGAAGACCCCGCCTTGGGTTCGGACCAGGATTCCTCTGCTCTTGAGGCCCAGCCTCTTCCCGAGGCCGAGGAAGGCAAGCCTACCTCCTCCGCAGAGGTGGACGAGGCCGCAACAGAGGGGGAGGAAAGCGAACCTACCCCTTCAGTAGAAGTGGACGAAGCCTCACAAGAGGGTGAAGAAGGCGAAGCTAGCCGTTCAGCAGAGGCGACCGAAGCTTCACCAGAGGACGCAGAGGCTGTTGCCGCTCCTGAAGGAACTGGGCGCGAGTGGAAGCCCGTCGCCATTCCCAGGTGGGCACGTTTCCCGATGTCTGCGCAAGCCGGCTGGATTGCGACTCTTGTGACGACGCTTTTAGCAGCACTCATCAGGCTTCCTGGTCTTGGAACAATTAAGACTCTGGTCTTCGATGAGACCTACTACGTTAAAGATGCCTACTCCCTGATGACTTTGGGCTACGAGGGAAGCTGGGCGAAGGATAATGACCCGATGTTCATCTCGGGTGATTACTCCGGGCTTTCGACCAATGGTGGTTACGTCGTCCACCCATCGGTCGGAAAGTGGCTGATCAGCTTGGGAATGCGCGTCTTCGGAGCAACGAATCCGGTCGGCTGGCGCATCAGTGCAGCCATCGCAGGAATTATTCTTGTCTTCCTCACCGCACGAATCGCACAGCATTTATTCCGCTCCCCCGCTATCACAGCGCTTGCGGGGTTCTTTATGGCAACAGATGGCATCGCGATCGTTCTTTCGCGAACCGGTCTTTTGGACGTATTCCTGGCGATGTTTGCTGCCGCCGCTTTCCTTGCCGTACTAAAAGATCAGGAGATCTCGCATCCACGTTTGGTCGAAAAACTTTCCCAATGGAAGCCGGATCCTGATAATCCCTCTCGAATCGGCCCTCATGCGGGTGCACGCTGGTGGCTATTGGTCGCAGGCATCCTGTGCGGACTTGCAATGTCGGTCAAATGGTCGGGTCTCTACGCGCTCGCTGTCTTGGGGTTGTTTGTCGCTTTCCGCGACTGGATGACCCGGCGTCGTTTTGGCCATCCACGCGCGTTTTACGCGACCTTGATCAATGACACATCCGTTGCATTCTTGGCCATGGTTCCTCCCGCAGTCATCACCTATGTCGCCTCATGGTTCGGATGGTTTAGGCACTGGAATGCCTACGGGCACAAAACTCACGGGTTCATTGGGGCATTCCACGACCTGTGGGACTACCACGTAGGGATGCTGAAGTTCCATACAGGCTTAACCACTCCGCACACCTACCAGGCTCATCCCGCGCAGTGGTTTGTTCAGGCTCGCCCGACGTCCTTCGCATGGAACAAAATCGCGGACGCAAGCTGCGATAAGTCGGATTGTGTTAACGCGGTTGTCGCACTGGGCAATCCGCTTCTGTGGTGGTTTGGGGCGATTGCCTTCTTCATCGTCTTGTTCGTGACGCTGCGGGATCGCAACTGGAGGACTGGCTTTGTTGTCTGCGGATACTTGGCGATGTACTTCCCTTGGTACCTGAACGCAAACCGAACGATCTTTAATTTCTACACGATTGCTTTCGTGCCATTTGTCTGCCTGAGTGCGGCTTGGGTGATTGGGCTAATGCTGGATCAAACTCGCTGCGAGATAGATCCCGACCGCATGTATGCATCCCAACCTCTTGAAGAAGGTGACTACAGGTGGATGGGCGCTAATGTCGTAACCCGTCAAAGGTTTGCCATTGGCGCTGTGCTAATTGTCCTGCTCATTACAGCAGCCTCGATCTTCTTTATGCCTCTATGGCGAGGAGATCTCATCTCTTACAACTTCTGGCACATTCACATGTGGTTCCCGACTTGGATCTAAAGTGAACTGCCGTTCGGTATAAGACGCATGTGCCCGCGAACTTCCGTTCGCGGGCATTGTTTATACATCCCCAAAAAAGCAACGCCCAGTACGTCGCAAAGAAACACAGTATCTATGGGTCAAAGCCAGAGATAGAAACGGAAAGACAAAAACAAGGCACGTACCGTAACGGTTAATTGATAACGATCCACGGCTCACGACCTGAATTACCTCATAGCCCTGATAAAGCTCTCTCTAACACCATTTGGGGTAACGGACCAGCCAAGACCCGTTGATCACTCGAAACTCGGCATAGAACAGGATCTAGAGCTTCATAAGAAAAAACGAAAGCGGATACGCAAGCAAACACAATGCGTGCGTCTTTGAACCGTTGCGCGCCCTAATGCTGCCAACGCTGACTGGGAGTGTGTGTGGTTGGGTTTTGGGTTGTTCGCCCGTAAGGTGATCGTGGTCCGTGTATGCGGGTAGGCCCGCGTATAAAAAGACGGGTGGGGCCTGGAACGATCGTTCCGGGCCCCACCCGCTGTATGGAGTGTTGTGGCGGTGTCCTACTCTCCCACACCCTCCCAGGTGCAGTACCATCGGCGC
>OBWZ01000022.1_pt1 | contig 195050 bp, 214 predicted proteins | sample 1476561 | NCBI WGS metagenome assembly OBWZ01 (sample SAMEA2580138, study PRJEB22360) | human gut metagenome | biome: human gut; feature: human-associated habitat; material: faeces | place: Denmark | collected 2008/2010 | reverse complement strand
GAAAGGCTGTGATTTTCAGAGAAATACTAATTTCTCTTACTCGTCACAGCCCCTTTTTTCATACTTAAATTTAAGATTGGAGTGATTGCTTGAAAGATATATTTTCGGATATGCAGGCAAGTATCAGTTGATTTCAGACTTGCCACATCATAAGTGTAAGGCGTGGCAGGAAATGAAACGACTGAACCTTGCCGATTATCCGCAGAAACAATTAGAAGATTTTACACGCTATGTCTTTGGTGTTCATTATACCAGCATAGCGGAGACATTACAGAAAGGACGTGAAAACCTATGAATGAAATGCGTGTCTGTATCGAAAGCCGACTCCCCACTTCTGAAGAAGCCTGTTCCGCATGGTTCACGTTTCCCATTGACGAGGAAGAATTTGAAGAACGGATAGGCGTTCCTATCGACAGTGAAGATTACCGTATCACAGAAATGGAACTGCCCTTTGCTGATGAAGTCGGCGAAGATACGACTATTGAAAAACTGAATGACCTTTACCATACTTTTGAAAGTCTGCCACTTGATTTACAAGAGGACTACGGGGAGCTGACGTGTTACTTTACCAGCCTTGACGAACTGCACCAGCACCGCCATGATGTGATACATTATTCATGGTGTAAAAACATGGCTGACGTTGCAAGGTATTTGTTAGACAATGACCCTGCTTTTTCTGCCATTGAGGAACGCCTGACCCGTTACTTTGACTACGAAGCCTACGGACAGTATCTTGATGATAACGGAAATTTCATAGAAACAGACCACGGTATCTATGAACTGTCGTAAAAGTGAGGTGTTGCTATGGTAGAGGATATGCGTGTGTATATTGCTAATCTAGGAAAATACAACGAGGGGTATCTGGTCGGCGACTGGTTCTCTTTTCCGATTGATGAAGAAGATGTTGCCGAGCGTATCGGCTTGAATGAACGGTACGAAGAATACGCTGTACATGATACGGAAAACTTTCCCATTGAGATTGGTGAATATATTTCGATTGAAGAACTCAATGAAATATTTGAAATGATTGAAGAATTACCCGACTACATCACGGACGAGCTGGACGAATTTGTATCACATTATGGAAGTCTGGAAGAACTGTACGACCATAAGGACGATATGATTTTATACGCTGGCTGTGAGGATATGACCGATGTTGCGTATTACTTTATTGATGAATTGCAGGCACTTGGCGATATTCCCTCTAGTTTGCAGAATTACATTGACTATGAAGCATACGGCAGGGACTTATCCTTTGAGGGAACTTTTATTGAAACAAGCTACGGTATGTGTGAGATACCGTGGTAAGAAGCTAGAAGATCAGCGACAAGCATTGTTGCTTCTGACAGCTTTTTCTATTGGGGCAGTCTGAAAAATGGCTGTCCTTTTCTATTATGCAAAAGGAGTTGAAACGAAAACGTGAAAAAGATTAAAAGCTATACGGGTATATGGAACGTGGAAAAAGTCTTGTATGCAATCAATGACTTTAACCTGCCCTTTCCCGTTACCTTTACACAGATTACATGGTTTGTGATAACCGAATTTATCATCATTCTGTTTGGGGACTTACCGCCCTTATCCATGATTGAGGGGGTATTTTTAAAATACTTTGGTATTCCCGTGGCTCTTACATGGTTCATGTCGCAAAAGACCTTTGATGGCAAGAAGCCGTACAGCTTTTTGAAATCACAGATAACCTTTGCCCTACGACCAAAGACCACTTATGCAGGAAAAGCCGTGAAACTGGATAAGCAGGTACTACAAGAAACTATCACGGCAGTAAGGAGTGTGAGCTATGTTCCCGATTAAATATATCGACAATAACCTTGTTTGGAACAAGGACAATGAGGTGTTCGCTTACTATGAGCTGATACCTTATAATTACAGTTTTCTATCTGCTGAACAAAAATTCATTGTGCATGACAGCTTCCGACAGCTTATCGCACAGTCCCGTGAGGGCAAGATACACGCCTTGCAGATTGCCACCGAAAGCTCAATCCGAAGCATACAAGAACAGTCAAAAAAGCTGGTAACGGGACGATTGAAAGACGTTGCCTATCAGAAGATAGACGAGCAGACCGAAGCGTTAGTAAGCATGATTGGGGACAATCAAGTAGACTACCGCTTTTTTCTTGGCTTCAAGCTCATGGTAACGGAAGAACAATTTAATTTGAAGAATATTAAAAAATCGGCGTGGCTGACATTCAAAGAGTTTATCCATGAAGTGAACCACACATTGATGAATGACTTTGTTTCCATGCCGAATGATGAAATCAACCGCTATATGAAAATGGAGAAGCTGTTGGAAAACAAAATCAGCCGACGTTTCAAAGTAAGACGTTTAGATAAAAACGACTTCGGCTATCTGATTGAACACATCTACGGCAGGGATGGTGTCGCCTATGAAGATTATGAGTACAGCTTACCGAAAAAGAAACTGAAAAAGGAAACGCTCATAAAGCATTATGACTTGATACGCCCGACCCGTTGCCTTGTGGAAGAAAACCAGCGACATTTACGCTTGGAGCATGAGTACAGCGAAAGCTACGTTTCTTACTTTACGGTCAATGCGATTGTCGGCGAGCTTGATTTTCCGTCCAGTGAAATCTTCTACTTTCAGCAACAGCAGTTTACCTTTCCCGTTGATACTTCTATGAACGTAGAAATCGTGGAAAACCGAAAGGCGTTATCGACTGTAAGAAATAAAAAGAAAGAACTGAAAGATTTAGACAATCACGCCTACCAGTCTGGCAGTGAAACCAGCTCAAATGTGGTAGATGCATTAGACAGCGTGGACGAGCTGGAAACGGACTTAGACCAGTCAAAAGAAAGTATGTATAAGCTCTCTTATGTTATCCGTGTATCTGCTCCCGACCTTGACGAGCTGAAAAGACGCTGTGATGAAGTCAAGGACTTCTACGACGATTTGAATGTCAAACTGGTGCGTCCTGCTGGCGATATGCTGGGGTTTCACTCTGAATTTCTTCCTGCCAGCAAGCGTTACATCAATGACTATGTGCAATATGTCAAAAGTGATTTTTTAGCTGGGCTTGGCTTTGGTGCAACACAACAGTTAGGGGAAAATATAGGTATCTATATCGGCTATTCCGTCGATACGGGACGCAATGTTTATCTGCAACCGTCCCTTGCCAGTCAAGGCGTAAAAGGTACGGTTACAAATGCCCTTGCTTCTGCCTTTGTTGGTTCATTAGGTGGTGGAAAATCATTCTGTAACAATCTGCTTGTCTATTACTCTGTGCTGTTTGGCGGTCAAGCGGTCATTTTAGACCCAAAATCCGAGCGTGGCAACTGGAAAGAAACGCTCCCAGAAATTGCCCATGAAATCAATATCGTGAACCTTACCAGCGACAGAGAAAATGCAGGGCTTCTTGACCCGTTCGTGATTATGCAGAATGTAAAAGACGCTGAAAGTCTGGCAATCGACATTCTCACATTCCTTACGGGCATTTCATCAAGGGACGGCGAAAAATTCCCCGTACTTAGAAAGGCGGTGCGTGCCGTTACGCAAAGTGAAGCAAGGGGCTTACTCCATGTGATTGAAGAATTACGAAAGGAAGATACGCCTATCTCATGCAATATCGCCGACCATATCGACAGCTTCACAGACTATGACTTTGCACATCTGCTGTTCTCTGACGGTACAGTACAAAATGCAATCAGCTTAGACAACCAGCTCAATATCATTCAAGTAGCGGATTTAGTGCTACCCGATAAGGACACAACCTTTGAGGAATACACGACCATTGAATTACTGTCTGTTTCCATGCTGATTGTGATTAGTACCTTTGCTTTAGATTTTATCCATTCAGACAGAAGCATTTTCAAGATTGTAGACCTTGACGAAGCGTGGGCGTTCTTAAATGTGGCACAAGGCGAAACGCTCTCTAACAAGCTGGTGCGTGCTGGTCGTGCCATGAACGCAGGTGTCTATTTTGTTACACAGTCCTCTGGCGACGTGTCAAAGGAAAGTCTGAAAAACAATATCGGCTTGAAGTTTGCTTTTAGAAGCACCGATATAAACGAGATTAAACAGACCCTTGAGTTTTTCAGCATTGACAAAGAGGACGAGAACAACCAGAAGCGATTGCGTGATTTAGAAAACGGGCAATGCCTATTGCAAGATTTATACGGACGTGTGGGCGTGGTGCAGATACACCCCGTCTTTGAAGAACTCTTACACGCCTTTGATACCAGACCGCCGATACAGAGAAATGAGGTGGAGTGATGAAAGAAAGGATACAAGGTGTGTTCACAAGAAAAAAGATATTCCGCTTTCTCAAAATGGCTCTGTTTGTCGTGGCACTGTCCCTTATCCTGCTTTCGCTCTTGGGAACGGTGGCTCATGCCACGGGGCTTGTGGACGACACTATCAATACCGAAAACCTTTATTCAAAATATCCGCTATCAAATTATCAGCTTGATTTCTACGTCGATAATAGCTGGTCGTGGCTTCCGTGGAACTGGCTGGATGGGATTGGAAAAAGCGTACAATACGGGCTTTACTGTATTACCAACTTTGTCTGGACGATAAGCCTATATCTTTCTAATGCTACGGGCTATGTGGTGCAGGAAGCCTATAAGCTGGATTTTATCAACGATATGGCAGACAGTATCGGCAAAAGCATACAGACCCTTGCAGGCGTTACACAGAACGGCTTTTCCACTTCTGGATTTTATGTAGGATTTCTACTGCTGATTATCTTAGTGGTGGGTATCTATGTTGCCTATACGGGACTGATAAAGAGAGAAACCAGCAAAGCGTTACACGCTGTTATCAACTTTGTGGTAGTGTTTCTGGTATCGGCTTCCTTTATTGCCTACGCTCCCAACTATATCAAGAAAGTGAATGACTTTTCATCAGACATCAGCACCGCTTCACTGGACTTGGGAACAAAAATCATGCTTCCCGATAGCGACAGCAAGGGCAAGGACAGCGTGGACTTGATACGGGACAGCCTGTTTTCCATACAAGTACAACAGCCGTGGCTACTCTTACAGTTTGGCAACAGCGATATAGAGGAAATCGGCTCTGACCGTGTGGAAGCTCTGGTATCGGCAAGCCAAGAGGACGAGGACGGCGAAACAAGGGAAAATGTCGTCAAGACCGAGATTGAGGACAATGACAACAACAATCTGACGATACCGCAGGTCGTCAATCGTCTTGGAATGGTGTTCTTCTTGCTTATCTTCAACTTGGGTATCACGATATTTGTATTTCTGCTTACTGGTATGATGTTGTTCAGCCAGATACTTTTTATTATCTTCGCTATGTTTCTGCCTATCAGCTTTCTATTAAGTATGATACCGAGCTATGAGAGCATGGCGAAACAAGCCATAGTCCGTGTATTCAATACCATTATGACACGAGCTGGAATTACGCTGATTGTTACGGTAGCCTTTAGTATTTCCAGTATGTTCTACAACATTTCCACAGACTACCCGTTCTTTATGGTGGCGTTCTTGCAGATAGTGTGTTTTGCTGGTATCTACATGAAACTAGGCGATTTAATGAGTATGTTCTCTTTAAATGCTGGCGACAGTCAAAGCATGGGACGGAGAATATTCCGCAGACCGTATCTGTTCATGCGACATAGGGCTAGACGTATGGAACATAGGCTTGCAAGAGCTGTTAGTGCTGGTGGTGTCGCTGGTGCGGTGGCTGGTGGTGTCGTTGCCGGTTCAAAATCTACACGCCAGAATGGAACAAAGAACAATCGTGGAAATACAAGCTCCAGCATGGGGCAGAAAGCAGGTTCAGCCGTGGGAGCTGTCCTTGATACAAAGAATAAGGTCAAGGACAAGGCAACTGCTGTCAAAGAAAATATAAAAGATATGCCGACACAGACTGCCTATGCGGTTCACTCTGCTAAGGAAAAGGCGAAGTCCAGTATGTCTGATTTCAAGCGTGGCGTGGTGCAGGAAAAGGAAAACCGCCAGTCTGGACGTTTAGAGAAACAGCAGCTTCATAGACAGAATATCGCTGACAAACGTATGGAGCTTCAAAAAGCACAAGAAGCAAGGCAGGCAGGTAAGAAAACGGACGGATCAGCGACAAGCGGAGCTACCCGTCCCAATGAAAGACCAGCCACGGCTACCAAACAGAACATAGAAAAACAGCAGGAAGTCAAACGCCCTGCCACAGCTTCAACGATTAAGACTGATGAACCTAGCAAGAAAAATGCTATCAAAGAACGTCCGCTATCTTCTGGCGGTTCATCAGCAAAAACAGTCAATCAAGAAATCGCAAGACAGAATTACAAGGCTGAGCGTGTTACGAAAACGCAGACAACTACCACACAGAAGCAGACACAGCAGAATACCGAGAAGAACAAACGAACCCTATTCAAGAAAGGACAAAAGAAGAAATGAAACTAAGACATATCGCTATTGTTGGCAGTCTGTTTCCTATCCTCTTTTCTATCGTATTATTCTTTGGGGTTCTGATTAGTGCCGAGGACGACGACGGGGGCAACAGCTATTCTTCTAATTATGCAGGAATGAACCTATCTGCCGAGGTATTGAAACATCAGCCTATGGTAAAAAAATATGCCAAAGAAAACGGTATTTCCGAGTATGTCAATGTATTGCTGGCAATCATACAAGTAGAAAGTGGCGGTACAGCCGAGGACGTTATGCAAAGTTCGGAAAGTTTGGGACTACCGCCTAATTCCTTAGATACAGAAAGCTCAATCAAGCAGGGGTGTCAGTATTTTGCGTCCCTGCTTTCTTCCTGCAAAAATCAAGGTATCAGTGATATAAATGTCGTGATACAATCCTATAACTATGGCGGTGGCTATGTGGGATATGTGGCAGGAAACGGGAAAAAGCATACATTCAACCTTGCGGAAAATTTCGCAAAGGATAAATCGGGCGGTCAGAAAGTAACCTATACGAACCCTATCGCTGTGGCAAAGAACGGGGGCTGGCGTTATGGCTATGGAAATATGTTCTATGTGGAGCTTGTGAACCAGTACCTTATCGTCAATCAAGTATCGGGCGAGCTGGCACAAAAGATAATGAACGAAGCATTGAAGTATCAAGGCTGGAAATATGTGTATGGTGGAAGTAACCCGAACACCTCATTTGACTGTTCTGGACTGACCCAGTGGTGCTATGGCAAGGCTGGTATCGTATTGCCGAGAACCGCACAAGCACAGTATGACGCAACACAGCATATTCCACTGTCGCAGGCAAAGGCTGGCGATTTGGTCTTTTTCCACAGTACCTACAATGCTGGAAGCTATGTAACCCATGTCGGAATTTTGGTATCGCCGACACAGTTTTACCACGCAGGCGACCCGATAGGATATGCCAACCTCAATAATTCGTATTGGCAACAGCACTTGATTTGTGCTGGAAGAATAAAACAGTAGAAAGGATTGGAAACCATGTTTAAAAAGAAAGAAAAACCAGTAAAAGAAAAAAAGGTGCGTACTGTCAAAGTAGGCACACATAAGAAATCCGTGATTGCTCTGTGGGTGGTGCTTATTGCCAGCGTATCATTCGGTGTGTATAAGAACTTTACTGCTATTGATATGCACACGGTACATGAAACAGAAACCATTCAGCTTCGACTAAATGACACCAACGGGATTGAAAATTTCGTGAAGAACTTCTGCAAGTCCTACTACACATGGGACAACAGCAAGGAAGCTATCGAAGCAAGGGCGCAGGCAATCAGTAACTATCTGACAAAGGAATTGCAGGACTTGAACCTTGATACCATAAGAACAGATATACCGACCAGCTCCATTGTTACAAATGTCTTGATTTGGGATATAGAACAGTCGGGAACGGACGATTTTATCGCTACCTACGAAGTAGATCAGCAGATAAAAGAGGGAGAACAGACAACAAATGTCAAAGCAACCTATACCGTCAAAGTATATGTAGATAAAGACGGCGATATGGTAATCGTACAGAACCCGACCCTTGCTCCCGCTATGGAAAAATCGGACTATGAGCCAAAGGCACAGGAAGCGGACAACAGCGTGGACGCTGATACCACGGCAGACGCTACGGCGTTTTTGGAAACATTCTTCAAGCTGTACCCTACGGCTACGGAAACGGAGCTTGCCTACTATGTGGCGGGAAATGCCCTTGAACCGATAAACGGGGACTATCTCTATTCCGAGCTTGTCAATCCTGTATTTACGGCTGACGAGGATAACATTAAGGTAAAGGTTGCTGTGAAGTTTATCGACAATCATACAAAGGCAACGCAGATTTCACAATATGAGCTGACGCTTCATAAGGACAGGAACTGGAAAATCATAGGTTAATCAATAAGGCGTGTATATCTGCAAAGGGGTACACGCTTCCTTAAATTTGACAAACTACACTCCTTATGTTATACTTTTTTTGTAAGTATGAAAAGTATAACAAAAATAAAAAGTTAGAATTGAGGTGTAATTATGCCAATGAAAAAGGGACAACACATATTTGGAACGGTTAAAGTAGGAGAAAAAGGACAAATCGTTATTCCAAAAGAAGCACGACAAATTTTTGATATTAAAGCAGGAGATACATTATTAGTGCTGGGCGACGAAGAACAGGGAATAGCTATTGTGAAAGCAGATGTTATGAAAGAATTAGCTGTGAAAATATTGAAAGGGCTGGGTAAATTAAGCAACGGTATAGATGATGAAAAATAACATTATGCTTATACTTCCGATAGCTTTCATTTTAGATTTACTTATTCCTTTTATCTTAGCTCCCACATATAGAGGATATAGTCATTTAACACAGGTTATGAGTGTTCTTGGAAATAGTAAAGCCCCGTTGCATAATGTATATAATACATGGCTGGTAATCTTTGGAATGACTTTAGCAGTAATCAATTTTAAGGTATATGCGGTTGTTTCAAAGGGGTCAAGGCTAATTGCAATAATCCTTTTTATAGTATTGCTGATTTATGCAATCGGCGGCTGTATTCTTTCTGGCTTATTCTCTGTTGGAGAAGTAAAAAGTCTTAATACTCTTTCAGAAAAAATACATGGTTACGGCTCTGTTGTTGGATTTATGTGTTTGTCATTTGCACCGCTTCTGTTAGGAATTTATGCGTATAAAATAAATGACATAAAATTTTCATTTTTCTGCATTGGGTGTTTTATATTAGCAATATTGTGTTTTTCATGTTTTGTTATGGGAGATAAACCTAATTTTAGGAATACGTTTTTAGCATTTGAGGGTTTATGGCAAAGATTATCTTTATTATTTATGTATTTCCCTTTAGGGTGTCTGATATTGTTTGAAACATGACAGTTTTCAATGTATACCATATCAAAAGATAAATAAATTCAGTTATTTAGCCGTAGCTAAAAAATAGGATTGGAGTGATACCGTGATAAGACTAAAAAAGCAGGATATTAAAAAATGCTGAAACAAGGGGCAAAATTGAGTGATGTTCCACTATCGGAAATTCAAGAAAACATAGAAGCCACCATTGATGAAGCTATGAACAGCACCGACCCAGAAGTACAGGCAAATTTCAAAAAATATTTTGGCAACAAAAGACCCACGCCAGAGGAATATATTTATACAATGACAAAGAAATCAAGATTTAAAGTATGAGAGCCTTTATTTACTACCTACGAAGTAGATCAGCAGATAAAAGAGGGCAAACAGACAACGAATGTCAAAGCAACTTATACCGTTAAAATCCATGTAGATAAAGATGGCGATATGGTTATCGTTCAGAACCCTACCCTTGCACCAGCGATTGAAAAATCAGACTATGAGCCAAAGGCACAAGAAGCCGACGCAAGCGTGGACGCAGATACCGTCAATGACGCTACCGCATTTTTGGAAACTTTCTTTGAGCTGTACCCGACAGCAACAGAAAAAGAACTTGCTTACTATGTAGCTGGCAATGTGCTTGAACCTATCGGCAAGGACTACCTCTATTCAGAATTAGTCAATCCCGTGTTTACGGCTGACGGGGACAATGTGAAAGTCAAGGTTGCCGTGAAGTTTATTGACAATCAGACAAAGACAACGCAGGTATCACAGTTTAAGCTTGTGCTACATAAGGATAACAACTGGAAGATTATTATGTAAGATATTTTGTTGGCAGGCTCTATTTTCGGATATAGTCTGCCTTTTCTGTAGCAAATGTGCTGCACTAACAAGCGATTTCATTGTATTTTAAGCAATTAAATCTTTCTTGACAATTTTATCTTAAATCATATATTTATGGATATTGACTTTCTGCTTACAATAAGTTAAAATATGACTATAAAACCAAATTAGTCATATAGGAGGTATGCGGTATGTATAAAGAAGTTGGTATTTCTTCAAATAATGTTCCGATAACACTTTCTATCTGGTATACAGAAAGAAGTAGTCCTACCATTGTTTTTTTGCCGGGTACTATGTCACACCCTCTCATGTATGAGAATTTTCTATGTGGTTTGAGTGAAAGAGGATTTAATATAATAGGCATTCACTATCTTTCACACGGAAAAAGCCCTAAAATCAAAAAAAATTATACAATGGAAGATTTGCTGCATAATGTATATGACGCAACGACTTACGGAATAGAAAATTTTGGTGAAAACATAGCTGTCATGGGTTCCAGTCAAGGTGGGATTTTAGCTGCAATGGCGGCGGGTAGGGACACAAGGTTAAAAGCCGTTTTTCCACATAATATCATGCTGACTACATTAAAAGAAACTATGAGCTTAACAAAATACCCCGCATGGTCACACCGTTTTATGGGGCTGATACAGTTGGGCTTTCGTGTAGGTGGAAAATTGCTGCCTAACTATAAGGTTCCAGGAGACGCTTATTTAGACTATGACAGAGTATTTTATAGTGAACAGGCAAAACAAGATTGCTTAAATGACCCTATGCTTTTACCCTATTATCCTTTAAGATTTGTCGCCAGCTTATTTAATGCTGACTTATCGTGCTTGGAGAATGGGGCTATACAATGTCCTGTTATTTTAATTACTGCCAAAGGCGATCCGCTTTTTAGCTTTGATTATACCAACAAAGTATTTGATTTAATTCATGTACCGAAAAAGGAATTGCTTACTTTAGAGCTTAATCGTCACATGATTTTTAATGAGGACACGGACACTACAATAAACGCATTGGAAGCTACCTTGCATAAATATCTTGGATAGTATATTGATTATATAATCAGTAAATGTTATACTTTTCATGACGATAAAAACATTTTAGTCATAAGGGGGTTATGAGTTTGCCACGATTTACGGAACAAGAAAAAGAAATCATAAACAGTAAACTTTTGATAGAGGGAGAAAAGCTGTTTTCATTACACGGCTTAAAAAAAGTAACAGTTGATGATTTAGCAGCTGCTGTAAACATATCAAAAGGTTCATTCTATGCTTTTTATCCCAGTAAAGAACATCTATATGTGGAAATCAATTTTCGCTTACAAAAAGAGTTATTTACAAGTATAGAAACAACCGTTAAAAAGAAAAAGTATAAGAACCATAGAGATTTAGCAAAGGACGTTATTATGCTAAGTTTAACGGGGGTGATTACTTCGCCTATTCTTTCACAGATGGATTTATCTTTAATGGACTATCTGCAAAGAAAAATATCGTCAGATATTTTTGAAAATCATATGTACAGTGATATTCGTATATTGGAGATACTGGAAGGTTTAGGGGTTGTATTTTTGGTTCCGCATACGGTTATCATAAAATCCCTGTATTCTGTTTTATCCTGTTTGGAACAATTCAAAGAGGACGAAGAATTGAATATGATACAAAATCTTTTAGTGAATGGTATTATTCAGCAAGTAGTAGCAGAGTAATAATTTTGTTTGGTTATTTGACAGGCAAGTGGCCAAACAAATTTTTTACAGTTTATATGACTATATATCTATAAACGTCATAAAGTTAAAGGAGGAATGAATAATGATTGATGTAAAAAAACTGTATTTTAGCTATACTGACAAACCGTTTGTGGAGAATGTAAGTTTCCATGTTGGGAGAGGAGAAATTTTTGGTTTTTTAGGCCCCTCTGGTGCTGGGAAATCAACTATTCAAAAAATTTTAACTGGGCTTAATACAAGTTATAAAGGCAGCGTAAAAGTTGCAGGTACAGAAATAAGGGAGCATACAAATCGGTTTTATGAAAATATTGGGGTAGACTTTGAATTTTCAACCTGCTACGAGAAATTCACAGCACGACAAAATCTCACCTATTTTGCTTCTCTATATGAAAAGCAACCTCGGTCTATTGATGAATTATTGCATATGGTAGGCTTGGAAAATGACGGGGACAAAAAAGTTGCTGACTTTTCCAAAGGTATGCGTTCTCGCTTGAATTTCATTAAAGCGTTAGTCCATGACCCTGATATATTATTCCTTGATGAACCTACAAGCGGTCTTGACCCTACAAATAGTCGTTTAATGAAAGATATTATTCTTGCGGAAAAGAAACGCGGAAAAACGATTATCATTACTCCTCACAATATGTTTGACGCAACAGAGCTATGTGACCAAGTAGCCTTTATCGTTGCCGGAAAAGTCAGTGCATTGGATAGCCCGCATAATTTGATTATGTCAAGGGGAGCTACCAAAATACACTATACCTACTATGATAAAGGCGAGAAAACCGGAGAATGTCTCCTTGATAGAACCACAGAAGATAAGTTGTTAAAAAGTTTAATTTCCGAAAACCGTTTGCTTTCTATTCATAGTAGTGAGCCTACATTAAATGATATTTTTGTTGATATTACAGGGAGGACACTTCAATGAGATTGGGACGTTTAATTTGTGGTGATATACATTTCCAATGGAAATATGGTTTCTATTTTATCTACTTTATATTAACAGTTTTATATGTGTGTGGGATTGCCGCTTTGACGGGACATTGGAAAACGGATATTGCTTCTATCATGATATACTCTGACCCGGCAGCAATGGGATTGTTCTTTATGGGAGCGATTGTCCTCTTGGAAAAAAGTCAAAAGGTGTTAAATGCTATGGTAGTATCGCCTGTAAAAGTATCGGAGTACATACTTTCAAAAACAGTTGCGTTAATTGCCATATCTACGGTAATTGCACTGATATTAGGATTCGTTTCCGGTAGCAATCAGTTACTTAGTATCGCAGTTGGTACAGCTTTGACATCAGCAGTCTTTACTATGCTTGGAATTATTGCGGCTACAAAAATTTCAAACTTGAACCAATTTCTCATTGTGATTATGCCGATAGAAATTGTTTGCTTTGTTCCACCTATCGTTGGTCTGTTTGTAAAGTTACCAGATATATTCCGCTTTTTTCCGTTCACAGCTTGCATGAACCTCATAACTGGAAAAAGCATTTTACTATCGTTTGATATGGTACTTGTAATTGCTACATTGATTATCCTCTACATAGTTGCGCGACATACAGTTAAGCATATGTGGAGAAGTTTGGGAGGTGTAAAGTTATGAAAAGGATATTATCCAGTACCATACAGGTATTTAAGCAAATCAAGAGCGACCCTATGATGTTTGCTGCTTGTTTTACGCCTTTTGTCATGGGAGCTTTGATTAAATCCGGTATTCCCTTTCTTGAAAGAATAACAGATTTTTCTTTGCGAGCACACTATCCGATTTTTGATTTATTACTTTCTATCATGGCTCCTGTATTGCTCTGCTTTGCATTTGCAATGATTACATTAGAGGAAATCGACGATAAAGTGTCACGGTACTTTTCGATTACCCCTCTTGGTAAGTCAGGGTATCTCTTTACAAGGTTGGGAGTACCCTCAATTATTTCGGCGATCATCGCTTTTATTGTACTGTTGCTTTTTTCATTAGAAAAGTTGTCCATTGGAATGACAATATGTTTGGCGCTTCTCGGCTCAGTACAGGCAATTATTGTTTCACTTATGATTATCACATTATCAAGCAATAAATTAGAGGGTATGGCAGTTACAAAACTAGCTGCACTTACATTACTCGGAATACCAGCCCCCTTTTTTATTGATAGTTACTACCAGTTCGCGGTTGGCTTCCTTCCATCATTTTGGGTAGCGAAAGCCATGCAGGATGAAGCGGTTCTTTATTTCTCCATAGGATTGGTGGTAGCTCTAGTCTGGTACTACTTCCTTACAAAACGTCTGTTTCGGAAGCTGGAAGGATAAGGAGGCATATTATGGAAAAAGGTAGACTTCTGCAAAACAAAAATGTAAATAAGGCTATTCAGGTTTCCAAAATTACACTAATCATCAACCTGAGTTTATCGCTACTTAAATTTGTTGCCGGATATATAGGAAAGTCAAGTGCCATGCTGTCGGACGCTGTACATTCGGCTTCTGATGTATTAAGCACAATCGTTGTGATGGTTGGAATTAAAATATCAGAAAAACAGCCTGATAGAGAACATCCTTATGGGCATGAACGTATGGAATGTGTGGCTTCCATTATTCTCTCTGTTGCATTGGCTATAACGGGTGCTGGAATAGGATATTCAGGTATTAAGAAAATCTTTTCGGGACAGTACAATACGCTTTCTGTCTCTAGTGGAATCGCACTTACGGCGGCAGTCTTATCCATTGTTATAAAAGAGTGGATGTACTGGTATACAAGAAGTGCTGCAAAGCATACAAATTCTGACGCACTTATGGCTGACGCATGGCATCACCGCTCTGATGCACTCTCGTCGGTTGGTTCCTTAATTGGCATTTTAGGAGCACGTTTAGGCTATGCTATTCTCGACCCTATTGCAAGCGTTGTGATTTGCGGTTGTATCTTAAAAGCTGCTTTGGATATTTTCAAAGAAAGCATTAACAAAATGGTAGACCATAGTTGTGACAATGCTACTGAAACAAAGATTAGGGAAGTTGTGCTTCAGCAGCAAGGGGTTGATGGTATTGATGAATTAAAAACCCGCATGTTCGGAGCGAAAATGTATGTAGATATTGAAATATTAGCTGATGGTAATTTAGCTCTTTATGACGCTCATAGAATTGCTGAGGGAGTCCATCAAACGATTGAAAACAACTTTCCACAATGTAAACATTGTATGGTACATGTTAATACGAATGAACTTCTCTATTCTACATAGGACAGGGAAGATGATTTAAGACTATTGAAAGGGAAAGGGGGGAAGTAGGTTATGGAACAATACTGGTGGATTATCATTGTTATGGTTTTGATTGTCGTTGGCTTACTTAAAATTGTAATTATGAAGAAGTATAACCAAAGGAGAAATTCTAACAATCGTTCAAAAGATAGCAAGGACGACAAGATGTATTAAGGTTTATTGAAATCTGTTATGTTGTAGAATGATGTTTTTAGATACTAGAAAGTGCTTTAAAGGGGCTAACGTTAAGGAAAGCTTTGAGTACAATTCTTTACAATCAACAGTCTTTTGCATAGAGAAATGTATGTAGGAAATATGGTGCAAGGCACAAAACACCAACAATTGAGAAATCAACCTATGAACCAAAGGCACACTACATTTTATACTACTTGACAAGTAAACGAGCGTTTACCTCTATAAATCATTATAGTAAACGCTCGTTTACTAAAAAGGAGGTTGTAAATGTCTGACACAAAAGAAAATATATTAAAAGTTGCACTACACTTATTTGCGGTGAATGGTTATGAAGCTGTTTCTGTTAGTATGATTGCGGAAGCCTTGGGAATGACAAAAGGAGCGTTATATAAGCATTATAAAAATAAGCAAGATATTTTTGACTGTATAGTAGAACGTATGTATCAAATTGATAATGAGCGAGCTAAGGATTATCAAGTACCAGAAAGTACAATAGAGGTAGCTCCTAATGCATACAAAAATACAACTATTGAAAGTCTAATAACATTTACTCTTGCACAATACGATTTTTGGGTGACTGATGACTTTGCGTCTAATTTTCGCAAAATGTTAATACTAGAGCAATATAGAAATTTAAAAATGAATATGCTTTATCAAAAATGTCTTGTAAATGGTGCTATCAGTTATATAGAAGATATATTTAATGAAATGGTTGAAAAAGGTGTTCTTCAAGAGTGTGATACAAAGCAGCTTGCTATTGAATATTATGCGCCATTATTTCTGTTGATAAGTGTAGCAGACGCAGTTGAAAATTGTTGGGATTTAAAATCTCAATTAACCACACACGTTAATCAATTTGTTAAGAAATATATTACAAATGAGAAAGTAAAATAATCCTTTATTCTATCCTGAATACAAACATAACTTTTTAATTTCAGCAGAGAAACACAAAATGAATATTGTTATAAGTCACAAATATTAACTATTAAAATATTACAATAATGGAGATGAGAAAATGGAATATATTCGCAGTAAAAAATATTTTACACCCGACTTACAGGCAAAAATTATGGGACCGAATCCTATAAAATTACAAGAAGAACTTTTACAAAATCATAAAATCCCGTCTGGTAGCTATGTCTGTGACCTTGGAAGTGGACAAGGTTTAACTTCTGTATTTCTTGCAAAAGAATATGGATTTGTTGTTTTTGCAGTTGACTTATGGAGTGAGCCAAAAGAAAATGAAGAATTTTTCAAAAAAATGGGATTATCTTCTGCACAAATTAAATCCGTAAAAGCTGACGCTAATGAACTTAAATTTGAGAAAGAATTTTTTGACGCTGTAGTAAGTACAGATTCATATAATTATTTTGGACGTGACCCTATATATTTAGATGAAAAATTACTTCCATTTGTTAAAAAAGGCGGGTTTATTTATATCACAGTTCCTGGTATGAAGAAAGATTGCCATGACAAACTTCCAGAAGAGTTATTGTTATCATGGACACCAGAGGAACTTGATTATCTACATGATATAACATATTGGTCTAACATAATTAGTCATTGTAAAAAGGCAGATTTAATTTCAATATATGAAATGGAAAGTAATTCGGAAGTTTGGTCGGATTGGATAAAGCAAAATAATGAATATGCAATAAATGACCGTAAGGCAATAGAAGCTGGCGGTGGAGATTATCTGAATTTTATTGCTATAATTCTACAAAAAAAATGAATTCTTTAGAACCAGACACTATAATTTGCGTTCTAATATGTTTACCGATCGGCATCAATAATTTTATCTTTGAGGGTAATGATTTGAACATAGAAGAATACAAGAAGATACGAAATTGATAAATTAGAATTTGAAAGGAGTTTTGAAGAATGAAAAAATATGAGTATGTAGAAATTAACTATAATGCGAAAGGAGTTGTATTCCTTTGTACTGATAAACATAAAGAAATTATTGACAGTTACGCAAAAACGGGGTATCACTACGCAGGGTTTGTACCCACAGAAATTGACGCAAAAGGTTGTATGCGAAAGATAGATTTAATTTTTGAAAAAGAAGATTAACTTATTTTAGGGAGTTGGTTCTAATGATAGGACTTAAAAGACGAGATATGAATTATATTATGAAAGTTGGTGCTAAAGCTCAAGGTGTTTCTGTATCTGAATTTAGGGCTATGCTACAATATACCATAGACAAAACTATGGAAAGTACAGACCCAGATGTGCAGGCAAATTTTAAACGATACTTTGGAAATAAGCGCCCAACACCAGAGGAATATATTCATACGATTACCAAAAAGACAAAGGTTAAGGTTTAAATGTTGTAAAGGGGGCTTGCCGTATGAAACGCTTTATTTACAATTCAGTATATTCAAGCCCAATTTAACAGCATACTATTTACAATTAAATACGCTATACCAGTAGCTCGTACAAAATTTATATTTTGTGCGGGCTTTTTTAATACCCGAAAAGTTTTTTTAATTATTTTCATTTTTTTGGAAGCAAATCACACCTTGCTGTACAGATATGGTGCGGAAAGAGGGATAAACACTTTTCAATTCATAGCTGGAAAGGAGGTGAGATTATGAAACCGTCTGACTTCCAAAAAACAATTCAGTGTCAGTTTGAATGTAAGCTGAAAAAAATTGTCAAAGGTATTATCTGGAACTACCGTAAAGAATTAAAACGAAGAAAAAACAAGGAAATATCTTTTAGCGAATTACCAGACATTACGGTAGAAAGTCTGGCAACATGGGACGACTACGAAACAAACTACACAATTTTTAATGTGTGTGGCATAGATATTAAAGTCCTTGATGATGAACTTGCAGAAGCTCTCAAACAGCTACCCGAAAAAAAACGTAACAATGTATTGATGTATTACTTCTTGGAAATGAGTGATACAGAGATTGCAGATATTATGAATTATACCAGAGGGGCTGTGTTCAAACACAGACACCGTGCCCTAGAAACTATGAAAGAGATACTAAAGGAGAAGAAATAGAAATGAAGAAAAAGTACAAGCACCCGTCTTATTATTTGATTTCATCAGCTATGGACGGGGATGAAACTGCGATTGAGAAATTACTGGCATTCTATGACCCGTACATATCAAAGTGTTGTTTACGTCCTTTATATGATGAATACGGCAACGTCTATATTGTTGTTGATATGGAATTAAAGGGACGTATTCGAGAAGCCTTAATCAAAATGATTTTAGACTTTGAGATTGATATAGATATAGAAACCGAAGAAGAATAAGCAGATACCAGCAGGGCGTGATTGGTTAAATCCCCCCTCTTTCCTGCCCTGCTCCTGCTTTTATACATGGAAGCCTACGGCTTTCGCCGATTGTTCTTTGACAACTTAATAAAGCAGACAGATACGTTTGTGATACAGTGAGCCACGGGGACTGTACGCCATGACCTTTCCGACAAGAAAGTGAGCGACCCACGCAGTGATCCGAGAGCAACTTGTGGAATGGTCGCTTTGCCATGACCTGCTATCACAGGATAATGATACGTCCGCATGGTGCGGTTCTGCCCACAGGAATGGGAATAGTTGAGATACTAACGGAGCTTTCCAAAGCCGTCTGTCTGCTTATGAAATGACGCACAGAAAGGAGTTGTTGCAACATGAATAATACTGATGTGCCGATTTGGGAAAAATACACCCTTAGTATAGAAGAAGCATCCAGATATTTTCGTATCGGGGAAAAGAAGTTGCGTAGGCTTGCCGAGGAAAATCTGGACTCTGGCTGGGTTATCGTCAATGGAAATCGTATTCAGATAAAGCGAAAACAGTTTGAAAAAATTATTGATACACTGGACGAAATCTGATGTCTTAGAGCCGTAGATATGGTATAATATTAGTAGCGTATCACGGCTCATTCCTTGACGGAAAGGAGCTTTACACTATGTCAAAAATGAAAAGACAAGACAGTAAAGGACGCAATTTGCGTCTTGGAGAGAGCCAGAGAAAAGACGGAAGATACGTTTATAAATATACCGATATATTCGGGAAGCCACAGTTTGTATATGCTTGGAAACTTGTACCCACAGACAAAACACCTGTTGGAAAACGTGATGATATATCGTTGAGGGAAAAAGAAAAGCAGATAAAAAAAGACCTTGACGACGGTATCGACACAGTGGGTGGTAAAATGACAGTCTGCCAGCTTTACGAAAAGAAGAACAATCAAAGAAAGAACATCAAGAGAAACACAAAAATAGGACGACAGTATCTTATGAACGCACTGGAAAATGACCCATTGGGTATGAGGGCGATTGATACGGTCAAGCAGTCCGACGCTAAAGAATGGGCTATCAGAATGAATGCCAAAGGTTATTCCTACAAAACGATAGATAACTATAAGCGTTCCTTAAAGGCTTCATTCTATATGGCGATACAAGACGACTGTATCAGAAAAAATCCTTTCAATTTCAAGTTGAGTGATGTTCTGGAAGATGATACGGAAGCAAAGGTTATCCTAACACCAGAGCAGGAAGAAAAACTCCTTGCCTTTATGGAAACAGATAATGTCTACAGCAAGTATCGTGATGAAGTTATTCTTCTGCTGGAAACGGGACTTCGTATCTCTGAATTATGCGGACTGACAACACACATTGATATGCTTAACCGTGTGATTAACATAGACCACCAGCTATTGCGTAATACAGAGGTGGGTTACTATATTTCCACACCTAAGACAAAAAACGGGAAGCGTGAGCTTCCATTGACAGAAAGAGCATATCAGGCACTTGAACGAATTTTAAAGAACCGAGGAAAAGCACAACCGCTTGTTGTTGACGGTTACAGCAACTTCTTGTTCTTGAACCGTGAGGGATTGCCAAAGGTGGCAGGAAATTATGAAAGTATGGTGCGTGGGCTGATTAAGAAGTACAACAAGACGTATAAGGACAAGTTGCCAAACATCACGCCCCATTCATTCAGACATACTTACTGTACAAACATGGCAAATAAGGGAATGAACCCTAACACCCTGCAATACATCATGGGGCACGCAAACATAACCATGACATTAGGGTATTATGCTCACGGTACTTTCCAGTCTGCAAAGGCTGAATTAGAAAGGCTGGCTTCTTAATATCGAAAATGTATCTTACTACTTATTTACTACTTTTGGTTGCATTTTCATGCTGGTAAATGCCATCTTATGCGAGGTATCTTCCAAAAGGAAAATGCCAATAAAGCCCGAAAATATGGGATATATCGGCATTTACCAACTTATGAAAAGATAATCAGAAATTTAGTAAGTTTTTAATACTAAAATCATAGAAAAGGGAGCATCGACAGGTATTTCTACCCGAACAGATGCTCCAGAAGAATCTTTGTACCAATCAGTATCAGAATGATACCTCCCAGAATGCCGGCATATTTCTCTAAAAGATCACCAAGGCGGTTTCCAAGATAGACGGCAATGAAGCTCAGCACAAAGGTTGTAACACCAATAACCGTAATCGCAGTCCAGATATGTACCTGTAGAAATGCAAAGCTGATACCGACAGCAAGTGCATCAATGCTGGTCGCTACAGCCAGAATCAGAATGGTTTTTAAAGTCAGAGATTTATCTTCACAGGCCTCCTCCTCTCCACGAAGAGACTCCCGTATCATGTTCCCTCCGATGATGGCCAGCAGACCAAATGCAATCCAGTGGTCGATGGAAGCGATGAACTCCTGAAAATAGCTTCCTGCCCACCAGCCGATCAATGGCATAACAGCCTGGAAAACACCAAAGAAAAAACCCAGCGTGAGTGCATAACGCAGAAGATCTTCTTTCTTCATTGTCATACCTCTTGCGATGCTGACCGCAAATGCATCCATACTCAGCCCGATACCGATCATAAAAATAGAAAATAAACTCATACCCTTATCCTCCTGAATGAAAAAGAGACTCATACGTGAAAAACACACGCATAAGTCTCGTTATTTAATACTTAAGCCAGATTCACTGTGAATCATTATGTTGACCTAACTACTCAAATGTGAGCTAACTACTCCCTTATAAGCCTGTACATCATATCAGAAATAAATGTAAAATGCAATATATCAAAGTGCATTTTCATTACTTAATTCATTTAGCAGGTCATTTGCTTCCGATTTCCTGCTATCTGCCTTTTTGTAGTCTTTAAAGGATGGAAAATCAATTTTATTTACTTGATTGATATCGTTCAGATTCACTACGAGGCTGATCGTCATATCAACTGCTTTCTTTTTTTCGTCCTCATCGTCCAGCTCATAGGACGCTGCGACCTTCATTTCTATACGCTCAAACTGATTCTGCTTATTCACTGTGAAAATATAGGAGCCTTCACGTATACCGGTGACTTTAATGCCATTCCCGAGTTTAAAGGTATCATCATCAATGGATTTATTAGCATAATCCTTTGCGGCACTCAGACCGTCTTTATTCATGACAGCCGTGATGACCATTCTGCCATCCTTTTCCTCCATCGTCATTTCTTCAAAGCTCTTTTCAACATTCTTTTTCGGATCACCGGTTTCCTTATCAAGCTGCAGCCTGTTCAGCAGCTGATCATCCAATTCCTTGTATTCCTTTTCCATCTCCATGATGTTTGCATACACAACATCATCCTTCATATAAAATGATGCAAGATCATCGAGTCCGATTCCATTTACAGCGGCATCCATATGCAAGGCCAGCTTCAGCTTCTTTTCCGCATTATACGTTCCGTCCATGGTAACCTTGGCATGCATATCCATATCATCTGCATCAACGAGCAGCTTCATATCATAGGCTGCGGATTTCATCTTTGTAATGTTTGTTGCTGCCTTCGCATACGCATCCAGTGCATCCTCATTTATTTTGTTCTTACTGCTGCATGCTGCAAGTGTGAAACCCATCAGTGCACAGGTCAGTATCGCCAGTATTTTTTTCAATTTTCTCATCTCCCTTTTCTATTTAGAAAAAGGCCGCGAAGCTAAGAGTTCAACGGCCGTTACATGTTATTCTATGCTGCCTTCCTTGTAATCCTTGAAGTCCGGGAAGTCAATGCTGGAAACCTTGTTGATATCCTTTACTGTCAGAGATATCGTACCATTCATTTCCTGCTTGGTCTCACCCTTGGTATTTGTCATCTCCATGGTAATAACAGCTTTCTCCATGAAGTCATTGTTCAATGTGACATCCATATCCAGCTTCTTGAATTCTACATTCGCATCCGTAACATTGTTTTTCTCTGTTTCTTTCTTTGTTTCCTCGTTCAGCTTTTCAACATCGAAGGAAAGCTTCAGGTCGTTTCCCTTTACAGATGCTTCCTTCAAGAATTTCTTCATGTCTTCCTTGTTCATTTTAAAGGTATCCGCATCAAAATTTACATTTGGAATACTTGCAGTACCCATTGCATCCTTCAGACTTGTTTTCTGTTTCATCATATCCATCATGTTCAGATACATGGTATCGTCCTTAACAAACAGCTGCATGTATTTCTCCAGCTTCTGTCCACTTGCTTCCATATCCATGATCATGCTCAACTGCAGAGGCTTCTTTGTTTCTGAAATAAAACCACCATACAGCTTAATCTTTGCATTTTCCTTATCTACAGTCATATCCATATCTGCAGAGTAATTCGCATTTTTTACCTCGCTGAATTTCTTTACCGAGGATTCCAGCTTATCCAGTGCGTCGTCACTTACCTTGGAACCGGAGCAGGCAGCCATGGAAAACAACATACCAAAACTTAATACCAGTGCGGCTAATTTTTTCATTTGTTTCTCTCCCTTACTATTTTTATTATAGTTTAATAATACCATAAGGTTCTTTCATTTTATAGTATTTTTCTACAAATTACAAAAAAGTAAGAAATACAAACTAACTGTGTTTCCCTATGAAATAAACACGGATGAATTGCGTCTTCCGTAAATCTGCGATACACTATATAAATATAAGAAGGAGGTGTCTGTATGATACGAATCGGGCAATCAACAGATATACATCAGCTGGTAAAAGGAAGAAAGCTGATTCTGGGAGGCGTGGAAATTGAACATGAGATGGGACTGCTTGGGCATTCCGATGCGGATGCGCTGCTGCATGCAATAGCGGAGAGTATTCTGGGGGCGCTGGCGCTGGGGGATTTGGGAAAGCATTTCCCGGATACCGATGAAAGATATAAGGATATGAATTCTTTGTGGATGCTGAGGCAGGTATATAAGATTATGGAGGAAAAGGGATACGCAATCGGTAATCTGGATGCCATGATCATGATTGAACGACCCAAAATGGCTCCGCATATTCCGACAATGAGAAAGCATGTCGCAGAGGCACTGTGCTGTGATATGGAACAGGTTAGCATCAAGGCAACACGCGGGGAAAAGCTGGGCTTCGTCGGTCGTGAGGAAGGTGTGCAGGCACAGTGTGTGGTACTGCTGCATAAAAAGGAAGGCATTGCATAACCGCTTTTCCTTCCAATGATAAAACTAAGAATTATTTTTAATTTTATTCTTAAAACTATTGACGGATTCACTTTTCGGGTATATAATAAGAACGGTTCTTAAGATTGGAGGTTGACATGATAAGAAAGTCTTCCAAGCAGCGTGATATGATACTAAACTATATGAAACAGATAGATGGTCATGTCACACCGGAGCAGGTCTTTCAGGAAATGAATGCCGGCGGCCAGAAAATCAGTCTGGCAACGATTTATCGAAATCTGAATATTCTCTGTGAGATGCATGAAGTCAAAAAGATTGCGCATCCTATAGATGGTTATCAGTACGATAAAACTTGTAAACCGCACTATCACCTGCACTGTATTAAGTGCGACCGCATCCTTGATTTGGATATTCCTTATCTTGAGTCATTCAACGAGGAAATGTCAAAACAGACTGGACTTCCAATCAAGACACACAATATGATGGCAGAGGGTATCTGCCAGGATTGCTTGAAAAAGCAGAATGGTATGGATCAGGAACACTGATCAGAAAATGTAAAGTTAAAAACGGAGGAAAAAAACATGGAATTAAAAGGATCTAAGACAGAACAGAACTTAATGGCAGCATTCGCCGGTGAATCTCAGGCACGTAACAAATACACATATTACGCACAGATGGCTCGTGAAGAAGGTATGGAGCAGATCGCTGATATCTTTGAAGAAACTGCACGCAATGAGCAGGAGCACGCAAAGCTGTGGTTCAAGGCTCTGCATGAGGATAAGGTTCCTACAACTGCAGTTAATCTGGAGGATGCAGCTGCTGGTGAAAACTATGAGTGGACTGACATGTACAAGGGATTTGCGGAAACTGCAAAAGAAGAAGGCTTTGCTAAAATCGCATTCCAGATGGAGCAGGTTGCTAAAATCGAAAAACACCACGAAGAACGTTACCTGAAGCTGCTGGAAAACGTGAAGAACGGTAAAGTATTTGAGAAAGATGAAGCTACTGTATGGGTATGTGATATCTGTGGATACCGTCACGAAGGAACTGCAGCACCAAAGGCATGTCCGGTATGTGGATACTCCGGAGCTCACTTTGCTGAAGAAGCTAAAAACTACTAAGAGAAAGTCATTAAGAAAACACGGCATAGATCCGTGTTTTTTTATGCGATATACAGCTTATTTCTAAGCCGTGATTTTATAGCACTATTGGTGTTGGGGCACTGCCTTCTTATGCATAGCGATAAACGCGACTCTTCAGGTTCAGCATCTTCCTTATGATTCTATCGCACCTGGAATCCTGCGTGTAGGCTTGTGATTATTGTATATAGAAAATATAATTGTTTGTTAATCTACCTGTTGATAAGAAATACTGGTTAAAATGAGCAAAAACATTCAAATTCATTTATAGTATATATAAAAATGAATGAAAATGCTTGATTTTGTTTCGCTGCAGCCTTATAATTAGATTGTAAGAAAGGGCACTATGGTGTAAAAGGTGACAAAATGAAACCAACAAAAAAAGCATGTGAAATGACGACAAAGGAGCTTGCACAGTATATTGATTATTCCGTATTAAAACCTGAATTTACAGAGGAGGATATCATTGCTCTTACAAAAGACGGCGTCGAGCTGGGCTGTGCTACTATCTGTATCAATCCAGGATACATGGATCTTTGTGAACCATATGTTAAGGGAAGCGAAACAATGCTGTGTCCGGTATGTGACTTCCCATTCGGGACGAGCTCAACAGAATCTAAAGTGAAGCAGATTGAAATCGTAGCAAAATACGATACTGTAAAAGAAGTGGATATCGTTGCTAATTTCGGTCTGATCCGTTCCGGTAAGTTTGATGAAGTCACGAAGGATCTGAAAGCATGTGCGGATGCTGCTCATAAATATGGCAGAGAAATCAAGGTGATTTTTGAAACAGATGCTCTCAATGAGGAACAGGTGCGTAAAGCATGCAAATGCTGTATCGATGCAGGGGCAGATTTTGTAAAAACCAGCACCGGATTCCTTACAGGCTTTGAATCACACGGAGCAACACCGGAAATCATTAAGGTTATGATGGAAGAGGTTGACGGTAAATGTAAGGTTAAGGGAAGCGGATGCATTCGTACCAGAGAACATTTCCTGCAGCTGATCGATATGGGAATCGATCGCATGGGTGTTGGATACAAGTCTGTACCGGTAGTTTTAGGTCTGGATAATAAGGTTTCCACAGATAATTACTAATATCGGATAAGAAGCGAAGAATATAGTAAAGAGGCAAATAGGGATGCCTCTTTTTTTACTGTGGAAATATTATCAGCAGTACGATACCGGAAAGCTGTGTGGTAACTCTCATACATATTGTACATAAAATGTTATATTAGCTGTACTGTGAATGTATGTATGGTTGTAAAGTATGAAAGATGTCGTACTGCATACCTGAATATTATAAAAGAACATACAATTGTATCTATGCAATTGCTGATCGATATACGAATCCTTTAAAACAAAATGGCTGCTTACAAGAAGAGCTGCTATGTATTCGTATCGATTTAGAGAAATGAATGGTTTTCCTTTGAAAAACAGTAAACTAATCAGAATATGAGATAAACAAGAAACAAAAGCTTGCTAAATATGGAAAATACCAAATAAAATCACAGTTTCGAATATATTATTTTATAATAACAAACATTTTTCTGCTTTGAATAAGCAGAATTGTAACTGCAATGCTGTCAAACGCGCAAGAATGAGCAAATAATAAAAAGGCTGCATGTCATTTATAAGTAAATCGCTATTTATAGTTTTGTAAACGATTACACAAATAAATATAATATCCTTGTAATTACAGCAGGTCTGATTTTCCAAGAGGTAGGGGCCGTGAATTGTGAGAAAGGATGACTTGCTGTTGAGCTGCTTTATGCAGAGAAAAGGAGATGAAGTTATGATTACTTGGGTACAGGCTGCACTGCTGGGTCTAATGAGCTGTACAGCAGCGTCCATCCCTGCCGCACTGGGTACGACGATTGGTAACTATACATTAAATCGTCCGTTGATTGCCTCATTATTTGTCGGATTGATATTGGGTGATGTAGAGGGCTGTATCAAACTGGCTATTCCTATGCAGATTATCTATATCGCAGTTGTAACACCTGGAGGAACCGTTGCTGCCGATCTTCGTGCAGTATCGTATATCGGTATCCCGCTTGCCTATGCAACAGCGAAATCACAGGGGCTTGATCTTGGCGGTCCGGAAGCACTGGGACTTGCCGGATCCATTGGTGCACTGGTAGGTACGGTCGGCACGGTACAGTTTTATGGAACTGCTATGATGAATCTTGTCTGGCAGCATATCGGATGGGCAAGACTTGATAAAAAGGATTTTGGTATCATAACAAAGGTCAATGTGATACTTCCGCTGATTTCGCATATTCTTGTATCCTTTATTCCGGTCATGCTGATTACCTATTATGGTGCTGGAGCTGTTACAGATTTTAAAACGGCGTTGCCAATGGATTCCTGGTATATGAAATCGCTGTTTACTATCGGCAGCTTACTGCCTGCGGTAGGGATTGCAATACTGCTGAAATCTGTCGTAAGCAAAGCAACCGATTTGATTTTCTTCCTGTTTGGCTTCACGGTTGCGGCATCCATGCATTTAACACTGATTGCGGCAACTGCAGTCGGTGCTGTATTCGCACTGATCAATTATCAGATGACGATGATTCGTTTGAGAGGTGCAAAGACAAATACAAATGAAGAGGAGGATATCTGATATGAAGAAGCTTTCGAAAAAAGTTTTATCCAAATCCTTCTGGCGCTGGTTTTACGGAAATCTAACATGCTTCTCTCATGAGCACATGCAGACCTTCGGTTATATGTGGTCCATGCTGCCAATCGTTCAGGAACTGTATGACTCCAAGGATGAGCAGGCTGAAAAGCTGAAGACCTATTACCCATTCTTCAACACGGAGCCGCAGATTGGTTCCATTGTTGTCGGCATAACTGCTGGTCTGGAAGAAGCACGTGCGAACGGTGCTGAAGAAATTGATGATGAGATGATCAATGGTATTCGCGCCGGTTTGATGGGACCTCTTGCAGGCATTGGTGACTCTTTGATTGTCGGCACCTATATTCCGGTACTGCTGGGTATCGCATTGGGGCTTTCAGAGGGTGGCTCACTGATTGGTCCTCTGTTCTATATTATCGTATGGAATATCACAAGTATTTTATTTCAGAAATGGATTTATGGAAAGGGCTATGAGCTTGGCGGTTCAGCTGTGGAGGTAATTGTCGGCGAACAGGCAACTGCATTGCGTGAATCTGTCATTGTAATGGGGCAGGTAATCGTAGGTGCCATGGCCGGCACCTGGGTTTCAATTACAACGGCTGTACAGCTGACAACTTCTATTCAGAATAAAACAGAGATGGTCATTGAAGGCTCTAAAGTTATCGAAAAGGTTACAGGAACTCAGGAAGTACCTGTACTACTGCAGGAAAAGCTCGATGGTGCATTTCCCGGCGTTCTGACTCTGCTGTTTGTTATGGGCTGCTGGTGGCTGATGGCGAAAAAAGGAATCAGCCCGATCAAGATCATGCTACTCATGGTTGTGATTGCTGTTGCCGGAGTTCTGGTTGGATTCTTTGATCCGGGTCTGTCATATTAAGAAAGACAGATAAAGAGAGGAATTGTTGCATCCCTGATGGATAAATGTATGTAATTAAATATGATGCAGCTTCCTTCTGAAATACAGACATCTCCTTTTCCAAGACAGCGACTGTCATGTTTGTAATCTCCCTTTGGAAGAGCTGCTATCATATAAAAAATCATCGATACTGCTTCGATGATTTTTTAGTACAGTATGATGGATAGTTCAAAGCCTCCGGGAGATAAACGGTTCAGACTCTTCGATAAAGCTTAAAGCTTTTTTAGATATGAATATATGTAATGAAATGATGTATTCCTGCAATATAAGCCGGATGATGAACTGCTTGTGGAGCATCCATATAGGACTACTCTTTGCTGTTGTATGGAAATGGTGCAGTACAGCTGCTATTTGACAGCAATGAAATGATCCGGAAGTGTTTCCATTCCTGTCGTGCGATTGATAAAAACATCTTCAAATTCATCCAGCTGAGCAAACGTACAAAAGCCCTTTACGTGCAGCTTGCTGTCATCGATCAGAAGATAATTATGATTTGATAATTCCATAGCGATACGCTTCAGCTCTCTTGTGGCCATCTCGGCTGTAAAAGCCTTCTTCATGCCCAAACTAACTCCGGCACAGCCGATAAAGGCACGGTCAAAATTATAGAGACGCAGCATATTTTGAGCTTCATTGCCCTCACTCATTCGATACTTCGTATTGAATTCTCCACCGATGACAATGATTTTAGCCTTTGGATTCTGAACATTCTGTACGATTAGGTGATTGTTTGTCACAATTTTAATCGGTCTGCTGCTTAGAAAGTGAATCATCGGTACAATACTGGTACCACCATCCAGAAAAACACACTCCCCATCCTCTACCAGTGTGCTGGCAGCTTTACAAATCCGCAGCTTCTTATCATAATGAATGGACATGCGTTCCATCATTTTTATTTCCGCTTCATCTGTCAGAATGCGTTCCCGTTCTTTTTTACAGCGCCCCCGTAAATTCTGTCAACCTTATTTTCATCATCCAGCTCAAGAAGGTCTCGGCGTATGGAGGATTCCGATACATGCAGCTCTTTGGCAACCTGTTTTACCTGTATCGTCTGTTCCGATTCCAGTTTTTTTAGAATATACAGCTTTCTTTCAGCTGACAGCATGTCTGTTCAACTCCTATCTTTATGGCTTATCAGAGGTATTTATCCTTATGTATGTGTGTGTCTGGTGCGGTATGCAAACTGTAGTCAGCATATTCGTTCATAGCTTTATTATACGAGAATAGGAAGAGCATTACAAGCACTATTGCACGAATATTATCGAAAATGTACGATTTATTATGGATATAGATGTTAAAAATGAGCATAAACAAGCAAATAAGCAGAAGGAATGTAAATAAAAAAGTCATCCTTTTTCCGGAAGGCAGTCTGTCACTAGAGCTGTTCAGCCGGTAAGGATGAGTATATGTAGGAGCTGTTAATCTGTCAGAGTAAGCAACAGCTGCCTAAACTCCTGAAAGCTTATACATTCCTTGATCTGATCGGGTACATGCTTCTGAGAGAACAGCAGAATCAGGGCTTCATACAGCTTTCTGAATAAATGTGACTCCTGTTCGTGTATGGCGATCAACAGGACAACATGAACAATCTGCTTGTCCCAAGTGATACCCTGCTTCGACAGGGCGAGAGCTATGCCGGTCCTTCTGGCGTCCATTTTCATGGAATGAGGAACGGCGATGCATCCAAAGGCTGTGGAAGCGGCCTCCTCCCGCTTGATTACATCCTCATAAAAGGATGGAGAGGTATAGCCCTGTGCATAGAGCTTATCGTGGAGGATACGGATTATCTGTTCTTTTTTCAAACCGGCATCTGTATGCAGATAGAAAAGCGATTCATGAAAAAAGTCAGAAAAGCTCTCAGAGAGGATATGCAGCTTTTTCTGATCCATAACCTCCTGTATTTTTTCGAATATCTGCTTAAGATCCATTGCTTTTTTCAATGGAGGAATCATCAGCATATGCGGATACTCTTTTTGTACGGGAATTGTGGTAAACAACAGGTCGATTGCTGTATCCGGCAGCTGTGCTTCATAGGAGCATGCAGCACTGATACAGATTTCAGAATCAAAATGAATGAGAAGATAATTATAGATTTCCTGCCTGCTATTTTGATAATCCGGACACAGCAGTACGCATTTCAGCTTTCCGCTGTCGCTGCTCTGCCGTTCGATATCGGCACCGATGTGCATTGCAAGATAAGCGGTTTCATCTGCAGTGATGTGGAGATTACAGGAAGCCTCCAGATAATTTGCGACATAGATTGCGCAGTCGAACAGCATTGGGCAGGAGGCCTGAATGCTTTCCAGCAGCGGGTTGCGCAATGAGGTGTTTCTCTTACAGCGGGCAAATAAATTCTTGAAATGCAGAGCAAGCGGATACAGCAGCGTATCCTTATCGAGCTGTAAACCATACTGCCGGTTGACTGAGGATATAACGGTCTGTGTGATTTCATAGATATCCTGTCCGACAACGGTAATCAGCTCCTGTCGGCTTTCCGCATGGCAGAGGTTGATGCTGGTGGTGACAAGGTTGTGAATATCACAGCGTTCTGGATCCAGTAAGGCAACATGAAAGCTTTTTTCTAATTCGTCTATCACAGACACCGTAATTTCTGAAAGCTCAGGCTGCTCCTTTTGTGAATGCTCAATCGTATTGCCGCTTTGCATACGGTCAAGTAGTATGGCAAGATGCAGTGTCAGATTTGTATATCCGAAGTCATTGATATAGCAGCTGTGCTTCTTGAATGTCTCATGCAGGATATCATGAATCTGCTGGACATTCAAATCCGGGAATATATCCTTCAATGTCTGTAAATCCACAAAGCGTTCACTAGACTCCTGATAAATGATGTCTGTCAGAAATTTTCGTTTATGTCTTTCCTCCCCGTCCGCATATATCATATCATTACGGCATCGAAAGGTGATTCCGGTATCCTGATACTCTTTGTTCATGCGATTCAGCAACCCTTTTATGGATGAATAGCTCAAATACAGTTCATCGCAAAGATCATACAGATCGATTTCCTGCGCGTGGTCAATGAAAAACTGCCGGATGATATAAGAGCTGCGCTCCTGGTATGTCTGCGGAATATCACTTTCTGCTTTCACATGCGTATCTGTATCAATACGGTATCCTCTGGGACCTGCCGCAATCAGATCAGGAAATTCCTCCTGTATGGCGGCAACGTAGTTTTTTACCGATCGCGGAGTAACATTAAGCAGTCTGGCAAGCTGTGTGGAAGAAATCGGCTGTTTCTGCTGTCTTATTATATGGACAAGCTCCTCATGTTTCTTTTTCATACGCATACCTCTCTCTTTACTGTTATTATAATGCAAGAAGTAAACAAAGCAAAACGAATCTTTTTCACTACAGGGATGAAAATATAAAAACTTTCACCCCTGCAAGGAAAGATTACAAGTTGAGCATTTTCTTTATACCGGAGATAATATAGGCGTGGAACAGTTCCAGTACCAACAGGAGGTAGAAAAGATGGAAAAACTGAATATATTATTATGCTGCGGAGCAGGGATGTCCAGCGGCTTTCTGGCACAGCAGATGCGCGGTGCAGCAAAAAAACAGGGGATCATGGCCAAGGTGGAAGCAAAGAGTCAGAACAATATAGCGGATGATCTTCCGAAGACGGATATTCTGCTCATCGGGCCGCATTTATCCTATGCGTTTGATGAATTAAAGGCGATGTGTGATCCGTATGCAGTTCCGGTTCTGATGATACCGAAGGATATGTATGCAGGACTGGATGGAAAAGGACTGCTTGCTTTATGTATGGAAACGTTAAAGGAAAAGGGATAGAGCTATGAATACATTTATTAACTGGCTGGGCTCCAGCTTTGCACCAAAGGTCGCCAAGGCCATGGATAAAAAAATAATACGTACACTTTCCGGAGCATTGATGGCCAATGTGCCGATTCTGTTGCTGGGGAGTATCATCTCCATATATAATCTGCTTGCGGGTTATGTCTCCTTTCTTCCGGATCTTTCTCCGGTCTATAATTTCAGCTTTGGCATTATGTCGCTGACACTTGTTTTTCTGGTTGGCTATCACGGCGCAAAGGAATATGGGTTTAAGGAATATGGTGTGTCAACCGGCTTAATCGCTTTAATGATGTTCTTTATGGTGATTAAACCGTCTATTGCGGACTTTCAGTTTCAGGTAGCGTTTGGAAGATTCGGAGGCTCCGGTATGATTTCTGCATTCTTTGCGGGTATTGTGACCATTGTGATCAGTAATCTGTATTTCAAGCTGCATCTGTTTGAGGATTCCGTATCTCTTCCGGATTTTTTGATTCGCTGGCTGAATCAGGTTATTCCGGGAATTATCGTACTTGTGCTTACTACCATCCTTATTTACTGGTGCAATATTGACCTATTTGAGCTCATTACCAAGCTGTTCTCACCACTGATCAGTATCGGTCAGACCTATCCGGGCTTTATGCTCTGTATCTTTATACCGGTATTCTTCTATTCATTTGGTATCAACAGCTGGTTTATGAATCCAATCACCAGTCCTATTGGTCTTGCAGGAATCACCGCAAATGCAGCTGCATTTGAACAGGGGCTGCAGCCGACAAATATCTATACATCAAATGTAACCTTTTCGGTAATCTTTATCGGAGGTATGGGAATGACACTGGCTTTGAATATCATGATGCTCAAATCCCGCAGTAAGAGAATCAGGAAGTTCGGACAGATTGCCATGATACCGTCGCTGTTCAATATCAATGAGCCTCTGGTATATGGAGCACCGATTGCCTTGAATCCGATTTTAATGATACCGATGTGGATCAATGCACTGGTTCTGCCAACGATTGCATGGTTTGCATTCTCCAGCGGTCTTGTCACGATTCCGCTCGTTATACACGAGTGCAAATTTGTATGAAAGTTTTTATAACGTTTGAATCTTGTCAGGTTTTCTCTCTTTTGTGTTTTACCCTGTTTAATCTTTTTAATTTCTGATGCTTCTTTTTAAAGTAATGTGCACTTTTAACTATTTGCTTTCAGCTTAGCAGTTTCTGACATTCCTCTTTGTGCAGTGCATCTTTAAAACTTTCAGCATCTGACTCCTCTTTCTTTCGGCAGCGGCTTTCAAACTGCATCTTTCAGAATTGAAGCTTTTGGAATCATTCTTTAATCAGTAGTTTTACTGTCTCTTTCAGGTTTATGAACTATAAAGCTTCCATTTCAAACAGTGTTTTCTTAAACCGCTTTTTCGAGCTTTACGATTGCTGCTTCCGGATTTTTAATTGCATCTGCCACATCAATTTCAACAATGCATTTACCGTCAAAACGCTCCATTCCTTCCACTGCGCAACCGACTGCAATCAAAACTACATCAGCTGTTTTGAGATCCTCTTCCGTAATTTCATTTTCTGCCCCCATTGCCCCTTGTGTTTCCAGTTTGATTTGATGACCGCGCTTTCTTCCTGCCTCTTCCAATGCTTCCTGCGCCATGTATGTATGGGCGATACCTGTCGGACATGCTGTGATACCTACGATATTCATTTATATTCTCCTCTCCATTGTTCGAGTCTGCTTAGACATTCGAATAATTGTATTTCATTTCCTGCATTAACAACGCTATTGCGAAATTCATCATGCATAAGGTTTCTACTAAGCCAGGCAAGAATCTGCAGATGTTCTCTGGTTCTTTTATGTTCTGGGACACCAATCATGAAAATCATGCGGACGCTTTCCTCTCCCCATAAAATCGGTTTCTTCACTGTAGATACAGCCACAAAGGATTCTGTAACATCATCACTTGATCCATGCGGTATTGCAACTTCATAACCGACTGCTGTGGAAAATTCCTCTTCTCTCTGTAATACGGATTTTCTATATGCTTCACCTCCATTCAGTTTGCCGGCTGCTGCGGCTTCATGAATTAGAAAATTGATAGCGTCTGCTTTGTCTTTAAACGTTTTATTTACAAACGTCAGTTGTTTATCGAACATGCTTCCCCTCCTTTATACGTGCCCCGGCTCGCTGATCAGGATATCCATGCTTCCGGTAAGCCGAAAGCTGGTACAGCTGGATGTCACAATAAATCCCTGACCGGCCTTTAAGAAATAGCTTTCATCCTTTATATGAATGTGCCCTTCCCCGCTTAAGATAAGACATAGGGAATAAGTTTCATTGCTTATTGTTTCTGATTCCTGAATTTCATAACGCGTAATTCGGAAAAATTCATTGCTTATGTATTGCAAAATATGATTGTTTCCATGCAGCTCATCACGAATATTCATTTCCGGTTCTTTGTGCGGAAAGCAGATAACATCCAATGCTTTTTCCAAATGCAGCTTCCGTGGTGTACCATCCGGTTCGGTATTATCATAATCATAGATACGGTATGTGACATCGCTACTTTGCTGAACCTCAGCAAGAAGCATTTTTCCTTCCACACCATGTACGATTCCAGCCGGAGTAAATACACAGTCACCTGCTTTTACCGGTGTTCTATGCAGCAGCTGTCCCCATTTTCCTGCCAGTGCCAGTTCTTTAAATTCTTCTTTTGTGTTGGCTGTATGACCGCGTATCAGCTTTGTTCCATCATCCACATCAAGATATAGGCAGAACTCTGCTTTACCTAAATCATTTTCATACTTCTCGGCATAGATATCATCAGGATGCACCTGTACGGAAACAGGCCGTGTTATTTCATTGATCTTGATAAGGAGTGGAAAACGTTCTTCCTTCGCATTGTGAAATAACTCACGATGCTGTTTATACACCTCCTTTAGTGAATGGTTTTTATAGGTACCATTCGAGATGATACTCGTACCGTTTTCATGTGCACTAATAGCCCAGTATTCACCGATTTTCTGATTTGCAGCTTCATCGAAGCCAAACGTTTTCTGAATTTTGGTACCGCCGTAAATCTTTTCTTTCAACGGTGAATGCAGAAACAATATTTCATCAGACATTAACATCACTCTCCTTTGACATCTTCATTATGCCACAGTCTCTTTTCTCTGAATATGTCAAAGTCTTTCATATATTTTTGTAAAACATAGTACACGAAAGAAAACGCTACAATGAGCGTTTGTTAATAAGAGTAAGTTTCTCGGCAATTGATATGTGGCTTGTTTATAGAATTACTGTTATAAATTTTCAATTATATTATAGAATTCCGCTCTTGATTTACAATCGCGAATACTTTGTATCGTTTCATGTGATTTAATAATGCGGTAAATATTACTAATCAATTTTCTTGAGCGTTCCTTATTCTGGAAGCTGAAAGCCAGACAGATGATGATATCCACCTTCTCTTTATACCAAAGCACAGGTTTTTTTAAAGTCATGATTACGATTTTTTCCTTAAGTACATATTTGGTGATGCCATGAGGTATCGCGATACCATTACCTACCTCTGTAGGTGAAATTCTTTCTCTGCTTAGCATGGAATCCAGAAAACCATCTATCACATAGCCGTTGCATTCTAGAATACTACTGATTTTCTGCAGGATTTCATCACTGCTACTATAATTCTGGTTAATAAATAAGGTTTGTTCATCCAGCATTTCCAGAAGTAGATTTTTTATGTTCTCATCTGACTGTGTTGTACTTCCCATATAGATTTGATTTATTTTGCGTACGTCATATGCATCAACCAGGGGTGAAATTAGAATAGCAGGCTTTTTATGATAATCAAGTTGTATCGTAGAAATAATAAAATCAAACTCATCCAGATAGGCCATTTTTAAATCATCAATATTAAATGTTTCAACAACATCAAAGCGCGGCAAATTACGCTTTACTCTGTTTTCTACCAGGGCAGCACTTGCGCCGCTTGAATGAATGACGATTGCAATTTTCTTTGACAGATTAAGGCGTTCAATAGATGCCTGAACGTGGATAAGCAGAAAGCTTATTTCATCGTCAGATAAATGAACACCAAAATTATTCTCAAAGGTCGCCGCAGCCAGAACCAAGACGGAAAATAGGGCGGGATACTGTTCCTTGATTTGGGGAAGGAATGGATTTGTGATATGAATTTTATTCGTTATCCTCGCTACCATGGGAACTACATGAAGCTCAAGCCCCTTCAAAAGCTCATCATCATCAATCAAGTTTTCTCCCAGTACGTTAGAAATCGTCTCTACAAATTCTCTAAGCTGTTCTCTTATCTCATCCGTTCTCGTACCTGTATAATGTAATGTGTTTTCATGATAGACACCGGAAACACGGGCATTCAGCCAGCGTATATCCTGTTCTTTTAATTCAATATGATGTGCATCTTTCAGCCATTTTGATAATTCCACTGTTACAGGCCAAGTTTTCAATCTGTGCAGCTCTGATACGACTGGGCGATAGGTCGTCTGAACAAGAAAGTGCATCTTTGCAATGCGGTCAAGAAAAATAGCAAATTGAATGAATATCTGATAATAGTACATATCATCCATCAGCTCACAGGAAAGCTTATCTGTCACAAAATGTATCATTTGTTCAGCAATTGCCATATGATTTTTATGTACATAGGAGGCTAGTATTTTTTCACAGGTCTGCAGATCATAGCTTTCCTTAGAAGAAATTTTCGATTTAAATTGTTCAAATACATAATTCCGCTTAGCACTGCGAATATGCTGTTCTTTCCCATTTACGTAAGTCCCACTCTTATCTCTTGTGAGAAACAATTCATTTTTCTGAAGACTTCTATCTACATATTCCAGGTCATTTACAATACTGCTTTTGGATACCTGATATTTTTCTTCCAGCGTTCTCACAGACACCTTCTGATCCCTCATTAAAAGGTTTTCCAATAATTCCTGCCGCCTGGCTTCTGTATAGTCTTGATTGAGATAGTCCTGGTCAAGATAGGACCGAAATCTTCTTTTCTCCTCATCACTGCCCTCCAGCAGATAGCCCTGCTGTTTTTGCTTGACCAGCTGTAAATCATATTGTTTTAATTCAAAGTCAAGTTCCTTTAGATAATTATAAGCTGTCTTTGCGGAAATCGAGAGCTTCTCTGTGAAATAAGATACCGGAATACTCTCCTCACTGTTTAGCAGTATCATATAAAATGTCCTTAGCTTGTCATTTGCCACCGTACTTCACCTCCAGTAATCTGTTATCTTTTATATTATTCTACACATGTATACAAATAGTATTATAACGTATAATAATTGAAATGAATTAAAATATTACTAATAAATATTCCGTATCTGTAACGCGCTATGTAAAAATCAGCAGGGAATACCGGCCATGCCGGCTGTTTTTGCATGCAATCATGCTCATTCATCTTTAGAAGAAATGAAAAAAAGAAGCTTCTCAGTCCATTGGTATACAACAGATTTTGAAACTTCCGTATTTAAATTCGCTTTTCTCAGACATAATTATTGTATCGGGATAGCCAGTATGCGCAGCCTTTATTTTTTCACGATTTCAAACAAGCTCTTCTGACCCTTAGCTACAGAGCCGTTTGTTTTTATCTTTATTTCATATTTACTGCTGTCAAGATTTGTAAAGATAACAGGTGATATAGCAGATATCTGCTTTTCCTTCAACAGCTTCAAATCCACATCGGCAAGCTTTTGTCCTGCTGTTACGCTGTCCCCGGCTTCGACATGTAATGTAAAGCCTTCACCATTCAGATTTACAGTATCCAGACCAAGATGCAGCAGCACCTCATTTTTCTTTGTATCAACCAGCGATATCGCATGCTTTGTAGGGAATATACTGATTACGGTTCCATTGATTGGGGATGTGATTTCACCGTTATTCAAATCTACAGCAAATCCGTCTCCCATTGCTCTGCTTTTGAAAACCTCATCAGGAACAGCGGTAATCGGCATGATAATTCCAGTATAAGGGGAAACAAGCTGTTCAAGTGCTTTTGGATCCTCACTAATATTGATATCACCCTGCACACTGCTGATGCTTTCTCCGGTAATGGTTGCGCCCTTCATCATGGCAAGCACGCCTTCCTTCATAGCTACTGCTTTCATACCATAAATGACCTGTATATTTTTTCCTAGAATACTGACACCGCTGGCCTGCAGGTTGGTGAAGGCATCTTTATCCACTTTACTAACCTCATGTACATCAACGCGCAGTCTTGAATAGCATGCATTGACATGTACAATATTGGAAGAACCACCGAGTGCTTCGATCACCTTTGTGATAAGCTCTGTATCACTGATTGCAACATCATCAACATCAGTTTCCTTTTTCGCCTCACGTCCCGGTGTTTTCAAATTCCATTTTTTGATAGCGAAGGTAAACAGGAAATAGTAGATAGCGAATAATGCGATACCTACCGGAATCACGATCCACCAGTTTGAGCGGTTTGTCAGAACATTAAAGAACAGATAATCCAGGAATCCGCCGGAGAAGGAAAGACCAAGATGTGCACCGAGCAGGTTCATAGCCGCAAAGCCCAGACCGGCAATGACTGCATGAATCAGGAATAATACAGGTGCTGCGAATATAAAGCAAAATTCAAGTGGTTCCGTGATACCGCAGACAAAGGAGGTGATAGCCCCTGACAGCATGATACCGGCAACCTTCTTTCTGTTTTCCGGTCTTGCACATTTATACATTGCAAATGCTGCGGCCGGCATACTGAACATTTTCAGAACAAATAAACCATTCATGAAGGTTCCTGCCGTAAGCGGAACGTTATCGGCAAGCTGTGCAAAGAAGATTAGCTGATCTCCGTTTACAACCTGGCCGGCCTGGTTTACATATTCACCAGCCTGCAGCCAGAAAGTCGGCCACCATACATGATTCATACCGAATGGAATCGTCAATCGTTCTACAAAGCCGAACATGAAACCCGCAGCAGCAGAGTTCATGTTGGAAATTGTCGCAGACAACGCATTGATGCCATCCTGGATCGGAGGCCATACAAAGCACATAACGATACCGAGAAAGAAAGCCGCAAATGCTGTGATAATCGGTACACTGCGCTTACCGGCGAAGAAAGCAAGTGCCTGAGGCAGTTCTACCTTATAGAATCTGTTATAGATGGCGGATGCAAGCACACCGATAAAGATACCGCCAAGAACACCGGTCTGTAAAGTCGGAATACCTAGAATAGAGGTATATGCTCTTGATGTTTCCAGCATTTCCGGAGTAACGTTGAGTATTCCCCCGATTGTTACGTTCATAATCAGATAGCCGACGATTGCAGATAATGCCGCAACACCATCGTTGTTTGTAAGACCGATAGCAACACCGGCTGCGAAAATCAGTGGCAGATTACCGAATATGATACTTCCGCACTGCAGACATACGTTAAAGATATGTGTCAGAGTAGGATTATCCATAATCGGCATCATATCAAGAAAATTCTGACTAGTGAAAATCGTTCCCAGGGCCAGCAGAATACCAGCTGCTGGCAGGATGGCAATAGGGGTCTGTAAGGAACCACCGATATTTGTCAGCTTGTTGACAAATATCATTGCTAAATTTTTCATTGCTTTTCTCCTCTTTAAAGTTTACTATAATTTTTTCATAAATCCCAAGACAGGCATTGCTTATATTTTAATACATAACCATCTCCTTTGTACCATTATTGTTAGTGAATCGAACGACTTTCTTTCTTGCACGAACAATAAGTTTCAATAAATTATGAAGCCTTCGTAACACCTTGCATTTGCATTATAACGTATGAAACAATATAAATCAATAATAAATTTCAAATTATATAAATTTAATATAATTGTTTTTAATTGTATTGACAAACTGTTTCCCTTCGTGCATAATAGCGGTGCAATGAGTTATGAATGCAGACCTTACACCTTTTGACGATCAGTGATCACGTATATAAATAGCAGATAAGAATCGTAAGGAGAACAGATATGGGATTTAAAAACAATACAGAAATCGTACTTCATGAACTGAATACAGTTCTTGATAAAATAGATTCTGCAGTAATTAATCAGGTAATTGAAATTATCAATGGTTCAGATAAAGTATTTTTTACAGCACTGGGCCGGGCAGGCTTCATGGGAAAATCATTCGTTATGCGTCTGATGCATATGGGAAAAGAGGTTTATGTCGTAGGAGAAACGAATACACCGAATTTTGAGAAGGATGACGTTTTGATTATCTGCTCTGGCTCAGGTGAAACAAAACAGTTTATACAGATTGCAGAAAAGGCGAAATCCTATGGTGGAAAGCTGATCGTCTTTACAGCGACACCGAAATCAACCTTAGCCGATATGTCTGACTGCAGTATCGTTATACAGGCACCAAGCAAAAAACAGGATGACAGTGCATTTCAATCCATCCAACCGATGGCGTCCTTATTTGAACAGGGAATCCTGCTTGTGGGCGATTCCATCGTTCTGACTATGATGGAGCATGCTTCAAATAATACGGAAATGTTTAACAGACATTCAAACCTGGAGTAGGAAAAGAAAGGATATTTTATGGAGAACTTAGAAAAGATTTGTAAACAAATGAGAATTGATATTATTGAAATGATTGCAGCGGCAGGGTCCGGACATCCGGGAGGCTCTTTGTCTGCATGTGATATGATTGCGACCTTATTTTTTGAAAAAATGAATATTGATCCCAGCCGTCCAAACTGGGAGGACAGGGATCGTTTCGTATTATCGAAGGGACATGTGGCACCCGCACTTTATGCCGCATTAGCTGAACGCGGCTATATTCCAAGAGAAGATTTGCTTTCACTGCGTAAAATAGACAGTTATCTGCAGGGGCATCCGGATATGAAGCATACAAACGGTGTTGATATGTCCACCGGTTCACTGGGGCAGGGACTCTCTGTTGCGAACGGAATGGCGATTGCCGCAAAGCTAGATAAGAAGGATTATCGCGTTTATGTCATGCTGGGAGATGGTGAAGTACAGGAAGGACAGATATGGGAAGCTGCAATGTCAAGCGCACATTACCATTTGAATAATATCGTTGCTTTTCTGGATTATAACGGTCTTCAGATTGACGGTACGAATGCAGAGGTAATGAATATTCATCCGATTGATGAAAAATTTAAAAGCTTTGGATGGAATGTGCTCTATATAGATGGTCATGATACAGAAGAAATTTCAAAAGCAGTGGATCAGGCGAAGCTGGAAACACAACGGCCGACAATCATCATCGCAAAGACGATAAAAGGCAAAGGCGTTTCCTTTATGGAGAATAATGGAAGCTGGCATGGTACAGCGCCAAAGGACGAGCAGGTGGAACAGGCTTTAGCGGAACTGAGAGGTGAAGAATAATGAATCTAGCAACTAGAGAGGCTTATGGAAATACACTGGCTGAATTAAAGGATAATGAAAATGTCGTTGTTCTGGAGGCAGATTTGGGACATGCGACGAAATCACTGAAATTCAAGGAGGTATGCCCGCAGCGGTTTTTCAATATGGGAATTGCGGAGGCGGATATGATTGGTACGGCTGCCGGTCTGGCAGCCTGCGGGAAGGTTCCGTTCGCAAGCACATTCAGTGTTTTTGCGACAGGAAGAGCGTTTGACCAGGTACGCAACTCCGTTTGCTATCCGAATCTGAATGTGAAAATCGTCGGAACGCATGCCGGTATCACGGTGGGAGAGGATGGAGGAACACATCAGGCAATCGAGGATATCGCATTGATGCGCTCACTTCCGAATATGAGCATCGTTGTACCATCAGATGATGTGGAGGCAAGGGCCGCGGTATTGGCGGCAGCTGCGTATAAGGGACCGATGTACCTGCGCATGGCGCGTGTCGCATCCCCAACCTATCATAACGACAGCTATGTATTCACACTTGGTAAAGGTGAAATTATACGTGAGGGCAGTGATCTTACCATCATTGCTTGCGGACTGATGGTGATGAAAGCAATGGAAGCCGCAGAACAGCTTGCGAAGGAAGGGGTTTCTGTCAGAGTGATCAACATGCACACGATCAAACCGCTGGATCATAAGCTTGTTATTGAATCTGCCGAAAAAACAGGAAAGATTATTACTGTTGAAGAAGCCAACATACTGGGCGGATTGGGCTCTGCTGTATGCGAGACTGTGAGTGAATATTGTCCTGTTCCTGTGAAACGAATCGGTGTGAGGGATATATTCGGTAAATCCGGAAACCCGGACAAGCTGCTGCAGGAGTATGGACTGACTGCTGAACATATCATAGAGGAAGCCCGTAAGCTGTGTAAGTAATACGTAAATATTAAATCGTATAAAGGATGTGATCGAATGGGGTTACATCTTTTTCAAGAGACAAAAAATAATTACATATGCTGTCATATATCAGTGAGAACAGCGGTTTGCATTACGGAAACACGATATGAAAAGCTGTGGTCTGCATGACATAATTTTTTTCGAATACTGCAGAAAAAAGGCTTTAAACCGAGTTTTCTGAACAGCAGATTTGATAATTTAAGCCCTATAAAAGCCATACTTTATAGAGGTAATTGATTAACAGCTTGCTTTTCTCGAATTTTATGTCGAAGTGGTGATAAAAAAACAGGCGATTCAAAACATCGTCTGTTTTTTCAGCAGCCTCTTTAAATTCGGTATGTTTACCAATAGGTTTAAAACAAGCTGTTTCATGTATAACCTGATGGTGGAAGGTCGTACGATCGACTGCACCTTTTTAATACACAGTTCATTCACATCGTAAACAATGAGCTGAGGACCGTGCAGAGGATTATAAATAGAATTATTCATTTTGCTGCATGCAGTTCTAATATTTAATATTATGGAACGCTAAAAAGAGTTTAGAAATGAATGATAATCAACACGAGAAATCTCTTCATTATGAAAACTCTTTTTTTACCTCTTTTTATCATATCAACCAGCTGTCTAGTTCACATCGTAAACTATGACCTGAGGACCGCGCTTGGAATAGGACTTAATGATCCTTTCATCTGTTTCGTTAGTGACCAGTATATCAATCGCAGAAATATCAGCGGCAAGGAAGGTTGAGACACTCCCCAGCTTTTCCTTGTTGGCGATGACGATAATCTGTGAGCTTCTGGCAATCAGCTCTTTCTTAAGCTCCGCTTCACCGAATGAGGGAAATGTGATTCCGTTTTCCGGAGAAAGAGAGGATACACCAAGAATACAGCATTCGATATTCATCGCTTCAATTTGCTTAATGGAACTGGTTCCCTTGATAATTCTGGTTACCGGATCAAGCTTACCGCCGATCAAATTGATTTTGATATTCTTATATTCACAAAGGGCAAGTGCAATCGCCGGAGAGTTTGTGATGATGGTGCCGGTATGATCCTTTGGCAGAGATTCCGCAAATTTTAAATTTGTGGTTCCGCCATCTATGTAAACGACACTTTTTCCGCTGATCAACTCCGTAGCTTTCATGGCAAGCTGCTGTTTGATTGTCGGGTTCATTGTGATTCGCTCGTTGAAGTCGATAATATTGTTTTCCATTCTCAAAACACCACCGTGAATCCTTCTGACCAGACCTTTCTTGGACAGCTCCTGAAAATCCTTTCGAATCGTATCTTCAGCTACTCCGAGTTCCTCTACCAGGTCGTTTGTTATAGCACGGCCTTCTCTCTTAACCTTTTCCAGAATGTAAATTTGTCTCTCTTTTTTCAGCATGATAAGTTCTCCTTATTGAAAAATATTAAAAAAAGCTCATATACTTATTGAAATATATCGAAATCCATTGTATATTATTGGTGTGATGTATTGAATCATATTGAAATGCTCATTACACATTGTAATTCTATCATATTTCAATAAATAAGTCTATTTTTCGTGTGATATTCGATTGCTTTCGATATAAATACTATAGGTTTTTTACGAGAGCAATGAAATATAGCCTGTGAGCAAAAGTAAGGAGGAATTTATATGCTGCACAAATTAGAAAACAGCGGTCTGCCGATTTATCGAGATGATGAGACAGGAAAACTTGCACTGGAGGCACCATTGACGTATAAGGGGTTTGCGGAAAAGACCTTGTCACAAATGAAGGGATTGTTTGCTGATGACAGTGGAAATGATCCGAATGAGAATATTTATGATGTCTATCGGGGAATTATGGACCCTAAGGACGAAGAGCTGTTTCAAACTTATGACTACCAATATGATATTACTGTTGTAAAAAGCGGTAATGTAGGAATGGAGCGTAAAAAGACAAGCGGACACTATCATTCCTACAATGAAATGCGAACCTATACGATACCTGAGGTATATGAGGTTCTGGAGGGAACCGCCCTGTTCGTGTTGCAGCGTGCAGATAACTTTGAGGATACCGATTATGAAAATTTGGATGTCAGTGATCTGATAATCGCCAGGGTGGAAGCAGGACAGGCAATTATCGTACCACCGAATTACGGACACTGCTCTGTCAATGGTGGTGAGGGTGATCTGATATTCTCAAATCTTGCCTATGTCCCATGCAGAATTGATTATGCGCCGGTTCAATATTACCATGGTCTTGGTGTGTATGTCGATGTACATGAAAACGAGATACAGACAATCGTGAACGGATATTATAACAAGCTGCCAAAAGCAAAACTGGCGACCGTAAAGGAAAACGCTGCTTTGGGAATCCTGTTTCACCATCCGGTCTATCAGGAATTTAAAAAACGCCCGGAGGCTTTCACATTCTTAGGGAATGTGGATGCTTATGTAGAAGATATCATGTCCATGCTGGACATAAAATAATGACAAATAAGCTTCAGTCCGATATGAAATATTTATGATGTAACATAGAAAACATAAAGAGGAGAAAGAATAAAATGAAAAAATTACAGGTTGCTTTAGATCTGCTCAGCACAGAGGACGCAAAGGAAATGCTGAAGAAGGTTGGAGATTATGTTGATATTATCGAACTGGGTACACCACTGATGGTATCGGAAGGCGCTGACGTTATTCGTGAAATCAAACCGCTGTACCCTGAAAAGACAGTGTTTGCGGATATCAAAATTATGGATGGCGGTTCTATCATGGCGGATATCGCATTTCAGGCAGGGGCAGATATGGTGTCCGTATTAGCGCAGGCAAACGATGCAACCATTCAGGATGTTATCAAAACCGCGAAGAAATATCATGGTAAGGTACTCGTTGATATGTGTGCTGTAAAGGATATTGAAGCGCGTGCGAAACAGATTGAACCATGGGGACCGGACTACATTTGCGTACATGTTGGCTATGATGTGCAGAATACCGGTGCTGATCCTGTTGAGGAGGTTAAAAAGCTTTCAGCAGTGAAGTGTGAAAAAGCTGCAGCCGGCGGTATCAAAATGGCTACATTTGAAGCAGCCTGTCAGAGTGATATTGATGATATCATTGTAGGCGGCGGTCTGTTTAATGCACCTGATCCTGCGGTCACTGCCAAGCAGATGTATGAGATTTTAAACAAATATCGTTAAGATAAGAGTAAGGAGAAACGGATGGAAGTCACAAAAACAGCAGCTATAGCAGGAATGGAAATTTCTGAAATTGAGAGCAGAATAGATGAGAAGCAGTTGAAGCAGCTTATGGAGAAAATCCGCAGGGCAAAGAAAATTTATGTATGTGGTGCAGGCAGATCACTGTTGATGCTACGCTGCTTTGCAATGCGTCTGATGCATGTCGGTTATGATGCTTATGTGGTGGGGGATACAACAACGCCGGCATTTGAGGAGGGCGATCTTCTGATTGTAGGAACAGCGTCAGGAGAAACTACGAATCTCATAAGCATAGCTGACAGGGCAAAAAGCTATGGAGGAACAATCGCCGTATGCTCTATCTTCCCGGAATCCTCACTTGGAAAACGTGCGGATGCATTTGTAAGAATACCTGCATATACAGACAAGCTGCCGGAAAGCGATGACAATAAAAAGAATATCCTGCCGGGTGGAAGTATGTTTGAAATCAGTATGCTGGTACTGTTTGATACTATGATTATGCCGCTTGCTGAAGAAAAGAGCGTTGCTACCAATACGTATTTTGCACGGCATGCAAATCTGGAATAAGGAGAAAAAACATGAACTTTAGAAATTGTGATGGAGGTCTGGTTGCAGATCGTATCATTCAGGTTATCATCGAGAATAAACAGAGACTGACCGATATTGACGGTGCGATTGGTGACGGTGATCATGGTATCAATATGAGTAAGGGAATGCATGTGGCGGAAGAAGCACTGAAAGATACCACGTATGGTATGAGCAAAGGTCTGCAGGTTATTCAAGAGGCACTGATGAATAAAATCGGCGGTTCCATGGGACCGTTGTACGGAATGGTGTTCAAAGGCTTTGTGGATGCCAGTAAAAAAGAGAATGTCATTACCGGGGAGGTAGTGAAAAACATGCTGGAAAAAGCGTTGAAAAACCTTCAAATCATAACAGATGCTGCAGAAGGGGATAAAACACTGCTTGATGTAATCTGCCCTTCCATGAGAGCATACCGCGATGCGTTCCGGCAAACAGGTCATATGAAGCATGCATTGATAGCTTTAAAGCTTGCGGCGGATGTCGGTGTTGAACAGACAAAGGAGATGATTGCACGAATCGGACGTGCTTCTCGCCTTGGAGAACGTTCCCGTGGTTATCAGGATGCCGGAGCAACCTCCTGTGCTTTGATTTTGAATGCGATGGCAGATGCTATGATAGAACTGGCAGAAAGGAATCAGAAATGCAGAGATTAGTGAATGAAAAGGATCATGTCGTAGAAGATATGCTGGAGGGCTATGTACAGGCCAAATCTTATATTGAATATGGAGGCAGTGAAAAACGTGTCGTAAAGTATACCGATATACCACAAGGGAAGGTTGGTCTTGTGAGTGGCGGGGGAAGCGGGCATGAGCCGGCATTCCTTGGCTATATCGGTAAGAATATGCTGGATGCTGTAGCAATCGGAGAGGTATTTTCCTCTCCGACGGCCAATGCGTTTCTGGATGCATTTCGTGAAGCGAATCATGAAAATGGTGTGGCCTGTCTGTTTGGTAACTATGCCGGAGATAACATGAATGTGAAAATGGCAAAGGCTATGGCGGAGGATGAGGGGATTCAGGTAAGATATGTCACAGCAAATGATGATATATCCTCATCACCGAAGGAAACAAAAGAAAAGCGGCATGGAATTGCCGGCGGTGTCTATATGTGGAAAATCGCAGGTGCGGCCGCTGCACAGGGGGCTGATCTTGATGAGGTATGCCGTATTGCAGAGAAAACGGTCGAGCATACACGCAGTATCTGTATCGGCCTTGCCCCATGTACGATACCAGATGTCGGCCACCCGAATTTTACGATTCAGGAGGGTACCTATGAATTTGGCATCGGTCATCATGGAGAACCCGGTATGGATATCCGTCCTATGGCCAGTGCAAAGGAAATAGCAGGGGAAATGATGAACGCGATTCATGAGGACTATGAGCTGATGGAAGGCGATGAAGTTTCAATTATTGTTTCCGGTCTGGGCGCAACTCCGCTGATGGAACAGTATATTCTGTATAAGGAAGCCGTAGACTGGCTGAAGGAGCGGGGAATCCGGATTCATCATCCGCTAGTTGGAAACTACGTGACTTCACTCGATATGAACGGTGCGGCAATTACGGTTTTGAAATTGGATGAGGAATCGAAAAAACTGCTGGATGTTCCTGCTATATGTGCGGCATTCCAATTTATTTAGCAGTATAATTAAAAAAGTTGTTATAGCTGAGCATCCTGATCTGTTAAGGATATCCTAAAGGGAGTTCTTGATTATATTTTCTAAGTTCTTTCTCTGGCAAGGTATTACTGTTATTGATAAAAGGCATAGGATCAACACTCCGGATCCTGTGCCTTTGTATGTATGAACTGTTGCCAATGCTCGTTTTGCTTAAGATTTTCTTTATGGTATTAAAACTACCTTTCTGTTTAGTGGCAAAATTTATATGAAGCTATTATACCTTTCAACAAAATGAAGTATCACAGTAAAAATGTAAACGATATTGAACTCATAAGCACTCGAGCAGGTCGTGAACCTTAAATGCTGTCGTTTTCTTCGCTCTGTTATTGCTTAACGCTATCTGTTATTCTTTACATAGCGCTGATTCCTGCTGTTGGGTTTATCCGGCAGAGTCATGGCTATCAATCCTGATTTAATTGCAGGATTCATGTAAGCTTTACGAAAGGTTTCTTTAGAGTTTAAATTTCATCTTAGCAGCAACACATTAGCTGTATATGGTATTTTATATTCCATTATATTTAATAATTTAGAAACACAAATCAGACATACGATAAGGATTGAGGCTATCTTATTTGTCATAAGCAGCATAGGCGTTTGTTACTTCCTGTATCTCATTGCCGGGACCTATGATGGAAGGACAATTTATCACATTAAGGACATCATTGAACTTAAAGAGTTTGCTTCTATTTTAAGAGAAGCATGAATAGATTTAATCCTATTGTTTCTTCTTAAATGAGGCTTTGATTTTAATTCCTGAAAATAATTTATTTCGCCTATTTTCTAGGAGATGGAGGATACTTTAGTTAACATAGTGCTGGAAACAGGAAATGGTGAAATATATTTATCCATAGAGCACTTCAATCCTTATATGCTTTATAACTTGCTTATTATCCCGTCTGTTTCAGATTACAACAGAATATTAAAAAGTTAAGAAAATGAGAACATACATAGATTATGTTACTAAAATAAAAAACCTGTCTGAAGTGATAAACTGTCTGCTTTTACTTGACAAGTTCATTTGCAGGTTTTTTATAATTCACTGATTATGTTTATCAGCTGCAGCTCTTCACATGTCTGCGAGAATGCATCAGCATACACAGGGATATAATGACAATTGAGATAATCCAGAACAGCATAATAACATTCTTCCAGGCCAGCGAATAACCGCCGATACTGAAATACGGCAGCATCTCACCCATATGCGGATTCAATGCCACAGTGAAAAATTGTGTGAAATGTACCATCTGAGAAGGGAAGAACTGGTCTATCACCATTCCCGGAGACAGCTGATTAAAAAAGCCTGCAAAGCCGCTGATCAGTGTCACCAGCAGCAGCGGAATCACCGTCGCAAACCGATTCTTTATGATATAGGAAAAAAGCATAGTGATAAAGGCGGTTGCTATTGATGCGATACTGATCAGCAGCATAGCATTCACAATCAGCGTTCGATAAGTAAATACATAGGCTGTGATATTCAATGATGCCTGCGACTGGGAATAATAAGTCAGATTCAGATCACGCAGTGGAAGGAACATACAGGACATGATATATACGATAAGAAATTGTATGAGTACGATTCCAAGCGCAAGCAATATACCTGCACACAGCTTTGCCGCAGTTATCTTTTTGTTTCCGGCAGCTGTGGGAATCATAATCTGATAGGTCTTATAATGCTTCTCCATAGCGAAGGTATTTGCCAGAATGATAACAAGAATAAGCAGCGAAGCGAATTCCAGATTATACAATGCTTCAACGAACAGTGTATTTGGAATATTGCTGTCAATCTCATGAGAGGCTGATTTATAACGGTTTATGAAATTCTCCATCGTGGCATCGTATATGCTGTCCGGATACTCAAAGCCGGCAATTTCAATATTAAGCTGTTCCTTACTTAACTGATCCGGATGAAGCCACTTTCTCTGGGCGTCAGAAGAGAAGTTTTCATAATCGGCAACATCCTTTTTATCCTCAATATAATAATCATAGATATTGCTATACAGCTGGCGCACACCATCATGTTTTAAATAATCTTCAACATGTACCTTTACTTTGTCGCTTCCTTCGATTTCCTCATAGGAAATACCTCCGCTGATCTGCATATAGTTTTCAAATAATTCATTGACTTCCTTACCGGTGTACTTACCGCTGCGTGCGTCTTTCAGTAAGGTTTCATAATTATCGCCATATACAGCTTTCATTTTTTCTTCATCCAGCGTTGTTTCTGTATACTTGTTCATAATAGCGCGGAAGTCTTTATCCATCTGCTGTATGGTCTTTTCACTGAGTGTTCCCGCATAGGAATGTTGAATCTGATCGGCCAGCCTCCAATATGCAAGTCCTGTTCTTTCTATTCCGTTTTCATCCTTCATGACGATATCAGTGCGGTACTGCAGTGGCTGATGGTAAACCTGATAGGTGCGGTAGCCATTGAAGATAAACAGGATAAGCAGCAATACGATGTTGACTTTGCTTTTGAAAATCTTTTTAAATTCAGATTGAATCAATCGTCTCATAGGGAATCACCTTCTTTAAAATAATATAAATAAAGATCATCCAGATCAGGCGTTATATTATGAGCCAGGGTATGTGGACAATCATCAGCCACGATACGCAGTTCGATGTCATTATCGACATTATGACTCTTTACGATAATATGGGAAGCCATAAGGGAGAGTGCCTCCTTTTTCGGAAGTGTTACCTGCCATACCTTTTCCTTCATAGTATGAAGTAGCTCTTTTGGTGTATCATGAAGAATGATTTTTCCTTCCTTCATAACGATGATATCGTCTGCGATGGTTTCGATATCACTTACGATATGCGTGGAAAGCAGAACGATGCATTCCTGTGAGAGGGATGCAATCAGATTGCGGAAGATAATGCGTTCCTTTGGATCCAGCCCGGCAGTCGGCTCGTCCAGTATGAGAATCTCCGGTTTATTTAGAAGTGCCTGTGCGATTCCCACTCTACGCAGCATACCGCCGGATAACTGTTTCATTTTTGTTTTCCGCTTATCCTCCAGATGCAAAATATGCAGCAGCTCGTCAATTCTTTTTCTGCTGTATTGCTTTGACTGATTTTTCAGAATACTCATATATTCCAGGAATTCATAGACGGTATAGTGCGGATAAAAACCAAAATGCTGTGGCATATAGCCGATTTTTGACGCATAGACATCATACTGTTTTAAAGCGTCTATTTCGTCATAGCTGATGCTGCCGCCATCCTTTGGAAGCAATCCGCACAGAATTCTCATCAGCGTTGTTTTGCCGCTTCCGTTTGCTCCAAGTAAGCCATGTACACCCTTTTCAATCGTTAAATTTACATCATACAGCACCTGATTCTTTTTGAATGATTTATTGACATGTTCTATAACCAGCTCCATTTTTGCTGCCTCCTTTCTGTATCCGACATCCCTTTATTCAACTGCCGCATATTGAAAAGCGTTAAACAAGAAACGATAAGTATAACCAGCACCGCCTGAGGATTGGATATCATGTACCGGATATACTGACTGTATATAAAAAGATATATACAATAAAACATGGAGTATGTGGCAAGTGCGGATATATAGCCTTTGATTCTGTGTAGTAAATGTGTAAAAATAATTTGCATGGCATACAGCGGAACGATACCGGTCATGATAAAATCAGCAGGAATCCAGGATTCTTTAAGGATGAATATCACCAGTAATATAAAAGACATCACGAGCCCGTTTAAGGCGATACCGGCTGTACGAATCAGAAAGGCGCGACAGGGATTCAGGTAAACAGGACTGATGATATCCAGCATCCTGTAGTGGCTGCATTTATAATATTCATAAAGCGCAGAAATACCCAGTATGAAAAAGTAAATAGCGGTGTAAATCTGAGCATTGACTGCATCCAGCGTTATCAGCAGTATCGAAATCAATAGTCCGATAATAGATAGGACCATATAGAAGCGAAAATCCAGCCACATATAGCGAAGAATCAGCTGTAGCAAAGAGGTGCAGTTTTTTTGTGTGTATTGTTCCTGCTCTTTTTGACAGAGAAGAATCGTTTGTTCCATCGCTGCCTCATCTACCTGTATGAGTTTCTGTTTCATGATAACCTCCTTCTTTCCATAATGCACAAAGCCGCTTTAATGCCGCCGTGTGTCTTGTTTTCACTGTGGATACGGGAATTGAGAAGCTATGCGCTATTTCCTTAAATGTCATCTGATGGTAGTATTTCAATAGAATTACATCCTGTTGAGAATCAGACAGCTCCCCTATGTAATACATAAGCTCTTCATTTCGTATCTGATCAAGAATGACTTCATGTACATCACTGTCCGCAGAAATTAAGTTTTCCTGCCTGTCAATATCCGTGTGCAGATCACGCTGCATTTTTCGGTGATAGTCATGACACAGGTTACTGGCAATCCGGTATAGATAATGCAGCGTCTTGCCCTGCGCATGATACATGGGAAGCTGACGGATGAAGCGCACAAACACTTCCTGTGTAATATCCTTTGCACTGTCGTCTCCCTGCATTTTGCGATATGTGAAGGAATAGACGTATGGATAGAGGTCTTGTATGAAGTTATTTAGTGTCTGCTGATCGCCTTTTTTTATTTTATGCAGGATCTGCTGTTCTCTCATATGCCGCCTCCTCACTTACTTAACGATTTGATTTGAAAAAAGGTTTTACTTTTCATTTATTTTAGCATACATGATAAAAAGACTTATCCACAGCTTGCTATAATTGCTTTATTCACGACTAACGTTTTTTACGTTAATATGCTTTCACAAAATTATAGCATTTTATACAGCTTGAATAAGTCCTTCGCTTTATTGTGTTTGCTTTAGTAGGTGATTGACAAACACCATCTGTTTCTGCGCTTCCTGAATAGTGTGTTCTATATAAGTGTCATCAATGGTGCTTGTCGTTAGTACGAACTCCAGAATCAGCGGTAAATTGATTCCTGTAATGCAACGTACATTATATCTGTCCAGATAAGGAGCTACCGCCTGCGTCATGCTTCCACACATGAGATCTGTGAAAATGATAATTTCCTCCTGATTTTCAAAGGATTCAATGATTGTTTTTAATTGCAGCGCAGCATCCCTGTCATCAACATAGGCATTAACAGCGTAAATATTGTTCTTTTTTGTTAACACCTGTATGGAACTGACATAGCCATCCGCAAGATATCCATGGGTCGCTATGATGTATTTCATGAATCATACCTCCTCTGTGTGCGTCTTCAAATAAGCAGATGCACCATCATTTGCCGCATGAACAACACTCAGACCTCTATCTTCCGCAAGCAGGTGAGCAAGCATTTGAAAGGGGACCATGTACTCCATGACGCTGCAATACGGATCATCTTGAAAGTGGCACAGCAGTGCTTTGGAATCTTTCAATGGATGAGAATGATTTGTGATTAGTATTACATAATCGCTATATAACCGACACCAGCGTATCAGCTCCAGCATTCGCATTTCCTGTACACCGTCTGGAGCAATCAAAAATAATAGAGTATCCTTTTGTATCTGTGTGGTCCCGGTATGCATAAATTCCTCCTGCTCATAAGCAAGAGCTGCAATAGATGCAGCTTCTGCGATCTTTAAACCACCTTCCTGTGCAACTGCATAGTAGGGACCGGCTCCAATATAGCGTGCAACCATTTTCGTCTGCAGCAGCTCCCTATGGTTTTTATACCAGTCTGCTGTATCCTTTATGATTTGATTCACATTATCTTCCAATCTGGTAAAGTATTGCTGATAATATGTGTATTGCTGCCTGCTGATGAGCTCTTTTTGATTTGCCGTTTCTATGATGCAGAGAAATGTTATCAGCAGTGATGCCATATGTGTACGTGTTTCGATAAAGCTTTCCTCAGAACCGCATAGCTTATTGATGACGATATCCGAAAGGTTTGCAAGGGGAGAATTCGAATCAATAGTTATACATACTACAGGGATATTCAACCGTTTACATTCCTGTGCCATCCTGATCGGTCCGGTTGTTGTTCCTGAATGTGCAGGGCAAAGCATAAGCATTTCATCCGGGCTATACTGCTGATTGATGTTAAATTGAAAATATTCAGGAAAGGAGGCAGGATTGCACACCTCTGTTTCCACCTGCAGCAATTTCTCCATACAGGGGGCAAGCATATTTCCTACAAAGGTGCCGGATGCCTGTCCGCTGAAATAAACCTTTTTTACTGTATGTGTCAGAAAATGCTGAACAAAGTCCTCAGTGAGTTCTTTTTTATGCTGTAGGAGTCTACGGATGAGCAAAGGTTCATCAGTAATCGTCCGCAGTAATGCAGTGCGTTCCTGTTCCTTTGCTGTTGTCTTGGCACCTTCCATATCAGATGATACCGAAGGAGCCCAGAATGACACCAATAATAATAACCCAGATCATTAAAACGGTAGGCTTAACATTCTTTTTACGCATCAGCCATGCACACAGCAAAGTTAGTAGCAACGGCAGAAGATTCGGACAAATTTGATCAAACAGCTCCTGAATAATGATAGGCTCCTTTCCATAGCTGATCTGTAATGGCGTAGACAACGACACATAAGCACTCGTCAACGCACCAACCACACTGAGTCCGACAATTAGACATAAATCTGTAATTTTTTGCAAAACGCCGGAGTTAACGACCTTTTCAATGAAGACCGATCCCATTTTAAAGCCCTGATGAATACCCCACCAATGAACCAGATAATTTGGCACATTATAAATCAGGAAATAGAGAAGCAGACCAAATGGATTGCCTGCGATACACATAGAAGCCCCAATACTGGCGGATATGATGCGAAAGCCGCCGGTCTGAAAGAAGGCATCACCGATTACGCCTGTAGGTCCCATCAAAGAGGTTTTAACTGCTTCAATCGTAGGTCCCATGGTATTACCGGATTCGGCGTTTTTCACCTCCAGAGCTGCAACGATGCCGACTACAATTGCCTCAAATTGCGGACAGGTATTATAGAACTGCATATGCCGTACCAGTGCATCCCGCATTCCCTGCGGGTCATCCTTATAAATCTTTTTAAATATCGGAGTAAGGGAATAGACATAAAACATATTGTGCAGCCGCTCACTGTTGTAGGAAATTTCAATCGGCATGCTGCGCCAAAAGACCTTGTGTAAATCTGACTTTGTAATTTCAAATGCTTTTTCACTCATATGCGTCTTCTCCCTTCTCGTTACCTGATGTATACATGGCTACAAAGCCAAGACCTGTTGCGATGATAGTGATAGCGATAACATTCAGATTCAGGAAAGCGGCAACTGCGAAGCCGACGAAATACAGACCGATAAACCGTTTGTCCCAGAGAATGTTTAAAAGCATACCGAATCCGACAGCAGTCAGCATTTCACCGGCCTTGCCAAGACCGTTCAATACATTTTCAGGAATGACATTGATCAGTGACGTAATCGCCCCGGTTCCCAGAAGAACGGTAAGAAAGACAATGGCTGTCATGAAGAACAGCTTTACAAAACCGACACCGAGGTGAAACTGTCCGATTTTTTTATAATTTCCTTCTTCAGCCCATTTGTCAGCCCAGCGATGCATCAGATAGCTGACAACAATGTTATAAGCATTGGATACGTTCCCGCCCAGAATCGCGATTGGCATTGCAATGGAAATCGCGACATCAAAGCTGTTTCCGGTTGCCAGTGCAAAATAAGTTCCTAAAATCGCCCCGATACGCGTTTCTCCATTGATGATACCGGCATAGCTGATAAACCCCATCCATACCAGTTCCAGTGTTCCCCCGATAACAAGCCCCTGCTCGAAATTTCCCATGACCAGACCCGTTAAGGCACCGCATACGATTGGTCTGTCCATAAAGGAGCTTCCGGCGATATTGTCCATGGACCATGCAAATGCATAAACAAGGCCCAGTAAGATAGCTGTTTGCATAAGTTCTCCATTCTCCCGCTTTCTGCGAGTAAATTTTAACGAAACAACATAGAAAAAGATTTGCTGTTTCCTTTTTCTCTTTCTTATAAATACTTCGTAATGGATACCGGACGTTCATCCGGTGTAACATAGGATTCCGCTTTCACGCCGAGGTCTACGATACTGCGAAGGTCATCATAATCCTCAGGGGCAAAAGCCAGAGAAGGACATACCATCTTCTTACCCGGTCCGCCTTTCATAAGTGCTACATTCAGATGCTGTATTCCGGGTACACTGCGGATGATTCGCAAGGCGTCCTTCGGTGTTTCCACAAGCAACTCAATTCTTCGACGCTCGTTTTTAGGATCCATGAGAAACAACCCTGCTTTTTCCACAGATAGAATCTTCAAACCGCAGTTTGCCGGAGCAGACATTTTCATCAAACTCATACGCAGAGGGTCCTGTATCACTGCATCATTGGCAACAACGATCATATTGATATCCAGTTTTTTCGGCCACACCTGTGAAGTCTGGTAATGTAGTAAGCGAAAATCAATTCGAAACAAACTGATCATACAAATCTCTCCTTTCTTTCCTTATTGTACATACGGTGGTGAGCTCAGGCCTCCGCATGGTTCAGGCATTACTTTTTGAATATATAATCATACATATATAAAATTTCACTCACAGGGATGTCCACCTTGTAGTAATCCATAATTCTGGCAAAGCTGTCGTTGAACATTTTCTGAAACCGTTTCTGTTCTACATCCAAAGAGTAACCACGTTCCTTCTGGGCGATTTCATTTTTCATGACAAGCCGTTCTATAATACAGGAAATATGAATGTACATACCAACCATAGTTTCATTGGCGATCAGCATACCCAGCAGCTCCTGAAGGTGATCCAGTGCTTCTTCAATAAAGGTAATCAGTTTATCTGCATTGAGTACGGTCAGGTAATTCATGACATTTTCCAATGTGAAATTCTTGATGAGATTTCGGTTAAACTGCTCTTGCTCATTCTTTGTGAAGTAGCTGTTCAGTGTTGAGGTTATACTGTCCACATCCTTGAATGCAATAACATCCTCCATCGGTACGCTGGAAACATTGCGTATGTCTAAGCGTGTTGTTGTGACAATGAACAAAACATCATACAGCTTGAATATATCATCCTGTTCCTTGTTTTTCTGTAGGCTGAGACAGTCATAGGCGAAAATACTGATATCAATCTGTCGGGGCATGCTGTTTTTAAAAAGCTGAACAACACGCTCGATTGCTTCCATTCCTGTTTCCGAGGTAAATATGATTGCTTTTTTGCGATTGATATTGCTGAATATTTTATATTCACATACGGTTTCTCTGCTTACCTTGCTCAATATTTCCTTCATTTCTACATTTCTGCGGATCTCTCCGGCCACATGCAAGGCCATTCGGGTGGAAACATTGTTGATGATTCCGATATTGATGCCGCATTCTTCAATCAGCTGTGTACCTATATTCTCCAGAGATCCCATATCCACAAGCAGAATCAAATCCTTTCGTATACTGTTGTCGTTAATATATTTTCTCAGCTTCATGACAATGTCGTCCATGGATGTACTAACCGGCATATCAATTCCTTCCATAATGTGGCTTCCAATCAGCTTGTTCGCAGCGTCTGCTATGGAAGAGGCAGTGGAATAGCCATGTGAGATAATAATGCAGTTGTAACGGTATTTATCTATGGAACGGTTATAAAACTGAATATTCAAAATCAGAAATATCAGATTCATATCATTGATTTCCACATCAATTGTCTGCCGTATCTTGGTCATGATTTCCATGGCGCTTCGATAGCCTGTGGGATAATGCTCCTTTAACAGATGAATGACCTTACTGATTTCTTCGGCATGCTGCACCTCATAGCTGCGGATGGAAGAAAACATCTGCATATAGCTGTAAATAACGCGTGCAACGACAAAAGCACAATTGGATGGTATGTAGATATCATAACGGTCCAGCATATGTTCAAATACATCCAAAACCGCTTTTTCATAGGCACGAACGCGTGCATTGTAATATTTATGCTCAAATACGATATAGTCATAATAGACATTCATGTTATCAATGCAGCGTTCAAGAAACAGCTTCAGATCGATGCTTCCCTTTTCATATTCCCGATAGGCGGTCACTATAAAATCGAAGAAATCAATGATTCTTCCATTTTTTGTCTGCGGCAGATATTTGCAGATATCAATCATGTATTCCTCTTCACTATTGCTTTTATCAAGAGTCAAAGAATTGATAATAGATACCGGAAGATGATACAGATATATGTGCAGATCATCCGATACATCATGTGACAGATAGGCATTTGCACAGCTCGACTGTATGCAGGTTGATAACTCCTCAATATTGTTTTCATAGGTATGATTCACCAGGGCGATAAACGCCTTGCTGGAAATGAGAATATTTTTCTTCAACCGCAAGCCTTCCTCTTTGAAAAATTCAATGATCAGCATTTCCTTATCTTCTATCGGCCTGTTTTGAAGGCTTGGGATATGACAGATAATCGGTATGCTGTGAAAGAAAGCGTTATGTATATTCTGCTTTGAGTCTATACAGCTGGTAAAGATAATACGGGTTCTGGACTTAAATACCTTTCCCTGTTTTCCTGAGGAAATGGTATATTCACCACTTTGCATGTACTGAATCAATAGAAAGTAGCACTGTGGTGAAAGCCGCTCAACATTCTCTATGACCAGAATTCCATTTTTTGCTCTGGCAATCAAACCACCTAGATATTTCTGCGAGCCGTCGTCCAGATAAGTCCCGAAGATGATTTGTACATCCTTTTCCCTGCCATTGCTTTCCTCATACTGACTTTCATTAAAGAAGACCAGTCTGGCATCTTTGTCTATTAGCGATTCTTCGATAGCATATTGGTAAATCAGGCGTGTGAAGAAGGTCTTGCCCACGCCGCGTTCCCCGTAAAGGAGGATTGGCAAACCGTTTGGCGGATATTTAATTGCAGACTGGCACTGCAGAATACATTCGCTGAGAGAGGTATCATGTCCAACAGCCTTCAGAAAGCTTCGTTTTGTTCGCAAAGACCTACCAAACTGATCAGTCAGCTCCTTTTCATCGTAAAATTCATTATTTTCCAGCTTGATCTGATATACACTTTCAAGTGTATGCCGATCCAGAAAATAAACCGGTCGTGTTTGAACCTTCAGAAAGATACCGTCTCTGTAAAATTCATTCAGATACTGTGAGGCAAGCGAACGAGAAATGTTCAGGCGCTTGCTTAAGTAGCTGGAATCACATTTCAACAGCTGATTGCTGCAAAATTCAAATGTGCATTTTACAATAAATTCATAAACTTCATTTTTTGTTTCTCTACTCATTGCGGCTCCTTTCTGCACCCAATCTTTCCACTTTTATATTAAAGGGAAACGGACGCCATATGTAATGTGTCGACACTTTCGACACATAGGCAGGAAATATCGTCAGCGAATGCGTCTTTAGACCTGTCCTCATGAAGTAAAAGGTATCAGGTTCTGCTGTTAGTATTGAGCTATGCTGCTAATATATGAATTTCAATCAAGAGAACATGAAAAAAGAAAGCAGGCAACTGCCAGAATGATGGGAATAAGTGTTCAAAGTGTCGACACTTCCCTGCCCTGTCATCAGAGTATTTATAATGAGGATAAAGATATGAAGGAAAGGAGGAAATAAGCATGCGATTTGTTATAACAAAGGATTATGATGAGCTGAGTCAGGTGATTTCATCCACCATGCTGAAGCATATGCACACAGACCGGCCTCGCGTCAATATTTGCGTGACAACCGGCACGACGCCCGTACAGGCATATCAAATACTGGCTCCCCTGGTGAAAGACAAGCCGTATTTTGAACATGTCCATTATTATGTGGTGGATGAGTTCTGGTATGCAAAGGAGCCGGGAACTCAGGATGTGGATATTCCCGTAAATAAAATGAGCATGGATTTAAAATTCTTTCAGGCAGCCAATATCCCGGAAGAGAGAATTCATACTCTGCGGGATGAAACCGTGGACAGCTTTGATGCGGCGATACAACAGACCGGCGGCATGGATATGGTCCTTATGGGAATCGGTACGGATGGTCATTTCTGCGGGAACCATCCGGGTACCTTTACAAACTGGAATCAGGGCTGCCACAGTATTGACCGCTACTGTACGCCGCAGGTGAATCAGCTGCTGGAATTTCTGTTGAAGGATGACATTCACAGTGATGATGTGTCGAGAATCCCTGATCATTACCTCACGATGGGGCCGAAGACGATTATGGATGCAAAAAATATTGTCATGATTTTCTCAGGGAAAGGAAAGGCTGAGACGGTACGCAGGGCATTCTTCGGTCCGGTCACTATGGATTTTCCGGTATCTGTTTTCCAGCTTCATCCACATGTAAGCGTGCTTTTGGACGAAGCAGCGGCATCTGAAATAAGGGAGCTTTTGTAAACGGGATGCTGATTCCCCAGTATCAGCGGAAAGGAAAAGGCAGTTTCAATAAACTGCCGGTGAATGTATGAGATTTATAATTACAAAGGATCATGAAGAAGTAAGTAATGTTATGGCACAGCTAATGCTGAAGCATATGCATAGCGACAAGGAGCGTGTCAATATTTCTATCACAACGGGCAAAACGCCAGTCCGCGGATATCAAATCCTGGCTGAACAGACGAAGGGGAAGGCATATTTCAACAATGTGCATTACTACATTTTTGATGAATTCTGGTATAAGGATGATCCAAAAGGTATCTGCCGTGCCAGCCTGGACTACAAATACTTTGATCTTGCGGATGTAGAGGAGAGTCATATTCACAATCTGGATGAGAGTAACGCGGACACCTTTGATGAGGATATACAGCAGGTTGGCGGTTTGGATTTGATAATTATGGGAGTTGGAAGCAATGGCCATTTTTGTGGAAATCAGCCGGGAACCTTTGATAACTGGAATACGGGTACCCATCGTATTGACAGACATGCGACACCGCTTGTAGAAGAACTGCTGCTGCAGCTGTTGAAGGAGGATTTACATAGCGACGATACAGCACGCATTCCGGATCATTATATTTCCATGGGGCCGAAAACAGTCATGGCTGCGAAAAGTATTGTCTTCCTGATGAGTGGAGAACAAAAGGCAGAGGCAGTGAAACGAGCGTTTTTCGGACCTATCAGTGAAGATTTTCCGGTATCCATTTTTCAGCTGCATCCGGATGTGACAGTCGTTCTGGATGAAGCTGCCGCAGGCAGAATCAAAGAGCTGCTGTAATGCTGCGTGTACACCGCTTTGAACAGGACTGTCAATATATCGAGGATACCAAGCATCATAAGCTTTATCACATTCCCGCAGAGCAGTGCGGTATATTTCAGGTATTGCATGGGGCTTTGTTTGCCGGTACTGCGCTTTGCGGTGCTGCGCTGGGACTTTCGATACCGCTTTGGCTGGCTGTCTCAGCAGGCTGTATGCTGGCAGTACTGCTAAAGCTATATGAACATCGTGTTTTTCTGCCACGGCTTTCCTGTGTGAAACGACTGCTGAAGCAGATGGATATATCGCGCAGACAACATCATAAGCTGCTTATTATCAGCGGATTTCTCATTGTCTTCCCACTGCTTATCTTACAGAATCAGACATATCAGAATCCTGTTGTAGTTACACTGGCGCTTACTGTGACAGGTATATCCGCATTTCAGTTCATACGGCAGCTGCGAATATTACGGAAAAGGAGAATGCTATGAAATTTATTGTTACCAGAGATTATGAGGAACTGAGTCAGGTTATGGCTCAGCTGATGCTGAAGCACATGCATACTGAAAAAGAACGTACCAATATCGCTATCACAACCGGAAGCACCTGTATACAGGGATATCGACTGCTTGCCAAACAGGTGCATGGCCGGCCGTGGTTTGATCCGGTGCATTACTATATCTTTGATGAATTCTGGTTTCAGGATGAACGTCATGAGAAAGAAATATCCGTTTGTCAAATTAGTCTGAATGAAAAATATTTCCACGCCGCAGAGGTTGCGCCGGATCATATTCACGATTTGAATATGGAAAATTATAAAACCTTTGATAAGGATATACAGAAGCAGGGAGGCTTAGATCTTGTGATTATGGGAATCGGGAAGAATGGCCACTTCTGTGGAAATCAACCGGGTACCTTTGACTGCTGGAACGCAGGAACACGGCTTGTGCGAACAGATGAAACACCATATCTGAGAGAGTATTCCCGTAAGCTGCTGCATCATGACTTCCACAGTGAGGATACATCCCGGATACCGGAGTATTATATTACGATGGGGCCAAAAACAATTATGTCCGCAAAAAATATTATATTTCTGCTAAGCGGAAAGGAAAAAGCCGAAACAGCAAAGAAAGCATTCATGGATCCTGTCACAATGGAATTTCCGGTATCTATCTTTCAGCTGCATCCGCATGTCACTGTTATTCTTGATGAGGCAGCGGCGGCACTGCTGCCTCTGTAAACGTTGTGTGCACAGGCGATAATATGGCATACGCCTCTTTGCCTGTTTCAAACTGGAAAAAAGCTCAAGAGTATCCTAACGAAAGGAAACAGCTTGAGCCTTTTTCTGTATGACGGTGTAAAATTATAAAGTAACGACGATTGCTTTGAAAAGTGCGATATGCAATGTCGGGTATATCATGACATAAAAAAAGTGTTAGTGTTATCGATCTGGGGGAAGATATACTGACTTACCTATATGGGTGGGGGAAGAAAGAGTAAGCCAGCTGATAACACTAACATAGTTAATATAACCTATTTTATATGTAAAATCAACTTTTTTTTAACATTTGTCAAAATTTACCTATTTATATTGGAAATATTTACTTTAAAAAGAAAGAGGTATCAAAATTGCGAAAATCATGGATGACTGCATAAACACCTGCAATTTTCTCATATGCAGCTTTTCGCTCCGGCGTGGTAATCGCAATCAGTCTGCCCGGCTGACAGCGATATGCAAAATCAAGACCGGATAGAGAATCTTCAATAATCATACAGTCCTCCAGCTTTACTCCGATTGCCTGAGCACCTTCATGAAACATGGATATCTTATCGACATGGGTGCCGTCGTCATAAATGATCTTATCAATATCAAACCAGCGGTCAAGGTGAAAGGAAGAAATAAAGAAATCAATATTATCCTTAATGGATGCTGAACAGATGGTCATCGGTATCTGCAGCTCTTTCAAATAGTCCAGTACATCCTCCAGACCGTCCACTAAATGAAACATCTTCGGATCATTGATACAGCACTCGCGATACAGCGCTTCCTTTGCTTTGGACAGCTTTTCACTCTCCTCATCACGCATGTCGCCGAGCAGCAGCTCGATGATTTTTTTGTTTGTCTTCCCATGGGTATGATCCAGCTCATAATCTGAAATCGGACATCCGCGATATTTCTGAGAAAATACATCCCATGCTTCCTTATGCTTTTCAGAATCAAAAAACATCGTTCCGTTAAAATCAAATAACAGTCCTTTTTTATTCATAGCTTCTCCTTTCAGAAAGGCTTCCGCCTTTTCTCTCTTTATTGTAGTATACGGATTTGGTTCGTCAAGTCCTCCTGTATAAATCCATAGGCGTTTTTCAATCCATAGGTGCTGCTGTTTTTCTGTAGCGTTCCGTTATGGACAGGACCATCGCTGCGCACCTGAAACCATCCATCCTCCTGCTTCAATACAAGGTGAGAGCAAGGAACAGCTCCCGCTCTATACAGTACAGTGTCTTTTTTCTTTGAGGAATATACGGTGACTGGCTGTTCACTGACAAGGTAGGAAATGTCACGGTCCCTTCCCTGCATCACCATATCGAAGGTCCGATAAAAATCCGCAGCCTTTTCTCCCCAGTAGGGGTCCGAGGCATAGCGTACATTCATGCCGCCTGCCTTATCGCCGAAGAACCCTCCATGATACAGATCGCTCAACGGGTTGAGATAACTGTTTTGCAGGTACTTTTCCGCATGCGCAAGGATGCTTTCCCTTACGCTTTTATAGCCGGAGGCGCTTTGTGAGGGGGAATCATCATACGCTGCATGACCGAACAGATTTTTCTTTTCCCGTGCAATTGCACTTCTTCCAAAATCACTTTCGTTCATTGCCAGTGCAAACATCATGATGGCATTTGTGCTATAACGCTTCTGCGCCTCTATAAACCAGGCGCCGCTGTCATACAGAAGAGACTGCGAGGAGGACGAAAAGCCGAGATAGTTTTCCACATACCAGTTGATATCGTCCGCTGCATAGCGGCTGATGCTGCGATGCGGCAGAAACTGATAGTAATTGTAGAAGGCTTCTTTATTTGCGGCTCTTTCATGACTTCCCTTACGATAATCATCAATCATATCTTCAAAGGTGGAATAATAATAATGACCGTCATAGCTGTAATAGGCGTGATCCTTCAGCCCTGTTTCTCCCATGGACAGCTCACTGGCGTAGCTGGATTCTGCTATATTCGTTGTTATTTTATGCGTTAACAGATGAGATTTTGCAGTATAGTGATTGATGGACGCCACATCATTTTCGTCATAATAATTATGTAAGGTGACTTCATCGACAGCTGCCCAGCCATCCACTCCTGCCTGACGAAACCGTACTTCGCTTCCGTCGTCACTGATATCGACAAAGGCGGCATCATTTCCATAGCAACCGTTTGTATAGCCTGTTTCCTCTGTTTTTGCCATACGGTAGGAGGTGTTGAGCGTACAGTCCTTTCTTTGAAATTGTACGACACCATAACCGATCGCAATCAGCTTATGATCATAGCGGATACCTGCATTTTGTTTTTCCGCTCGTTTTGTCTGCGTCAGCATTTCTTCCTTTGCCTGCGCCAGAGAATGGTATTGTGCATACTCCTGCTCAACACCTTCTTTCAGGATTACAACCGTATAGGTCCTTCTGGCAGAGAAAACCCATGAGATAACCAGAACCGTCAGGGCAATCAGAAGTCCGCTGGCAAGTATGGGAATATAGCGGTTGATTTTCTTTCTCTTGCGTTTTCGAACGTTTTTTTTCATGCTTTCCTCCATTTTCTACAGTGTATCGTAATTCTTAAAAAAAGGAAAGAACTCTTGTAATTCTTAAGAAAAGTTTTATAATGATGAAAAAAGTGAGGGTGATGACGATGCTATGTGAAAAAACATTTTATGAGCTTTCTCTTCTTTCCTATTTTGATACCTATGCGGTGAACATACCGGTTTCGGATATGATTCGGCATATACAGGAGGATGAGCAGCTGATGCAGGATTACGGTCAGTATCCAGATTTCCAAAACAACATGGAGCTTGTCCGTCAGATCAACCCGGACGAATATGCGCATATGACAGTAAAGGAATGGTATAACGATAACGCAGACAGCGGTGTTGTGTATTATACATTTGAGATGGAGGATGCTTTGATATTTGCTTTCCGCGGAAGTGAAAAGCTGGATGATGTACATCACAAAACCGGATGGCAGGACTGGAAGGACAACTTCCGTATGTTTTTGAAGGACCCCACCTGGCAACAGATTCTTACACTGCACCAGATACAGAAAACAGATATACAAAAACCCTTTTATATGTGCGGACATTCCAAGGGCGGCAATCTGTCGCTGTATGTTGCCTTGACAATGAAAAAAAAGCTGCAGGATTACCTGGTAAAGGTGGTAAGCTTCAATGCTCCGGGGATCACAAAGCCGATTCTTTCCCTGTATGAACAGCGTGCCAAGGATCCGGAATTTCTGGAAAAGCTGCTGATTTTTGAGAATGAGAACGACTGCGTTTCGGCGTTTTTTGAAAATTTAAAAGAACCGGTTTATGTGCGCTCCTGTTATCCATGCACAAACATGGAGGAGCTGTATCACAACCACAATTTGTATGCGATGGATTTTCGGGACAATGCCTATGTTATGGCGGAGAAGAAAACGGTTATGCCGAAGTTCTTTTATCATTTCATCAATGATTTCTTCATGAATCTGAAGGAGGAACGGGTGCAGCGGGTTGTTGCCAAAATGGACGAGTATTTTGACAGCGGCTGTTCCATGGAAGAGCTGTATAAGCTGATGCTTGTGGATGTATCCCGGTATGTATCGCTGTTTGAGGATATTCCGGAGGAGGAAATGGCGACCATCACCCTGCAGGATTTGATCGACCGCCGTAAGACTAAGCTGATTATGGATAAGGTCAAGGAGCTGCAGCCAAACAAGACGCTTCAGAAAATGGCGGATACGGTTAGAATTTCTTCTCCAGTCGCAAAGCTGAATGAGATTGATATGAAGGAAATAACACAGGGTCTCATTGATAATTATGAACTTATGGTAAAAGAGAAAACAAAGGAATTTCAAGCAATGATTACGGAAAATAATGAGAAAATCATGCATGCAATCCGATCAATACGAAATCGCGAAGGTGATTCCCAAGAAAGAATATAGTTGCAAAGTTGCCATTCCTATAGTATTCTAATAGTAGAATACTGCAAATATAGAAAGAAGGGTACCTATGCCGCTGAAACATGCAATTCTGGGTCTGTTGAACTATGCGGAAATGACGGGTTATGATATTGACCGTTATTTTAAGTCAAGCATTGCCTTTTTCTGGCATGCGCAGACGTCGCAGATCTATAAGGAGCTGAACACCTGTACAAAGCATAACTGGGTGGACAGTGAGATTGTATATCAGAGTGATAAGCCGAATAAAAAGGTGTTTCATATTACTGATGAGGGAAGACTGGAGCTTAACCGCTGGCTGGCGGATGCGGATCTTGAGGATATCATGAAGTACAAGAATCCGCTGCTGATTAAAATATTCTTTTCCAGCAATATCGATATTGACAAGACGATGCGCCTACTGGAGAAATACATACGGGAGTGTTCTGATATCATTGATAAAATGAATGAAGATCTGAATAAGATTCCGGAATTCGAAGCACAGATTCACAAGGATAATGAATCCTTTTACTGGGGAATGACAATGACCTATGGATTTATGTACTATCAAAATGAAATCAAATGGGCCAACTGGTGTATTGATAAGCTGAAAGAAAAAATAGGATGAAACCATATTCATACAGGCTGTAAAGGTAGCTTAAAATTTCACGGAAGCCTGTGATTATCTATAGAAACATGATATAATGAGGGCGAATAATTATCATATCCTAGAACAGAAGGGAGAAACATCTATGGAAAAACTGACAATGCAGGATTATCTTAACTGTTTACAGGCAAAGAAGCAGGAAGCACATGACAAGCAGTGGCTGTACATCGAAGTGAATGCGAAGGATCTGCTGGAAGAGTGCGAGCCGGGCATAAGAAATCAAAATGTATGCTGTAAGGCTATGCTTGATGCTATGCTGGAGGGTGACGGCTTTATCGTAGAGCCAAAAAACAAAAGCAAATGCGCAGCGAGTCTGACAATCCGCTATTATGTGGATAATCTGAGTCCTGAGCGGAGAAAATATGCAGAAGTAAATCAGTAATCAAATAGAAAAAGGATGTAACATATCAATATGCTGCATCCTTTTTGTATGCCTGTATATTTTTGTCGAAGAATTCTGTTTCCCGGGAAATGCCTTCCTTCAGTTTGATGACAGTGGTCCCAGCACTGACAACAGCAGCCAGCTTCAACCGCATTCATCACATTTTTTGTATGGATAGAGATAACGCTGCAGCACGTTATTTACCGGCTTTTTATAACTTCAGTACAGAGTCTGCGTGTTCGCAAAACAAAAATAAGACTTTACAAATATACGGTTAAATGCTTTGAAAAGCCTATAAATAAAGGGCTTTTAAGAGTTCATATCCTGTCATTATCCAAAACAAAAGTTGAACTTAAATTGGATTGAAATGTTTTTGAATCTCTTTTATTATCTAGGTGTAAAGCAAACGAGGAAGCGTGAAGGAGGTGACATGATGCTGAAAGATCTGACAGATGAAAAGCTGATCCGGCTGAACATTGAAGCTGCTGACTGGGAAGAAGCAATTCGCAAATCTGCGCAGCCGCTGATAGACGAACACAAGGTCAAGCCGTCCTATGTGGATGACATGATTACAGGGGTTAAAGAAAACGGTCCTTATATTGTTCTTACCAAGCATGTTGCACTTCCACACGCCAGACCGGAGTCCGGAGCACTGGAAAGTGCCATTGGTATCGCAACCTTAAAGACACCGGTTGTCTTCGGAAATGAAGCAAACGATCCTGTGAAATATCTGTTCTGTTTAAGTGCAAAGGATAACATGGAACATCTGAATGCACTGGCTGAGCTGGCGGGAATGTTTGAGGATGCTCAATTTTACAGGCTCCTGGAACAGGCAGAGAGCGCAAAGGAAATCATGGAATACATCAGTAAATAGAAAAAGGAGGAAACTGATATGTACAAAGCTTTAGTATGTTGCCGTGCAGGCATGGGATCCAGTATGCTGTTGAAAATCAAGGCGGATCAGGTCATCAGCGAAAACGGCTATCCGATTCAGACAGAGCATGGAAATCTGGATTCACTGAATGGATTTAGCGGGGATCTTGTTATCACGATGGATGATCTGGCAGATGAATTAAAGGACAAGGTTCCTTATGCACTGGGGATTCGCAATATCATGGACAAGGTGGAAATGAAATCCAAAATGGAAGAGTTTCTTGCCACAAAATAGGGATGAACAAGGGAATGTATAAAAAATAACTAAAGGAGAGAAAAACATATGTTAGATGCGATTTTAGCGCAATCACGAAATACCGCATTGATTATGGGGCTGATTGCGATGATTGGTCTGCTGCTGCAGAAAAAGCACGCAACGGATGTGATCAGCGGTACGATGAAAACAGTTATCGGATTTATGGTCTTCAACATTGGATCTTCAGCAATGTCAGGTGTTGTACAGACATTTACAGATTTGTTCAATGTAGCATTTGGAATCGAAGGAGTTACCACGCAGGTAGAGGTCGCAACAGGTCTTGCATTGAATACCTATGGTACGGAAGTGGCTTTGGTTATGCTACTGGGCTTCGTTGTCAATCTGATCGTTGCCAAATTTACAAGATTTAAGGCAATCTTCCTTACCGGACAGCACTTTCTGTACTTTGCATGTGTTATCGCACTGATCTTTATTGCAAATGGTCTGCCGATGCCGCTTACGGTAATCGCCGGTGGTATCCTGCTTGGATTCTGCGGAGCAGCACTGCCATCCTTCTGTCAGCCGTTTATGAATAAAATCACGGGTGCCGATAACCTGGCAATGGGTCACTTTAACTGTATCGGTTACGCATTCTCCGGATATGTAGGGAAATTATTCGGTAAAATGGGAAAAAGCACAGAAGAGAAGAAGGATGCCAGCACTGTTAATATGCCAAAATTCTTTGAATTGTTCCGTGACTTCATCTTCTCGGTAGCACTGTTCATGGTTGTATTGTTCTACGTGGCTGTCATCGCCTGTGTGGTAAACGGTCATATGGACATCGTGCTTGAAAAAGCAGGAAATGATATCTGGTTTATCTATCCGTTCCTGCAGGGTCTGCAGTTTGCGGCCGGTATGAGTGTCCTGATTTATGGTGTGCGTCAGTTTATTGCAGAAATCACCGCAGCATTCGTTGCAATTTCTGAGAAATATATTCCAAACTCCAAACCGGCAGTTGACTGTCCGGCAATCTTCCCATTCGCGCCGACAGCTGTATTGATCGGCTTTGTGGGAGCATTCGTAGGCGGTCTTGCGGCAATGGCAATCATGATTGCATGCAACAGCAGTGTCATTATGATTCCGGCAGCCGGTATCTGCTTCTTCTCCGGTGGTACCTGCGGTATCTTCGGAAATGCCTATGGCGGATGGAAGGGCGCACTGGTTGGTTCCTTCATCGTTGGTATGGCATTAACCGGTCTGCCGCTGATTCTGTATCCTGCATTCGCAGGTCTGGGAATTTCCGGAGCATCCTTCCCGAATGTCGATTACAATATTATCGGAGCATTCCTGAACTGGATTCTGGGAATCTTCGCCTGATTCACGAATAGGGCAGGGATGGAAGTCCTTGTCCTTCTTTTTGAAAAGAGGTAGGTCCTATGGAACTGAAAGAGCTGATCAAACAGCAGAAAGCAAAGGGTGTCCTTGTGAAAGCACTGGCGCATCCTTCTCTGGTCATCATGGCACAGGATTGCGGAATGGATTTTATTCTGTATGATTGCGAGCATGGTGTTCTGTCCTATGAACAGCTGCATGATCTTATGGTGCTTGGCAATATGCGAAAGCTTTCATCGATCGTCAGAGTTGCACAGCTGGCCAGATCGGATGTATCCAGAATCCTGGATTGCGGTGCCTGCGGTGTGATGGTTCCGATGATTGAAACAGCTGAACAGGCAGAGCAGCTTGTACAGTGGAGCAAATATCCGCCGTTGGGAAAACGAAGCTATTCCGGGGGAGCCAATACGCACTATGCCCCTGGGGGAAATCATGCACTGCATATGAAGCAGCTGAATGAGAAAACGATGAGTATTGTACAGATAGAAACACGGCAGGGTGTGGAAAACATCGATGCTATCCTGAATGTGAAGGGAATTGACGGTGTGCTAATCGGTCCCTGTGATTTGGCGATATCACTGGGCTGGCCGGATGATCTCATGCGTGAGGAAGAGCTCAATATGATTCAAAAGGTCGCTGATGCCTGCTTGAAACGTGATTTGGGCTTTGGAATTATCGGCGGCATAGCGATGCAGGAATATTTTAAAAAGGAAAGCAGTCTGCTTGTTTCCGCTATTGATACAGCACTGATGCGGGAAGGCTTAAAACAGGCAGTGAGAGAATATGAGCAACTGGAAAGGAAGTAACTATATGGCAGTAGAAAAAGAACAGATACGGGAGTTTCTGGATATCGAATCCAGTGAATTGAAGAATTTCATAGACAGCATTGACGCAGAGGCGCTGATTGCGGCCAGAGAACTGATTCTGCAGGCGGAACAAAATCATAACCGTGTGCATGTGACAGGAATCGGTAAGCCGGGACATGTGGCCGGGTATGCAGCATCGCTGTTATCCTCCACAGGAACACCAACCTATGAGCTGCATGGAACGGAAGCCGTACATGGCAGTGCGGGACAGGTGCTGAGCGGAGATGTCGTAATTGCCATTTCCAACAGCGGAGAGACGACCGAGCTGAAGGCAACCGTGGAGACACTGAAAAGCAATGGTGCCAAGCTGATTGCATTAACCGGAAAAGCTGATTCCTGGCTGGCAAAGCAGGGGGACGTCACGCTGATTGCCGGTGTCAATCAGGAGGGGGATGCTATGAACAAGCCGCCAAGAGCCTCTATACTGGCAGAGATGGTCATGCTGCAGAGCCTGAGCATCTTATTACAGAACGCAAAGAATCTGACACCGCAGCAGTATGTGAAATGGCATCCGGGCGGCAGTCTGGGCGCAAGTATCAAAGAAAGCGGGGACAGATAAATGAAGCTGGAAGGAATCATAACACCAATCGTAACACCGTTTCATCGTGATGAGGAACAGAGTATCAACTATGAAGCGACAAAGCAGCTGATCGATCATTTAATCGCTAAGGGCGTTAAGGGAATCTTCATCCTTGGAAGCAATGGAGAGTTTCATGTGATCGAGGAAGCGGAAAAAATAGAATTTGCCGAAAAGGTGATCGGGATGGTTGACCACCGTGTGCCGGTCTATGTAGGGACAGGGGCATGCAGCACAAAGGAAACCATCCGTCTGTCAAAGAAGATGGAGGAGCTGGGTGCGGATGCCCTGAGTGTCATCACACCGTATTTTCTGACACCGACAGAGGAAGAGCTGGTACAGCATTTCACAGCGGTTGCGGAAAGTGTAAGTATTCCCATCATTCTCTACAACATCCCAAAGGCAACAGGCTGTAACTTAAGCGCAGAGGTCGTGGGACGTCTGGCAGAGGTAGAAAACATTCGCGGTATCAAGGACAGCAGTGGTAAGGAAGAAAATCTGAAGGCATACGCAGAGCTTGCGAAGCGGGATGATTTCGATCTGCTGATCGGTTCGGATTCCAAAATCAGCTATGGCTATGCTTTGGGGGCAAGCGGTGCCGTGGCAGGAACCTCCAATGTGATAACGGAGGTGCTGGTGGAGCTGGACAGGGCACTGCGAAATGGAGAAACAGAAAAAGCAGAGGAACTGCAGAAGGACATTGATGTACTGCGCGGCGTATTGAAGCTGGGAACGGTACCGGTTGTCATGAAGCGTGCGGCAGAGCTGGCAGGGATTGCGGAAATCGGACCGGCAAGAAAGCCGGTACAGGAATGCAGTGCACAGGATGATGAAAAAATCAAAGAGATGCTGCAGTATTACCATCTCATATAATAACACGGGAAAGGATGATGGATATGAAGGAATACATCGTACGGGAAGATAGAGGAAAGCTGCTACTGTATACGCTGCTGAATCTGTGCTTAACCATATTGCTTATGCTGCTGACAATCTATGTTTACGGTTCCGGACATTTCCTGCTTGCGTTCTTAAGCATCACAGGTCTCTGGTTTTCTGTAAAAGCCATGTGCCGTTATGGCTTTCGGCTTGTCAAAAACACCCCGGTATGTGAATTTAAACGCGACGAGGTGATTCTTCCGGCACTTCCCAAAGAGCAGCGGCACATGAAATATAGGGATATCCGTGCGGTAAAAATTCTTCGCAGCAGCAGCTCTGTCAAGCTCTTTTTCTCAGGAGATCATGTGACGCACCCCTCCGGCTGGCAATACGCAGGGGCGGTCTATCTCTTTCAGAGAAAGAAGCTGAATGATGTACAGAAGTATGCCATGGACTGCCTTCATACCCATCACATATCCTTCGAGGTTGTACAAAAGGCATAAAGCTAAAACAACAGGAGGTACGTATATGCAGAAAGCAGAGCTAACAAAACGCATAGCGGAAACAGGCGCTATGGCAATCGTTCGTGTCGAAACGATAGAGCGGGGAATAGAAATCGCAAACGGATGTCTGGAAGGGGGCGTCAGCTGTCTTGAAATCAGTTATACGCTGCCCAATGCAGGTGAGGTGATTCAGGCTCTGCGTGAGACATTTCAGGATCGTCTGATCATCGGAGCAGGAACCGTGCTTGACAGTGAAACAGCCAGACATGCCATCCTTCACAATGCGCAGTTTATCATAGCACCGAATTTTTCTAGGGAGGTTGCCGTTATGTGCAACCGGTATCAGATTCCCTATGCGCCGGGCTGCACGACATTAACGGAAGCACTTCAGGCTCTGGAAGCAGGGGCAGCCTTTATCAAGGCGTTTCCGATTTCCGATTTCTATGGTCCCAGACTGGTATCCGTATTCAAGACGCCGATTCCCTATATGCCGATTCTTGCGAGCGGTGGAATTGATCTGAAAAATCTGAAGGATTATGTGCTGCGTGGTGTGGACTGCTGCGGCTTCGGCTCACTTCTCACAAAAGGCAGCCGGGAAGAAATCGCAGCCAATGCACGCTCAATCAGAACGCTGATTGATGAAGCAAGACTGGAAATGCAAACTACGGCGGGATAACGTTTTAAAAGCCATTATGATACAATGAAAGGCGTATGATGAGCTGCGCCTTTTTTTGAGTTCAAAATTTGTGCGTATACAAAACAAAACTTGTACCGAAAACACTTTGTCAGTGATACCGTTTTCAGATAAAATCTAGTTGTAAGCATCATATGGGGAGGTATGTGTATGGATAATGAACTCATGGCACTCATGCAGGTGCTGTCCAATAAGCCTTATCTCACTCTGAAGGATATCGAAGTAAGTGCCGGCATTACCCGTCGTCAGGCAACCTATCGTATTGAAAAGGTGAACGATCTGCTGCGGCAGCATCATGCGCCCATCATTACCATTGGAACAGCGAAGGAAATTCGATTGGATTCCAAAGCACGGCAGAAGCTTGAGGAGCTGCTTCAGGAGATGAATCAAAGCAGCCAGTATTACATGAACAAAAAGGAACGTCAGATCTATATGTATCTGATGCTGTTTATGAACAGTGAGTATCTGTCATTGAGTGATTTCATTGATTCTCTCGGTGTGAGCAGAAGCACGGTGCTGCTGGATTTCAAGGAACTGACACAAATGCTGGAGGAGCGCGGCATCCGGGTGAGAAACAACCGGACCAAGGGCTATTATCTGATTGGCTCCGAAATGGAAATCCGCAGAATGATGATGAAGTATGTCATTTATACACTTGCCGAGGAACAGAGTGCTAAAATCTTCGATGTCTTCATCGACGATTTCAATCTGGATATTTTTGATTATTCACGGCTGGTGATCACGGAGCTTGCACAGCGGCATAACATTCGGTTTGTAGAAGACCGTCTGGTGGAGTTTATTTATATTTTTATTTTTCTGAAGGCACGTATGCAGAGTGGAAAAAACACAGAGGAGGAAATCCATGCGTTGCTGGATATGGAAGCAATATCCTCGATGAAGGAATATGAGTTTACGGTGGAGCTGTTAAAGAATTACAAGAACACTGACAATATTACAAATACGGATATCAATTATATCTCCTCGTGGATACTGGGAATTTCCTTTGGCGATATCAATGAGGAGACCAAGGATTGTATACTGATCTCCGATATCATCGGAAAAATCATGACCCGTTTTGAATATCTGAGCGGAGCCCATTACCGCAATACCGAGGAAATCTTCATTCAGCTGTATTCTCATTTTCGACCGGCCTATTACCGTCTGCTCTGCCGTCTGCCGATATTCAATCCACTGTGTGACAAGGTGAGGGAGGAATACCGGGAGCTGTATCAGCTTGTGGAGGAAACCATGAAGCCGTTTCATGTGATTTTCGGTGGAGATATTCCGGCAGGAGAGATTGCATATCTGACCATGCATTTTGCTTCCATTTACTCCGATCAGAAAGCGTTTGAAATAGCGAAGCAGAAGACTGCACTGGTGGTGTGTTCCAATGGAATCGGCAGCTCTGCCATTCTTTATAACGAGCTTACCGGTATGTTTCCCGAGCTGCATTTTTTGCCACCGCTGGAAACCTCGCATATCCATGACGTCAAAGAGCATGTGGATATCATATTTTCCACAAGCTATGTTTCTTTGGGGGCGGGTATCCATGCGCCTGTCATTCGGGTAAGTCCGGTCATGTCCATCGCAGAGCGCTATCAGGTAATGCGCGAGGTCTACATGCAGATGGGAAGTCATTTTTTAAAGCAGCCCAATGTTGATGTCGTGATGGGGATCGTAGCAAAATATGCGAATATCCAGAATGAGCATGCATTGTACAATGAGCTGATTACGTATTTCTCTCATATTGACACGACTACACAGGAGGAACGTGTCCTGCATCTTGCGGATATGGTCAAGCCTGAGCTGATCCGTCTGCATATGGATGCCGATAACTGGGAGGAGGCTGTGCGGAAAGCCTATGAGCCGATGGTACAGCATGGCTATATCACGCAGAATTATGTGGAGGAAACCATTAGCAGCGTAAGGATCGTAGGGCCGTATATCGTTATCACAAAGCATGTGGCGCTGCCGCATGTGAAGCCGGAAGCTGGGGCGTTGTCCGTTGCACTTGGGGTTGGCGTATTAAACAGCGCGATCGAATTTGGAAACCGTGACAATGACCCGGTAAAATATATTTTCAGCCTGAGTGCTACAGATAATCAGACGCATTTGTGCGCCATGGCGGAGCTTCTGGAGATGTTTAATAAGCAGGAATTCTTCGATATGCTGGATCAGGCGGAAAACAGCGATCAGGTTATGGTGTATTTAAAAGAAAATCAATAGTGAAAAGCAGGGCGGTGATTCTACAGATCATCGTCCTGTGTATTTGTCTTGAGGAAGCCTCGAAGTGTTATGTCTGAGATTTATTTTCGCTTCTATATCATACGTTCTGCGCTTCCCTTATATCCTGTTTTCTTGTTTGCAGCGTGCCGTATTCTTAAAAGAATTAGCGCTGCATGTATTCCTGCAGTTCTTTAGCACCCCTTGGCAGAAAATAGACATCCTTCAGATACTTCATACTGTTTAATGCCTCCCGTGCATTGTAGGTCAGATCAAGCTGACATCCTATTTCTATAGCTGTTTCATGAAACTGCTCACACATTGTAAACACCGCCTGCCACAGCGCCTCACTCTCAGCTTTTGCGTAGGTTGCCAGAAAGATCTGATATACAGCATCTGGCAGCAGCTGTTCCATATATTTTCCGCATTTTCCGGCACTGATTTGAAAGTTATAGGAAATGCCGATTTTCCATTCCAATAGACGTTTCAGCATGGGTCGCAGGGTAAAGTCAATAACATCCAATGCATAGGGGAGCTCATTTCGTTTTAATCCCTTCGCGACATTATTCAAACACCACCAGTATTCATTGCAGGTACAGGAAAACTGCTGTTGTGAAGGCTTTTGAATCCAGTATTGCTGAAGTGCTTTTTTACTTGGCTGCGGGAGGATTCCATCCTTGTCAAGCAGTATTTGATAGGCTTCCAGGTGCGTCTTTGCATAATCCTGTGTGCAGACATGAAGATCAATCCGGTTTCCGTCCCTCAACTGCATAAGCCACCCGTAACAGTTTTCTTTATCCCCTGGATCATAGACACTGTCTTCCGGATACTGCATATAAAGCCGTTCACCGAAACGATCAATCCAGCTGTTATCTTTTTGAAAGGAAGCTGTTTCTTTTACGATATATACGACATCATAATCCTGAAACATATCCCTGGGCACATCCGGGTTCACACGGGAGCCTTCCAGGTAAGCCGCCCGTATCCTATCATCCTGCGCAGCTGTGTTGATCAGCAGCTTCATTATTTCGTCTTCTGTTCTCATGAATGTTCACCTTGTCCTCTGGCAGCACGGTGGGATAGCATTATAGCTGTATTTTGCTCATCCATGTGGTGCACCGCTTTCCTATTCTATATGTATTATAACGTGAAAACAGAAAATATATATGCTTTTTCAGGAAGGAAGTTACCGAATGCTTTTAAACCAGATGTGAATAGAGAAGAATATATTATAAAATCTGACAGTGCATGACTACGCAAAACGCTTAACAGAGAAAGAAATAACTTGCTGTTGCCGTTTCTACAAAGGATTCAGCTGGACAGTCTTGTTTTATCCCTTTATAATGGAACATAGAGGTGAATATAACATGGAAAAAATTACAAGCTTTTGTATTGATCATGACATACTGGAAAAAGGAATGTATATATCAAGAATCGATGGAGATATTATTACCTATGACCTTAGAATGGTGAAGCCAAACTGCGGTACGTATCTGGATAACGATGGTCTTCATACCTTTGAGCATCTGTTCGCTACCTATGTAAGAAATTCGGTATACAGTGATGCAGTCATTTATGCCGGGCCGATGGGTTGTAGAACAGGCTTCTATTTTCTAACGAGAGATTCTATCAGTAAGGCGCAGGCGGTACAGCTGGTTAAGGATACGATGGCGTTCATTGCGGGATTTGAGGGAGATATCCCAGGTGCACAGGAGTCTAAGGAGTGTGGCAATTATCTGGATCATGATCTTGCCAAGGCGAAGGCCTATGCAAAGGCTTATGGTCAGGTGATGAAGGACTGGAACGAGGAACAGCTCGTTTATCCACAATAAATCAGTGGTTTCAGACTGGATTGGTCTGAAGCCTTTCTTTTGAAAGAGGGTGACGTATGAAAACACGTATCAATTTGCTGGAGGGAAACATTCTTCCTGCATTAAGCGCGCTGGCATTGCCAATCATGGCAACCAGTCTGATCCAGATGGCCTATAATCTGATCGACATGATATGGATTGGAAAAATCGGTGCAAGTGCTGTTGCGTCCGTTGGTGCAGCCGGTATGTTTATGTGGCTGTCCAACGGTCTGGCGACATTGGCGAAGATGGGTGGTCAGATTAAGGTCGGCCATGCGCTGGGGGCGCAGAAGAAGGAGGATGCGGCGTCCTATGCACAGAGCTCGATTCAGATGGGAATTGTATTTGCCATCGGCTTCGGTATTCTGTCTATTGTGTTTGCGGATGAGATGATCGGCTTCTTTCAGCTGAACAGCGCACAGGTCATACAGGATGCAAAGCTGTATCTGATGATTACCTGCGGTCTGGTCATATTTTCTTTTATGAATCAGATATTCACCGGGATTCTGACAGCGATGGGGAACAGCAGAACCTCCTTTATCGCTACCGGTATCGGGCTTGTTTTGAATATCGTGCTGGATCCGCTGTTTATTTTCGGCTTTGGTGCAATTCCTCCAATGGGTGTTGCGGGGGCTGCAATTGCGACAGTTCTTGCACAGCTGGTGGTTATGCTGTTGTTTCTGTATACCATACTACGGGATACGGTCTTGTTCAGTAATATCCATATACTGCATTCTTATTCTTCACAGCATACCATGGAAATTTTCCGTATCGGGCTACCTTCCGCTGTGCAAAGTATGCTGTTTTCTGGCATTTCCATGGTCATTGCAAGATTGATTGCAGGCTGGGGAGATGCTGCCGTGGCAGTCCAGAAGGTAGACTCGCAAATCGAATCCATATCCTGGATGACTGCGGAAGGCTATGCGGCGGCTTTGAACAGCTTTGTGGCTCAGAACCATGGTGCGAAAAATACAGATAGAATCCGGGAGGGGTATCGGCTCTCCATGATTGTCATGCTGTCCTGGGGTGTGTTCTGTTCTCTTGTTCTGATTGTTTTTCCACAGCTCATCTTTCAGGTCTTTATTCAGGAAGCAGAGGTGTTGCCAATGGGGGTGGATTATCTTCGTATTCTTGGTGTTTCCCAGTTGTTTATGTGTATGGAAATCACAACAGCTGGTGCCTTCAGCGGACTTGGGAAAACGCTGCCTCCATCCATTGTAAGTATCACGTTAACCGGCGCACGAATACCGATGGCGATATTGCTGGGAAGATGGCTGGGGCTGAATGGCGTCTGGTGGGCAATTACGATTAGTTCGATCGGGAAAGGTATCGTATTGCTGGGGTGGTTCTTAAAGGATATGAAGAGAGCAGGTATGCCAGAGAGGTAATCATTGTGTTAGAATTTGAAAGTTAAAAAATCATTTCATTATGCTAGAATCAACGATTAAGGTTGATGATGAGCTGGCATTAAAATATTTGCAGGATATTATGGGAAAGATGGAAATTATAGATGTTCTTTCAACATCAAATATGTATTTGAATTATCTGATACATTCAAAAGTAGAAAAAATAAAATCACTAAATATTGATTTAACGTGTGGTTTTAAAAATACGCTGGATTTTCTGAATCTTTTTGAATTGACAACGATCCTGGGAAATCTGATTGATAATGCTATAGAGGCTCAAAAATACGTAGAAAATAAAAGGTTTATAAAGCTTTCAACAATAAAAAAAGCGGACAGGGTTAGGCTTATTATAGAAAATAGCTGTAATATAGAAGAAATCCATATGGATAATCAGAAGCTTATTACAAGTAAAGAAGATAAAGAAAATCACGGAATCGGCTTTAACCGTGTTTGTGAAGTGGTGAAGGAGAAAAATGGCATTATTACAAGAACTGTTAATCATAAAATATTTACAGTGGAAATTGTATTGCCAATCGAATCGTAAAAGTGAAGCTGGTAAAAAAGGTAACTGATTATTGCAGTTGATGGGATAAGTCTTATTAAGAGATTGTTGAAGGATAGCTTAATAATCATAAACAGCTATGTTAGAATGATAACAAGGGTGAAAATGGTTTTATCTTCATAAAATCATAAAAATTTATTGTTTTATGTACACAAAAATAAAAATAATTATGATTTTATGTTCATAAAAAAATGTCACAGGGTTGGCGTTTGCATTCAAATGTAGTATACTACTATTATAGGAGTGATGCTATGTATCGAATGATAGAAGAAAATATCTTAAAGTGGAAAAAGCAGGAAAATCATAAACCTTTACTTATATCTGGATCAAGACAGGTGGGAAAGACGTACAGCATACTTAATTTTGCTAAAAAACACTACCTATCTTATGTATATATTAACTTTGAAAGAGATGATGATATCAGAGCTTTTTTTGAACAGACATCGAAACCGGAAGAAATCATGATGAATCTGCAGGTTTTCTTCCCTGAAGCAGATTGGAAGGCTAAAGAAATTTTAGTTATATTGGATGAAATACAGGCGTGTCCCCAGGCGTTGACATCCATCAAATTTCTAGGTACAGAAACACCTTATGATTACATTTTGAGCGGCAGTCTGCTGGGAGTAGCTGTGAATCGTACTTCCTCCTATCCTGTAGGCTATGTGGAATCCATGGAAATGCAACCAATGGGATTTATGGAATTTTTATATGCTGTTGGCTTAAAAGCTGAACATATTTCCTACCTTAAGGAATGTTATACAGAAAAGCGAAGAGTAAATGAAGGTATTCATAAAGAATATATGAAGCACTTCAGAAATTACATAATAACCGGGGGTATGCCGGAAGCGGTGAAAACCTTTGTGGAAACCGGGGATTTTGTAAAGACAAGAAATATTCAGCAGCAAATCGTAGAAGGCTACTATCGGGATATGGCAAAATACGCAGATGCATCAGAAAAAATAAGAACACATGAATGTTTTCGTTCCATTCCTCTGCAGCTCGCAAAAGAAAATAAGAAGTTTCAATATAAGCTCGTGAGAAAGGGAGGACAGGCAGCGCATTTTGAAAACAGCCTGCAGTGGCTGAAAGACAGCGGGACTATTTCATTTTGTTACCGGCTGCAATGTATCGATGTACCGATGGAGGCCTATAAGGAATCTTCTGTATATAAGATATATATGAGTGATACTGGCTTATTACTCTCTCAGTTCAAAGAAAATGTGATGCAGGATATTCTGAAGAATGAGTTAGGTGTATATAAGGGAGCAATCTATGAAAACATTGTGGCGCAGATGCTGACATTCAATAAATACAGTTTGCATTATTTTGAACCGTCTTCTCATTCAGAGATAGATTTCATTATTGAACAGGATTGCGGTATTGTACCTATTGAAGTGAAAAGCTCCATGAACACAAGGGCAAGAAGTCTAAAAGCGTATATAGATAAGTATGAGCCGAAAAGAGCATTACGCTTTTCTATCAGAAATTTAAATATATCTGAAAGGATAGAGGATTACCCGTTATATATGCTGATGTTTCTTTAATAAACTTTTATTCTATATAAGATTGAGCTTAGCACGATTAAAAGTTCAATCTTTTTGAATATAAGATAGATATAGCTTTTACTGCTAACACAAATCATGAGCGGAGAATCTATTTCGAGATTATAATGCTTAAGATATTTTCGGTGTAAATATCTTATCCGACAATATCTATCACCGTTATTGTTGGATATCCTTCCGTTTTTATGATAGGAAATCTATCTGTTAATAAGGAACAGAGATAGATTAGACATGGGTGAAGTATAGTAAAAAAGAGGTGTTTCACACAATGCGAAAGACCCCTTCTTTTTCTGATGAATATGGATAAAATATCGTTGAAATCTATAAGTTCACTTTCTTTAATATAAATTAAAATATTAGCGATTTTACGATTTTCAATCGTTTTGAATATGAAATAATTTGTTGCAAATATAGGGAGCGAAGCTTCCCATATATTCTACAGCTGAAACAGTATACCCACAGCGGCGGAAGCAGCAATGCACAAAATTGGATGCCATTTGCGTTTATTCGATAAATAAAAGATAACGGCAAACAGCAGGATACACGGCCATTTGACCATTTCCATGAAATTTTCACTATTCTGAAATAAAGCAGCGATGAAAATCGTTATACCGGCAGAGGCGATGAGTGCAGTGACTGCTGGACGAATACCGTAGAAAACGGATTTCACCAGCTCACTGTCCTTAAACTTCTTCAGAAACTGCGCAACGATACAGATCACGATGATGCTTGGCGCAACAAGCCCAAGCGTCGCAACGATACCACCCAGCACACCATTGATATGATAACCGGTGTAGGTTGCCATATTGATACCGATTGCACCCGGTGTTGATTCACTCACAGCAATCATGTCGGTCAGCATATCTGCAGTAAACCAGTGATATTTATTCATCATTTCCGTAAGAAACGGTATGGTAGCCAGACCACCTCCAAGGGCAAACAGTCCGGTTTTGAAAAATTCGTAGAAGGCAAGCAGCAATAACTCCAGATTCATTCCTTCACCTCCCTGCGGCGAAGTGCACAGACAATCACACCGAGTAATGCGGCGATGATAACAACAAGGACGGTTGATACGCTGGTAAAGGTGATTGCAGCTAGGACAACGGCAAATAACAAGATGCCGAAGGTATCCTTAATGCCGCTTTTCCAGAGCTTGACAACAGCGTTTAAAACAAGAACACAAACCGCGACACGGATACCTGCTAAAGCATGCTGAACCATAGCAAGTGAGGAATAGGTGGTAAGCACAGAGGCAATCAGCAGAATAATGATGATGCTTGGCGTAACAACACCCAGCGTTGCGATAATAGCACCAAGGATTCCTTTCTCATAAAAGCCGATAAACGTTGCCGTGTTCACCATGATGATTCCCGGTGTACACTGCGCAACCGCATAGTAATCCATAATTTCCTCTTCTGTGGCCCAATGCTTTTTATCCACAATTTCCTTCTGTATCAGCGGCAGCATGGCATAGCCTCCACCAAAGGTAAAGGCTCCGATCCGCATAAAGACAGAAAACAGTTCCCAGTAAATTTTCATAAACACCCTCATTTCCATATAAAGAATACCCATATTATACAAAAAACAAACATAAATACAAGAACTGTGGGGTATTTTCCCCTGGTTTTGGGATTGTAAGAGAAAGCGCTACACTATATAATAATACATATGGAGGTTTACTTATGTTCAATATATATCATCAGCCCTATACCAGAGGCCGCTATCCCACAATAGCCGCAAACGGTGTTGTTGCTACCGGAAACAATCTTGCTGCTGCAGCGGGATTGCAGATTATGCGAGAGGGTGGCAATGCCATTGATTCCGCGATTGCGACAGCCGCAACACTTACCGTTGTTGAGCCTACAGCAAACGGTATCGGTTCCGATGCCTTCGCCATTGTGTGGTACAAGGATGCCATGTACGGTTTAAACAGCTCAGGCTGTGCACCTATGGAAATTTCAATAGAAAAACTGAAGGAACAGGGTATCACGGAAATGCCGAAGCATGGATGGACACCGGTAACGGTACCGGGAGCACCCAAGGCGTGGGCGGAATTAAGCCGCCGGTTTGGAAAGCTGCCCTTTGCGCAGGTACTCGCACCTGCGATCACCTACGCCCGTGACGGATATCCGGTACCGCCGGATCTTTCCAGAATGTGGAAGATGGCTGTCAGAAGCTATACGGATAAAAAGGATGATCCGGTATTTGCACAATGGTTTCAGACATTCACCTTTCAGGGAATGGCACCGGAGGTAGGACAGCTGGTAAAGCTTCCGGATCATGCGAAAACATTGGAGAAAATAGCGGAAACACAGGCAGCCGCCTTATATGAAGGAGAGCTTGCACAGCGTATAGAAGAAGACAGTATCGCACACGGCGGATACCTGCGGAAAAAGGATCTGCAGCAGCATAAGGCAATATGGGTGGATCCGGTTTCAGTACATTATCACGGCTATGATGTTTGGGAGCTACCGCCTAACGGACAGGGAATCGTTGCATTGATGGCATTGAATATATTAAAGGAATTCCAGTTTGCACAGCGTGATGAGGAAATGTTTCATCATCAGTTTGAAGCGATGAAAGTGGCATTTGCAGACGGCTTGCATCATATTACAGATGCCCAATATATGAAAACCGGGGTACAAAGCCTGTTACATGCAGCCTATGGCAGAGAGCGTTCGCGGGAAATCGAAGCTTTTGCCAAACAGCCTGCGGTCCACATGCCGCCGAAAAGCGGTACCGTATATTTATGTACAGCAGACAGCGAAGGAAATATGGTATCCTTCATTCAAAGCAATTATATGGGCTTTGGCAGTGGGGTTGTAGTAAAGGACACAGGAATCGCCCTTCAAAACCGCGGACATGATTTCTCTTTGAATCGTAATCATGTCAATGCTCTTGTTCCCGGAAAGCGTACCTACCATACCATCATTCCCGGATTTCTTACAAGGAATGGAAAAGCAGTTGGTCCATTCGGCGTCATGGGCGGCTATATGCAGCCCCAGGGACATGTGCAGGTGGTTATGAATATGATTGATTTCCATCTGAATCCACAGCAGGCACTGGATGCACCCCGCTGGCAGTGGGTGAAGGATAAAAAATTTATCATAGAGGACAGCTTTGATACCAACATTGCAAGAAAGCTGCAGGAGCGTGGTCATCAGCTTCAGGTTGATTTGGAGACTGCCGGCTTCGGACGCGGGCAGATTATTGTGCGGCTTGATAATGGAACATTTATGGCAGGAAGTGAGTCAAGAACCGACAGCAGCATTGCCTGCTGGTAATGGCAATAAAAGAAAAGACAGGGGAATATATATGCAGACTGTTTACCATATAGCATTACTGGATGATGAACCATGCTATACAAATATGATTCGTGATAAAATTGAGGCCTTTGGATTAGAGGAACAGCTTTTCATCGATACGTATAATAATGTAAATGATTTTTTGAGAAGTAAACATATATATGACATACTTCTGCTGGATATCGAAATGCCGGGCATGGATGGGATTCATCTGGCAAAGTATATTGCCAATGAACGGACACTGGTGATCTATGTAACGAATTATGCAGATCGTATGGAGGATGCATTTGGAATCAACGTATTCCGCTATGTTCTGAAATCCAAAATAGATGAAAAGCTGAAGAGAACGCTGCAGGATGCTTTTGAGTTTTTACAGGATAACGCTGATTTTAAGATACGTACTGATGGCGGTTATGAGATGCTTGCACAAAAGGATATCATTTATATGGAGTATTTCTCTAAGGACGTCTATGCATATACCAAGGATCGTGAATACATATTTCGCATGTATTCCATGGAACGCATGATGAAAGAATTAAACAGCCGCTTCGTTCAGATCAATCGTGCCAATATTGTGAACATCGAATATATCCGCTCCATTCGCGGGTTTGAACTGCATGTAAAGGGTATTGATCGCGTACTGAAGATCAGCAGGCGGCGTAAGAACGAAATTATGGATGCTTTATTTCAAATGACGACAAAGCTATGATGCCGTCATTTTTTACTTTCAAATCATGAACACGGCAAGGATCGCTGACAAGAACATGAGGTGATTACTATGATTGGAATAAGTGGTGCCAGGTTACTCTTAAATAAAAAGGTGATTTTAAAATTCCTATTTTGAGGATACCTGTTGTATTTTTATAGCCGCTTGTGCTACACTGTAAATACGAAAAAAAGGAGGGGCTGTCCCATGAAAACAAGTATGAAAACCATAATGATGATGTATGTATCACAACTGCAAAAGCCCCGGCCTTTCTGCATGTCTGTTTATTAGCGGTGTTTTTTCATATCCATGTCGTATGATGATACAAGGCACCCTTTTCTATTACATGAGTTCCTTGACTGCCGATTATCGGCGGACATTGTATACACGGTTCCAAATGTAGTGAATATAACAGCAGTATAAGAGGTCCACCAAATTATACTTCAGAAGCAATTAAATGTACTTAAGAAAGCATGGTATGTCTTTTCAATTATTGTGTTTATCATAATCAGATCCCTTCTTATATTCTTATACAAATATGTATTTCATAACATATCCTGGAATTAAATTGTTTGAAATAGCATCTATAGAGGACAGTAAGATAACAGCACTGTACCTGCTATAGGTGCTTTTTGCGTAAATTCCATGGAATGGAATAAATAGAAATTACAGATGGTGTGTTTTTATGAAAAACAGGAGGGATTACCATGACCATTGAATACAAAAAAAAAGGCCATTCATGCAAATAGTATACCGAAAATCCGTTATATTGTAGTATAATAATGGTAGGAAGGGGGAAGGGAAAAGGTATCTCAATCAAGAGAAATAGAAAAATTAAATTTTACATGACATCATACAGGCCTTCTTATATAATAGTTGTGCAGGAAAAGAGTGATGTTATGAATGAATTTATGGAATATGTGTATTGTTTAATTTATATTGTAGGAATAGCCTTCTGCGTTATCAGAGTAAACAATGATGTAAAATGGAATACTCGTACGGTGCTGCTGATTATTGGATACAGCTATATCAATATGCTTGTTACCAATAATATTGATGTATCTGATATCATGTTTTTAGTATCCAACATGTTCTCTACTCTTCCGGATTTTTTGTTTATCTGTGTATTATGCAGAAAAATAAAACTGTTGAATCTATTTTATCTATTGTTTTATACGGTTTCGTTCATGACCTTTATAGAAATATTTATGTATGCTCATATCCATTTATTCAACGGGGCATTTGATGCAACCTTTGTACCCGGGATATTGCGCACCGCTTCCATTATGTTTGCTAATGTCTGTGCAGCAATAGCATTTCAGATACCAGTATATCTGTATCGTAGATTTTTCGTCGTATTATCAAAAAAACAATTGCTTCCATTTGTTTTTCTACAAATTTTTTTCATGCTTGTCCTTATGATGTACATGAGGGAGTTGGAGCTTTATCCAAAGGATCTCGCTATGTTCTTTGTATTTCTGCTCATGGTAGTGCAGACATTGACCGTAGATTTCATCTTTGTTCGATTCTGGCTGCTTGCTCAGGAGAAGAGTGAAATCGAACTGACGGAGCTTTCTAGAAATATACAAAATCAATATATGCATGATTTACAAGAGGAACAGGAGAAAAACAGAGAGCTTCGCCACGATATGAGAAATCATATTGAGATACTGGAAAGCATTCATCATGACCGTGATTTTTTGAATTATCTGGATCGTGTAAGAAAAGATGTAGATGAACTGGGACAACGTATTAAGACAGGGAATATGTTTCTGGATGCATGTCTGAATACGAAAATTGAATCAAATAATGATATACAGTTTGAGGTCAGTGCATTTGTAAATGACGAAATAGGTATTGAGGATAAGGATATGTGTGCTCTTGTATTCAATATGCTGGATAATGCCATTGATGCCGCTAGGGGTAGTGAACATAAGAAGGTGGACATAAAGTTAATGATACATAACGATTCTCTGATTATTGAGGTTACCAATTCAACTGTTCAAGCACCGGATTTTCATTCCAGAAAAGGAACTGGACATGGGTATGGAATGAAAATCATTGAGCGTATTGCAGCTCAATATGAAGGTATGGTGAAATATGATTATGATGAACAAAGCCATACGGTAAGTGTGCACTGTCTGATGCCTCTTCCAAAATAAGAAAGGTTGGTAAATTTATATGAAATTTGAAATTAAGAAAAAACTTATCGATTATGCATTAAAAAATGTATCAAACACATCAGTTTTTGGACATTTTATGCCAAAGCCTTTTACCTATAAAAAGGAATCTGTGAAATCACAGAAGCATGGAAACAATAAGTAGAAGGCTGAGCATATTTCTTGCAAAACGAGGTCTGATTGAAGAGGATGAGGTGGATATCATCCGCTTTGCCCTTGAACTTCTTCTTACACAGGGAATACAGATTGTCAGTATGCTCATACTGGGATACTTCCTGCAGTTTTTCTGGGAAACGGTGCTTTACCTGTGCATGCTGCTTTTCCTGAAACGTTATACTGGCGGTTATCATGCAAAAACATATGGACGCTGCTATCTGATAACGATGATTATCTATCTGCTGGTGTTACTCTGTGTGGAGTATCTGAATATATACAGTCTGCTGGTCTTTCTTCCTGCCGGACTTGGTATTTTCATTTATTTCGGCCCGTGTCTTAGCTATAAGACGATGCTGGAACGTAGAAAGCAGCAGCTGCATCTGAAGCTTTCTCTGGCTCTGTGTCTTGTTTTGCTGCTGCTGTTTTTGGGAGTCCATGAATTTCGCTATACGATAGAAATTGCAGCTATTCTGTTTTTTACCGCGGTGATGATGCTGCCGGTATTCTGGAAAAAGTCAAAAACAATCTGATGAAAAAGGTCTGGTATGTCATGATGACGATCAGATCTTTTTGTAATATCTTTGGCAGCTTCACCATACATGTCAAATACTAAGAAAGCTCAGTACAAAACGTTGATCTTTATAAAAATAAATATTCGCAATGATAAATTAGAAAGATGGGAACGACTGTTTGCCATATACATAGTTTCCGATTTCATGGATTGTTGTATTGGTACTATTTTTTGTATAATATCCGTTGTATAATACAAAGGAAACACGTAATATGTATAAAAGTAAGGGGAATGAAAGGGGAAACAGAATAGAGGGAGATTATAATGAATTACACGATAAAGGAATTGATTGAAAAAGAGGATAGGAAAAATCCATATACGGATGAGCAGCTCGCAAAGCTTTGCAATATGAGTCGTGAGGAAGTTACACTTCTGCGTCAGGAACAGGGAATCTTAGACTCCCGGGAGCGGAGAAGGCAGATATTACTTCCAGAGGTTAAGGAAATATTGCAGGCAAACGAAAAAATATCAGACCGGAAGCTTACAGCGATACTGAATGATCGGGGATATCAGATATCGCGATTTATTGCTAGAGCAGTGCGTGATGAGCTAGAGCCCAAAGCGAAAAAAGAGGAACGCCTGCAAATGGATCCGGATCGTGATTTTGAACAGCTGATTGGTTATGACGGCAGTATGAAGCGGCAGATTTCCCAGGCACAGGCTGCTGTTCTTTATCCGCCAAGAGGTCTTCATACGCTGATCCATGGCCCCAGTGGTGTTGGAAAAAGCCAGTTGGCCGAAGCCATGTATCACTTCGCCATTCATGTGGGTACCATACAGAAGGATAGTCCGCTGGTGATATTCAACTGTGCAGATTATGCGGATAATTCAGAGCTCTTACTCTCACAGCTGTTCGGTTATGTGAAGGGAGCCTTTACCGGTGCGGATCATGAGAAATCAGGGCTTGTGGAAAAAGCCGATGGAGGTATTCTGTTTCTGGATGAGGTACACCGTCTGCCAAGCGAAGGCCAGGAAATGCTGTTCTATCTGATTGATAAGGGGATGTATCGAAAGCTGGGGGAAACAGATAATACAAGAACGGCAAGACTTCTTATCATTGCTGCCACTACGGAGGATCTGGATTCCTATCTTCTGACAACCTTTCGACGCAGAATTCCCATGCTGATCGATTTGCCGCCATTGAGCGAGCGCCCGCTTCTGGAACGTCTTATGATTATCAAAGTCTTTCTGTTTCAGGAAGCTCTGCGAATACAGCAGAATATTATTTTGGAAAGGGATGCTTTGCGGCTTTTACTGAATTATCCGTGTCCGGGCAATATCGGACAGCTGCGAAGTGATATTCAGGTGGCCTGTGCCCGAAGCTTCTTAAAGCATATTACATATGGGGATGAACAGCTGATCATAGCGCTGGATGATTTGCCACCCCATGTAGGTAATCTCGCGCTTAATACCGCATCACGTGAATCCCGGAAGCTGTGTGAAAGTGATTTATTTGTTTCCTGCACAAAACCAAGAGAACAGAGTGCGCATATGGGACCGAATATCTATCAATTCATAGAAGAAAAATACGAAGCCCTTTTAAATGAGGGATGTACTGAACATGAGGTTTATCAGACACTTGGAAAAGAACTGGATACAGAGATGGACAATCTGTTCAATAAAATAAAATATCAGCAGGTTGATCGAAAAAATCTGGAAGAGGTTGTGGGTAATCGTATTATTCAATCCGTACAGAAATCAGTTGATATCGCCAGGATTAGTATGCAGGATATCAGTCCCAATATACTCTCGCCCCTTTGTCTGCATGTGAGCGCAAGCTATGAACGTATGAAATGTGGAAAACGTATTATGAATCCACAGCTTGAAAAAATAAAAAAAGAGTATCCGCTGGAATTTGCCACTGCACGAAAAATGTGTATGCAGTATCATGAGGATTTCATGATAGAGCTGCCGGAGGATGAGATAGCGTTTATCGCCATGTATCTTAAAACCTTTACCAAAAAGAAGAAAGAGGAAAGCAGAGGGAAAATTGGAATCATCGTTTTAACACATGGCAATGTCGGTATCGAAATGGTGGAGGTCGCCAATCAGCTGCTGAATGCTAGCTTTGCAGTTGGACTTCGCTGTGCCTTGGATGAACCAAGCAGTCATGCCCTGCAGCGGACACAGCATGCAGTGGAACAGCTTGATGAAGGCAGGGGCTGTTTAATTCTCACAGATATGGGATCACTGGTAACATTCGGTCAGATAATTACGCAGCGTACCGGAATTGACACCCGAACAATCTCCCGTGTAGACACGGTAATGGTCATAGAGGCGATTCGCAGAGCAATTCTGGAAGAAACAACACTTGATGAATTGGAACAGGCATTGAATATGGAAAAGGAAATCAATTTCCACGGTAATCTGGAGCTTGAAGAAAAGGAAACTGTGATTGTTTCCATTTGTCTGACAGGTAAGGGCAGCGCGGTCCTCATCCAGTCAAAAATACAAAAGCTGCTACAGGAGCATAACCTGACAATCCGAATACTGACACTGGGGGTCATCAGCGAAAACGGAATTGAATTTGAACTGGACCACCTTGCACGCAACTATCATATTCTTGCGATACTGGGAAACTTTCAGATAGAGTATCATCAGATACCATTTTTGTCCACGAATGAAATTCTCAATGGAACTGCACAGGAGCTGCTAAGCATCATAAAAAATAACAGGCAGCCCGGAAAGACTGTGAATTGCCTGCAGGAGCTTCTTGATGAGGATATCATACTCTGTCACGTACAGGATGCTTTATGTAAAAATGATATTCTGGAAAAGCTGGTAGACCTGCTCGTTAAAAAGGAACATGTATCTGAGGAATATCTGCTGGATGTATACAAACGGGAGGCAATGGGCGCAACCATTATGGGAAAGGCAGCTATCCCGCATGGTTTTACAGAACATGTCACAAAACCTGCCATTGCTATTCTGACCCTGCAGGATGCAATATTATGGGAGGATGACTTTGAAACGAATATCATTTTGATGCCGGCACTGCAGGAAGAGAGTATCGCATACACGCAGGAATTGTTCTCCATATGCAGTGATTCAACGCTGATTCAGGCACTTTCGGCTTGTCAGAAGCCGCAGGATATCATAAGGCTGATAGCCACTTACACAAAACCGTCCAATTAGTTGGCACGGTTTTTGCTGTTTTATGGGTGAAGGATAAAACATGATGGGAGGTGAAGCTGTTGGATCAGGAAATACAAATCGTCAGAGAATGTATTCTGCCGCATTATGCAGCACAGCAGAAGGAAGATATCATACAGGAACTCAGTAAACGAATGAAGGAACGAAATCTTGTGAATGCAGGTTTTCAGGAAGCGGTATTAAAACGGGAACAGAAGTATCCTACCGGATTGCTGATAGGGAAACGCAATATCGCTATACCTCATACAGAGCCGCAGTATGTTAAAGTACCGTGTATCGGTATCGCCACCTTGAAAAAAAGTGTTGCGTTTCACCGCATGGATGCATGTGATGAGCTGGTGGATGTGGATGTCGTACTGCTGCTTGCCTTGAATCAGGCACATGCACATATGGAAATGCTGAGCAGAATCATCCTCATGTGCCAGGATGAAGCATTCATCGAGGAATTGCTGCGGGCAGAGCAGGAAACGGATATTGAACAAATCGTCAGAGAACGATTAGAAGGAGGAAAACAGCATGAATCGTAAACCATTGGTACTGGTTGTATGCGGCGCAGGAACCCTGACTTCCGTTATTGCCAGCCAGGGAGTGGAACAGGGCTTGAAGAAAAGAGGAATCACAGATGTGGAAATCAAGGTAGGCAGACTGGACGATATCGGACGGTACGCTGATCGTATTACCGTGCTTGTCGCTTCCATGAATATTCGCCAGAAATATGATTTTCCGGTTATCAATGCCATATCGTTTCTGACGGGGGATGAGGATGGTCAGGAGCGTGTCGTGGATAAAGTGGCTGATATTTTGAAAAATAAATAAGCAGAGAAAGTGAGGAGAAACTTATGGAAATGCTACAGGATTTTTTTGACTGGTTCTTCGCCTTGGGCAGCAGTGTGTTTGTGCCGTTCATCATGTTCACACTATGTATGGTGTTTAAGGGTGGTTTGAGCAAGAGTCTGCGCAGTGCCCTGTATATGGGCGTTGGGCTTGTTGGATTGGGGCTGATCGTTGATTATTCCGTTGCAGCGATGACACCTGTTACAGAATCACTCGTAAATAATCTGGGATTGAGTCTGAATGTAATTGATATCGGGTATGGAAATGTCAGTGCAGCCTGGGCTTGGCCGGGCGTAGTCTGGGTGATTTTGGGTATTATTGCAGTGAATTTCATCATGGTTGTTTTAAAGTGGACAAAGACGCTGTGGGTGGATATGTGGAATATCTGGCATGGTGAGTTTGTTGCCGGTATGATGTGGGCATTTACCGGAAATATCTTTATCGGTGTTGCCAGCGGTCTGATCTTGCTTGTCATCAATATGAAGCTTGCCGATTATCACGCTAAAAAAATACAGGAGTTTAACGGTTTGGAGGGAATTTCTGTAGTTGCGACCTCAGGTACCTTTACAGCATCCTGGGCACAGGGATGTATGTGGGTAATCAACAAGATACCGGGGCTTCGCGATATCAAGGCATCCTCCGAACAGATTAAGGAGAAATTCGGAATTTTCGGGGAAATGTCTGTTATTGGTGCGCTGATGGGTACCGTTATGGGAATCGTTGCCGGCTTTGATTTTATTAACACGGCACAGCTGGCAATCAAGCTTGCGGCAGTGCTTGTCATTCTTCCAAGAATGCTGTCTATTATTGCAGAAGGTATTATACCGATTTCCAATGCACTGTCTAAATTCATGAGAGAGAAATTTCCAGGCAGAGAGCTGTATATCGCAGTAGACCCAGCCATTCTGCTGGGGGATCCTTCCGTTATGTCAACAGTAATCCTGATGTATCCGATTTCCGTTATGATTGCAGCGGTTATTCCGGGCTGTAACTTTCTTCCGGTTGCATCTCTTGCGGCTCTGCCATACTGGATTGGCGGCATGGTGCCGTATACAAAGGGAAATATCATTCATACGGTAATCTGTGCAACGCTTTGGATCATACCTGCCACTCTGATTGCTTCCTCTCTGGCGGGAATATGCACCGATCTTTGCAGTATGACAGGATTATTCACGGATCAGATAGCAAATGGCGCAATGTTTACCAACTGGGATGAAGGTGGAAATATTCTTCTCTGGTTGTTTGTCAAGGCAGGTCAGCTGTTTGGATTTGGCGGATAAGGGATTAAAAAACTTGAAGTATCCAACAGGAAAGCAGGAAAGCTGTACCTGCATACAGCAGGAGAATGGAGATATTATGAAACAGGCAGTATTGAAACAACAGGGGGTGCTTGCCATTGCGGATGTACAGGAGGATCTAACTCTGCAGGCGGATGAGGTGCTTGTTGAGGTGAAGGTTGTTACGATCTGCGGATCGGATCTCAGCTACTTTCAGGCTGAAACGCTGCCGCATGATTTACAGTATCCGCTGGTGCTGGGACATGAGATGGCCGGCATTGTAAAAGAAACCGGTACTGCTGTAAGCGGTGTTCAAAAGGGAGATCGTGTAGCAGTGGAGCCGCAGAGCTATTGCGGGCATTGCGAGGCCTGTCAAAGAGGAGATTATAATTTCTGTGAATCATTGCAATTCATGGCCAGCAAGGGAATCAGCGGAGCTTTAAAGCAATATGTGAAGTGGCCGCAAAGCTCAATCTATAAGCTGGAGGATTCCATGTCCTTTGAAGAAGGTGCGCTGCTGGAGCCGTTATCTGTTGCATACAGCGCGATTGAAAAGTTGGACTTTCACAAGGAAAGCAGGCTTGTGATTTTAGGAGCAGGATCTATCGGACTGCTTATGGGAGTGCTGATGCAGGAATTATATCCCGAGGTGAGCGTTCATCTAGTGGATGTTTATGAGAGTAAGCGGGACATAGGAGAGCGTCTGCATATGAAAAAGGATCAGTTTCTGATAGAAACTGCGTATGAACTGGAATCTATGAAGCCGTTTACCCACATCATTGATACAACCGGGAACAGTGAGGTGGTGAAGCAATTTCTGCAGCATAGCATACCGCAGGCCGTACTTCTGGAACTCGGTGTCAGTGATCGTCCTTTGGAAATCAGCTTTAAGGATATTGTATATCAGGGGCTTCGCATTATAGGCTCTTACCGCTATACGAATACCTATCCCAAACTTTTGAAATTGTTTCGGGAACAGCACCTGCAAGTGCGCGATATTATAACGGGCAGATACCCGTTTGAAGCAGTACAGACAGCCTTTGAACAGGCAATGGATGGACGCCATCACAGCAAAATCGCCATTTATTTATAACGAAAAGCCTGTTGGCTGTGCAGTAGGCAGCATGCCGACAGGTTTTTCATACATTTGGAAGGAATGTAAAAAAGAGGTTGAAGGAAAAAAAGCTAACGTATGATAAGCATCCCGTATTGCGTCTATCGGGGTGTATAAACCGTTATGGGATAAAAACGTACAGTGTATCACAGAGAAAGCGAAGCGCAGTAAGGAAAGCAGGAGTGCGTGTATAGGAGGATATGATTATGAAATTGAATACAGGAATGAATTTGTCTGTGGATCTGGATAAAATGGAATTTATATATGATGTAGCTACGACAGGACCGCTTACAGAGAAGCGTAGACTGGATGATATACGTGCAAGCTTGAGTGATCCGAATGCAGAAGGACCGTCCATTGTTTATGCAGTTGCAATGGATGTAGCCAAAAAGAAGCATATGCAGGATTTAATTGACCGCAATCTTTTGTATGGCGCGATGATTTTTGAAAAAGGAGTTATCGGGGAGGAGCCTGTTCGTTCTCAGGGGCATATCCATGCGGTGTCAGCCTCATGTAATGCCTCTACCTGTGAGGTATATGAAATCTGGGCAGGGGAGGCCTATATCTATATGCAGGAATATGCCGGGGATGATCCGGGGCGTTGCTTTGCAGTTCATGCCAGAACCAAAGATGTAGTGATTGTACCGCCGGGGTGGGCACATTGTACAATCAACGCGGATCCCTCCAGAGCCATGCTGTTTGGTGCATGGTGTGTCCGTGATTATGGTTTTGATTATGAGCAGGTTCGCGCACATAGGGGAGTTGCATTTTTCCCAAAAGTAAAGGATGGCAGTATCACCTTTGTGCAGAATACACAATATCACCCTGCACAGCTAGAAATTCTGAAAGCAAGAGCATATCCGGAATTTCATCTGGAGCAGGGGGTACCAATCTATACGCAGTATGAGAATAATCCGGAAAGATTCCGTTTTGTAACGCATCCACAGGAGGCTGAGGAGCAATGGAAGGAGTATCGACCATGAAACAGAAGAAGCTGGTCGTCCATTTTGGCGCAGGTGCATTGGGAAGAGGTTTGGTTGTACCAATGCTGTATGATAGCGGCTGCCGTATCGTGCTTGCGGATACAAATCCGATGCTGATCGAAAAAATGAAAGATGCAAAGTCCTATACACTGGATGTTTCAGATGATGAACAACAGAGACTGCATACCATTAAAATAGAAGATATCGTTTCACCTGTAACGGATGAAGCGATGCTTCTTGCATATTTGCATATATGTGATGCAGTGACTACATCAGTCCGCAGAGAAAATCTAATCCATGTCGCAAAGGTTCTAGCCATGGCATGGGGGACGGAAAGTGATTCCCGGCGTATGGTTCTTTGCTGTGAGAACGTGGAGGGTGTAGGGGCATACTTTCACTCTCTGCTTATGGATTATGCGAAAAATGAACAACAGAGGAAAAACCTGTCTGTGATTCGCATACCGGATACGATTGTTGACCGCATCTGCGCAGCAGGATCCACCATTATGGAGGTTACGAGTGAATCGTTTCATGAATGCAGTGTCGATGCAGACGTGGTGACAGATACGGGAATCGCCAAGATACCGTCGATAACAAATATTCGCTCCCACTTTTATCGCAAGCGGTATCTGCTGAATACCTATGCAGATGCAATGGCATTTCTTGCACTTGAAAAACAGCATACCTATTTATATGAAGCAGCGAAGGATGAAGAAATTCAGAACAGGTTGGACCCATATATTCGTCTTTTGATACAGCTTTTAAAAGCGAAGTACGGAATCGCCATGAATGAGAGCGAGCATTGGTTTCAGCTGTACCGAAAACGACTTTCCAATCCGGAAATTCCAAGAGAGCTGCATACGGTTGCCCGCAGTCTATGGAGCAAAATGACACTTAGTGAACGTTTTATCTGTCCGCTAATAGAATTGATTCATTTGCATATCGATGTCAGCGACGGGCTGGCGGTCATACAAGAAATCATTGAGAGTCAGGCCGGAAGAGAAGGTCTTACAGATGATGAAGTACACAAAAAGCTGCAGGATCTATGGGGTGGGACGGAGTATGGAAGGAAGCTGCTTGAGATGTTTATTGCTTTGGAATAGATTTGAAAGCAATCACCTTAACGCAATATCTGTTCCTTATCATGAATGAGTCCTTCTGTAAACAGGCTTATTTTGTTTATCATATAGAGATCGTTTTCTTTTCTGCTTTTTTAATTGAAGTTTATGAAACGTAAAGAACGCAAGCTGTGGCCTGCGTCTTTTGCGCTAAAGCTGTATTGGTTTTTAAGGACATAGACAGGAATTTCCTGCTTTTACGTATCCTTTTAGTTTGTACCACTTCACGCTGAAGTATGATTGCAAGCTCATTCGTGTCTTGCTCGTTTATAGATGGATACCATATTGTTGCGTAATGAATTCCAGGTCATTATACAGCTCCTGCCGTGTATAGCCGCCTTCCTGTAGCTCGGATTCGCTCAAAGAATTCAGCTGATCAAACGCAGATAGTGCAACCTTGAGATATTCCATACTGCCGGTCGCAAAATATTCACGTAAATATTGTACAGCTTCGGGGTATTTCCTTTCCCTTAGCAGCGCCTGTATCCGTCTGTGATATTTTTTCACATCTTCATCACTGAGCTCCTCCTCCACCCTGATTTCACTTTTCTCCCGATGTAAAAGCACCTTGCCCAGCATGTCGGTTATGCCCTCAATCTGCCGCATGATCCAGTCATTTTCAAATACACTCATAATCCATTCCTGTCTGCCGCAAATACGATTCCGGCATCCCTTCTGGCAGCTTCATACACCTCCATAACCGTTCTTGAATAAGCAAGCAGCTGTGTACAGCGCTCATAGTCATCCAGCTTATAAATATCACGGAAATCCTGTAATTCATAATACAGAGCTACATCATTCTGCACGATGGAAGGATGCTCAGCACGTTCCCTGCCGATCTGAATAGTATAGGCAGCGCATCTGCTTGTTTCCGAACGCATGGTGATAAATCCCTTTTCTCCCTGAATCTGTGCAATGCATTCACTTCTGGTATCCTTACAGCCGACGCATACCGCCTGAAAGCCGTCGTATTGCATAAGTACAACACCGCTTGTATCAATGCCATTTGCATGTTTATTGGCATAGTAGTGCACTGTTTTGGGCTTACCGAATAATCCAATTACATAATGCAGATTATAAATATTGATGTCTGCGAGTGCTCCTCCGGAGAATTCCGGATTGAATACATTCGGTGTTTCCCCCTGCAGAAACTTGTCATAGCGGCTGGAGTATTGAGAAAAATTACACTGAACCATCTGAATGGTACCAAGCCTTGGAAGCTCTTCTTTCATGCGTAGATAATTTGGCATATGTGCAGTTACGATCGCCTCGAAAAGATACAGGTGCCGATCCTGTGCTTCTTTAACCAGACGATCGAATTCCTCAACCGTGGATGTGAACGGCTTTTCACAGATAACGTTTTTTCCTGCCTGCAGAGCTTTTAATGCATGCTCAAAATGCAGGCTGTTCGGTGATGCGACATAGACGAAATTGATTTCCTCATCCTTCAGCATATCATCCAGATTCGTATAGATTTTATCAATTTCATATTTGTCTGCCAGCTTGTGGGCTGAGGATTCCTTACGTGAAAACATGGCAACACAGCTGATATTGGCACTTTCCTGCACTGCCGTTAAAAACCAGTCAACGATAAAGCCTGTTCCTATGGTTGCTACATTCATGACAATCCCTCCATTCTTATTTTAAATATAGCACATATGCATGTTTGTGAACAGAGAAAGAGAATGAATTGCGCCAAGAAGCAATTCTTAAAAAACTGTTGGTTTTCATGATTTGTTATCTGATGTTTTTCCTGTATAATGAACATATAAAGGGTGATGTTATGAAAAAGAAATGCCTTGTTTACTTGATTATCCTGCCGCTTTTATTGCCGCTATCCGCGCATGCGAGAGCGGGAGGCGGTGGTTCCGGAGGCGGTGGTGGAAGCTCTAGTGGCGGTTCCTCATCAGGCAGTACGAATTCTGATCATTATTACGGACGTGGATACAATGACCCGATTGGCAGTATGTTCTCTACGATTGCCATAGGAGGTCTGCTTGTATTGATACCTGCAATGCCGATGCTTGCCTATCGTAGAAGAGTGAAAAAGAAAGCAAAGCAAAGTGCTGCCCTGCTGCATCGGATGGAAGATACGGATGCCATTTGGAATGAGAAGCTGATAAAGCAGCGGGTAGAGGATATTTACTATCATGTACAGGATGCATGGACGAATGCAAAGGTTGAAGATCTGAAGCCTTATCTTACAGAACATTTGTATGAGCAGTGGAAGATGCGTCTTACCTGGATGGAGCTGCGCAATGAGCGCAATGTTCTGGATAATATCAAGCTGCGAAGAAGTGCGGTGGTTGGCATTCAGGATTATCGCGATGACAGTCAGGATTCCTGCTGGCTGTATATCGAAGGAAGCATGATAGATTACACCATAAATTCACAGACGCAAACAATTATGGAAGGTAAACGGAAAACATCAACCTTTGTGGAATATTGGAAGCTGCAAAGAATCGGGGATACCTTTTACCTGGATGATGTCAGACAAAAAGAGGATGTGAACCGGAGGATTTTACAGATTGGAGGGAATAAGCGTGAAGACTAAGGATATCGTATGTGCTGTGATTTGCATGGATCAGCGTCTGCTCATTGCGAAGCGAAGCAGCGGTGTACATGAGAACATCTGGGAATTTCCCGGTGGCAAGGTAGAGTCGGGGGAAACACGGGAACAGGCAGTAGCTCGTGAAATTAGGGAGGAGCTGGAGCTGTGTGTGGATATCGACAGATATCTTACAACGATTCGCGATAACAGAGAGGATTGCACACTGCTTGTACACGCTTATCTTTGCAGATATGTAAGTGGCGAAATTCATCTGCATGCCCATCATGAATATGCATTGGTAACGCCGCGTGAGCTTTACAGCTATCAATTTGAAGCAGCAGATCAACCTATACTGGACATGCTTCAGGAGAACACCTTATGATGTGGGCATTCTCTATCGTACTGTTAATGCTGATAACGATTGTGGCACTACCGATAGTTTCAATGTCTGCGCTCATGCTTGCATGGGCAACTGCACATAGATATATGTCACCGGTTTTTATGTTTACAGTGATTATGGTGTTTGTCTACCTCTGGAGTATGCTGATATCAAAACAGCGGAATCAGTGCTGGCTGAAAAAGAAAACACAGCTTGTGCTGATTCTCCCTGTGATTCTGGGAATCTGTATACTGGGCGGGACCTTTGCATATGATGCATGGCAGAGCCGGTTTGAGGTGATGCGCAGTGAGGTTGATTTGTTTGAATATGAACCGTTTCATAGCGATAAGCTGGCAGTTCCTGATAAAAAAAGCTCCTATTCGATGCAGGAGCCACTTTTAAGGCTTGACGGCGCAACAGCATTATACCCGGTGTATGCTTCCTTCGTGCAGGCAGTGTATCCTAGGGAAGGCTATGATGATAGTACAGATATTGTGCGATGTACAACAACCCCGGAAGCATATGAAAATCTACAGAAGGGTGATACTGATCTTATTTTTGTGGCAGCTCCCAGCGATAAGCAAAGGGAACTGTTTGAAAAAGAGGGAAAAGAGCTTATCATGGTTCCCCTCGGTATGGAGGCCTTCGTATTCTTTGTGAATTCTGAGAATCCGGTGGAATCATTAACATCACAGCAGATTCAGGATATTTACAGCGGTAACATCATAAATTGGAAGGATGTCGGTGGCAATGATGAACGAATTCGAGCCTTCCAGCGTCCGGAGGGAAGCGGTTCGCAATCGGCTTTGCTGCGCTTTATGGAGGGAAAGAAATTGATGTCGCCACCGCAAAAGGATGTGGCAAGCGGTATGGGAGATATCGTAACGGAAACTGCAGAATACGAAAACAGGGAAAATGCAATCGGCTATTCCTTCCGCTATTATACGCAGGGGATGGTGAAAAACAAGGGAATACGTCTTCTGAAGGTGGATGGCATTGAACCGAGCGTTGAAAATATCCGCAAGGATACATATCCGATCAGCAGTCCGTTTTATGCTGTCTATGTGAAGGGGAATACGAATAAGAATCTGAAGCCGTTTCTAAGTTGGATTCAGTCAAAGGAAGGAAAAGAGCTGATTGAGAAAACAGGATATGTGGCAGGCTCATAGCTTTTATAGAAAGGAAAATCGGATAGAGGCTCCGATTTTCTTTGTTTTACTCACAGGTATTTATATCAGTTAATTCTTAGGCTTATCTAAATTCCATAATTTGTTATAATTACACAGCGCTTTATAGTATAATGATAATAGAAAAGAGGGTGAGAGATTATGCTTAAAACAGAAGAAACCAAAGTTCTGCGCGATCCAATTCACGGCTATATTCATGTGGATCTGAAGGTGGTATGGGATTGCATCAACGCAAAGGAAATGCAGCGTCTGAGACGGATCCATCAGCTGGGGGGAGATTTTCAGGTTTATCATACGGCAGAGCATTCACGGTTCTCCCACTCTCTGGGGGTTTATGAAATTGTGCGGCGCATGGTTTATGAAATTGATCAGCTGCGGGAGGTATTGAGTGACTACGAAAAGGCGGTAGTGATGCTGGCAGGTCTGCTTCATGATATCGGACACGGTCCGTTTTCTCACGCCTTTGAGGGAATCAGTACGTATAAGCATGAAGAGTACACCGTGAAAATCATCATGGAGAATAGCGAAATTCATCAGATACTTGCCGCCTGTGATGCGCGGCTGCCGGAGGATGTTGCTAGTATTATCCAGTATCGCCATGCAAAGGAATGTATGAATCAGCTGGTAAGCGGTCAGCTGGATGCGGATCGTATGGATTATCTTCTGCGGGATGCTTATTTTACCGGAACCAGCTATGGAAAATTTGATCTGGAGCGAATTCTGAGAACAATACGTGTAAAGAATGGAAGAATCGTTGTAAAAGCAAGCGGGATACATAGCGTTGAGGACTATATCATGGCCCGTTACCATATGTACTGGCAGGTGTATCTGCATCCGGTGGCACGCAGCTATGAAACCCTGCTTTCTATCCTGTTTCGCAGGATGAAGGAGGTGTATGCTCTGCATCCTGAATATCTGAGTGATGTAAAAATGTTTCATCCATTCCTCTGTGGAGCGGATGCGGGCATTGATGCGTTGTATCGTCTGGACGAATCCGCAGCCCTGTATGGATTCTCTGAGCTGGTAACTTGCAGGGATGAAATCCTGCGTGATATATCCTATCGACTCTTAAATCGAAAGCTGTTTGAATATGTAACACTGAAAAATCCGGAGGATTTAGAGCGTATTCAGCTGCATGTACAGGCATTGGGATACGATCCGGACTATTATGTTTATCAGGATGTTGTCTCACAAAAGCCGTATTCTCCTTATAAGAGCAATGAAAGCGGACATAATATCTGGGTACTTGAGGAAAGCGGCAAGGTTAAGGAGCTGTCAAAGGCCAGTGATATTGTTCGTGCATTAACAAGAGCTGATTTAAAAGAGGAATCAAAGCTTTATTTTCCTGAAGAAAAACTGCATATAAAATAACCGTCATAGAGATACCCGAAAGCTTACGGCAGGCTGTATATCAACAATACCGTAGGAAAGGAAGAGGAAACTGTCTATGACGGTTTTCTGTTGGATTCACTCTTTACGGAATCCGGATGGTAGTTAATGTATTTATACGATATTTACTATCAAGAGAATAGGAAGCATAGAATTGTTTTGCTTTCAAAAGGCTTACCGTTTCGGATACACACGCTTTGGATCATAGCCATTCTTTTTTAATTGCTTATTCCAGGAATGATGTGCCATTTTTATATAAAGACTGCGCGGAAAGGCAGGCTGGACATAAGAATTTTCGAATGCAGTATCCGTTATAATAGCTTCTCTCATACGGCGAAGGGCTTTATCCACAGGAGCTTTTGGGCCATGCTCCCATGCCATTGCTTGTATTTCATTCAGCATGGGACCTGCACCGATGCCGATCCCTCCCATGAAACACATACCGCTTTTAGTACACCAGTTTTCCACAACCTGCAGCGCATAGCGATTCTGCTTTCCTTCAAAAAAGCCGCAGTTTACAATAACATACAGGTTCACCTTTACAGCTGCACGCTTTCGTTCCTTCTCCCATTGCAGAAGAAAGCTGAGAAGATGGGAAGGCAGCGCATCAAAATAAAGTGGAAAGCTTAGCACAATGGTATCAAAGGATTGCAGTTGATGAAAAATATCCGGAATTTTATGGATATCCATACAGTGGAAAACAGTGATATTTTCCATATCTGTAAAGAGATGTTTGGCCAGCATTTCACTGCAGCTGTTTGATGGCTTCGGTGAGCCGGAAAGGATTGCGTATTTCATTAAACGGCCACCTCCAACATGGTTTGTAACCGGACAAGTGCTTTTTCACTATCCGCGCAGTGATGACATTGGACATACCTGCAATCCATATTGATTCCATTCGCCTGAACAAGAGCTTGAAGGACGTTTTGTTCCTGTTCATTCTCACTGCCATATGCAATAACAATCAGCTGAAGATGAGTGGGAGAGGTTAACACATGGTGCATTTCATGATTGCGAATGGTGAAATACGGCTGCACATAGGAAAGAGAGCGGTCGATTGCACACTTCACAAACGGACTATAGGAGCCATATACATTCTCTGTAAGAATATAAAGCGTATCGCTTTGTTTCATGGAAGCTGTAAAGGAAGCTATATCATCTTGGAATATGCATGCTCCCGGTGATTTGATCCAGCAGGAAAAGCAGCCTGTACATGGTGCTGTCTGCTTGAGCTCATGGGAATCGAATACAGATACATTTTCTGAAAATGGCAGTTGAGGTAAGGCAATATCGGATAGTATGGTTTTCATGATAAATCCTTTCTTCAGCTAAGTAAACGCTGTTTACATTGATAGAGTATCATATTATGTTTACACTGTCAACATCGTGTGATAAAATACAGTTACATCGTAAGAAGGGACTGGTCTGCATGTGTGAACAAAGCTATCATCATAAGGATTTAAAAAATACATTGATAAAGGAGGGCATTCATTACATCAATGTGTACGGGGAACGAAGCCTTTCTATGCGAAAGCTTGCGGCACTCTGTCATGTTTCACATACCGCCCTGTATAAGCATTTTCAAAATAAGGAAGAGTTTATGAACGCCATTTCTGCATATATCGAAGAACAGTTCACGGAGGCATTGCAAAGGTCCTATGAGAATGCGGGTGGTGATGTAGATGAGGCTATCATTCAGATTGGTGCAGGTTATGTAGCCTTTATGGTACAGCATCCTGATTTTTTGAAATATCATACCAATATCATGAAATCACAAATGTTTCAGCTGCAGGACTTAGAAAAGAAGTCAGTGAAGTCGTATGAGATATTTCGCAGTACCGCTCTTGCCTTTTTGAAAAAACACGGTTGTCCGCCGGAGGAGTATCAGAAGGAGATCCTCTCCATGTGGAGCCTTGTAATGGGATTGAGTGATATGCTTGCCTATAAAATCATAGATTCCCAAAAGGATGCGTTGAAAACGGCAGAGGAAATCATACGTCGGGAAATCAAGCTTCGCTGTATGAAGTCTGCTTATCGCAGCTAGCTATTTAGGAAGATATTTGGAAAGGATAGTCCTGAGCATCCCTTTATAAAGCTGTTTTGTTACATCCTTCAGAAAGCAGATCTGCTGATTTGAGTATTATGTTTTACTGTTGGGTCTGTAAGCGGCTGTGAATGCCTGAGAGTATGATAGAAATAGGTCTGCATATCCTGTAGCTGTTAAAGCGATTGAGAGAATACTTCAATCAGTAATGAATTCGGCATCTTTTGTAAGAGATATCACTTTCTTTAAATTCCTAGTGAAATCACGGTATGGGTATGATACAATAGTAGAACAGAAAAGGTCAGGAGATGGATACGATGGGCAGTTCAGAACTTGAAATACTAGAAATCATTTCTTCCGTGGGACAGGCTAGAAGTCTTTATATCGAAGCGATTCAGGAGGCTAAAAGTAAAAACTACGGACAGTGTAACGAGCTTGTAAGAAAGGGCAATGAACAGTATGCAAAGGGGCATCGTATACATCAGCGACTTGTTCAGGAGGAAGCCGGAGGAAATCCGGTGGATTTAAACCTTCTGCTCACACATGCGCAGGATTTACTGATGAGTGCGGAATCCTTCAAAATTTTATGTGATGAATTCGTTGATCTGTATCGTAAATTTGATGAGCTGGAAGAGAAAATATATGAAAAAGGATAAAGGCATGGAGTGATTTCCATGTTTTTTTGTTTATGAAAACGGTATGGCTTATGAGTGTTAATGTCTTTATCGAAGCATGCGGATATAAGCTTTGTGAATAACTTACAGGAGCAGTCAGAGAAGCTGGAGTCGTTAAAGCAGCTTATACGGGATATACAGAAAGTAGGAGCCTGTCGATGAGGTTTCATAAAGTATGGTCATCAACGATATCCATGCGCAGATTCAAAGCCTTGCCGTGGATACACAGAAGCAGTGCAATCAGCTGTTCTCACAGCATACGGTTGATATGAATATATTGATGCTGTATGTGTTCCTGGTGTCATGTGAGCGCAGATACCGCCTGTCTACAGCTGTAAGGATAAATCCATACTCAGCACGCTGCTGAAAATCGATTATCTTCAACGGTATTCCTATATAAAACAGGCCATTCGGATGCAGCTGCCTAGGCTCTTTGCGGAATGCAGTACATAGATAAAACTCTGTATAAGGTCAGGTATACAGAGTTTTTTTCATATCGATTCATGGTACAGATAGATTCATGACTGTCGGTTAAGTAAATATATGATTAAAATCTATTCAGGAAGCTCATGTAGAAAGCGTATTATGGTTTTCCATACCTCTTTACTCATTGCGATATCACCATGATCCAATGTATCAAATTGAATCGTCTTAACCGGCGTTGTGAAGCATTCAATCAGGCGCCTTGAGAGGCTGGGAGAAACGATGGTATCCTGATTGCTCAATATGACCAGAGCAGGGCAGGTCACGGTATGGACATATCTGTCACTTGTTAGCGGGTAACGAATCAGATGCTGCAGGGGACCATAGAAAACAGGGAAATAGGAATTGAATAAATCTCTCCCGTTATTGTATGGAGAGAGAAGAATGAGTGCATCCGGTGTTGATTTGGAAGCTGCATAGCTTGCCATTCCTGTACCGATACTGTAGCCGACGATATACAGCTTTTTATTTGGATATCTGTGACGGGCATAATGCAGGACTGCATCCGCCATCTTAAATAGCTCTTCCTGTGACAGGGAACCCTTGCTATCTCCGTAGGAAGGATAATCAATACTGAGAAAGTGTGAATTCTTCATATAAGAGAAAATTCCGCTTTCATCATATTCTCTGCATAAGGCACTGGTATTCTGTGCATTTCCTCCAAAATACACTATGATGCTATCCGCATTCTCTGCTTTTCTCAGCCATCCGGTATATTGCGAATCTATGCTGATACGCTCATAGGCTTTATCCGCCATGAGCATATCCCGATCCTGAGGACTTGCATTTGGATAAAAGATAACATATTCCTGTGCAAAATAAATGGTTGTGAGAAAGATGAAAAGCATACTGATCAGAAGAAATGCAAACAAACGGCAGACGATATGGCGAAATGGTTTTGTATATTCCAGCTTTACATATCTGCGTACGAGGAAGCCGGTCATGATAAACAGGGATAACAGAAGCGGCAGAAGATAAATACCGATTCGTATCCATAGCGGATAATAGCTCGTAACCAGTGCCTGCTGACGCAGAATGTAAAAGACAATGCATATTTCCAGACAAATATTGATGAGTGGAAAAATGAACAGAAAAAACCTTGGCAAACGGTAATGATAGATAAGAATCTCGATAACTGTAATGGCTGCCGCAATGAGCAGAATCCATACAAGCTGCATAAACAGCATCTCCTTTACGATATTACAATACCATCTTCTTTGGTGAATATAATGTATTGCGAAGTCTGGCAAAGCTGCCTGTATACAAGCAGCCAATGAGCTTATGCACAGGCAGTATTTTTAAAGCAGCCCTGCAGGAACCGGATTGTACGCGGCAGCCTTTTGATGATGGCGCATGCATCCCTGTAATCGGCTTCATCCGGCAGGTCTATGATATGGAAAGCTACAGCCTTCTTTTGTAATACATCCAGATCAGTAAATAGGCAAACAGCTGAATGCCCAGGAGAATGTTAAAGCAGCTGTTGATGGCTTCTTCATGATATAAGGATGCAAGAACAGAGGCTGCCAGAGTTGCGATAAGAGATACGTTGAATGCCTGCGCTCTGCTGTTTTTCTGAATTAGCAGATTGCGTTCATCTGTTTCATCAATAATCAATTGCTCACGTTTCCTTTGTGATGCTTTGGCTGACCATATCGCTTTCAGCATATACAGGGAAACGATGAGGCCTCCGACACCTCCACTGAAAAGGGAGGAACTGCGATATTCCTGCGAAAAGCCGACAACAATCAGCACAACTGACAGTATGATAAACAGTAGAATCGTAATGCATTTCATCCTTATAATATTCTGTTCTTTCATGACTCATCCGCTCCTTCCGTAAAAAGAAATACATCCTCGATATGATGTTGAAAAATTGTTGCTATGCGGTGTGCAAGGTGAATGGAGGGATCGTATTTCCCCTTCTCCAGTGAGATGATCGTCTGCCGGCTGACTCTGCACCGCTGTGCCAGCTCCTCCTGCGTCATTTGTAATTCCTGCCGAAGCTTTCGTATTCGATTCCTCATGAATGTAAAGCCTCCTTTACATTTTTAGTATACCACCGGATGATAAAAATGTGAAGCGTGCTTTACATATATTTGCTTTTCCTGTGCATGTTACTGCCTATATTTGTATCTTATATAATACCGCTTGTGTTTCCTCTGAATTCCGATAAACTATAGGTGAAAAGGGTGAAAGTATGAAACTTAAGCTATTATGCAGAAAAGAGATGAAAGAACAGCTGTTGGATGATCTTCAAAAGGGGCAGGTTACTGTTTGTGAGGATGCCGATTATGTATTGTACGAGGCAAATTATGATTACCGCTATCTGCTTGTCAGGGATCATGAGGAATACATGCGTCTCGCTGTTGAAGATATCATCTATATAGAAAGCATTTCCCAGGAAATATGGATACATACCATGGACGGCAGGTACCATGTTAAAGAAACAATGTATCAGCTGGAGGCCAATTTGTATGAAAAAGGATTTCTGAGAGTTCATAAGGCGTTCATTGTAAATAAAAAGGATATACGGCGAATCTGAAGCAGCTTAAATTCAAAATTTACGCTTATTCTCACAAACGAGGATCAAATCGAGGTATCCAGAAGCTATTATTACCGGTTCAAGGAAGAAATGGGATTTTAAGGAGGGATGCATATGCTACAGACTTTGTTTGACAGACAATCGTCCACCGGTTTGCTTCTGCTTATTCTACTTCTTTTACTGGCAGGTCTGGTGGTTTATGTCCTTTATAAGCATTATTATGAGCTGCGGGTCAATCAACATTTAAAGACACCGGAAAAGCAGATTCATTTATTAACAGTCCGGACAGTGGTATGCATTTGGGGGATTCTCTCGATCCTGACGCTATCCTGGTATATGGGCTATTATTATCTGCGTGAAGCAGAGCAAAGTGAAACGACATGTGATATGTATGATACGGTGCAGTATGCAGGAGTGGATGAAGCGATGGTTAAGGAACAGCTTGAGGCTGTAAAAAAAGGCAGCAAATCCCTTAGCATGCAGAAGGAAAAACCGAATAAGCATGTAACTGTAACCTATGCAGTAAATGATCGCAAGGAATATGTATATGTCGTTACGTATGATCTGCTGAGAGAACCGCAAAAGGATGAACAGATAATAATCCGTAACCGTACGGACAGCGGCTGGACCAGTGGGGAAATCAAGGCGGATTCGCGGAAAATCATATCCATGACCACAGGAACGATCAAGGATTCTTGCGCAGCACAGAAGCGCAGTATTCACATATACAATTATACCCGGGGGAAAAATAAGAATCGTGTCGATTATTATGACAGCTACACGATTGAAAAGGGAGGTATCCATCGATGAAAAAATTAACAGGTATTGCAGGGCTGCTTATTCTCTGCTGTATAGGAGGGTGTGCACCTGTGCAGAAAGAAGCGACATTTCTGAAATCAAGTATTCGATTTCATTTTCCGGGAGAGGACATGGAGGAAAGTCTTATAGTACGGTTTAAAAAAGAAGGCGTTGAAGGTGTCAAGGTAACGGGAATCGCAGATTACAAGGCAGACGCTGTGGTTGATCCCCGTTATGTGATTGATGAGGAAGCACCTATGGAGGATGAGAATTTCTATGCTTATGGAATTCAGCTTCCCATGTTTAAAGATATGAAGGTAAGCTTTTCCAAAATCACCTATCAAAAGGATCAGGAGGAGAAAACGGCGGATATCGGTATATATGAAATAGAAAAAAGCGGAGAGGTTTTTGAAGAAGCCTCCATTTCAAAGAACTGGGATTCTGAGGAAAAAGAGCTGTATATTGATGTAAATACGAAGGCAGCAGGGAGACTGATCCACGTTGAAGCTGTGAATCCGGATGCTCCTATAAAAATTGAAATACAGAGAAATACATATGGCGATTTTGATACAGACACAAGAGTTATACTTCGCTATGAGCTGCCAAAGGAATATGATATGACAGCTACAAATTTCTGTTATACCTTTGAAAAAAGCGGCAGAAGGATACAACGGTATGGACGAGGTGTTGTTGAGCTTTATAGGAATGGAAATCAAACTGCGGGCAGAGGCTTTCAGCGCCTTGCTGTGTGACTGTAAACAGAATGGATACGATTGCACAGAAAGCTACAGCCTCCCTTACGCAATGGCCGTGGGTTCTGGTTCTGCTCGTCCTAGGCGGAGCTCTTCTTTATATTGCGTATCGATATCGCTATGATAAAAATCTGAATGCTGCACTGCTCGATAAAGCTGTAAGAAAACTGCCTTCCCCGAAAACCGTATTATTTGCTTACGCAATATTGGCTGCAGCCTGCAGCTTGCTTGTTTTCGCATGGAACACAAAGCCAGGTGACACGAAACAAAGGAGCTGTTTCACGACGGAAAGCTATCTTGACCTAAATGCCGATGAACAAGCGATTACAGAAGAGCTGAAACACATGGAAGCATTGAAAAGCAGGGAATCAGTTTCATATCATGAACAGGAGCTTAAGCATGGAATCCGGATGCAGTATGCGATAAAGAATAAAAAGGACTACGTTTATATCATCAGCTATGAAAGTGCCGCAACAGATTTAAAGGAGTATTACTATATAGAGCTGCAGGATATTTTCGGTGGTACATATGCAACGAATATGATAATGAACCCCAAAGATAAAAAACTATATGTCATGGTTCGAGGAACTATGCAGGAATCCTGTGATGCTTCCGAGTTGAAGCTGGAGCTGCGGAATATAACGGAAGAAGAAAATAAAAATTCGATACATGAAGAGATTCGCTTTACTGTAGAAAATGGAGGGATACAAAATGAAAGTAAATAAAAAAATACTTCTGCTTCTGCCTCTGTTAGTGGTGGTGTTTCTTCTTTTATGGTTTGCTTTCCAGCCTGCAGCTTCAACGGCTGAATTTTTACACAACAGTGTAGAATATAGCAAGACCTCATTGTATGAGGTGGAGAGTATTATGCTCGAAGAGGGTAAGCCTTCGCGTAATACTGTCACAGAGCCGCAGCTGATAGATTTTGATATGAAGCAGCCGATGGATCCTGCTGTATGGTTTTGTGAAGCTGCCCCGTTAACCGTCTATGTGCCTATGAAGCAGGGAAGTCGTGTCCGTTTTCAAACACTCCAGTATACAGAAAACGGGGAAGAAAGGACGGCTGATCTGGGACGGTATGATATCCGATATGTGAAGGGAAAAGCATTGCAGGAGTCTGAGTTTTTCGGAAACACGGAGGAACAAGTGATAAATATCCGTATACGAAAGAAAGCATATGGTCGTCTGAAAACGGTGGAGCCTGTTAATCGGGATCTGAAAGTCAAGGCAGTGGAAATTAGCGAGGATGAGAAAAGCTATCGGATTCGAATACCGTATCAGGATTTCTCAGCATATGATTATATTTATACCAATCTGAAATATACGTTTGAAAAGGATGGAAGAAAGGAAATTTATTATGGGGAACAGGTGCTGCCGATTCATAAAGAATTCGGAATAGACTATCATGTGATTATAGATTGAGTGCTTTCCCGAAACTTTCCTGAAATGGAATTGTAATGTTGTACAAAATAAAGTAAAATAAGAGTGGAAATATTACTTGTATAGAAACATGATTGGATGATTCGTCTCTACTCGCCGACCGTAAATTGGCGAACTACAAGTAAACTTTTTGGCTCAATGCATGGAAGGTTTACTGTGACTTTTCATGCTTTTTATGTTTCGGAAGGAGCGATTGTTTGATGAAAGTATTGGTAATCGGTAAAGGCGGAAGAGAGCATGCACTGGTTCATGCGGTAAGCAGAAGCGGCCGGGTAAAGAAGATTTATGCAGCTCCGGGAAATCCCGGAATGGCAGAGCTTGCGGAGTGTGTCAATATTGCGGACAGTGATGTAAAGGGCTTAACCGCATTTGCAAAGGAACAGGAAATAGATTTAACGATAGTCGGACCGGAGGCTACGCTGTCACTGGGAATCGTTGATGCGTTTCAGGCAGAGGGACTAAAGATATTCGGACCGACAAAGGATGCGGCACAGGTGGAGTCCAGCAAGGACTTTGCGAAGAAAATCATGGCGAAGTATGGTATTCCGACAGCAAGCTACCAGACCTTTGACAATAAAGCGGATGCAATCGGCTATGTGGAGCATCAGGGCGTGCCGATTGTCATAAAGGAAGACGGCTTGAAGGCAGGAAAGGGTGTTACGGTTGCTTATGAATTAAAGGAAGCATTGGATGCAATCGAAATCGCGTTCAGTATTCCGGGAAACCGTGTTGTTATCGAGGAATGCCTGGAGGGCTTTGAATTCTCCTTGATTTGCTTTGTATGTGATGATCTGGTTCTTCCGATGGAGGTTGCACAGGATCATAAGGCGGCGTATGACGGTGATAAAGGTCCAAATACCGGTGGTATGGGTGTCTACTCTCCTGTTAAGAAGATAACACCGGATATTATTGAGGAAACGATGAATGCAGTTATGATACCGATGGCGAAGGCAATGGTGAAGGAAGGGCATCCGTTTACCGGATTTCTGTATGGCGGGCTGATGCTGACAAAGCATGGTGTTAAAACAATCGAATTCAATGCACGCTTTGGTGACCCGGAGGCAGAGGTTATCCTGCCGAGGCTGAAAACGGATTTCTGTGACGTGATTGAGAATATTATGAACCATTCCAAGACAGAGCTGGAATGGGACGACAGGGTTACGCTTGGTGTTGTTATGGCCAGTGAGGGTTATCCTGCTTCCAGTACAAAGGGCGCTGTGATTGAAAATTTGGAGAATGTGAATTCCATGGTATTTCACATGGGGACGGCAGAAAAGGAAGGCAGTCTGGTAACGGACGGCGGCCGTGTTCTGTGCGTGTGCGCTGCAGCGGATACACTGGAGGAAGCATATGAAAAAGCATATGCGGATGTACATAGAATTCACTGTGATAAGCTCTTTTACAGAAATGATATTGGAAAGAAAGATATGTAGCTATGGGAAACTGGAAGCCGCTTTTTGCATCTGTGTGCATAGGCATGGCACTTCTTGGATGCACATCAAAGGAGATGCCAAAGAAGGAAGCAGATCAGGTATCTGAGGGGGAGATACAGCAGATTAGCTGGGTGAAAGAACCGTTTGCTGCATATGAAACGGATCCAATCGCTTTGTACGACAAGGGCTTTCTTGTGAATGATGGAAACAGGGAAGGCTTCATAAATGCCAATGGCGATCTTCTGCTTGCTATGAAGTATAAGTTTCAGGCCTGCTTCATAGATGATGCTTATGGTGTCATGGAAGGCGGTGATGGAGATTTGAAATATCTCTCACAGCTACTCCATGTTGAGGGCTATGATCAGGGCTGTTGGACAGGAATTGTTGGGCCGCAGACCAGCTACTATGTTGATGATAAAGGTGAAAATGTTTATGCTATTCGCTATGATATGAATACATCCGCATATGTAGAGGAAAAAACGGATTTGGAAACGATCTGTGCTGATATAAAGGCAGATGTCTTCTTCCTGCCGGTCAATCTGAAAATAACAGGTGAGGAAGACGGAAAGGATAGTAGAACAGAGGAAGGATTTGTACTTGTCACAAAGGGAAAGCTGCATTCGGAAACCGTATATGAAGCTGTACATATGAAGGAGCGTGTATATCGTCCCCATATGGCACTGGAAGCTTTAAATGCTGTAAAAAAGGATGGAAAATGGGCTATCATGGATAAAACAGGGAAGCTGATAAGCGATTTTGCGTATGCTGCGGCAGATGTTTTGAATGATACCTATGTGAAGGTAGAGAAAAAGCCGTATATTGGACTATATACGAAGGACCAGAAAGAATATTTGTATGAAGGCATCGAAAGTATCACAGCACCAAGTCAGAGGGTTGTATTTGCGAAGCAGAATGATCTGTGGGGCTTGATGAAGCTTACTGAATAAGGATAAGAGAAATATACAAGGAGGAAGCTATGTTTAAAACAGACTTAGAAATTGCGCAGGAATGTAAAATGGAGCATATTCGTGATATTGCGGCAAAAATCGGTGTGGGTGAAGAGGACCTGGAATACTATGGTAATTATAAGGCAAAGATATCTCTCGATTTGCTGCATAGAAATGAAGACAAGGAAGATGGTAAGCTGATTCTGGTGACCGCAATCAATCCGACAAAGGCCGGGGAAGGAAAATCCACAACGACTGTTGGTTTGGGGGATGCGTTAAACCGGCTGGGGAAAAAGACGATGATCGCGCTTCGTGAGCCAAGTCTGGGTCCGGTTTTCGGTCTGAAGGGTGGAGCTGCCGGCGGCGGTTATGCCCAGGTTGTACCAATGGAGGATATTAACCTGCATTTTACCGGGGATATGCACGCAATCACAACAGCAAACAATTTGATTTCCGCATGTCTGGATAATCATATTCATCAGGGAAATGAGCTGGATATCGATATAGAAAACATCACATGGAAACGCTGTCTGGATATGAACGATCGTACGCTGCGTCACATTACGATTGGACAGGGACCGAAGGCGAATGGTGTGGAACGTGTGGACGGCTTCAATATCACGGTGGCCAGTGAGGTGATGGCAGTTCTTTGTCTGTCTACTTCTTTGATGGATTTAAAGGAGCGCCTCGGCAATATGCTGGTGGCATTTAATTCAAAGAAGGAGCCGATTTATGTAAAGGACCTTGGCATTGAAGGGGCTCTGGCAATGGTTATGAAGGATGCCATCAAACCGAATATGGTACAGACACTGGAACATAATCCTGTACTGATTCACGGCGGTCCGTTTGCCAATATCGCTCATGGCTGTAATTCCATTCTTGCGACAAGAACATGTCTGAAGCTTGCGGATTATACGGTGACAGAGGCAGGCTTTGGTGCTGATCTTGGAGCTGAAAAGTTCCTGGATATCAAGTGTCGCTTCGGTGGGCTGAAGCCAAATGCAGTGGTAATTGTAGCAACCATTCGTGCCTTGAAGCAGCACGGCAATGTAGCATATGAGGATTTGAAGGATGAAAATGTGGAAGCGATGCTGACAGGGTGTGAAAATCTTGCAAAGCACATTGATACAGTAAAGCAGTTCGGACTGCCTTATATCGTAGCAATCAATGAATTTGCGAGCGATACTCATGCAGAGGTGGAAGCACTGCAGAACTGGTGTAAAGAGCATCAGCATCCGATGAGCCTTTCTCAGGTATGGGCAAAGGGCGGAGAAGGCGCGCTTGATCTAGCTAATCAGCTGGTGGAGCTTTGTGCAGAGGAAAACAGCTATGCTCCGCTGTATGATGTGGAACAAAGCATTGAGGAAAAAATTACAGCAATTGCGATCAGGGTGTATGGCGCAAAAGAAGTGGCATTTACAGAAGAGGCGAAGGAACAAATTGCGTTGTATACTTCCCTTGGCTGGGATAAGATGCCGATCTGTATGGCGAAAACGCAGATGTCACTGTCCGATGATGCGAAGGTATATGGGGCTCCGAAGGATTTTACGATTACGGTTCGTGAGCTGCGCCCGAGTCTTGGTGCCGGTTTCCTGGTTGCATTAACGGGAAAGATACTGACGATGCCGGGTCTTCCAAAGGTGCCTGCGGCAAATAACATGGATATCGATGAAAAGGGGCATATTGAGGGATTGTTCTAAAATGAACATAATGCAGCTTTAATAACATTAGCTTGATCATCATAAAGATATTTTGGTTTTAATGGTACTTTACGCAACTATAGGTACTATACATAAAGGGAATTCATAGCTTCTAGTTCAATAGATGCTTTGGATTCTCTTTTTCGTATGCATCAAGCCTGTGAAAACAGAATGGAATTATCGACCTGAAAAACAAGAGAGATTATATTGGTTTGGAAAATGAAAATAATTATCACTCTTATATGATAATCTATATCGCACATGTTATAATAAGGAATAAGGTATAAACTGAAAATCACCTTCATTCATACGATAAATACGGTATTATTTTCATATGAATATGAATTCAGAGGAAGGATTTAAAAAACAATAATGTAAATTATTATCAAAATATATTGACAAAATAATGATAATAATTTACAATAACGTTGTGAACAATTGTTCCTGATCATCATGTGAACGCTTACCCGGGCTGCGCTGCATGAAGAAAGAAGGTTGATGCTATTCTGGAGGGAAAGGAAGATACAAATGAATACAACAAAATTGGCATTATTTGAAAAACAGCTGACGAATATGGAGGATGCACTGACGAAATCCGATCAAAAAATCGTAACATATCTGAAAGAGCATCCGGATAGATTCACACGCATGTCCATAACGGATATTTCAGAAGATATTGGAACGAGCATTGCGGCAATCACCCGTTTTGTAAAAAAAATGGGCTACGATAAGCTGCAGGATTTAAAGCTGGCGATTACAAGAGATATGGAAGCCAGCGAAAGCTCCCAATATGTACGTGTGGAGGAGGATGACGATATTCTCACCGTTTCAAAGAAGGTTCTACAGAAAAACATCGAGACGATTGAGGATATCGGCAAAATTATTCGCGAGGATGATCTGGAAGAAGCATTTCAAATCATTCGGGATGCAAGAAGAGTCATCTTCACAGGTGTTGGCGGTTCTGCCAGCGTTGCACAGGATGCTTACCATAAATTCATGCGTATCGGCATGATGGTGGAGCTGATTACAGATGTGCATACACAGGCGGTTGTTTCCTCAGTGGGAAATGAAGAGGATGCCATTATTGTTGTAAGCAATGAGGGAGCCAATACGGAGCTAAATGCCGCATTGAAGGTAGCAAAGGAAAATCGCATGAAGATTATTGCAATCACACAGTTCTCTCAATCTCCTTTAACAAAGCTGGCGGATGTATGCTTATATACGCTGTCGAGAAATTTCAGCTATAAGCCGCAGTCGCTGATCTCCAGAATAGCAGAATACAGTCTTGTTGATGTTCTATATGTTGGCTTCTGCATGCAGTCACAGGATACCGTTGCAGAGAAGCTTTTAGAAATCAGCACCAATATGAAGAAATTCAAGAATTATAACGACTGATGATAAAAGGAGATAAGGCGTATGCAAATCGGATTTATCGGTTTAGGAAAAATGGGGTTGGAAATGGCCGCAAGAGCTGCCAGTGACGGACATGCTTTGATTGGCTGTGATACCTGTGAAGCGGCATGTGAACGTGCTGCAAAGAGGGGGATCAAGGTTGCAGCAAGTATGCAGGAGATGGTGAATGCATTAGAAAAGCCCTGCATTATATGGCTTCAGACACCGCCCGGAACCATTACAAATACCATTATCAAAGAGCTTTCAGAGCTGTTAAAGGAAGGCGATATGGTTATCGACGGTGGAAATTCTGATTTTCGCGATACGAAAAAAACAGCTGAATACCTCATGGAAAAGAATATCCGATTTATGGATATCGGCGTCAGCGGAGGAGTGGCCGGCGCGAAAAAGGGATGTGGTATGCTGATTGGCGGAACAAAAGAAGACTATGAGCGTATGATTCCATTCATAAAATCTTTAGCTGCACCGGGCGGTTATGCTCATTGTGGTGGAACGGCCGCCGGGCATTATGCGAAAACCATACATAACGGTGTGGAATATGCGATTATGCAGGCATATGCAGAAGGATATGAAATGCTGATGTCCTCTGAAATTGATGTGGATGTGCTCGGCAGTCTTCAGGCATATCAAAATGGCTGTTCCATCCGTTCTCATATTCTGGGAAAAGTGATTGAAGCCCTGCAGCCGGATGTGGCCCTGGAGGGTGTTGCAGATTACGTTGCAGATTCCGGTATGGGAAGATGGACCATAGAAGAAGCAACACGTCTGAAGGTACCTACTCCTACAATTTCAGCGGCCTTACAGGCAAGATTTCGTTCACAGCAGGAAGATTCTCTATCCATGCAGTGCATAGCGGCTTTGCGAGGGACGATTGGCGGCCATCCGGTAAAGCGTAAGGATGGCAAATGATATGAATGTAGGCAGGCACATTGCAGCGAATCTGGATGAGCTGCGGGAAATACAGAGTGCATTGGATGAGGGGCAGCTGCAAGCTGTAGCAAACGCCTGTCTTTCGGCAAATAGAATTTTCTTCAGCGGAATGGGGCGATCCGGAAACATGGTCAAGGCACTGGCCATTCGCTTTATGCATCTAGGCTATGCAGCATATGTCGCAGGGGATGCTGCTACACCCTCCATACAGGAAAACGATGTTCTGTTTGCGGTGTCATCGAGCGCAAAAACCAAGGTTACACTGAATCATATGGAAGCGGCAAAAAAGCAGAAGGCACATGTGGTTCTGATATCCTCTCTCTGTGAAAATCCCAAGATAAGCGACACCTATTTGTGTATACCGGCAAAAACCAAGGTAAGGACATCTCAGCATGCCGGCTCTCTCTTTGAACAGGCGGTACTCATCATAGGGGATGCCATCACATCCTGTCTTCAGGAAGAGAAAAAGATTTCAACAGAATATATGAACAATCGCCATGCAAATCTGCAATAACTATAAAATTAAATGATTTTAATCCTTAACATATAATAAAAAACGGAGGAACTATGAAAACGAATACTTCAAAGAAAGTGAAAGTTCAGAAAATGGGAGCTTTCCTAAGCGCAGAAGTTATGCCGAATATTGGGGTCTTTATTGGATGGGGATTATTAGCTGCATTATTCATACCGACCGGGTGGCTGCCAAATGAAACTATGAACCAGATGGTAGCTCCGACTATGAAATATCTGATGCCGTTGCTGATTGCATACACTGGAGGGTATAACGTACACAAAAAGCGTGGTGGTGTTATCGGCTCGTTTGCCACGATGGGAGTAATACTGGGAGCTGATATCAACATGCTTGCAGGGGCAATGCTCATGGGACCGCTGGCCGCATGGGTTTTGAAAAAGGTAGATAAGCTGTTTGAGGGAAAAGTTAAGCCGGGAATGGAAATGATGGTCAACAATTTCTCCCTGGGACTCGTAGGCGTATGTTTAATGGTACTGGGCTTCTTTGCCTTTGTACCGGTTGTTGAATTTCTGCTGGGTATCTTAAGCACAGCTGTTGATTTCCTAATCAATAAAGGACTTCTTCCACTGATTGCTGTATTTGTACAGCCAGCCAAGGTATTATTCCTGAATAATGCTGTGAATCATGGTATTATGATTCCTTTAGGTGTGGAACAGGCAGCGGAAGCAGGGAAATCTCTGCTGTTTATGATAGAAGCAAATAATGGATGTGTATTGGGCATCGCTCTTGCATTTACCTTCTTTGGTAAGGGAACGGCAAAAAAAGCAGCACCTGGTGCCGCCTTCATCAACTTCTTTGGTGGTATCGGTGAGGTCGTATATCCATTCGTATTAAGTAAACCGCTTGTTATTCTGGGACAGATTGCAGGAAGTATGGTTTCTCTGTTTATCATACAGGTATTCGGAGGTGGAACTGTAGCGCCAATTTCACCGGGTAGCTTCTTTGCCTTGCTGTCTGTTTCTCCAAAGGATGCAATGCTGGTTAATATTATTTCCTATTTCGCAGGTATGGCGGTGTCTATGCTGGTCGCAGGCTTCATCCTAAAAATGGATAAAACCGAGGATGAAGCAGTACTTATTGAGCTGGACTATGGATTCGATATGCCAGGTGCAGGTGCGGTAGTCGTTGATCCAAAGCAGAATAGTGCTGCTGTACAAAGAATTATTTACGCATGTGATGCTGGTATGGGATCAAGTGTCATGGGGGAATCTATCATGAAGACCAAGCTGCAGAAGGCCATGCTGAATATAGAAGTTATGCATTCCTCTGTGGCGACGCTCTGTGAAAATGCAAGAGCTGGAGATTTAATCGTAACTACACAGCCGTTGGAAGCACGTGTGAAAAATGTACTTGAGACAAACGGGAAGAAAAATTCAGTCTACGCGGTGGATAATCTGTTGAATTCTGAAGCATATGATCGACTTGTGGATTCCTTGAAAAAATCCGAATGAAAACAGAAAAAAAGATGAAGCCTATTTTACAGGAGGATAATATTATATTGCAGGCTGCATACGCGGATCGCTGGAGTGCCATACAGGCATGCGGTGAGATACTTGTGAAGCAGGGGTATGTTAAGGCGGCCTATATTGAAGATATGATGGAACGGGAACGTCTTGTATCTGTCTATGTAGGGAATCATGTAGCGATTCCCCATGGAATAGCGAATAGTGAACAGCATATTCTCGAGTCCGGCTTATCGGTACTGCAGATTCCAGAGGGGGTTGATTTTGATGGAGAAAAGGCATATATCATGATTGGAATTGCAGGCAGAGATGGAGTACATATGCAGTTGCTTTCACAAATCGCGCTTGTGTGTATGGAACAGGAGCAGGTCGAGCGGCTACGTACGAGTAAGGATAAGAACGAAATCATGGGGATTCTGAAGGCTAAGATTTGAGTAGCTGATTTTAATAAAGAAAAGAGACTTATTACAGTGATGGATAATATTCCATACCAGTATAAGTCTTTTTTTGAACTCCATATGAGATTATTATTACAACGAAACACACTTCAGTCTGTATGTAGGCTTGCTTTGCCTTTCCGCTTTTTTACCCGGAGAAGGTACTTAGCCGGATATCGGATTAAAATGTATCTGCCTGTTGCTTTATGAAAACATATCCGGTTCCTGCTCCAGTATGATTTCCAGCATATACAGTGGCAGGTGTTTGATGACTCCATCAATAGATACTCCTGTATTCTTCTTTGAAAAAAGGAAGGCATGCTTTACATGATATTTTTTTACGAAGTTCTGAAATGCCCTTGATGTTGTATGTGTGTTAAATTGCATATATTTATTGATAAAAATATGTAGATTAACATATTTTTATTGATGAAATTATGCATAATGAAGTGGTAATCGCTTTGCAGAAAGACAACGAGGTTATCATCGTCACTGATATGGCGGTGCAAATTTCAACGAAAGAGGCGCTATATTTTAAAATCATAACAGTTCAACAGATAACCTCATTTTTAAACTATCAGGATTTTGGGCGAATTGAAAAGTATGTTCAACAGCTCAGGAATAATCGTTATTCTTTTGTTAAGGGCAGAAATATCTCCGTGATAAATGAAAACTCAGAAGGAGGAATCGTACAATCGAAAACCTCCCGAACCTCATGAAAATTCCGCTCAATGATATTGTAAACATAATTATTGCGATTTATGAATGCCTTCATCTTCGGAAAAGAAAGTGGCTCATTTTTTATACAGCGCTCCAGTGTAAAGGAGCAGTGAAAAATAAACTTAATCAACAGATTGTCTGAATAAGGAAGCTGCAGCTGCTTTATAATGGCATTTAATGTTTTATAAAGTATTTGGGAAGACTTACGCGGATTTAGAAAGACAAGGGAATCGCTTAAAATGGTTTCATCCATTTGTTGAATCAATTGCATTGCATAGCTGTCAGAGTCCTTGGCTTCTGTTTCAGCAATCGAATTTTCGGCATCCTTTTGAAGAATGGTTTCAAAGGTTGCTCCGATACTGCTTGCACGTTTTAACAGTGTTAACAATAGCGGCAGGTCAAGGTCTGGGACGATGCGTACATGACAATTTGACAAAGTCTGTAGTTCCTCCTCCAGCCGCTTGATATCCTTACAATCCGTAATGATCAAAACGCCTTTCCCCTTATCACTTTCCTGTACATGCTTTGTCAGAATGGATAAGAGAGCATCATGGGATACCTGTGTATCCAACTCCAGAGATAGAATCTGGTTCCCGTAATCATGCGAATGCAGATAACGTGCATATTCCTTGGAGCGGCCATTTTCTGTAACAATCAGAAGCTATACCTGTGTTTCCTGCAGCCATTGACTGGAAAGATATACATAGGTCGCAATGTAATCACGCTCCCATTTTGTAAAAGTATAATTAAAGCGAGATGAAACAGCTTCTTGAATTTCGTCGAATAACAGGTAATCTTTTTTTCGTGCAATGCTGATAGCTCCATAATCTGTAATTGCCTGAACCGTGTTTTCTTTGAAAGCGGAAATAAATTCAGAAAGCTTGCTTAGCATTCCATAAAGTATATTTTCATTTCTCGAAATAGGGTTATCCTGTAAAACAGGGTATAATAAATCATAAATATCCTTCAATAAAACAGAGCGTATGGTATTTAAATGAACATTCATAAATGCATTCATATCATTCAAACACTGATTTACGATTTCACCCTTTGCATTATTTATGGAAATTGTTTTTTTCTGATTCAATTCCTCATTGATATGATAGAGCATCTGCAATTCTTCATTTTCTTTCATTGTTGAAAAGTAGAAATCATTATGTGGAAATAAAGCCAAAATCGTATTCAACTGCTGATAACGCTCGTTTACATCATAAATATCGGATAGTACCGTGTTTGATATATCGGCGAAATCCAAAGTGATACATAAGGGATTTTCTTTTATCAAACGGGTATAGGCATTTGCACATGCACTGCGTATCTCAGCTTTTAAATGCGGCAGATTTCCCTTATAGGAGGACATTGCGAAGCAGCTCAAAATTCCCTTTGATATGCGAATGGCTCGCTTGATGAAATAAGCCTCCTCCTGAAACTGCTTAAGAACCAGCATAACGGTCTCTTCCAGTGTACGCTGCTGTAGTGAAGGCAGGGAAATCAGCGTTGGAAAACAGCGGCGGATCATGGATTCCTCTTTTAATTCAGGTGAGGAGGTCGTGATAATCACCTGGCATTGAAATGTAAATCTGCGATTGACAGCGTTGAGTGGATGGTACTGCGCTTCTGTTATTGCATTGCATATCTTTATCTTTATCAAATCGAGAAGCTGATCGAAATGAAGTAATATGAGCATCCCCTGCCTAGCTTTTTCCACCAGACCGCGGCGCAGTCGGCTGTCGATGATTTCTCCGAATACATACAAATCCAAATCATGAACAGAATAATTTTTTAAAAGGCTGCAGTCTGCAATAATCGGAGAATGAAAGGAAGAAAATCGTCCATTCTGTTTGCCGTATAGAAACATGAGCTGTGCAAAACTCTTCCGGTTGGTTCCCTCCTGCCCCTCGATAATGGTATTTAATCCGCTATATGGGTAATTCATTGCTGCTTTAGCTTTTTGAATCGGCTCATACATACTTTCACCGATGTTTTTTCCAATCAATGTATCCAGAGATTCTTTCATCTGCGTTTGTTCATTCTGACGCTGCTGCTTGGTCAGAAAATCGGTAAGCTGCTGATCCTTGGAAAGAACGGCGGGTATGTTCTGCTCGGGAAAATACTTCATCAAAAGCTGGCGTGAAACATATAGTGTTGGTCTGCCATTGAGCTTGATCAGTCTGCCTTCCTGATGCAGGAGGTTGAGATCTCTGGATACATTTGATCGATCAAGCCGCAAATCCATCGCCAAAGAGGAGGCATCCATTCCAAGCTTATCATACTGCTTATCCTCCAGACATTCCAAGGTGTGCGCATAAATTGCTTTCAGAATCAGTTCCTTGCGTTTACTCATTAAATCACGACCTCCTTAATTTTTTTGTGTTGATTTCTTCTTCATAATAACACAGTAAGAATAAAAACGCATAAAAAAGTCTAAAAGTGTGTCTGCTTTTTACAATGTATACATATTGTGTATGCTTGCACTGGAAGTTATCGGAATAAAAGCTGGTAAATCTGTTTCTTTTTTCTTCACACGCTTTCCTGAGTGTGTTGAAACAGGGACTTTTTTGACCACCTGAAAGGGACGATGATAAGATGACATCAGAAAGGAAAAGGAGGAAGCTGTATATGATTGATATCATAATCGTTACACATGGCGAATATGGAAAAGCAATGCTGGCAAGCAGTGAACTCATCATGGGGGAACAGGAAAACGTACAGGCATTCGGCTTCTATTTAGGTGAAAGCGTCGAACATCTGAGGGACTCTATTTTGCAGGCAATCAGCTGTACGCGGAAGGGAAGTGAAATACTGATTCTAACAGATATGCGTTCCGGAAGTCCGTTTAATGTTACAGCGTCATTGATGAAGGATCACACATTTGAACACCTAACAGGAATCAATCTTCCCATTTTACTTGAGATTCTCTGTTCAAGAACGCAGATGGAGCTGAAGATGATGATAGCACACATAATGTCAGAGGGAATGAAAACGCTCATTCATGTTAATGAAATGCTGAAGGAGGACTAAACATGAAACATATTGTGTTATGCCGCATTGATGACCGTCTTATTCATGGGCAGGTTGTTACGGCATGGGTAAAGCAGACTGAGGGTAATCGTATTGTAATCATTGATGAAGCATTGGTGAAGGATGTTTTCTTACAGAAAATCATTAAGGCAGCAGCACCTTCCGATATTCGTATTGATATATACAATATAGAAAACGGAGTGTGTGAGTTGAAAAAGGAGGCTGAGGATAAAGAACGAATTATTATTTTGGTAAAGACTCCACAGGTGGTTGAGGCTTTAATTGATGAAGGTATTCTGCTGGAAAAAGTGATTCTGGGGGGAATGGGGGCAAAGTCAGGCCGCAGGAAATTTAATCGCAATGTATCAGCAAGTGAAGAAGAAATCGAGTGTATGCAGCGCATCATGAATAAGCATATACCGATGTATTATCAGTTGGTACCGAATGAGTCGCCAAGTGATGTTGGTAAAATGATAAGCGGATAGGAAAGGAGAAGTATTATGAGTATTTTACAGGCTGTTTTACTGGGGATTATTTATTATTTGGGGAATAGCTCGATCATTGCAGGACCGGTGGTTATTATTCTGTTTACAGGCCGTTGGTAAGCGGTTGTCTGACAGGGATGATTCTTGGTGATCCCGCACAGGGAACTATGATAGGAGCTACCATAAATCTGATGTATGTAGGGTTTATATCAGCAGGTGGTGCTTTGCCCGGAGATATGTGTCTGGCTGGGATCCTGGGAGCCGCTTTGGGAATTACAGGTGGTCTGGATACGGAAGCAGCTCTGGCGATTGCTGTCCCAATCGGATTGATTGGTACCTTACTTTGGTTTGGACGTCTGACACTGGATTCAGTATTTGCACATATGGCAGATCATCTGGCAGAAAAAGGCGAGGCTGGGAAGGTTTGGATTCCTTCTGTATTGTTGCCGCAGCTGATGCTGTTTGTGCTTACCTTTGTTCCATGTATGCTGGCATGCTATTTCGGAGCCAGCTATATTCAGGGTATTATTGATGCTCTTGGCGGGACAGTATTAAATATCCTCATGATAATCGGAGGGATGATGCCTGCTCTCGGTATTGGCTTGACGCTGATGTATATTTTCAAAGGAGAGGCAAAAATCTTTTTCTTCATCGGGTTCCTGATTTCTGTATATTCGGGATTGAGTATGATTGCGATTGGATTTATATCGCTTTGTATTGCAATCGTCTATACACAGAAAAAAGAGAGTACAGGAGGTAATGCGGCATGAGTGAAACTGTAGATAAGAAAAATCTGCTTACCAGCAAAGAGGTTAATAGAGCCTGGCTACTATGGCTGTTCAATAATCAGGCCTGTTACAATTATGAGCGTATGATGGGGATCGGCTTCCTTCATGCCATGACCCCGGCCTTTCGAAAGCTTTACAAGGATAATAAGGATTTACGTATAGAAGCCATGCAACGTCATACCAGCTTCTTTAATTGTGAGCCTTGTCTGGGGTCATCTATTGTTGGAATGGTTCTGGCGATGGAAGAACAGAAGGCATTGGGAGCTGAACTTGATAATGATGCAATCACCTCAATTAAAACCGGACTGATGGGGCCGCTTTCGGGTATTGGTGATACCTTGATACAGGGTGTCATCCTCCCCCTGCTTATTGCATTCGCTGTAGATTTTGCAAAAGGTGGTAACTGGGTCATTCCTCTTGTATTCTCATTGGTTATGGCGATTATTGTATTCGGCATATCACGCTTTGGATTTTTACTAGGTTATCGTAAAGGTTCAGATGCAATTCTCAGTATGCTGGAGAATGGTGTTATCAAACGTTTAATATCCGCTGCGAGTATTATGGGCTGTATGGTACTGGGAGCATTGGTTGTTAATTTTGTGACAATGAAATGCGGCATCAGCATCCCGCAGGCAGAGGGAAGCTTCTCCATGCAGGAGCAGCTATTTGACGCCATTCTTCCAAGTATGCTTCCGCTGTTATTGACACTGGGCTGCTACAAGCTGCTGAAAGCAGGAAAATCAAGTGTTTTGGTTATGCTGGTCATAATCGCTATTGGTGTTATTGGCGGATTAACGGGAATTTTGAGTGTATAGGGAGGCAATAGATGCAGATTAAACAATACCAAACAACGAAGTATATCATGGGAAATGGTGCACTTCGTGAAGTACAACGGTGGAAGGATAAAAAAATCGGCTTGGTTGTCGATGAAAATGTTTTGAAGGCATTACAGCTTGAAACAAAGCTGTTTGATGAGCTTTTAAAGGACTGCGATTATGAAGTCCTCTGTAATATGCCGCAGGAGCCTACCACAGAGCTTCTGGAACCGGCCATTCGAAAAGCGCAGCGCTTTGATCCGGATGTATTTGTGGCAATCGGAGGCGGCTCCGTCCTGGATAGTGCGAAGGTACTATGGCTGTTTACAGAATTCCCTGATTACACTTGGGAACAGGCATTTGCACCATATGCTGTAGAATCATTCACAAAGGAAAAGGAACTGATTGCCATTCCTACAACCAGTGGAACAGGCTCTGAAACAACGGGTTGTGCGGTAGTTAAGGATACAGAGAAAAGAAAGTGCATGGTTTTAAGCAATGAAATCATGCCAAGCACAGCCATTCTTGATTATGAGCTGTTGGTAAGTCTTCCCAAGCACGTCATTGCATTCTCCGGATGTGATGCTCTTGCCCATGCATTGGAGGCGGGTATTTCTGTTCTGGCTTCGGATATGGTACGGATGCAAAGTGTGCAGGCCGCTGTGCAGATTATAAAACAGCTGGAGGCTTCCTGCAATGGTGATTTGAATGCACGTCGTGATATCCATTTGAGTGCAACGATTGCAGGTGCATGTATCAATAACTCCATAACCGGTATGGCGCATGGAATGGATCAGGCCGGTGGTGATTTCAGAAAGCCACATGGACTTATGACGGGGCTTATCCTGCCGTATACAATGTGTCATCTGCTGCCGCAGCCTTTATATGAGGAAGTGGCTGATCAGCTGGGAATCTGCGGGACCTCTATGGAAAAGCAGGAGCGTCTGATAGCAAGGATATGGGAGATGTATCGAAGAATAGAGATGCCGGTTACCCTACAGGAAGCAGGTATTGATCGTAAGACTTATATGTGTAAAATTGATACCTATGTGAAGCAGGCGATGCAGGATGCCAATGTGCAGTGTGCACCAAAGACCTTCTCTGCAGCTGAATTAAAAGCAATGTATCAGGAATTATATGATGGAAAAGAATGGAGGACAGCATATGAATGAGAAAATGAAGGTAGTAGCGATTACGGATGACCATAAGGTTGAGGTGAAAGAGGTTCGGCGTCCTGATGTAAAGCCGGGCAAAATACTGATGCATATCAAAGCATGTGCATTATGTACCTGGGAACAGCGTGTGTTTACACGGGAGTCCAAAATGCCGCTGCCATTTGTTGGAGGACATGAAATTGTCGGAAGCGTTGCGGCCGTTGGGGAGGGGGTAAGTGAACGAGAGTTTCCGATCGGAAGGAAGCTGACAGCTCGTTTGATTCAGGTTTGCGGAAAATGTTATTTCTGTCGTCATGGTGAAGAGAATCTGTGCGTAGATATCAATGCGCCGTTTGATAAGGAAATGGAAATACCAGGTACAGGAGGGCTTGGAGAATATCTGAATATTGATCCCTCTCAGGCTTACCTGCTGCCGGAATCACTCTCTGATACAGCAGCGGTGTTCAGCGAACCGCTGGCATGTGTGCTGAACTCGATTGAACGTGGACAGATTGCACTGGGAGATGATGTAGCGGTGTTAGGTGGAGGCATCATGGGAATGCTACATGTACTCTGTGCCAAGCTGTCGGGTGCACGCGTTATCATGAGTGAGCCGGATGCTAAACGTCGTGCTCTGGCAAAGACACTGGGATGTGATGATACTATCAACCCGATGGAAACAAATCCGGTTGATTACATAAAAAATCTGAATGGTATCGGTGCAGAGGCTGTCTTTAACACAACACCGATCAGTGCTGTTGCTAAGCAGGCTGTGGAGATGACAGCACCCTTGGGAAGATGCGTCATGTACAGCTCACAGCATCCTGATAAGCCGATTGAAATCAGTCCAAACTGGCTGCATTCCAGTGAAACGGTTATTACAGGAGCAGTAAGTCCAAGCGTACGTTCCTTTCAGCGGGCGGTCAATATGTTAAGTAAAGGGTTGATTGATCCAGAAAAATTGGTTTCCGGAGTATATCCGTGCAATCAGGCACAGGAAGCGTTTGAAGCAGCAATACGTCCGGATACATTTCGTATTATTATCACATTTTAACTTAAGGAGGAATATAAGATGTTAGTAAGTATGGCAGAAATCCTGCAACAGGCAAAAGAGGGACATTACGGAGTACCGGCTTTATCAGCTGTAGATGAGCTTTCATTGAGAGCATGCGTGGAAGCGGCTGAGGAAATGAATGCCCCCCTGATTATGCTTTGTGGCTGGGGTCATAATAAAGATATGCAGTATTTTGGCCGCATGCTGCATGATTTTGCGATCAAAGCGAGCGTACCGGTAGCGTTTATATTGGATCACAGTGCAACCTTTGAGGATGCGGTGAAAGGAATCCATGCCGGCTTTCATACCATCATGGTCGATCGCTCCTCTCTTCCATATGAGGAAAATGTCGCACAGGTGAAGGAGCTTGTGAAAATTGCACATGCTGCGGGTGTCGGTGTAGAGGCAGAGCTAGGTCATGTCGGTGTCGGTGAGAATTATGCTGTTGATGGTATTGCAGCCCTAACGCAGCCGGATGAAGCAGTCCGTTATGTGAAGGAGACAGGCGTTGACTGTCTGGCTGTGGCCATCGGATCCGCACATGGTGTTTATAAAGGAGAGCCAAAGCTTCGTCTTGATCTTTTAAAAGAGCTGGCAGAGAAAGTTCCGGTGCCATTGGTGCTGCATGGTGGCAGCGGTACCGGTGATGAGAATCTGGCAACGGCATGCCGTCTGGGTATCAGTAAGGTGAATGTAGCCAATGATTTATTCCGCGGAGCGTATAATAAAATACAGGAAGTCGGTATGGAGGGGAATAATATCTATGCCTTAATGCCGATGCTGCAGGAAGGATATAAGGAAACAGCAAAGCATTTCATTAAAATTCTGGGATGTGCAGATAAAGCATGGAAGGCAGAGCAATGTGTTTCTTCGGGATTGAAACAGGACCTAAATGAAGCAAAGTAACAAATAATCTAATAGAGAAATAAGATATCCTGTTATGGTGATTGTGACAGGATATTTTATGATTATCCGAAATCTATGATTGATCACATAAAATATGCTTACATGATATGGAAGCGAATTATACAGTTAACATAACATTCACACAAGGATGAATTTCTATAATCTGTCTATCATGCGGAAGAATATGGAGACTTTTTATATTGATAATTTATGAGGCATATTAGTTTACTAAGTTACAACTTAGTAAGTTATAACTTAGTAAACTTCGGAGTAAAATATAGGTTCTGAGTTGGTTTAAAAATCATAATTATAACATAGTTTAACTGTTTCTATTTAAATTAAATTATGAAAACAATATTTTATAACCTTTTAATAAATATGATTTTAATTTATTTTTTTGTTTTTTAAATATATTATATTAAAAAATTCAAAATGAAGATTTAGCCCTTTAAAATGGGGCTTTTTTTTATCTTTTCCTTCTTGTGATACGAATTTGAAACTAAAATTTATTTCTTTTTCATGGTTTTCCCTAATAAAATCATATCGAAATGAGGTTCTTCGGTATGCTTTTATCAAGAACTACCATGACATCTTTTCGTCTTGATGGCAACATATGAGCGTAGACAGTTCTAACTGTTAAAACAGAATCTCCAATCAATTCTGCAATAGATGTATCATCATACCCTTCATGGATTAGCATAGACACATAAGTGTGTCGAAAATCATGAGGTGTCATGCGTTTTAAATGACATAAATCCAAGTGTTTTTCCAATGTAGTTCGGATAAGGTATTGAGGTATCATTTTGTTAAAATGTTTACCAAAGAATATGTATGAATCATTGGTAAAAGAATCTTCTTGTGCACAAAGTTTTTTAAATTGTTTTAAAAGTAAATTCAATTCATTGTCGATAGGTACAATACGATTACTGTTTTCCGATTTCATAACCTTGTTAATAAAAAAGGATTGCTTCTTAAAGTTTGTCCATTTCAAGTTTCTTAACTCTGTAATTCGCAATCCAGTAGAATATAATGTCCGAAAGAGGAGTTTCATTTTGATTGTATCCAAAGAATTGATAAAAGTGACAAAATCCTTTGGGTCTAAAATGACATATTCTTTTTTCTTATCTTCTTTATGACATTTTATATATCCAACTTTACTTAACGGATGATAATCTATATCATAAATATCATTTGCATAGGTGTAGATACCACTGAAAGCAGTGTGAATGACATTGATAGAAGGTTTGGATAGTCCTTTTTTAACTAAAGCCGTGTGCCATTCTGTAATTTCTTTTTTCTGTATTTGAAGTAAATCTCTACCTAAAAAATAAGGTTTAATATGTTTCTTGTAGATACAGGAGTTCGCATTGTAGGTAGAATCTTTCCATTCTGTCAATCTCATATAGTCAGAATATTCTTTCCAAACATCTTCTAATTTCAAGCCCAATACAAAATTATATTTTGCTTTCTGCTTCAACTGAATCATGATAACTCTTTCATAATTCAACGCATCACTTTTTTTCTTAAAACCACGAACTGTCTTTTTTTTGTAAAATCCTTTTTTTGGAGTGTAGGAAGTGGATATATACCATGTTCCTCGTTGTTTATCTTTATATACTGGCAATTTGATCTCTCCTCTCTAAGTTCAATTTAAAGAAGGAAGATAAATTGAAGTATATTATGCGTATTATTTAAAGGATGCCATTCGTTTTACTTCATCATGAATTGTTTGCAACTGTTCATCATTTAGTAAAAATAATGTTTTAAATGTATCATGAAGAAGTTCGTTTTTATTTTCATCATCACTTAAAATCATGATTTGTGTCCATAATACATAAAAATCCATTTCCATAGCATTTGCAAAGTGTTTAATAATGCGTGAAGTGAGTTTAACATCTTTACGCTTTATTTGATGATATAGAGCATAACTAATATTTGCTTTTTCAATAAAATTTCGCAGGTTTATGTTTTTCCTAGTTCGATAATCCGTTATGATCTCAATAAGTTTATCCACATCATATATGCTAGGTTCTTTTTCCATTTATTTCACCACCTTCGTTATATTCACTTCTATTATACGATATACTACTCTAACAAGTCCATTAAGACTACGATTAAAAACTACAAAAGATGTGGTATATAAAAACTATACTTTTTGGTTTTGATTATGCTATGATGATTTTGCGAAAGGAGTGTTTCAAGTATGAGGCAGAATCAACAAGATAATGAACATAGAAATATAATTAGAGAACAAATACTTAGAAAAGGATACGCTCACCAATACGATATACGGAGGTTTATTCCTTGTGGTAGGGAAAAAGCGAATCAAATTCTAGCACAGGAAATGTTGGAAGCAGAAAGAGAAGGGAAGAGTACAATCACAGGAATCAGTGCAAATCGATTACCTAAATATGTAGGACTTACAAAAGAAGAAATCCAAGCATATGCTGAACAAGAGAAAAATCGGAAGTGACTTCCTATTTTTGATAAAAGAGTTGTGTTCTCTTTAAACACATAGAAGGGAAAAAGTGAATGGTATCATATTTTAGAAACAAAAGCGTTTCAGGAAGGATGATACCATGTATAGACTTTACTATCTAAGAATATGAAGGAAAAATCAAGAAGTACAGAAATTAAAATCGTAGTGGATGCAAAAGACAATAATATAGATTGTGTCGCTACTGTCAATGTAGGTTCAATAGACTTGGATACGACAATCGAATTATTACAAATCTGCATTGATGAACTCACAAAAAAGAAAATGGAAGGAGAATATTGAGATGATATTACAAACAAACGATCATGTAACATTTATTAAAAGCATTATATGAAATGCTTCTGAGGAAGGAAGATGTGTGAATGAAATTGAATCTGAAGAAATTGCGAACAGTTTAAAGGCTATGTTGCAAGAATGTGATGATTTAGAAAACTATATGGTAACTGCGAATCAAAACACAATAAAATATGAGTCGTTGATAATGAAATTAAACGAATTGATGAATTGCATCAGTGAATACCCTTGGGTACTGGATACAGCAATAGATGGAATCGGAGAACTGATTGTAAAAGTGAATCAGAAGGCTCATCTTTAAAAGAAAAGGCACTCGCTTGAGTGCCATCATTACAAATGTCATAAAATTCATATATAATACATTCAAGAAAAGAGGGAGCAACTATGACATTAACAGAGTTATTAGAAAAAAAGGGGTATTCTATTTATAAATTAAGCAAAAGAACAGGGATAAGGGAATCTACCCTATATGCCATCATCAATAATAATACTTCCATTAAAAATATTAAATTTGACACTGTACATAAAATAGCAACAGAACTGGATATTCCTAGTGATTGGCTATATAAAAATATAGATTAAAAGTAATTGAAATACTACAAAAGTTGTAGTATATTGTGATTGTAGAAATACAAATGTTTTAGATTGATTTTAGATAAGTAAATGAACGAGCGAGAATTATTTTTGCTTGTTTTTTTGTTTTATTAAAAGGAGAAATATATGGGTCATGAACTAACAAATTTATTTATTCTTGCAGGTTCATTGTTCCTGCTGTTTATAGGTTATTTGGCTTATCAATTAGCATCAACTGAAAAAGGAACACGAAATTTGCTTTTATTTTTTGTTGTATGTATTTTGATTTTTATATTTTCAATACATTTCTTAATGTATAGGTTTGAAAATGCCTCTGAAGCTCAACCAAAAATAATTGAGAAATATGAAATTGTACGAGGAAAAACAGAGCAACTTATACAAGGAAAAGGGTTTGGGCTTTTGACAGTGTACAATATGTCGCTTTCTGAAAACAATCAATTTGGATTTTATTATTACAATCAAGATGGCGATATTGAACGAATGTCAATAAACTTTGATGATATAAAGATTAAAGAAGTTGAAGAGGATACAGCTCGTTTAGAAGTCTATGTAGAGCAAGAAACTAACACTTATTGTAGTGTTCTTTTGGGATGTGAAACAGAAACAAAGCCAATTAGCAACGAACAGTATATGTTGATTGTACCGAAAGGAACGATTACAGGGTCGGATGAATTGGTGTTTGAGTAATAAAGGGAGTATATGATGGAATTATTTGTAGATGTGGTTGTGATTGTTATAATGCTGATGACATTGTACGCTCTTGGCATCTTGATATGGATGTCAGCGACCACGATTTATGAAGGCTTTCGTTGGAAATAAGATAGGTGGAAGATTGCATTAGGAATCGTTGGCTTTATTTGTGTAGTCGTATTGGCGTTTTTGATTGTAATTTTTTATACAACCCAAAAACCCCCATATAGTTATGAAGTAGAATTGAAAGATGGTTCAATCGAAGAATCATTTGACTGTTATGAAAAAGATGAAAAGAAAATATGTGAAATTGATTTAGAGAAAAAGGTCGTAGTGAATTATTGGAAGATAGAGAAATAGAAAGAGAAGCGTATGACAAAAAAGGAAAGAGATAAACTTTATAAAATCATAGAGATTTTTCATAATAAGTATTATGAAGTAAATGAAAGAAATATCAGTGATTTTTATAAAGAAATCCATGTAATGTTTCCAACAATTACACAAAACGATATAAATTGGGCTTTTGAGAAATACCTATGGAAAAAAGAATTCAAATTTAAAAAGCTCGCTTCAATCTCAACAATGCTCTTTATGTTGCCTCTGCAACTATGGGCGATAAAAATTATAGATGTAAATGGTATTTCGCTATTATTTCTTTTAATTCCTGAAATTATCGCTATGTTTATTCTAGCGTGGTTCATGATGAAAGAAATGATAATTGAAGAAAAATATAAGTAATTGAGGTTAGGTAAAGGAAATGAAGACTGTACATTTAAATGGATATATCCAAGTGGAAAAGTATCCTTTTATCGAAAATTCAGAAAGTCATTGCAATGAAGGATTTGTTCTATTTAATGAGTTAGGAGAACAATTTGCTTTTTGTTGGGATAATGAACAACAGTGCTGTGAAAACTTTCTTGTTGATAAAAGTGGATACGATCATGTATTGAGTTTTTCGTCCGATTGCGGATGTGAAATCAGAATCATGGAAACGCAAGAATATTTTAAAGCCATGTTAGATATTTTGATCTATGTGAACAAAGAAGAAAAAGTACGCTTTCATTTGAGCAATGAACAAGGAAAAGGTGCGTATTACAGCCATCTCATTATGTTTAAAATCAATAATGAATGGATATATGAAGAACTTTGACGAAAACGAATGAAAAAAATAGGAAGTCACTTCCGAAAAAAAAGAAAGTGAGAATAGATTATGAGTATAAGGAAAATGAAAATTCAGCAAGGATATATTGTTTATCAGATTCCTGCTGAAGAAATTGTTAAATTGAGAAAGGCAGATTGTTTTGGCAATCTTTGTGATTCCTGCAATCAAACAATAGAGGATACTTACTATATTCCAGTATTGAATTGGGGAATGTGTAAAAAATGCTTTGATGAATGGAAAGAAACAGCTATTTTTTATAAAGAGGATACAGATTTTGAAGAATTGAATATTCATTGGATTGAAAAATGGTGTGATAGATTGAATATATCAATGACTAATACAACATTTCATTAAATATAAATATTGAAATGGTTGAAAATAAAAAAACAATATGCTTAAATAAAAATACAGGGTGTAGTTATACTACACTATAATATGGGGTGGAATATGGATTTTGGATATAAAGAAGGAGAACGATATAAAATCGTAAATCCTGAATTAAACGATCACAACAAAATGTTTACGGTTATAAAAGTCGAAGATTATAGCGTGTATTATATCTTTGATGGAGAATCTACAATCCATGTATTTCATATTGGTTCGGTTTTTGAAAGTTATATAGAAGAATTATAAAAAATCTTCATAAAAGGGCAGACCAAAGCCCTAATTTATTGAATTTCTTTGAAAATTTAATATGTTTAATTGTTCTCAATGTATTAAGAATTGAAAAAATAGGAAGTGACTTCCTAAAAATAGAAGGGAGAAGGTTATATGTTGAATGAAGTAAATTTAGTGGGTCGAATTTCCAATGTACCAAGAATCAGTCGAACGAAAGCAAATGTAAGTGTAATTACTTGCAATGTTGCCAATCAACGGAGTGAAAATTATGTGGACTTTATTCAATGTGTATTCTTTGACCAAGAATATTTGGAAAAAAGACTAAAAAAAGGTATGAAGATTTTAGTTAAAGGAAGACTACAACAAAATACCTATACAGATGCTGATACTGGAACAACGATTTATTATCATGAAGTCGTTGGAAAGGTATTGGAATTGATAGGTAAGATAAATACTGAAGATGTATCAAAGAAAAAAACTGACAAATCAGAAGTTGTCAAGGACATCAATGATACTACAATAGAAAGAGAACGCTATTGAATAGCTAGAAAGGAGAAATATCTATGATAGACCATAATGCTCAAGGTTGGAGATTGAATACTTGGAAAGAAGTAAAAGAAGTTATCGTAGAAGCCATGCAAAAGGGAAATATGTTTATTTCTGAAGCAGATGTTAATAATTATTACTTCAGCGATACAGATAGATTGGCTCAAGCACAAACGGAAACTGCCATCAGTTACATGGAGCAACAAATATTTGATGGATTAAGAGTATATTATTCCAAAGTTGATCCAACAAAAACAGAAGAAGACTGGAAAGATTTCTACTATGAAACAGCAGATGCCATGTTCACTGGTACAAATCAGTTTTTGCATATGCGACTATTCTATTTTGTCTATATACCGAATGAAAGTCGAGTCATGATTATCTATTCAGCACCATTTGACTTCTTTGACGATACAATTATGGAACACGAGTTTGAAAGAGAATGAAAGGAGTCGTAAAATCATTTAGTCGTTTGAAAGGATACGGATTTATCCAATCAGAAGAGTTGGAACATGAAGTATTCGTTCATTATACGAACATTGATGATATGGATGGTTTCAAAACATTGAGTATCAATGATAAAGTGGAATTCAACTATGATAAAAACCATAAGAGAGCAGTCCATGTCACAAAAAGAAAATGATACAAAAGAATAGAATTATGACAAAAAAAGGAATCATTATTTTTGATAGAAACATTGATGTAGAAAAGACACAGGAAAATGGGAAAAAGGTATGTGAAGTCTATGCACCTCTTATTCAACAGAGAATTCGATTGAAAATGCGTTTGCCATTGCATACAGGAAGTTTAATTCAAGTTAGTAGTGATATTAAGTCAGGTAATGGAATCGAAAGCGAATATATCAATCGGATTATGAAAGAGGGAGATCAAGTAGATTGTTTCTTGAATTACATAGATGAAATGATTGAAATGGATGAAAAGGCAGGAAAATATCTGAAGTATAAATTGGTGGATGAACTTACAGATGAAGAAATTGCTTTAAAATTAGGTGTTTCAAGACGAGCCTTGTATGGTATCAAACCAAATGCGTATTTTCGTATAGCCATATGGAGTCATCAGGTAGCCTATATTAAAGAAAACACTTATGAATTTATTTTCAATTATGCAGGATTATATGAACGATTAAAGTGATAATCCATTTAGAAAATAAAGTGCTATAATGAAAATAGAAAGCGAGGGTATCAATAGGGGAATTTAAGTCAAGAACGAGCAAAAACTTAAAAATAATTCATTGGATATACTAAAAGATTAAAAATTATAGAAATAGGAGAAAAAAGAGTATGGAAAACCAAAATACAAATAATTCAAATTTGAACAAAGACGAAAAACAAAAGAAAAACCAAAAACGGAATGTTGTATTGATTGGATTAGCATTGTTGGTATGTGCAGGAGCAGGGATTGGATATGCTGTGTCTAATAATAATAAATCTACATTGCCATTGAAAGAAGATCTAATTTTTGAGTATGGAGAAGCAATTAAACTTGAACCTAAGACTTTTCTATCAAATGATGTAGAGGAAAATGTGTTAAGTTCCGTGGAATTAACTTCGGATTTAATGTCAAATGCAGAAAAATATACATTTGATAAGAAAAAGTTCACTGTAACATCCAAAGACAAAAAATACTTGGATGTTGGAGAGTATGAAGTCAGTCTTAAATATTCAAAAGAAAGCAAGGATGTGCCTTTTGAAGTTAAAGATACCAAAGCACCTGTATTCGAAGATTTCTTGACAGAAATTCGTATCGAACAAAACGCAGAAGATGTTGATTTAAAGGACTACTTCAAAGCTAATGATTTAAGTAGTGCAGAAATTACCATTGATAAGCAAGACTTTGACATCAAGAAAAAAGGAAAATATGATATTTCTGTATCAGCTACTGATAAATATAAAAATACAACAGAAAAAAAATCTGTTGTAGTAAAAGTTGTTGATAGCAAAGATGCAAAAAAGAACGGATTAACAGAAACCGTAGATGGCAAGATTCCAATGTCCAAAGAAACAAAAGAAAAAGTGGATAAAGGCGAAACAACGATCAAAAAGTCTGAAGATAAGGTAGAAAAACCAAACAGCGATAAAAATAATTCTAATTCAAACAACAATTCAAATAATTCAAACGAAAAACCAAATTCAGACAAACCTTCTAAGCCAAACAATGATAACAATACATCTAAACCTAATGAGAAACCATCTGAACACACTCATAATTGGGTAGAGCAGTTCAAAACAGTTCATCATGAAGAAAAAGGACACTATGAAAATGTCATGGTAGCTGACAAATGGATTGAATACAAGCCTATTTATGATTATGTAGTTCATGATATTTGTAATACTTGTGGATTCGATTTGACTGCTAATGGGGTGGATGGAGCATCTCATGCAAAACAACATATGTTAAATGGAGAACCTGGGGGACATCACTCTGAAACTGTGCAAATAGAAGTTGGAAAAGAAGAAATTGTCCATGAAGCTGTTTACGAAAAGAAATGGGTTGTAGATAAACCTGCATGGGATGAAAAAGTAAGTATTGGATTCAAATGTGAATGTGGCAAATGGAAATAAAATCTATACAATTACAAAATTCATGGTCTAATATAAATGCATAAAGAGAGTGGGTAATCACAAGAAAAGAGATAGGACGGCAATCCTATCTCTTATTATTGTTATGAGAAAACCCCTAGATAGTCTAGGGGTTCAGTGAAGCTTTAGCATTGGTCTGCGTTGTAACCTTTGTTGGAATCTTATTTGAAATAGATACAATGAAATACTTTGCTCCATTATCAAGTCCAAAGCAAAAACATTTAAAGATGAAGAATGATATTGACTTCTATAAGTTGAGTAACGGAAAACTAGGTGCGATTAACTTTAATAATATGATTCCTGTTCCTGATGGTTCATATACTTTAATAGGCACTAAGACACAGAGTTTAACTTATCAAGAACAAAAATATAAAGCATTATTACGAAATCAATTAAGATGGTTAAACCCTGATGGCGAGAAGTTAAGGGATATTGCTTCAAACTTATACATGAATAGAATAAATAACACTTTGCCTTTTCGAGTACAAAAAAGGTGTTGTGACTTTCAATTATTAGAAGAAAAGTGTAAAGAATATACAAAAATGATTTCTACTAAATCTTTTCAAGAATTAGAATATGATGAAATTGAGGAAGATTGTGCTGAAATAAATATTTAATAACAAAAAGATGGTATTCAATGAGAGGTATCATCTTTTTTTGGTGCGCCCAGCATGGGCAGTAGCTAGGTGGTGAAAGTCCACTACAGGCTTTGCAGTAGGAACTGTTAGCTTAAGACAAATATTTTCTTCCAAATGTCAATCTGTTTATATTGCTTGATAGCGATTCAAACAATTCTTCTTTAGAAATATTATGTTCCTTCATAAATCTCACACATAAGATACTTATAAAAATATCGACTTCTGTTTTCGTATAATTACTTACTAAAGTTTCGATTTCTAAAAGTGCTAACTCAGAGTCCATTTGTTTTTTATCCATAAGAACACCTCATTATTTTAACATGGTTATTATATCATGGACATTATTACAAATAATGCTAATTCTTTCAGAATGTAGTCTATTTGCTCCAACTCTATCAAAGGGAGTATAAATATACTAGACAAAGTGTCAGTTGCTCTTAGAATTCATTTAAAGTGGTAAATAAGACATATGTGGGTTTTTGTTCTATGCTTTGAAGAACATATTTAATATTCTATAGAAAATCTCTTAATTTTTTGGTTTTATAAGGTTTTCTTGGATTCTTTTCAATCTCTAAGAGTCTTTTATCTTGTGGGTCGGATAAATAATAAACACAGATACTCAAATCTTCCAAATCTTCTATTTTCTTAAACCCTCTACGAATGTAATCTTTCCCACCATCTACAGTAACTGAACCACAACTACAAGATTTAATATCGTGTGTTGATGTACTTTCAATAATATCTCCACAATTTATGCACCTAGCTCGATTTTTTACAATCTTCATTTCATCCTTCTCCTTCAAAAATATTATTTATATTTATAATTATAACATTCTCTTAATAATTCTGATTAAAAGATGAAACAAAATAGCATAATGCTATTACTTAAAGAGGGTACAATGTTCAAAAAAGTTTGTTTTTCTATAAGATGATATATCCTTGTTTATAAACTTGTTTATATTCTTGTTTACGGAGTGTTGAATGTTCAGTGTTTATCGGCTCAAAATGAATTTAATGTCCCCATGCAACAGACGAAATGTCCCCATGCAACAGACAAAATGTCCCCATGTAGCAGACGAAATGTCCCCATGTAGCAGATGATGGGTATATTTATGTCCCTGTTAAATTTGACAAAGGGACATAATAAGTATATATTTCTTAATATAAGGAATGGTAAATCTATGTTGAATGATGAAAATATTATATCGAAATCTAGATCAATCATTGATTTAAGAAATGTTAATTTTACTATACAAGAATTCCGATTGATGGAAGTGTATTTATCGAAAATCAATCCACAGGACGAAACAACAGCATCTGTTACTTTTACTAAACAGGAATATTGTGATTTGATGGAAATTCAATCTAGATTATTGGAATCGAAACGATTAAATAAATATATGCAACATTTATTTAATAACAGTGTTACTGAATGGTTGGAAGATGGAGAAAGTTTTGAAATGCATCCTCTGTTTGAAAAAGCAAAGTTTGATAAAAAAAATAGTACGATAACTTTAGAATGTGGCAAATCGGATTATGTACGAAAAATGTTTTTTGATATATCCAAAAACGGATATATTAAATACGCATTGAAAAATACTTTGTATTTACAAAGTGTCTATTCAATAAAACTATATCTGTATTTGTTGGAAAATAGATTCCGTTCAACTTGGAAAATTGAATTAGACTGTTTAAAAGGAATTTTTGAATGTACTTCTGATTACTATAATGATTTCAGAAGATTTAATTCAAAAATCTTGAAGACATCTATTGATGAAATAAATGAAATGACAAATGTTTTTGTTTCTTATGAAACAATACGAAAAGCTCGAAAAGTTGCAGAAATTGAATTCACTTGTCATTTTAAAGATACGAATGAAGTGATCAATGGAGAATTTGAAGAAAAGGATATTCCATCTATTTTTAGCACTTTAGCTTGGGATGAAATAGAAAATAACTTAGAATATGGTTCATTGGAATATGTAATCGCTGAAATTCAATACACATCGAAAGAATTATTGGGAAAAGAAGAATTAAGCAAGGCAGAATTAAATATCATTAAAGAATTATATGATTTGTACGGTGGACGAATGATGATTGTTGCTTCAAGAGAAGCAAGTACTTATGAAAAATATTCTTTGTATTACATACGAGAACTCATGAAGACTTGGATTATGAAGGGGTATAGTGTAGAAGATGTAGAGAATGGGAAACGATAAGAATAGGAGAGAATAAGATTTATGAAAAAACAAATATCAAAGATATTACTCATTTTATTAACAAGTATATTTATTACTGGATGTTCGTTGGATTTAAAATCTGACAAACCTATAGAAAATGGAATAATTCAGGAGAATGTGCAACTTACTGATATTCCTGAATTTAATGATGAACCGTATATCGTACTAAATGAGAATGTACCAATGTTTACTGAAGAAGAAACGGCAAGTACAGAGATATTTGAAGACTACTCTGATTTAGATAGATTCGGTCGGTGTGGTATTGCTTATGCTAATCTTCATCAGAGCATTATGCCAACCGAAGATAGAGAAAGTATTGGAATGATAAAACCATCAGGTTGGAAAACTGCAAAATATGATTTTGTAGATGGGAAATATTTGTACAATCGGTGTCATTTAATTGGTTTTCAATTAGCAGGAGAGAACGCTAATGAAAAGAACTTGATTACAGGAACTCGCTTCCTAAATGTAGAAGGGATGCTTCCATTTGAAAATATGGTTGCTGATTATTTGAAAGAAACAAACAACCATGTGTTATATCGTGTTACTCCTGTCTTTAAAGATAATGAATTGGTCGCTAGAGGGGTCACGATTGAAGGGTATTCCGTTGAAGATCATGGAGAAGGAATTCAATTCTATGTGTATTGTTACAATAATCAACCAAAAATAGAAATCAATTATCAAACAGGAGATAGTAAGGAAATTGCATCTTCTTCTGAAAATGAGCCTAACGATAGTGAAAAAAGAACCTTTATCGTAAATAAGAATTCAAAGAAATTTCACGAAGAAGACTGTGAAAATGCAAACAAGATTTCAAGCAAAAATAGAGAAGTTGTTGAAAGTGATGTAAATGCACTGATTGAAGAAGGATATGAACCAGCACAATGTTGTGTAGATAATTAAGAATATTATACATGATACAGAAATAAAAAAACTTATACCTTTATTTTCTTTGGCAAGGTATAAGTCTTATGCTAAAATCATGGTGGACAGATTATTTAGGTAGTTCAGGTCGCTAGACCAAGGAGCGTTGAGCCTTGTTAATATAAATGTATTTTCGAGGAGTGATGCTTATGAGTACATATGAAGCATTATCAATAATGTTATCTATACTAACTCTAGTCGTTGTTCTTCTAATCGAATTGATTAAGAAAAAATGACAAATAAAAAACTACCTAAGTTTCCGAGGCGAAGGTAGTTTTTTATAGAACTATTCAAAACCCTAAACAGAATAATCTGTCCACTTTTTACATCTTTATTATAAGCGATAAATTGATAAATATCAATAAATTCAAAAAAGGAAGTCACTTCCTATTTTTCTATTTGAGTGCAACAAGGCAGAAAAACTGGTAAATCAAATAAAGATTCTGTAGAATAATCATGGAGGTATATGTATATGTACTATACTATCCAAAATAAGCACTCATTTGGAAATGTTTCAGTTCTTAACCAATATGGAATTACAGTTTTTGACTCTAGTAGTCATACTGTTAATTATCAGAGAGTTAAAAAAGTAACCTGAAATATGTTCCAATGGGTGCAAAAAAAGAAGAGGATTGCCGTCCTCTTCTTTTCCTATGGGAAATCCACAGTTCTTAACCACTATTATTATATGCTATAAACTGAAAAATGACAACTGATTTTAGATTTTAAAAACTGTAATTTTACCTGTGGTTGCACTTTTGCTTCACACCAAAATATGCTAATATGATAATGTGGTAAAATATTGAAAAGGCAGAAAACTAAGCGTTTTTTGTCTTTTTTTATTTTCAGAAAGGAGAGAAATTACAGTGAAATGGTATTTTAAACGAAGGCATCCGTTTGGATGCCTTGAATCATTTATCTAGGAAAAAAGGGAACGGATGAAAACTCGAGATTCATTCGTTTCCTAAAAAAAAGGAAGTCACTTCCTATTTTTCATAAAAAATACAAAAAAAGAAAGGAGAAACTTTATGAAAAAGACATTAAAGCGAATTGTAACTTGCATATTCTCTACGCTTTTAACTGTAAATGCTGTGATGCCTACTTATGCAAATGAGCAAGTCGTTGCCGAACCATCTCCTACTTTGAATATTACTGTTGAAGGAAATGGACAGGTTAAAGTTACAGAAAATGAAACTGAAACGATAGTAACGAAAGAAACTCCATTTACACAATCTTATAAAGAAGGTACGAAAGTGACGATTGAAGCGATTGCTGATGAAGAAAATGTAATCGAAAACTTTACAAACAATGATGTTGCAGTACCTGAATTTGTGGCAGAACAGAATAGTTTAAAGATTGAATATGTTACTGGTGTCGAAAATTCAAACTTTGTAGTTACATTCAAAGAAATTGTTTCTAGTGAAGAACAAGAAACAAATGAAAAAGTAGATACAGAACCGATTGAACAACCTGAAGCAGAAGGAGAAACTACAAAAGAAGATTCCATTGAAACGGAAGAAAAGGATAAAACAAAAGATAAAGTAGATAAAAATAGTAAACTGCTAATCAATGACGAAACCTTTATTCCAAATCGTCCTGTTAGTGCTGAAGAACAACAAATTTTAAACGATTATCAAAATGGAATGACTATGAAAGAAGAGTATATTCAAAAGCGTAAAGAAATTGTTGATAAAATTCATGCGTGGAAATATGTGGATGATAATTATTTTATTACGGCTAAATTTTATGAAGATTATGATACAGCAAATCTATTGCTAGGATTAGGTGCTTCTATTTTAATTGCCCCTGATTTTAGATACTCCGAATCTGCATCAAGCACTTATTCTTCTGATCGCAGTTTGAGTAGTCCTGTTGTTACTTATTTTGAAGAAGGTGGACATACCTCTATTTCGAATGGAATCGGAACAGTCTGGGGAACTGGTGGTTTTTGGAAAGTTGATGGTCATGTAGCCTTTTGTGGAGAAGCCATGTTTGCACCACCTCGAGCAGGCTCAGCATTAAATTCTGCTGTGGAAGTACATGATGATAGAGTACGAAAAGTTATCTATTATGCATATGGATATCCGAATAACCAAGTTTCAAATTATTTCAAAAATAGAGATCAATCCTTGTTGGCTACTAACGAATTTTTATCTGCTGTGGCTAGTGGCACTTCACTAGGAGGGTCTTCAAATGGGCAACGTTATCATGTTGCCTATGAAATGTTAAAAGGTATTTTGAATTTACCAAGTCCACCATCTGATTTTAAAGTATATAAGGCAAAATGCCCTGGAACAGGAACGAACTTCCAAGGAATTGTAACAGAAAATCAAACGTTATATTGGGGTCAAAATGAGCCAAAAGGAAATCTAACGATTGAAAAATCTTCATCCAATCCTTCGATTACAGACAATAACAACTGTTATAGTTTAGAAGGTGCAGAATATGGATTGTATAACAGTGAAGCCGATGCCAATAAGGATGTCAATCGAGTAGGTACATTTACAATCAAGGCTGATGGAAAAGCAAATACCATCAAGGACTTGAAGGCAAAGACATATTACTTGAAAGAAACCAAAGCAGGAAAAGGATATGATTTAGATAAAAAAGTGTATCCCGTTTCAGTAAAAAGTGGAAAAACAGAAATTAAAAAGGTAAAAGACAATCCTCAAGCTGACCCTGTTGGTATCTTATTGAAGAAGCGTGACAAGGAAACTGGACAGGATGTACCACAAAGAGATGCGAAACTTGAAGGTGCTGAATTTACTGTGAAGTACTACAAAGGGGATTATGCTGAAGATGTCGATCCTGCGACACAGGGAGCAACACCTGAACGTACTTGGGTATTAAAAACAGATGAAGATGGTTTTACTTATTTACAAGATAACTATAAAGTTTCGGGTGATGAATTTTACTATAATAGCACAAATTTGCCAACAATTCCGATTGGAACAGTAACATTACGAGAAACGAAAGCACCTGAAGGGTACAAACTAAATGATGAAACATTTATTGTAAAGGTAATTTCAGAAGGTTCAGATGAATTTTTAAGCACATACCAAGAACCAATCGTACCTGAACAGGTTATCAAAGGAAAAATTCGCATTGCTAAGAAAGACAAGGATACAGGAAAAGTCATTCAAGTGGCAGGGACAGTCTTTGATATTTATTTCAATGGACAGAAAGTAAGCTCAATGACAACGGATGAAACAGGATATGCTACATCTGAAGACTTGGCTTACGGAGAATATGTAATCAAAGAAGCAAAAGCTCCAAATGGATATGTCGTTGATGTAGATCAAGAGGCTGTCGTAGATATTACAGCCGAAAAGACATACGATACAGAATTAAGTGATAAACGAGTGAATGCGACCATCAATCTTGTTAAAGAAGATAAAGATACTGGTAATCGTCCTCAAGGGGATGCAACACTAACAGGTGCTGTATATGGACTATATGCTAAAGAAGATATTCTTGACCCATCTATGGATGGAACAGTCATTCATAAGAAAGATTCTTTAGTTGGAAAAATCACGACAGATAAAAATGCAAGTGGTACAATTGAAAATCTATATTTAGGGGAATATTACTGGCAAGAAATCAGTCCAAGCGAAGGATATGAATTGGATGAAACAAAATATCCTTTCACTGCAAGTTATAAAGACCAAAATACAATTACAGTTACTGTGGATAGTACAGTGAAGGAAACAATTCGTACTGGAGAATTTGACATTATCAAAACGATTACAGATGGAAGTCAATCTGAAATCATGACAAATGAAAAAGGTGCAGAATTTGTTGCTGTATTGTTAAAGGATTATGAAGCTAATGGTAAAGACATTCAAAAGGCTTTACAATATGCAAAAGAAAACCGAAGCGAAAAAGAATATGCTGTATTAACAACAAATAAAAATGGTTATGCGACTTCAGGCAAATTAGCGTATGGTAAATATATTATCCAACAGACTAAGAAAGGCGAAAACGCTGAAGAAACAGATATTCTTGAAGGAACATTCACATTTGAAGTAACCGAAGCCAATGGACAAACAATTATTAAAGGTGGAGATACTTCAGGAAATTCTCTTGAAGTCGGAGATGATGGTAAGATGCATTACCATATCAATAACCGACCAAGTGATTATTTCTTAAAACTTGTGAAAGTAGATGCTGAAAGTGGAAAACAGATTATCTTATCTGATGCTACATTTAAAGTTAAAAATCTAGCAACTGGCGAATATATTCGTCAAAAAGTAGCAGGTGTTTGGGTTGATGAATTCAATACAGATAAAAATGGTTATGTTATCCTTCCTTTAAAATTGAAATCAGGTAAATATCAACTTGAAGAAATCAAAGCACCACATAACTATTTGTTAAATGGCACAAGCATTCCATTTGAAATTAAAAAATCGGAAGTGACTTCCGAAGATGAAGATGGAGATGCATATATCGTAGTAGCTATGGAAGATACACGAGTAAAAGGGTCTATTTCTTTTGAAAAACGAGGAGAAGTGTTAGTGGGTTCTCATAAAGACGAAAATGGAAATATCGTATTCGATTATGAAGAACATGGATTAGCTGGCACGGAAGTTACTGTTTATGCGAAAGAAGACATCATTGACCCTGCGGACGGAGAAGTACTTTATAAAGCAGGTGAAGTTGTTACAACGGCAACTACAGATAAATCAGGAAAGGCTCAAGTAGATAATTTATATCTAGGTAGCTATCTAGTGCGTGAAACAAAAGCCCCTGAAGGTTTTGTAGTATCTGATAAAGAGTACAATGTTACTTTAAACTATAAAGACGATCATACAGCAATCATTTCTGATTCCGTTTCTTATGTGAATGAACGACAAAAAGTAGCAATTGACTTAGTCAAACTAGATGATGAAACAGATACACCTTTAAGTGGTGCTGAATTTGGATTGTATGCTACGGAAGATATTTATGGCTATGACAATGAACCTCGTATCACAGATATGGCTAAAAAATTAGTCGTTGAAAAAGGTACATTGATTGAAACTTCAATTTCTGATGACAATGGACAGGTTGTATTTAATGCAGATCTTCCTTTAGGAAAATATGAAATCCGTGAATTGAAAGCACCAATCGGATATGCTTCTAGTGATAAAGTCATTGAAGTGGATGCAACATATCAAGGACAAGATGTAGAAACAATCGAAATCGAAGCAGAATTCAAGAACAGCATTACAAAAGTTGAATTCTCAAAAATTGATGCAACAACTAGCGAAGAATTAGAAGGTGCAACACAAGTTGTATATCCAAAAGATAAACCAAACGAAATTTTTGAAACATGGGTATCTACAAAAGAACCTCATATCATTAAAGGTTTAGAAGTTGGACAAACTTATATTTGGGAAGAAATTTCTGCTCCGTATGGATTTGCTCTTGCTGAAAAGATTGAATTTACTGTAGAAGATACAGGCGAAATTCAAGTGGCAGGAACAATGAAAGATGAAATCGTATATGGACAGTTAACTTTTGAAAAAGTAGGTAAACAATTCACATATACAGACATTGGTATGACGGATTTAGGAGTGGTTAATACACCAGTCTTTGAAGAAATGAATATCTTAGGTGCTGAAATTACTATTTACGCTTCAGAAGATATTACATTAGGAAATGGAATCACTTATTACAAAGCTGATGAAGAAATCGAAACTTTAGTAAGTGATTTTGAAGCTGTACAGTCTATCAAACTTCCAGTTGGTAAATACTATTATGTTGAAACAAAAGCCCCAATCGGTTTTGTGAAGAACGAAGAAAAACATTACTTTGAAGTTAAAGACAATCAGATCAACGAACTACAAGTAATCGAATCTACATTGAAGAACGAAAGACCAGTGTATAACATCAACATGACGAAACAGATGGAATTCTCTGATACAGCTATGAACAAAGAAGCCTATAAAGATGTAGTCTTTGGTATCTACACTCGTGATGATACATATGATTGGAAAGGGAATGTAGCGATTAAATATGACACATTACTAGCGACATCAGGTATTGATGAAGAAGGTCATTTAGTACATACCCCTGAACTTCCAGTTGGTAACTACTACATTAAGGAATTGGCAACAAATTCAGCGTATAAGTTAGATGAAAAAGAATACGACTTTAGTATTGAACAATCTAATGATAAGGCTGTCATTGTGCCAATCAATGAAGGTAAACCAATCATCAATAAATTGAAAGAATACTATGTTCTAGTCAATAAAGTAGATGAAAACACAATGAAAAACATCATCAGTAAGGAATTTGAATTCACATCTTTCACAGATGCAGAATGCAAAAATCCTATCGAAACAAAACAAGCAAACACAAAAGACGGAACTGTTAAGTTTGTATTGAACTACGGAACGACATACATCAAGGAAACGAAAGCCCCTCTAGGTTATTCGTTAAGCCCTGAAGTTGTGAAAGTAGAAGTCAATGATGATGGATTGTTTGTAAATGGTAAGAAGGTAGAACGAAGTGAAGACTTGTTGTATTCTATCATCTATAAAGATAGTTTGCTTCCAGTTATTCAAACAGGAGCAGGTAGTGATTCTATGTTGTTTATCGTTGCAGGTCTTGGAGTTTTAGTATCTTTGATCGGTATCTTAGAATACAGAAGAAGAAATAGAAACAAGAAGTCTGAAAATACATCAGAATAAAGAATTGTTTAAAATCTATTTCACAAAAATAATAAAATCTCTGATAGTTCACAGTGAGGTAGAGAATATAAAACAATGATTTATCTTCCTGAAGCCCTTGCTTTTACGCAAGGGCTTCAAATAAAAGGTATCAAAGCAATTTGATGCTTTTTATTTGAAAAATAGGAAGTCACTTCCGAAAATTAGAAACAAGGGGGTTATCATGGTTACAAAAATACAAGATGGTTTAGTTACTTATATTGGTTTTCACGCAAACAAAAATAAAAAGTTTATTGTTGAAACAAAAGGAAATTGGACATATATAAATTATCAAAAAGATGAATTTACACGAATTATTTGTGGCTATGTGGTTAAACAAGATGATGGAAGATATAGAACGCATAGACTTGGAACTTTTGATACAAATTTTAAAGATAGAAATGTAGGATATTTCGATTCACTTAAAGATGGAATAGCATATATGAAACAAGTGTATATTCAAGAATTATATCCAACACATAAAGACTTAGGGAAAGAAATTTTAGATAGTTCAAACACATTTGTAGAAGTTGAAGAAGACTTAGATGAAATTGAAAAATAGGAAGTGACTTCCTATTTTTTGCAGAAAGCATAAAAATGCTATCTATTAGAGTATTTAGAAATCTGTTATAATAAGAATACGAAAGAAGGTGGTTTTATGGCACAATATAAAGCTAATGTTTTTGTTAAAGATGAATTAAGAGAAATAACAAATCCTGAAAAAGATAGACCACAGCGTATTATTGGAGAAGAATTGAAAGACTATTTATTTGATTCTAAAGATACCAAAGTCTGTATCTTGTATGGATTGCGAAGAACAGGAAAAACAACTTTGATGTTGCAAACAATTTCTGAATTGACACAAGATGATTTTGAAAAAAGTGCATATATCGAAGTAAGTAATAGAGATACAATATCTTCTTTGTATAGCGATCTTGATATGTTGAAAGAAGAAGGATACAAGTATATTTTCATTGATGAAGTTACTTCTTTAGATAACTTTATTTCCATGTCTTCCTTATTTCCTGATGTATATGTTAGAAAAGGTATGAGAATTGTTCTGACAGGAACAGATTCTCTAGGCTTTTTCCTATCTTCTTCTCGTGAGCTTTATGATAGAGCTAGATATATTCATACAACATATATTCCTTTTTATGAATTTAAACATCTGTTTCCTAATAAAAACATTGATGAATTCATTGAATATGGTGGTACTTTAATTCCTGAATATAATGAAGATTATCCGTTCTATAATGGAAAAAATGCTGAACAATATGTAGATTCTGCAATCGCACAGAACATCCAGCATTCTTTAGAAAACTATGAAGAAGGCAGTAAATTCCGTTCTTTGATAAATCTGTATAATCAAGACAAACTTACTAATGCTATCAATCGTGTTGTACAGAATAGAAACCATCAATTCTCTATCAAAGTAATTCAAAGTACATTTAAGTCTTCTGATTATAACTCTGTTAGAGATATAATGACTACTCGTGTTAAGAAGAATATCGAACCTAACACAGATATTCTAAACAGAATAGATTCAAGCACGATTATTGAATCATTGAAAAAACAACTTCATATTTATGATGCAAGAAAAGATGAAATATTAACAGATTCTGAAGTCTATGAGATAGAACAATATTTACGAAAACTAGAGATTGTAGATTCCTACACTGTTGAATCAGGTGACTTTAATATTTCGCCAGTAGAAAACAATATTATTACACAATCAGGGTTGCGATACAGTCAGTGCAAGGAATTGTTGAAGATTTTAGAAAATCACAATACTTTTCGATTGGGAACAGATAAAGAACAAAATTTAATTGTTTCAACTATTGATAACAATGTAAAAGGGAAGATATTAGAGGAATTGACAATTTATAATGTCCAACAGTCTTTGGATGCTGAAAAATATGAAGTATTTCAACTCTCTTATCCACCAATGCCAAGTGAAGGTGTTACGGAAGGAGAAATTGATTTAGTTATTAAAGATAAAGAGGCATATACTGTAGAATTGTTTGAAATTAAACACAGTTCTGAAATCGTACCTAGTCAATATAAACATATGATTGACCCTGCAAAAATGAAATACTTTGAAAAAAGAGGATTAGAAGTAAGTGGAAGAACAGTGTTATATATGGGAAAAACACAAGGACAAGAAATTGAGGGTGTGAAATATAAAAACATATCCGAATATCTTGATGAATTAAAAGTTTATGATCGTAATTATCAGAAGATGTTTTTAGTACAAAAAGAATGTGCAAAAAATGTAGAAGATGGATATGATGAGAATGATTCATTGGATACAAAATGTTAATGTAAAGTGGAGAGAAATCTTCACTTTTTTTCATAAATAGGAAGTGACTTCCTAATTTGGCTAGATGGCAAATTAAAATTAGTTTGCAAATAAAAATTACTGTGCTATACTCTAATTGAAGATAACATTTTTGTTATTATTCATGTGAGGATTGCCTTTTGTAGTTGAAGTACAAAACAAAAGGGTAAAGCTCAAATCTCTAAGGTGCTTCGCTACCATTCCTATAAAATATAGGATAGTCAAAGACTAAAAGGCGAATGATTTATTCGGGTGCTTCGCTACCATGCCTATTTATAATAAAACGAATAGGATAGCAAAAAGCTAAAAGGCGAATACAAAGTCATGTAGAGATGCATGGCTTTTTTTATGTTTGGGGGTGCTTGCATGAGTGAAAAGCTAGATTTTTATGAAGTGAATATAGATTATGTAAAATATCTAAAACAATTTGATTCTCGAATACCTGATGTAGTGTATCAAAATAGAAATAAATTTGTATGCGGAACATTATTCAAAATCAATGGGTTGAATTTTTTTGCCCCTGTATCCTCATTTAATATAAAGCAAAATTCAAACTATGTTATTGAAGTTGGAAATGTACCAGTAGGTAGTGTTCGTTATTCTTTCATGTTTCCTGTACCTGATTCAGAAATCAAACAAAAAGTCATAAATAATGAAAGTGATTATCAATATAGATTCCTGCTAAGACAAGAATTAAAATATTGTAATAAGAATAGAGAAGTCATTCAAAGTAAAGCAAAAGCAATCTATCATAAAGCGTTGGATAAAAATACAACATATCATAAATTTTGTTGTGACTTTCAATTGTTGGAAGAAAAGTGTAAAGAGTGGATTTATGATAAAACCATAGTGAAGCATGAAAAAGGAATTCCAATGTATAAGTTTTCTTTTCAAGAGAAAATGACATTGTTGGAACTCACGAAAGACAGACATACAATTGAGTTGTTCGCTATAGATCATAATGAAGTGATTAAAAATAAAGCGACAGACAAACTAAAAAAATTAGATGAGGCTACTAAGAAAATATCTCCAGTACATGAACACTTAAAGAAAGGAATAAATGTACCTCATAAGATTTATTTTGCTAATTATCATACAACAATTCGATTAGAATTGATAAAAGATAATATATGTTATTACAAGGATGAATTGAATAATTCTATTTATGTATTAGAACGAAAAGATGCACATTTACCTCAAGTGATGCAGAGAATGTTAGAACCATATTTAAAGGCAAACGAAAAGAATACAAATGTATATGTTCTAACAGATAGTGAACTAGCCAATAGCAATTATCATAATCTTTTGATTGAATATCAAAACTATCCAGAACGATTTGATTATGTGCGAAAAGGATTAGTTACTTCCAGTCAAAAAACAGCAACTATGGAACAACAAAATCAACTTAATAAAGAAGATGAATTCGGAGAAATTGAAAAATAGGAAGTGACTTCCTATTTTTGAAAATGGAGAAAAGATATGGAATATCATTATTTTACGATAGAAGATGTAGAAATGCTTAAATTTAACGGAATCACGCATTTACATAACCACTTGAATTATTTAATACATACAGATAAGGATCAAAAATTTACAAATGAAGATTCTGTGCGAAATGTATCCTTTATATTTGATAATAAAGGGAATCCAAAAGCGTTAAAATGGACTGACGATTTAGGAAAAAGAATAGAATTAAAAAAGTATGTTTTTCGTTATATCAGAGATTTATATAAACGATTGTTTTATGCAAGGGTTGAATGTCCTAGAAGGGATGTTCATAACTGGAATAAGGAAATGGTTGCAGAAATGTTTGGTATCATCCGAGAAATGAAAAAAGAAAAGTATTATCCGTTGTTTGTGCAAATACATGATGACCAACCAAATTTATTTTGTCATTTTCATGTCATATGTTTCTATGACAGAAGTAAGAAAAGCGAAGGAGAATGATTATGAAGATAGTATTTACAATTTTGGGATTAGCGTGTTGTGGGTATGCGATATGGAATATCTACCAATTAGATGCGAAGAAACGAAGTCATCATATATCCTATGAAACATATCGTGAAAAGACAAAACAATGGATTGTTGTAACAATCGTAGGTGTCGTATTGATTGGATTCTTTGGTATATAGAAAGAGGTTAGCACAAATGGATTTAAAAACACTATAAGAGGTACAATGATTCAAAGAGGGAATTGTAAAGGTACACACTTCAGTAGAAACCTTAATCAAGAAACTTCAAAAAAAGAAACAGAAGATAAAGAAATGGATTTAGAAGAGAAGGAGTTGTGATGTATGGACAATCAAACAGTTATTACAGCAAGAGATATAAAAGAAATTCTAAAATCATTAAAATCAGATGAAGAATTAGTTATAGATGATGAAGGTATTAAAATCATTAAGAAAGAAGATTAAGTATGAAAATAGATGTTGTAGGAATTCGATTGGTTAAAGAACGAGAAATTGATTATGATAAATCAATTCATCAACCAATAGATACTGTAAACTTTGTTTTAGAAGAGATGCAGGACTTAGATAGAGAAATGTGCATGACATTAAATTTAGATGCGAATAATTGTGTACTAAATGCTCATGTTGTATCTGTTGGTGGATTAGATAGGGTGGTTGTAGATGTAAAAAATATAATGAAATCAGCATTGTTATCAAATGCTCATGGAATTATTATGTATCATAATCATCCATCAGGAAACAGCACACCAAGTCAAGCTGATTTTTTAATTACAGAAAAAATAAAGAAAGCCTGCGAGATAATGGATATTCAATTTTTAGATCATATAGTTATTGGAAAAGAAAACTATCATTCGATGATTGGTGGATATACAAATCCGTATGATGTTTCAAAGCGAAAAACTGAAAAAACAACAAGAGTATTAACGATTCAGTCTTCGGATTTAGATGTATCGAAAAAAGTGTATGCCGATAAAGATAGATGTAATTATCAAAAAGCATTACCAATCTATAGGCGATTGTTTGATGATTATAATCGGATGAAAGAAACAGATTATTCATCTTTCTTTTGGGGCTTTTCCAAATTAAAAACAAAAGATATGGATAAGGCAATTGAAAGAGCCTGTGATATGATAGGAAAAGAAGCAGATGATTCTAAAATTTATGTACTGGATATTCCTAGTGAACTTTGTTTAGAAACTGACTTTTATAATTTTGCTGATGAAATTTATGCGTATCAATATCCTAAAGAAGTAGAAAGTGTGTGGAATTCAATTTATGAGAAAAGGAATTCTGAACGGCAAGTGATGTTTCCGTATATTGAACCATCTATGGTTGTTGGAGAAATCAAGCAAGGCAAATTTATTGAATTTAATCATGAAGAACAAGATTTAGAACTAGATGAATTTGAAAAATAGGAAGTCACTTCCTATTTTTTAGAAAGAGGTATATCATGACAATGTTAGGATTTTTACAAGGTGAAGAAAAAGACAATAAAGGAAGATACTTATTTGATTATTGGGAAGCTGATAACCAATGGCTAGAAGAAACACATGATTATATTCAATGGATGTTTCCATTAGATGTAAGAAGTTTCCATCATCCTTTCGTTGCTCCTGCTTTAAAAAATGATGAAATAGAAATAGCGAAACATGATGAGAGTATTCAGAACAATATGATAATGTCTTTTCAAAGAATTTTGGAATTTTATGGATTAAGATTAAATGAAGTAGAAAACAAAATTGAGAAAAATGATTCTTTTCAAGAAAGAAGTAAGGTGTGGTTAGTTGTAAAAAATCACAATCACTTACGATTGACACGGATTATTAAAAGTATGCGTTTGTTAGGATTGGAAACATATGCGGAAATGCTATTGGATTTTTTGATTGAGTTAGTAAGTGAAGTGGATTGTTTTACGAAAACAACTAGGTCAATATGGATGGAATTAAAGATTAAAAAGTAAGTTAAATTTCCTTACTTTTGCATTTTCATTTCACAAAGAAAGTGCTAAAATACTTATAGTGGAATTAGTATGAAAACTATTCATAACAAACAGGCATTTACGAATAATCGTAGGTGCTTTTTATTTTATTTGAGTCATCAGAAATGGTGGCTCTTTTCTTTTATACAAAGAAAGGTGGCTATCCTATGAAAAAGAATTATCTATCTGTGTATAAATGCAATGAATTTAGAGTGGTAAGTAATGAGTTTGTTGGTCGTATCGAAGATACACCTGAAAATATTTCTGCTTTTGTTGTATCAGCTGATTTTAATTGCAATTACGCATTAGTGGACGATATGGATACTGTTAAAGTATTCACTATGGGTAACTATTTAGATTTAGTACCTGATACAGAATATTTAGAAAAGGAATTAAGACCAGTCTTATTGCAAATGCAGTTTGGAGAAACAGAAGTACCTAATGTAAAATACGAACCAATTAAAAAGAGTTTAGAAGAGTTTTTAGGAGAAAAAGATTTGCAACTTGCTACAGAAGATACTTATAAAAGTATGTCAGAAACAAGTAAAAGTTTTGAAGAAATAGAACAAGATGAGTTCAATCATGATGATATAGAAATTTAAAAAAACTATATTAAAGGGCAGACCAAAGTCCTAATTTCTTGAGTTTATTAGAAAATTCAAGATAAGAAAAAGTGAATCTAAAGCCTATATGACTGATGATTCACTACTTGTAAACAAGTATAGATACGAAATATACTGGATTCTACAAGGGGTTGGTAGGGCAACAGAGTGAAAATCCAACAAGTGCAGGCACGAAACATACTAGATTACAACTATTGGTGGACTAAAAATGCGTGAATTTATTAAATGTCAAAAATTTACAGAAGTAAAAAAAATAGGAAGTGACTTCCTATTTTTTTTGAAAGAAGGTGCAATAAATGGAACAAATTGGATTGTTTGATTTTTTAGAAGAACAGGAAGTAGAAAAGCCAAAAGAAATATATTATATAGCAAAAGAAGATTTAGAAACTCAATTCATTGATGGTTATACACTTGGCTATCATTATGAATGGACTGTACAAAAACCGAATTATAAGGGAGAAAACTTTATAGGACTTTTACCAAATAATCGTGTTTATAAAAATGGATTCATTTATCAATTCAAAACAGAGAAAGAAGCAAAACAAATGATTGTTGATACATATCAAAAATGGAAAGATTCTTTTGACAGAATGAAAGCTGACAAAGAAAGTTATCCTGTTGTCGAATATGATAATGAACCAAGAGTTAGAGGAAATCTTTATTTGTTGACTGAACCAGTAAAACAACTAGATGGCAGTAAAATGTTATTCTCTGAACATTGGTACAGTGGACTAAACGGCTATTTTTATACATTGACTTTACCATATGAAGATAAAATGGATTTACAAGGCAGAATCTTATATCAAAAAGATAAGATTGATAATGTGTCGAGGTATATCAATCGTGATTTAAAAGATAGACATAAAGCCCCTATCTTTTATACATATATTGATGAACTTATAGAAAGATGCGATTATCTTGTGAATGAGTTAGGATATAACGATTCTGAATATATGGCTACATTGCCTGATTTGAAAATGTTAGTAGAAATGTATGAGAAATACGAAAAAGAGCGTGAAATATATTTAAAAGATCATCCAATGGTAGAACAAGAAACAGATGTAGAATATGAAGAAATCGAAGAAGGTTTAGATGAGATGGATATGGAAATATAAAGCATATCTTAGAAAGTAGGTAAATATGCGAAAAGACAGAGTTTGGATGAAATTTAAGAAAGATGATTTTAATCAGCTAATGGGAGTTCTATCAAAACAAATTGAAAGATATGAAGAAATCGAAGCACAGAATCTGAACTTAAAAGCAGATATACAAGATGAAAAAGAATGTTTGCTAGATTTACAAAATAAGATTTGGCGATATTCACATTTTGAAAAAGAAAGTGAACTGATTACTATGGATATGTTTCCATCAGAAGTTAAAAACTTGTTTTTGACATTTTTGGAAAATTCATTCTATGAGCATGACTATACAAATGAATCCTATTTTGATGAATATTTAAAGAAACATGAAGAATGTATCTATCAAGGAAAAAAGCTGTCAAAAGGAGCAATCCAAGAATTATATGATATGAATGGAGTGGGGTATGATTGGTTGATTTGCAATAAAGATGGAAGAATTTTCTTTGTAGATCATGGCTTATATCCTTTGGAAAAAGGCGAAAAAGTTTGGAATAATAAAAAATTTGATGGATATAGTATTTCTGCTTTTGTAGAAGATAAGAAAAAGAGATATAAATCGCTTGTTTCATGGGAAGATGAACAACCATTTAATATTTATGAATTTTTACTCGCAAAGGATATAGACATGGAAATGTGATTACTTGGTCGCATTTTTTTATATAAGCAAATAAGGTTTAGAAAGAAGGTGTAGCAATGTTAGAGAAAACAGTATTACAACAATTACAAGAAATATTTCCTATGGAAGTAAATCGTGAGCAAGCTGACACAGGAGAAAAGATTCGATTACGAAATGATGAACAAAAAGTAGAGATAGATTTTCTTCTTGATGGACAGTTGGAACAAGGGTATGGATATAAGAATTCAGAAGCCTATAATCGAGATGTCTATGAAGCAAGTTATATTTCAGAATATGGCTATCAAGCGTATGAAGAACAAATCAAAGAAGCTATGAAACACTATTATAACAATGAAATCACTCTTGAAGAACTTGCCGAGAGTGTGAAAGAAGCAGAAAATGACAATGGATATAGCCATAAAGATTTTTTGGTACTTACGAATTATCAAGAAGAAATATCGAGTCACTTATTTGATGCTGTTGATTGGCAATACCCTGATACCTTATTTAATGAATGGATAGATAGTGATGAAATCAATTTGGTAGGAAATAAATACATTTTTACAGCAGGTATGGAATTAAATGATTTCTTGAAAATGGAATATCTAAAAGACTTTCAACAAGGTAATGTAAATATTCTTGAAGTAGATGGAAAGCAATATATCAGTTTACAAGACTTGGTAAATATTGATATAGATAGATATTCTGACAGATGTTTAAAAGTTTACTATGAAAATGAAAAAAGAGAATCCAAAACGCAGGAAAAAATCATGCAATTTCAGTCCAATTTAGAATTTGTGAATAAGAAATATAAAAACGCAGATGTTGTTTTAATAGTATGGGCTACAGAAATGTGTAGGGAACAAGGCTTGGCTGATTATTATCCAGTACAGGATGTAAAAGATGCGTTCAAAACAATGGAATATATTGATGAAAAAGAAGCTATAGAGATTGTTTTAAACGATTCAGAAGAAACACTTATCTATCACAAAAGTCCTGAAGAGGAATGTTTTACAAAGGAAGCATTAAAACATGAAACCATCAATTTTGATAAAGAAAGTAAAATGGAAGAGGACTTAGATGAACTTGAAAAATAGGAGATAGAAAAACATGAAGGATACATATGATTTTACTTATGCGGGAGATTTAAGACATTTTATAGGAGTATTACTAGATGATTATTGTCCAACACAATTAAAAATATTTGATTCGGATATTGTGTATGATGTGATAAAAGATTTAAAACAATTTGATGTAGAATTGACAGGGGATCAAATTTTTGAAGATTGTTGTTTAGAGTGTAATGCGTTGTTGAATAAAGATTTACAACAGTTAAAAGAGGATTTTTCTTATACAGATATGGAAGAACTTAGTGAGTATGAAAAGGAAACTGTAAAAGAATTCCTAGATGCGTATAATGGCAATTATAATTTGATTGATTATGAATGTAATGGAAATGCAAGCTCTATTTGGATACGAAAAGATTTAACCAGTAACGAAATAGAGGTTTGTCGAATTATTGATAAGCATTTTGATGTCTTCAAAAATTTAGAAGATCGAGTCGATATTGATTTGTTCAATATTAGAAAAGAAGAAATATCTACAGAAAGAAATGAAATTGAAGAAGACTTAGATGAAATTGAAATGTAGGTGGTTAAAATGGAAAAAAGATTTACTTCTAGCAATAAACGAATTGTTGAATTTTGTAATTTAATGGAAAGTGTAAAATTAAAACACATGATTGATGCACGAATATTGATTTTAGAAGATGTAACTTCATTAGGAAGCCTATATATTTCTCAAGACAAAACAAGACAGTTGCTAAATGAATATCTAAAGCCTTATCGTTTTGAAATATCTAAAGATTATACAAGTCTTCATAATATTGGCAATAATCATAAGTATGATGTCATTGATTGTGATGTACTAGATAATGTAGAAACACATATCGGGCATCTTTCTATAAACAACTTGATGGGATATAACTCTGTCATGTTTATAGAGGATATGGATGAGAAAAGAATTGGTTCAAAAACATTTGAATTAACCAAACAAGGATTATTAACAAGGGAAAATGAAAGATGGATTGGTTGGGATAAATATATCCAAGAAAAACATTTAGATTGGAACTTAAATGATTTAGAGAAAGAACAGGAAATTCGTTCTTTAGTTCGTCAATGTATTGAAGAAGAAATTTTACAAGTTGAAAATGGATACATCATGGTTATACGAGAAACAACAGATGGAAATACAGTGTGGACACTTGCAACATATGAACAAGTTATTGAAGATTTAAAAAATGAAAAGCAATTTCAAGTGTTCAAAGATGCATTGCAACAAAAACAACAATTGAAAGAAAAACAAGAATCACAAAGTAAGAAGCAAGTGTATCAACAATCTTTAAAGGATATGCAAGAAGTTTATGATAAAATTGAAAAATTCAATAAAGAACATAAAGCACCACTTGGTACTGAAAAATATGAGTATGAACTTTATGCGTATATGAAACAAAATGGATTGTATGTTCATCTTTATGAAGAGTATGAAAATGGAGAATTTCTCAAAGACTTTGACTATGGACTTGTAACAGGAACGATTTATGGTTATCCTGATAAAGAATTAAGATTATCCGAGAGTTTTGAAATTTGGGGTAAAGATGGAGAATACTTTGGAGCATATTCAAAAAAAGATGTAATGACTAAATTAGATGGTTTAGATGCTAAACAACAAGAGAAAACACAAAGCATTGATGAAGAAAAAGATTTAGAACTAGATGAATTTGAAAAATAGGAAGTCACTTCCTATTTTTTATTTGGAAGAAGGTGTGGATGAATGACAAAGATAGATACATTGAGAAAAATCAATAAAAACATAGTCCATGATGATGGTACTATAGATAGTTTTGAACGACAACTTATTGATTTCATGTTTGGAGAATATGACTATAATTATCCATTTGTAATATCTACCAATTCAGAAGGATTAAAATTAGTTATGGATATTGATTTAGATAAACCATTATGTATTGATGTAAAAACTGTAATAAAGTGTGAAAGGAAGCACTCGCTTGATCTTTCTTTTGTTAGTCATATTGATGACTATATTAGAGAAAGTTGTTTGGCTTTTGAAAGTTTAACACAAGAAACTAGTATAGTATTCGTACTAAACAGAAAGAGTGATACATTTGAATTACCTTACATAGCTATCTGTAGAACAGATAAAAAGTATGGGGAGTATGTGGTTAATCAAATTACTTCAATTTATGATAAAGAGAAATTAGAAAGCCTAATTCAAAGAACATATGATGCGAACAAGAAATTTTATGTAAATGAAAAAAGTAGAGCATTTATAAAGTCTGCCGAGCTCCAATTGCCCATAAACCTTATAAATGCTCTATCTACTTCATATGATAAACAATGTCTTACAAAAAGTCAAGTTGAACAGGACTTATCAAAAAGTAAATCTTATGGTTCAGAAACACAACTAGATGAAGTAAAAGAAGATGTTGAAGAATATGAAATGGATATTGCAGAGGATAGATGGTAAACAGTGAAATCATCCATCATGAAATGAATGAAATCTTGAAAATAAAGAAAAAAGAGGTAAATAAAATGAGATTTGATAAGGAAAGATTTTTTAAAGACTTGCAGGAGAAAAAGCCTGAAGTGTATGGAAATGACAAGGTACAGGAATTGATAGGAATTGTCATTGATAGACATTATAAGAAAGTAGAAAATGACGAAATCGTTTATGATGATGATTTATTATTAGAATTGTATGATATGGTTCCTGAAATGTCGTTCAATGAAATAGATGAATATGGAATGTGTTTATCGAATGAAATGCAGATGATGATTGATGGTTCGTATCAACATGAATATATGATGTTAGGTCGATTACAACAAGATTGTGAGTATTACTTAGGCTATGGACAACGAAGCGAGAGGAATTTATGGGCTGACACAGTTCAAGACCACATTCACGCAATGAAACGATACTATAATCAAGTACCAATTAAACCTGAATGGTTATCGTATAAAGATATTCTCCGTTATGAAGCGAAAATGACAACATTGAAATCTTTGGACGATTTAAGAGATTTACTCGAAGCTCATGATTGGAAAATCTATGATGGTGGAACTTCATGGGAAATTGAACAATATTCGCCAGCAGGAGAAGATTTTGTTTTTTGTATTCAACATGATAAGTCATTAGAAAAAGCAGTCGAACAAATTTGTGAGTATGCAATGAATTTTGATCAAGAGGAACATATTGCCATGTGGTTAGAAGCAAGAACTGTTGATGACAATCGCATGAATGTACCTTCGCCTAGTGAACTTGTAGAAGATGCAAAAGAAATTCAAGGAATGTTGGATGAATTGGATTATGTATTGGATAATTGTACATTGATGGAAAAAAAACAAGAAACAGATATAGAACTTGAAGAAGAAATGGAAGATATAGAGAAATAGGAAGTGACTTCCTATTTTTTTAAAAGAAAGTAGGTGGAAAAATGGCAGAACAACAAAACTCTATGTTTCAACAAAAATATCAGATGATTATCAATCAAGCAAGCGTTCGTGAAGTCATGGAAGAATATGGTTTAAAGATTGTTAAGAAAGGGAAAGATTTTAAAACAGTTTGTCCTTTTCATGACGATCACGACCCATCCTTGAGTATCCGTGACGACAAGATTTGGAAATGTTTTGTGTGTAATGAAAGTGGAAATGCAATTTCTTTTGTTCAGAAGTATGAAAACAAAGTGTTAGGGAATCGAGGATTTACAGTACGAGATGCAATGAATAAGGTAATTGATATTTGTCATTTGAATATTCCAAAAGAACAAAACAATCAAAATTCACTAAATGCACAATATTCTCATAATTCTCGTATCTATACAGAGCATGAACGAGTTTTGTTAAATACGCTGAATAAAATCAAAGAGATTGCCAATTACAATCTGATAAGTTTAGGAAATACAGAAGCAAAACAATACCTTCTTAATCGAGGATTTACAGAAGACTTGATTCAAGAATTACAGTTTGGTTATATTTCTTATGAACAAATACAGCAGTGGATTGATAAAACTTTTTTGCCACTAGAACATCTATTGGAAACTGGATTTATTCGACAAGATGAAGAAGGAAATTATTATCCCGTCTTTGGAAATCGTATCTTGATTCCAGTGATGGATGAACGAGGGAATACCGTTACTTTTAGTGGACGAGCCATTCATGGCGAAGAACCTAAATATCTACATGGTAGAAATACAGAGATATTCATGAAATCCAACCATCTATACAATTTCAATATTGCGAAAAATTATGCCTACAACGATAAAATCTATGTAGTAGAAGGATTTATGGATGTTGCAGGTGGAAATAAAATGAACATCCGTAACATTGTTGCGACTATGGGAACATCTTTTAGCGAAGAGCAAATCGCTATGTTACGCAGATTGGATTGTGAAATCATATTGATGAGAGATAATGATAAAGCAGGAAGAAATGCAATGGTAAAAGAAATCCCTGAACTAATGAGTAAGAAATTGAAAGTTAGTGTAGTAGATTTAAACACAGTCAAAGAAAATCTACAACTTGCAGAAGATAAGGATAGCAAAGACCTTTGGGATTTCGCTAATGCAGGAGCAGTAGAGCAGGATTTAGAAAAAGCACGAGTATCAGGCTTTCAATATCTGATGAAAAATCAGTATTTCTTAGGTAAGGATTTCAATACAGAAACCATACGAGATGCCTATGACGAAGCAAAGAAAGATGAACTTATAAAAACTTCATATGATGAGATGAATTTCAAAGATTATGTAGCAAAACATTCTACTTATTCAAAAGAAGAAGTGGATGATATTATTCATTCTTTGTCACTGGAAGAAAAAACAAATCCTATCTTTCAATTCCAAGTCAATCTGATGGAACGATATATCATCAGTAATTCCAATACCTATGTCAATCGAACAGGAGATAAGACAATGGTGGAGTTCTATCAAAAGAATTATGATCGTCTTCGTCAAAATATCTTAAATCGTTTCCATGAAGACCCTACACGATACCTTTCTCCTGAACTTGATAAGGTATTGATTCCTGCTTTAGTGCAGGACACTATGGTAAATGATGAACTGTGGTTACGATATGAAACGATACATAAGTTTAAACACGAAAATGTATTCAATAAAACATTCGTAAAGAATACGATTGGACAACAAGCACAAATGAAGTTGGACATGGAACAAAAACGATTGGTCGTTAAGCAATTTGAAAAGACATTTACAGATGATGAAAAGTTAGAATTCGAGCATATTGATGAATTATATATTGTTAATAAATATCAAGAACTATCAGGAATCATTGATATAGAAGGTTCTGATAATGCAAAATTCTTGTTAGAGGCTTTAGAAATGAAATGGATAGGAAAAAAAGAAGGAATGTCGGTTTTCTCTTATAGTTCTATTTTTGATAAATCTATGTTGTTTGCGATTGATCCAAAGTATAAGACAGCAGATGGCAAAGATTTTAAATCCATTCTACTTTACAACAACAGTGGTGGAAGTTTGAAATTGACAAAGAACAATATTGCAACCCCACAAAAAAGCAATGGAAAACAAGAAGTTGAACAAAGTATTCAAAAAGAGAAAACAGTATCTAAAGAGAGAACTTTCACTGTCCACCATAACTTAATAACAAGAGAAACAGACGATTCTTATTTTGTTAGAATTCCTAATACAATGGCGAAGAAATATATGTATATCCCTAAAAAAGATACACAATGGTCGGCAAATCGAGAAATTTTAGTGGCAACAGTATCTACGAAAGATACCTTTGCGATTTATCGTTCGGATGGGCAACAGCAGGAAACATGGAATTGTAATGATTTGATGAAGCGTTGGGAAGATAAGACAAAGAAGAAAGAATCCATTGACATAAATTTAGCAATGAATAAAAACTTACAATCAACACCTGTAAAAAGGAAACAGCAAGGAAATCCAATCATGAAAAAGAAATTGGATATACCTTCTCGTTCTACGGAAATGGTACAGAAATTTCAAAAATATCGTATTCCAGTTCATTTGATTCTAAACAATGAGAAGGGTACATTGATGGTGCGAAGTGCTATGCAGGGATATACCTTGTTTATTCCTAAAACAAGTGTGCGTTATGTAGAAGGGAGAAGTTATATTGAAGTGACACCCGAAGTGATGGGAATCGACAAATTTAAAACCATTTCTACTATATCCGTAGGAAAAGATGTTAGTGATGGAATGGAGTTAAAAGGGAATATTTCTTTTAATGAACTGGATATGTTTTTATCTTCAGAAGGAAAGAAAGTATGGGCTGTCGTAGATGAGAATAAGTTGGTGGAACAATCGAATGGATTTGTACAGATACCCATCTTTAAAGACCGTACCTATGGATATGTGCGAGTCAATAAAAAGGAATTGGAACGCATCAATGATAATCAGATTGCTTTGGTATCTACACCATATCATGAATATTCTGCCTATAAAAAATCAGGGGAATTCAATGGACTTGTATGTGCCAAAGACATAGACTACCTTTATAACGAATCTACCAAAGGTTCGATTGATATAGATAATATGGAAGCGACAGAGGAATTAGAAAAGGAAGTGAAATCGTATGAATGATACTAAAATGGATATTCAGCGTTCAGGGGAAACGATAGAAAGAACAGCCGTAAAGTATTCAGCAAAAGCAACTAAAGGGTTGGCAAAACTAACAAAGATGCTTACCCTTTACGGCATCAAGATGTTTGCGAATCCGTTAAATGCTATCAAGAAGGACGGACCGAATAAAACACTGATCCATACTCCTGAACTTACCAAAGAAGAAGCAAAGGTCATGATTGCTAAATTAAGGGAAGCCGAAATACTTGCAACTTATCGTGAAGTAGAACCATCAGGACGAGAAATACGAAGGGGTATTTCTATTCATAACCAAGAGAAAATGGCAAAGAATGATATTAAATTAGCACAATGGAAAGACAGAGCCGTTAAATATGAGCGTTTTTCTTTATTAGGCAAGTTTTGTGAATCGCAGGCTGATAAATATCAGAACTTAGTAAATCAGGAAAATAGGATGCCAGCTGAAAATAAATATATCTTTATCGTCAATCAAAGACACTCGAATGCATTAAATGAAATGTTGGCAGATATACGAGAAATGCGATTGACAAAGGATTTTGATAACAGTGTATTTGAAAAAGAAATGGACGAAAACCTAGTGCCTGAATTAAAGATGGAAGATATGGAATTAACGGTAGAATCAATGGAAGAGGGCATTGAATATGGAAATCGAATGATTGCTGAATTTCCTCATGCAGATACCTGCCGTCATATCATTACAAAAGAAGAGTTTGTAGAGCATTATGAAGATATGTGTTCTCAAGAAGTTTTTGGTGCAACACTTCAAGATGAAGATCATGTCATGGTTGTCTATCATAAAAGTTCTCGTGAGCGTATGGAAGAAATCATGGGAACAGACGGGCATAAGATTATTGAATATGGGGCAAATGGTGGCGAAACGCTACAAAATCTCAAAAATGGAGATGCACCAATTCACGCTATCGTACCAAAAGAAGAAATGAAAAATTTTCGAGAAAAATATGAGGGATATGATTATATTGCTCGTAAGCAGGAAGATGGAAATTACGAAATTCATGTATCCGAACATCAAACAAAGATGATTGATAGGGAAATGAAATTAAAAAACCAACAAGCCCACGAAGACTTAAAGCAACAAGAACAGTCCATAGATTTAAACAAGGATTCCGTACAAATGGAAAATAAAGAAAACAGTATTTCGTGGGCAGAAAAAGATATGGCAAACCAAGAAGATTTAAGCTCATTGAATGAATTTGACCTAGAGTTAAATAAAGAGGATGAGTAGATATGAAAGTAAAACGAGAATATAAAAGCAACACAGTCATTGTAGTCCTTGTACTACTGATTGTGTTTTATTTTGGCTTACGATTAGGAACACTGGTGGAATTGAATGATGGAGAGTGGTCGTTTGAGGTATTAAACCAAGCAAGCGATCAATTTTTTTCATTTGAGCCTCTTATCTTTAATCAATTTACACTGATGATAGGTTCATTTTTAGCGTTATTTTCGTGGATGATTTATGAAACTCTACATTCTTCTTATAAAAAGAATATGCAGGAAGAAGCGTTTGGTAGTGCGAAATGGAATGACCCTAATTTTACGAAAGATATGCGTGAAAAGGATATGTATCAAAATTGGATATTCACAAAGACAGAAATCTTTTCTAAAAATATGAAAGTGACTAAACGAAATCGAAACTGCACTTTGATAGGAAGACCTGGAACTGGGAAATCAAGATATTGGTTAATTCCTAATATTTTAAATTCAATGGCTGAAACAATTATCGTTACTGACCCTAAAGAAGAAATTTTAAAGGCTACAGGAATGAGTTTAAAGAAAAAAGGATATGATATTCGAGTTTTAAATATCAAGGATAAATGGCGAAGCGACCATTATAATCCATTGAAATATATTCGTAAGTTACCGAAAGAAGCGTTTTTGTTAGACCTAGATAGTGATGAAAGCCGTCAGGATATTGTACAAGAATTGATGGATGAAGGACGAAATATTGCTGAAGATGATGTCATGAATCTAATCAATACGATTATGGAAAATACAAAATCAGAAACGATTGAATCCAATACTGGTGACCCCTTTTGGGAAAAGGCAGAAATGGTATTCTTACAGGCATTGTTTTACTATGTGATTTTCAATTATCCAATCGAAGAACGAAATTTCAGAAAAATCATGGAACTGATTCGTAAGGGAGAACCTGACAAAGAAGGAAATTCAGAACTTAGAAACTTATTTGATGAATGGGAAAGTCGTGATCCTAATAACATTGGTATCAAACAGTGGAAACATTTTGTTGTATCGGCAAAATCTCCAAAGATGATGTCCACCATTATTATGACGGCATCAGCCCGACTTGCTCCTTTCAACTTGCGTGAAGTAGATGAAATGACAAACAATGACACTATGGAACTGGATCGCATTGGTATGTCTGTCAATGCTCCTGAAGGGGAACATGGACGAGTTGCCTATTTCATTATTTCTGACCCTAACAGCAATGCATTCAACTTCTTGATGAATATCATGTATTCACAGATATTCACAATAATCGACCAAAATGCACAAGCAAATGGTGGACGATTGCAAACTCCATGTAATATCTATATGGATGAATTTAGACAACTGGGGAAAATCAATCGTTTCTTGGAATTTTGGGCATATTGTCGTAGCTTGGATTGTGGAATTGCCATTATTCTTCAGTCATTATCACAGTTAAAGAAAATCTATAAAGATGAATGGGAAACAGCATTAGACTGTTGTGACTACATCTTTTTCTTAGGTTCTCGTTCAAAAGAAACTTTGGAATATATGAGTACCATGTTAGGGAAACAGACCTTATATAAAAAGTCTTCAGGGCGAACCTATTCAAGACAAGGTTCATCCTCACAAAACTGGGATGTATATGGTAGAGAACTAGCAACCATGGATGAGTTAGCTGAATTGGAAGCAGGACATGGAATTTTGTTAATGGCAGGAACAAAACCTTTCTATTCTGAATTGTATGACTTAAAAAGTCATGATGATTATAAAGAAATGTGGGAAGCATGGGTAGAACAAGATGGTACAAAAGATCCTGAATTTAAGAAAACAAAAGAATGGAAACAAAATCATGAGAAATTGTACGATCATCTACAAGAAATGAAAAAACCTAGAAAATCAAAAACAAAGCAACAGCAAGAATTGATGAAAGCGGTTGGAGTACCATGTACTGTACAAGAGCCATTTGAAATGAAAGTAGTAACGGAAGCACAGCTTGAAGCAAAATATGGAAAAGGAAAACTGAAAGCTGTTTGGAGCGATATAAAATAGCATATCTTAGCTACTCTATATATTTTATTGAAAGGGGTGATGCCCTTAGAAATGAAGGGATAGAAATAAGGGGAGCATTTTTTATCTGCAGGCAAGGTGCCTGTTTTTTTGTTGTTAAGAAGGAGGATTATGGAAATGGAAAAACTAACAGCAATGAAAAACAATATGTCTAAAAAGACAAGAGAAAAAGTCGCAAAAGCAGGGCTTATCGTAAATACGACAGCCATGATGATGGTATTGAATATGACAAATGTACTCGCAGTCAATTCCAATACGGGTTCTATCGACCAATTTATTGATTTCGTGTGTGACTGGTTGATGAAGATTGGTGGAGTTGTAGGACTTGTTGGTGGTGTGTTATTTGCATTAGGGTGGCAAAGAGATGATGCTGAAGGAAAGAGTCGTGGGTTAATGACTTTAATGGCAGGATTTATGCTAATTGCCATTGCACAAGCACCTGATATTTTTGGTTTATAAGATGTATGGGCGAGTAAAAATATTCGCCCTGTCTTTTTAGGAAAGGAGTGAAAAACAATGTGGGATTCATTAGGAGAAATTGCACAATCGTTACTAGATATAGCTTTTTCACTATTTGGTTTTAATATTGATTTAGGAAACATGGGATTAACTGCCAAGGAATTTTGTGATTGGAATACAATTACTGCATCTGAATTCGGAACATTGGCAGAGATATTAAATAGTGCGTTTGTATCATTAGGATTGAATTTATTAACTGTATTCGTGATGATTGACTTGATTAAAAAAGCAATGGAAATTGATCGTATCTCTTGGGAGCGAATTATTATGAGTGTGGCACGATTTTTGATATTCAAGATGCTAATTACCTATTCCTATGAGTTTTTAAATATGATTATGAAAATTGGAAATGAGTTTACGAATACGGTTATAAACACAATTAACTTTCAAACAGGTACAGAATTTTCTATTGGAGAAATGATTAAAGAACTGATAGATACTGCTGAAGGTGGAATTACAATCCCTATTATAAATTGGAGTATCATGCCATTTGTATTGTTTGTGGTATTTATTATTATTTATCTTCCTTTAATTGGAACATTTGTTATGTGTATATCTCAAATCGTTACACGAGTAATAAAAATTGTTTTGGCATTTGCCTTTGCACCGATTCCACTTGCGATTGGAACTTGGGAAGACGGTAGTGGAACTGGGAAACGATTTATTATGAATGCTGTCGCCTTAGCGTTTGAAGGAATGATAATGATACTTTGTGTACATATCTATGCTTTAGGTATTGCAGACTTGCAAAATAGTACAACGACTTTTGGTGGTGGAATTGGAGCAATGATTGGAATACTTCTTATGAACGGTATTCTATCTACAGCTTTAACAACATCTTCACAGTTAGCAGAGAAATGGAGTGGTGCATAGTATGGATGATATTAGAATCAGAACACATAAAGAACTTTCAGGAGTGGCAGAAAAATACTATGGATTTACTTTTCGACAATGGTTGTTTCTTGTTTTAACTGGAATTATTACAGTGCCTACTTATTTATATTTAACACCTATATTGGGAGATGAGATTTCAAGTTGGATTGTCATTATCATGGGTTTACCTTTGATGCTTTGTGGCTTTTTGACATTGCAGGGAATGACAGCCGATAGATTACTACCTTTCTTAAAAAGACACTATTTGGATTTCGGAAAGCCATTAGAGTATAAGACTGAAAAAGAGTTATTAGCTGAAAAAGAAGCAAAGAAAAATAAAGGTAAGAAACAAAAAGAGGAATCTGTTCAAATAATCGAAAAGCCGAAAAAACCGACAAGAGCTGAACGAAAACAGGCGAAGAAAGAGAAAAAGGCTTTAATGAAGATGGAAAAAGAACAAAAGAAAGAAAAGGCTCGATTGGAAAAACAAAAGGAATTGGAATTGAAGATAGAGCGAAAGAAAGCCAAAGAAAAAGCAAAGGCAATGAAGTGGTATGGGGATTTAGATGCCAATAAGAAAGCCTTGATTGAAGAGCGTACTATGGAAAATAGTGAAAATGCACTTACGAAAGAAGATATTGAAAATATTGTCCGTCTAGGTGAAAAAGCAAAAGGCTATTTAGAAACAATAGAGAAAGGAGTCGAAGAAGATGTTCAAAAAGAAGGAAAAGAAAGAGAAATCGAAAAAGCATAAGAAACAAAAGCAACAGAAATCAGTGAATAAGCCAACCGAAAAATCATCCAACACGAATCCTTTTATGTCTTTGTGGAATAAACGACCAACAGTTTTTGTGCCAAAGACCAATCAACAAGTGTTTACTATGTTGTTTAAGGATTACAAAGAAAATATCATGCGAATCGGTGATGATATGTATTCTATCTGTTTTGAATATACAGATATTTCTTTCGCAAAAGCAGATTTAGAAGATGCAGGTGCAATCTTCTTAAAATGGGTGGATTATCTAAACTCATTTACAGATAAAGCACATATTCAAGTCACAAATGCCAGTACACCTGTGAACACAGAAAAGTATAAACAACAGTTTATCTATGATGAAGAAAGTATGGTTAGTGAACAGGAAAGACATCTTGCTCATGAGTTTAATACCTTGATTGATGATGCTATTGGGAAAAAGAAAAATACACTGATTACAAAAAGGTATGTCACAATATCGCAGAAAGCATTGAATTATGAAGATGCCAAAGCGATATTTTTTAATATCTACAGAAAAACAGAAGAAAAGTTTAAGGATTTAAAATCTAGTATTCGTATCGTACCAGTTAATGAGCGTTTGACTTTGATTCATGACTTTTGGAATATCCAAACAGCAGATGAAAAGGGAATCAAAGATTTTGAAGAATATCGTAAGGAAAAAGATCTAACGATTTATGATGTTCTTGCACCTCATGAATATATCAATCTAAGAGAAAGCGATTATATTGAAATCACTCCTCAAGATGTATTAAATTCGGATACAGAAACGGATGAAATCCATAAAAAACGCTTTATTCGTTGTCTGTATATTGAACCTGATTTTCCTAATGCAATTACTCCAAAGTTTTATAATATTTTAACTACGATTGAAGATTTACACCTTGTTACGACAATCAATATTCAGCCAAATGAAACGACCAAGATTGTAAAGAAATTATCCAAATTGCAATCAGGTTTGGAAACAGAGCGTTATAACAAGGTCAAACAATATGCGAAGCAACAGATGAATTATGAATACATGAAAGATAAGAAACTGGAAACAAAATTAGATGATGTTACGCAGATGATTGAAGATATTCAGTATAACGATCAAAAAGTTTTCTGTGAGAATATCTGTTTATGCATTGTTGCTGATACCTATTCTGAATTAGAAGAACAGACTGTTAAAATTCAAAATAAAGTAGGAGAAATGTTAATTCGTATTTTACCTTTAAAATGGCAACAATTAGAAGGAATTCAAAATACACTTCCATTAGGACATAACACACTACAATTCCAACATAAGGAAACTTCTGAAGCAACAGCTGTTCATGTTCCATTCAACTCTAAAGATTTTGCACATCCTAAATCTATCTTTATGGGAATCAACTTAGTAAGTAGAAACCCTATCTTTGTAGATAGAAAACGACTGATAAATGGAAATGGATGTATTTTAGCGACATCAGGAGCAGGGAAATCCTTCCAAGCGAAAACAAATGCTGAACAAGTATTACTACGCTATCCTGATGATGAAATTATTTTTATCGATTTCCAAAAAGAATATGGAGATGCCGTAAATGAATTAAATGGACAGACCATTACAATTTCCGATTCTACAAAAACATACATCAATCCATTAGACTTAGATCAAAACTATAGTCTGTCTGAAGATGGTGGAGATTCGCCAGTTAAAGCAAAAGTTGAATATATGCAAGGTTGGGTGGAATCTATTATTGATGAAGGTAGCCTTAGTCCGATTGAAAAGACGATTGTAGATAGATGTGTACGACATATCTTTGAAGATTATGAAAAAAGTGGATTTACTGATGAAAGTAAACAACCTTTATTAAAGGACTTTCAAGAAGAATTAAATGTTCAACCTGAAGAAGAAGCGAAAAAGATGGCAAAAGCCCTTGAGCGTTTCGTTAAAGGTACACAGGATATTTTCTCTCATCCTACCAATGTTGATATTCATAACCGAGTTGTATCGTTTGATATTTCTGAACTTCCTGCTTCTATTCAAACAGCAGGATATTTAGTAGTCCTAGACCATATTATGAATCGTTTAATAAAAAACCGAGCGAAAGGTATCAATACATGGATCTATATTGATGAATTCCATATCTTGCTTGCCAATCCATCAGGTGCTGAATATGTAGCTAAGATTGTCAAAATTGGTCGTAAATACAATGCTATGATTACTGTTATTACACAAAATATCGAAGATGTTTCTGCGAACGAATGGGGTAGAAAAATCTTAGGAAATGCCGAATTTGCTATCATTTTGAAACAAAAGAAGCGAGATCGACAGATTATTTGTGATATTTTCGATATTTCTGAAGGGGAAGCACGATATATCGGTAATGATGCTAAACAAGGGCAAGGTGTCATTGTCTTTGGTTCAGATAAGATTCCATTCTATAACCATGTGCCAAAAGAATTCCGTATCTACCAGTTGAACAATACTGATAAAAAGGCGATTGCTAGAACATAAAGTGTATGTCAAAAGAAACTAGAAAAGATGTCAATAAGACATTTCGTTCAGGGGAGTTTGCTACCAGTAAAGGACTTCGTTGGACTGGTAAGGGATTGGATAAGAGTGCCAAATTTGTTTCCGAATGGAAATATAACAGACAAGGAAGCCAAGATGATGGCTCAGGTGGAAGTGGTGGAAAGGCTACTTTAGGAATTCAAACACAAGTTGATAAACCAAATGCAGAGGATGGTAATGCATTGTCACAAGAGAATGATAATAGTGCTGTAAAAACGACAGGTTCACTTTCTAAATCAGATAACGATATTCCAATCAGTAGTATGAATGAACAGGAAGGTTCTGCTGTTTTAGGTATTAAAACAATGGAATCTTCCAATGGTGTTTCTGTTGAGAATGCAGTTATAGGAAATAATGATAAAAACAGTACTATTTCCAATATCAAGACATTAGCAAATACTGGGGATGGAAAGAAAGGCACAGGTCAAAACTTAAAAAGAAAAATGGGGGAAGGAGAAGAGGGTTCACAACACTCAAATCGTTTCGTTTCTTTTATAAATCGACATACTTTTGACTTTCAACCAACGCAAGGTAAATTTTCCAAAGCAGTCACTGTGGTAGGAAAAACTTCTGTAGAAGCAAGCAAGGTTGTTAAAAAAGGGGCAAGACTTTCTCATAAAGTAGAAAAAGCAACCAATGGCGAAGATGCTACAGGAATGAAATTCATTGAAGGAGAAGTTGGACGAAAGGCAGGAAAGGTAGCGGGAAAAGTTGGGAAAAAAGTTGGAAAAACGACAGCAAAATATACCTATAAAGGTGGTAAAAAGGCAATACAATTTTCTTATGTAACTGTAAAATCTTCTATTAAAAAAGGAGTGCAAGTTGCGAAGGCAAGTACCACGATAGTGAAACGAGCAATGACAGTTATCTTTCAAACTGTTACAAAAGCTGTTACTACTATCGCTCAATTCCTTGCTCCTTTCACGATGGCGATTATAGTTGGTGCAGTTACAATGGCACTTTTTATTGTTATCTTTGCAGGTTCATCAGCTAGTGCTGAAAGATGTTCTACTGATTATGTATTTTCAGATGGAACAACAGAAGGAAATGCACAGGCTGTATGGACATACTTAAAAGGAAAGGGATTATCGGATGAAGCTGTTTCAGGCGTTATGGGAAACATGGAGCGTGAATCCAATTTTGATCCTGCCCTAATTGAAAAAGGGTATCCATATCAAGGACATGGCTTAATCCAATGGAGTTATGGAAGAAAAGACAATTTATTGAAACAGGCAACCTTAAAAGGTGTTTCATGGACGGATTTAAACTTTCAACTAAACTTCTTATGGGAAGAATCCTTATCCCCTGAATCCTATTATGGAAAACAATTACAGAGGGAAGGATTTTATGAAAATAAAAGTCCATCAAGATGTGCTTATTTGTTCCATAAGATTGTAGAAAGGTCGAGTGATTCCTATCAGTCGATTTTAAATACTCGCTGTAAGTCGGCAAAGAAGTGGTATGATAAATTAAAAGGTACATATAAACTGACAGACTCTACAGGATGTGCAACAGGTTCTATTGAAGGTGATCCAAACTTTGGGAATACAGATGCTTGGGTAACAAAAAATCCATATGCACAAGCAGGCTTATATGGTCAGTGTACTTGGTTCGCATGGGGAAGATTCTATGAAATCTATGGATTTAGCCCTGGTTTTACTGGAAATGGATATTCGTGTGTAGCACAGTTGTTAGCAACGCATCCAGACAAATTTGAGTTCAGTTTGATACCGAAAGTAGGAGCTGTCGGTTCTTCAGATGTTGCTCATAACCATGTATGGATCGTAGTCGGTGTAGAGGGAGAAAAGATTACCATTCAAGAGGGAAACTTAAATGGTAAGACAGATTCCTTTGAAGTAGCAAAGAGTGACTGGCATACAGTTACATACTCATTAAGTCAATTACGAAGTATTTATGGAAATATTTCTTTTGCAAATCCTAAGTAAATGAGGTGGTATCATGAAAAAAGTAATACTAGGAATTGTTGGAGTAATTGTGGTTTTAGGACTTGCTATAGGTGTCAAGATATATGTATTTCCTGAACCAACACACTTAGATGTTTTATCAAACTTAGAGCTTACATTTGAAGGTATGGAAGAAAGCGGTAAGGCGTCCATAAAAGGAAACGATATTCAATATGATGGAGATGATAAAGAAGTCCTAGACTTTATTGCATCTTTGAAATATGAAATATCTCCTAACAAAAATCTAAGCAATTATGATGATGTGGAAGTGAAAGTGATTTTTGATGAAAAAGCAAGAAAAGAAGCGAATGTAGAACTTGAAAGCACATCACGAACATATCAAGTAAGAGGATTAGAAGAAACTCCTGAACAAAAGGCAGAACGAGTAGAAATTATTGATGGACATGAAGTGCCGAGGGATTGGGAACTAGAAGATGAAGATAAAAAAGCCTATATTGAATATTTAAAACAGTTAGAAAATGCTGAAGATGAACTTGTCGAAGAAAAAGGTGCATATACAGAGTGGATGAAAGGAAATTCTAAAGAAGAAACAAAAAAAGAGAATAAAGAATTCCTCACAAAAGATTATGCCAATAATTCCACTGTCGCTTTTAAACGAGCAAATGAGTATGGATTAACATCTTCACAAGAATTCAAGGTACAGCCAATCATTAAAAAAGATAAAACGATTGGCTACGAATGTATATTTAAGGGGTCTGAATAAGACTCCTTTTTTAGAAAGAAGGTGGAAAAATGAAATTATCTGTAGAACAGGCAAATATACTTGATAAGATTGTAGAAAAATCAAGAATGGATTGTTGGTTTTCAATAACAGATGATTTAACAAGTATTCATGATGTAGAAACAAATAGAAACATTAGTTTACGATATGGAATTGGGATATTGAATCAAGGAGTAACAGATCTTGTAAAAGATTATGGATTAAATGAACACGAAGTAATGGTGTATCACGATTTACTTATTTCTTTAGGACTTGAAAAAGAACAGAAGAAAGATATGACAAAAGATGATTTAGGTATGAATGGAAAATATACAATTATCAATAAAGTAGTGACTGGTACTGGGTTTAATGTAGTGCTTGGCATCAATGAAAATCATCCAATAAAGGAATATCGTTATGTGACTTGGACACAAAACGATAGAGGGTATGATGTAGGACATTATTTCGGTAATTTAAAAGAAGCTCAAGCAGATATGCTAGAACGTGCTTCTAATGAATTGAATATTGACTTACATGAAAAGTGGTACAATGAGTTCATGGAAAATGACATTCTATGTGCTTTATCCGAATTTCTTTCAGATGATGAAGTTGAACAACTGAAAAATGATAAAGAGTTTATGTCGCAAGCTAACCACTTATATAAAAAAGCCGATATTGGTGTAGATCAAGCGATAATTGATGGAATAAAGGAGCTTTATGAAGAATATAAAGAAATCACTGTAGTAGATTTTGATGAGGATTTAGATGAAATAGAAATGGAGTGATTGAATGGCAAAGAAAATAGCAATGGGAATCATGGCAACAATCATTGTTGTCTTTTTTGGATTGTCAGCCTATAAAAATTTCTTTGGACAAGAAAAGGAACCTGAAAAACCAAAGATAGATATATTTAAAACGGCAATGGAAAATGTGGATGTAAGTTATGTACCATATGGGGAGTCCAACGGAGATTGTTTATTATTCGTAACAAACAATAACAAGTTTCAAATCAATGTCACAGGAACAATTGTCAAAGAAGATGAAAACGGAGTGCATGATGAAGATAAAGATGATGAAATCAATATAAACATCAATCCACAACAAACCTATGTCATGGAAACAGTCAATCCAAACAATAAAGGGGCAAGGGAATCAAGACAAGAAATTACCTTTGATGCTTCTTCTCTAAAAGCCTCTCAAGTGGAAGGCAGTAATGAAGATGGTAAAAAATCAACAGAATTATTATTTCAAGATGATGTGAATGTGCAGATATTTCCTGATAAGAGAAATGATAGCGAACAACCTTTGATTACAATCGAAAACAATACGAACCATAAATTGTATGTACAAGGATATGTTGTATTCTATGGAAATAAAGAACAAACAGAAATTACAAATATAGCAAAAATCGAATTTGAAGATGTGCCAAAGAAAGATGTATATAAAGATTATATCTATATAGGTACTTCTGAAGAAGCAAGCGATAACTTCAAAATTTTTATCAATATGTGTGAATAGAAATTAGGTGACGAACATGGAATTAAGTGAAAGAGAACAAGAGATATTGAAACTGTATCGAGCTGATAAAAAGCGTAAAAGAAAGAAAAGGATTACATTGATTATGCTTCTTCTTTTACTGTCAATAGGTGGATATGGAGTGTATCGATATGTTCAATCCATGCCAACAGCACCTAAAGAAAAAATAGAAGAAAAACCTACAGATACAGTAAAACCTAACATTACACTTACAACAGAAAAAATCGAAATCTTTAAAGGAGAGGACATTGCGTATGAAAAATACATCAAAGAAGCAATGGATGATAAAGATGGAGATTTAAGTGAAAAAGTAAATTTTAATAAAATAGATGCCAATGAAGTAGGCGAATATGAAGTTCATTATCGTGTGAAAGATAAAGCAGGAAATGAATCTTCAGCAACTTTAAAAGTGGTTGTGAAAGAAAAAGAAAAGCCTAAAGAGAAACCAAAAGAAGAAGTGGTGGAACAGCCAGTACAACAAGTACCTCAACAAGAACAGCAACAAACTCTACCACCACAGCCACAGCCTGCACCACCTGTTACAAAATACTTTATGTTTACAGATGGTTATACTATGGATAATGTAACCAGTGCTTGTCAAAATGAATTGGTTGCTTCAGGAAGGGCAGGAGTTTGTACTCCAATTCAAGATGCTAGTGGTATCTATACAGGAATGCGTTTGGATTTATACTAAGAAAGGATAACTTTTTATGAAAAGAAAACTAGAAGAACAAATCAAAGAAAGTGATAAATATAATCCATCTACGATCGAAGCAGAATATGATAATTACGATAGTCAGGAGGAAATTATTGATGAAGAAATGGAACAAGATGAAATCGAATATAGCTGATGAAGAATTAAAATATAAATTCATGAATGGTTATAATTTGTTTTATCAGGAAGATAGTGACAAAATTACCATCATTGGCATGAAGAAAAATTTGTTATTCTATTTAACATCTTCATGTAGTTCCAAGGATATTCCTATGGTAAAGACCATAAAGACTAGATGTAATGATATGGCTTGGTACATATTGGAATGTCCTTTCTTTCGCACAGAAGAAGGAAGATGTATCAATGTGAACGATTGTTATATGATGGGAGAAATGCCAAGACAAGAAGTAAATGTATTGAAAGAATACCTATCAAGAAAGGAGATTTATATTTAATATGGCAAATAGAGAAAGAACAATCGAAAATAAAATCAAATTTTATGAGAATAAAATTGTTGCTTCTGAAACATTGATAGCAGAAGAACAACAAAAATTAGAAGGGTATAAGCTGGAGCTGAAGAAATGGCAGGTACATAAGAAAAATCTTGAAAAACTATTTCAAGAAATTGATAATGATGTTTAATTCGGTAAAAATTACAAGTGTAAAAAAATACACGCTATGAGAAGCCCATAATGGAACGCTAAGAGCCATCTTTACTTTCATGAACAACAAGTCAAAAAAGTTTGTAATTCGTCTTAGCGTTTGATTGTGGAAGCCGATTTTTTTCAAAAACGCAATTTTTAGTTCAAAAATAAGAAAACGGACTAGGAAAGGATAAAAAAATGAAAAAAAGAGTATTTATTGATATGGATGGAACATTGTATAGATTCCACGATCATATATTAGATGAATCAGGGCATGTGCAAATCGAAAAAATGTACGAACTTGATTTTTTTGTAAAATTAGAATCATTTGAAAATATGAAGGAAGCTATCAATCTTTTACATTCAGTAGATAAAGAAGAAATTGAGATTTTTATTCTTTCTTCTGCTGACACAAAGGAAGTTGTTCATCAAAAAAATATTTGTATTGATAGAGATTTTCCATTTATTGATGAAGAACATAGGTTGTTTCCAAAAACATGGGAAAGTAAAACCGACAAAATACCTGAAGGAATTTATGTAGGAGATATTTTAATTGATGATTACAATGTCAACCTTGAACAATGGAAAGATAAGGGCGGTACATCAATTAAGTTTGTGAACAACATCAATCATCAAGGAAAAGGTAGATATGGTGGAGATGTAGGCAAACTATGGGAGCATGAAATATTACGCTACGATATGAAACCAAAAGAAATCGTATTAAACATTGAAGAAATAATTGGAATACAGAGAGATAGATTTTTATTTCGATTTCCTGATGAAGAAATAAATAAAACTATTATGGAAAAAGTAAGTTCCGTATTTAATGAATGGAATTTATGTGAACATAATGGCAGTGTTTATATGGTTTATACAGGCGATTTGGAAGAAAACATTATTTTTGACTATCAATGGATGATAAAAAATATTGATTTAGAAACAATAGAAAATGGTTGCTACTCTAGTTATGCAGAAGCATTGAATTATTGGATTGATGATATCTCTAATGATATAAAAGATTTAGGTGTGTGGGATGAGGATAAAGGACACGATTTTTATTTGTCTGTTGAGCAGATTGAATATTGTGGTTTGAAAGAGCAATATCAAGAAGCCAAAGATTATGTGTTAGAAATGTTTGAAGAAGATTTGGATGAAATAGATAAGTAAGTGTGAAACAATCTTCATTTTCTTATAGGAAGCAGGAAAATGCTATCTATTAGAGTGATTAGAAATCTGTTATAATAAGAATACGAAAGAAGGTGCTGAAATGTCTATATACCGAACAAATGTTAGATTTGGAATGTCTTTACAAAATAGAGCTGAATCTGTAAGTTCGTTAAACAAAAGATATTTACTGAATGATTTGAACAAATATCTACACTCTGATTTATCAGTAAATACACCTTATTATGGAAAAGTTTGTGCATTATATGGACTACGAAGAACAGGGAAGACTACTATGATGTTACAATCTATTTTAGGTATGACAAATGAGCAATTTGATAAAACTGCATGGATAGATGTAACAGAAGAAGATAACATGGCAAGTTTATATCTTGATTTACAAAAATTAAATGAACAGGGATATAAATATATTTTTATTGATGAAATTACCAAGGCAGAGCAATTTGTAAGAGTATCTTCTTTACTATCAGATGAGTTTGCTATATCGGGTGTTCATATTGTCTTAACAGGAACAGATTCATTAGGTATTTATTTAAGTCAAAAAGGAGAATTGTTTGATCGAGCAATTTCTATTCATACAACCTATATCCCATATTATGAATATACACATTTATTTCCAAATGCCACTGCCGAAGATTATATTGTGGAAGGTGGATTGTTGTCAAAAAGTGGAATTAACTATAATAGAGATGAAAACTTTAAAGAATATGTTGATTCAGCTATTGCAGAAAATATTCAACATTCTCTATCTAAATTAAAAGATAAAGGAGATTTGGGGGCTTTATATTTAATTCATAGTCGAGGAGAATTAACAAGTGTTATCAATCGAGTTATCGAAGATAAGAACCATGAATTTTTACTTGATGCAATTTTGAAGAACTTTGAATCTCATGATATTGGAGTTTTGCATCACTATATATCGGATGTTAAAGACAATGATATATTGTCCTATAGTGCTGATATAAATGTAGAAAGTTTATCAGAACAAATAAAAAAGGATTTAAAGATTTTAAATTACAATGAATTGAAGTATGGTTTAACAGAAAATGAACTCGCACAGATAGAAAATTATTTGTATGAGTTGGATTTTTTTGATGATATTAAATATTGTACAGTTAGTAAAGAATTCTCAATCTCTGATAATCCAGTTGTTGTACAACCTTGCATTCGTTATAATCAGGCAAAATCAGCTTTGAAAGCATTGTATAATGATCCAAAATTCATTAAGCTGAGTGGAGATAAACAAGAGTTCATTTATAACAAATTGTTATCTGATATTAAAGGCAGAATGTTAGAAGAAATTGTTCTCTTAAATGTAACTAGAAGTTTATCTGATTGCTTTGTTTCTCAATTTAGATTTTATGAATATAGGAAATCTCCATTTAAAAATGGCGAATATGACATGGTTATTCGTAACAAAAAGAATGAAACATTCATTTTTGAAATCAAACATTCTTCTGAAGTCGAATACAATAAACAAACAAAACATTTACTAGATGTTGAAAAACTTGATTGGTTAAAAGAAAATGGTTTTAAAGTAAAAGAAAAAGTTGTTTTGTATAATGGCAAGACTTTAGATAAAGATGATAATGGGGTTATATATCTTAATGCTTCAGAATTTCTTGAAGAATTGAAAGTATATGATCGTAATTATTTGTATAATAAGAATGGCATAACAGATGGAAACGAAGATAATGATGCAGTCAATATAAGTATTGAAGATGATTTTGAAGATAGAGATATTTGAAGTTTTAAAAGCAATGTTCATGAATGAGAACTTGCTTTTTTACTAGGAAGAGGGTGGTAAAATGATATGGTTTACAAGTGATTTGCACTTAGGACATAGGGCAGTAATAAATTTCCAAGACAGACCATTTGGTACAGTTGAAGAAATGAATGAAGCCCTGATTAAGAATTGGAATTTCTTGGTGGCAAAGAATGATACAGTATATATCTTGGGGGATATATCACACCGTTGTCCAGTAGAAGAGGTCAATGCAATGATTTCCAAATTAAAAGGAAAAAAGATATTGATTCGTGGGAATCACGATAAGGAATATGATGCCTCATTATTTGAAGGTATTTATGATTATTATGATTTAAGAGGTGTTGCTTCTGTAAGCATATCGTTAATGCACTATCCTATGTTAGAATGGAATCGCTCAAGACATGGTTCATTGCATTTACATGGACATCAGCACAATTCTTCATCTTATAATGAAGAAATGAGAGAACAAGGAATACGAAGATATGATGTTGGTGTAGATGCTAATCAATATTGCCCTGTATCATTAAATTCCATTTTGGAATTCTTTCAAATAGATAAATAAAAGAACAGATTTATAGAAGAAGGTGGAACTATGATTTATGTTACAGGAGATATTCATGGCGAAGTAGATATTTCAAAATTGAATACTCAAAATTTCTCACAAGCCAAGGAAGGCGATTATTTGATTATCTGTGGAGATTTTGGATTGATATGGGATATAAAACCAAGCAAGAATGAAGAATATTGGTTGAAATGGTTATCTAAAAAACCTTGGACTACTCTGTTTGTAGATGGAAATCATGAAAATTTTGATCGTTTAAAAAATTATCCTATTACAGAAAAATGGGGTGGAAAGGTTCAGAAGATTTATGATAAGGTTTACCACTTGATGCGTGGAGAAATATATACGATAGAAGGTAAGAAAATCTTTACTTTTGGTGGAGCACTTTCGCATGATAAAATGTATCGTAGAGAAGGAATTTCTTGGTGGGAAGATGAACTACCATCAAAAGAAGAATGTGAATGTGCAATGGCTAATTTAAAATCTGTTGAAGATACTATAGATATTATTATTACTCATGATGCACCAAAAAGCATTGCTCGAAGATACGGATATGACAGAGTAGATATGAGTCAAGTGTACGCAACAGATAAGGAAGATATAACGGCATTCTTAGAACACATTTCACATTTTGTAAACTACAAACAATGGTATTGTGGACATTATCATATGGACTTTGATGATAGTGATTCCTTTCATTTTCTTTATCAAACAATTTTAAAAATTGATATGTAATGGAGAGTAAAGTTTCTCCATTTTTTATTTTAGAGAGGAGCAAATATGCCTGAAAAAAAGAAACTAAGTAAGACTAGAGAAATGTTAGTCAATGAGTATGTTAAATCGCTTGAACAAGATCAGCTACCTTGGATAAAGGAGTGGGGAAGCAAGCCACCTCATAACGCAATTACGAAGACACCATACAGACTTTATAACAAAGTTTTACTTTGGTATATTCAAGAACGAAATCATTATGAGGATAGTCGTTGGTGTACGATACGACAGGCAGAATCAAGAGAATGGTTTGTTAAGAAGGGAGAGAAATCCATTCCATTAGAGTTTTATTATTACTACAATAAGAGAACTCATAAATCAATGACGATTGAAGAATTCTACAAATTTATTACTGACATCAGAAAAAATGGAAGCCTTGATGAAGAGCAATTACAGGAATTGTTAAAAGAATATGTTCTTACCAGTTCATCATTTAATGTGTTCAATGTGCAGGCTCAAATGGAACACAGACACTATCTAAAAGATGGTACAGAGTATGTAAAAGCTACCGATTATTATCAGTTGTTAAAAGAAATCAAGGCAGACAAAAAGGCAAGTTATGAAGAAAAAAATCAGCGTTATACTGAATTGAAAGAACGATATGAATTAGTGACAGAAGAAATTCCTATTGAGAAAATACCTACGATTGAATATAAATCAAATGAAGTCGTTGATAGCATTATAAAGAATATGGGAGTGGATTATGAAGAGAAGGGAGATAGAGCATACTATAGTCCTTCCGAAGATAAAATTACTTTACCACCAATGACAACATTCCATTCAGAGTATGGATACTATGCGACAAAGTTACATGAATCTTGTCACGCAACAGGGCATTCCAGTCGCTTAAATCGTGATATAGAAAATAGATTTGGAAGTCAAAAATATGCAATAGAAGAACTAAGAGCAGAAATTGGTTCTTCTTTTTTGATGGCAGAATTGGGGTTAGAAGCTGACGAAACTCATGTGAATAATCATAAGGCTTATATCCAAAGTTGGATTTCTGAATTAAAAAATGATCCGAAAGTTTTATTTGATGCGATTAAGGATGCAGATGAAATTGTAGATTACATTAAAGATATTGAGGATTTTGAAAAGTATATTTCACTGTCTGAAATTGAACAGGAAACACTGGATACAATAGAAGAAGATATGGACGAATTAGAAATGGAAATGTGAGGTGACAAGAGATGGAATATGCAAATAAGGAAGCATTATTAGAAGCGTTAAGTTTAAATAAGAATGCCAGTGCAGGCTATGATGAATATCCTGATGAAGATATGGAGTCTATTACTTTTCATGAATCGGAAGAGAAAGAAATCACAAAAGAGTTTGATACAAAAGTAGAGTATGAGGATGTTTTAGAATGAACACAGACACAATTCAAATGAGTTTGTTTGACTACTTTATGGAAGATGAACAGTTTACCATTCCTGAAGCTACAGCACTTGTGAAAGAACAAAAAAACTTGCAAGTAAATGATGAATCTATTCGTGCAAGGATTTATGAAGGACTTGAATTAGGCATCTTTAAAAGGGTTGCTAGAGGTGTTTATAAAGTAGAAAGTCAATTAGAACAGAAGAAAGCTACTTGCCTTTTAATCAATGGAGATGGTCGTGATTTATCGTTTATTGAAGACAATAGTATTGATGGAATCATTACAGACCATCCATATGATTTAGCAAAATCTCTGACTGGTGGCAATAGAAAATTTGCGACATACGAGTTATTTAAGTACACACAAAAAGACTTTCAAGAGAAGATGCGTGTGCTAAAAGAAGGAGCATTTTGTGTAGAATTCTTACCTGAAGAGAACGAAGTAAATTATCAATACTTGTATGAAATCAAACAAATGGCAATCAAAGAAGGCTTTAAATATTTTACAAAAGTGCCTTGGATAAAAGGCGATTTTAAAGCAAATACAGGGCGAAAATCAAAGAATAGGGAAGATATCATGTTCTTCTCAAAAGGAGAACCACGCACTCTTAAACTGGATGCGAAGAAGAATATTCAACTTGCGAAAGAAAATGATATTGATGTAAAAGGATTGACTTCTTATGAAGTGAAAGAACGCTTAGAGGCACATGGTTTAAGTGTTTTTTATATGAAAGGAACAAGTGGAATGTTACCTACAGAATTTCAAAGTGAAGTAGAAAACTTCCCAAAAGAATTTGATTTTCAACCGAGAAGTCGAACGCAAAAAGTAATGGAAGCAGAGAAACCAGTAGCACTTATGGTATCTATTATTGAATATATTTCGTTACCTGATGAACTTCTGTTAGATCAATTTGGTGGTAGTGGAAACTTTGGAATTGCGTGTCTAAATACAAACAGAAATGCAATCATAGTGGAGAAAGATGAACAAACTTTTGAACGCATGAAAGACAATATTGTGAACACTATGAAAGATAAAAGTGAAGCAAGTATCTCAATCAAAGAAGTTGATTTGGATGAAGATATGGACATGGAAATGGAACTTATGTAGATGAAAGAATCATCAACAAAATTGTTTGTAATTGCTCTTATAGGAACAATATGTTTCTGTTTATTTATCTTTATTAAGCAACTAATCAAGGAATATAAATCACGAAATTCTATTTTAAATGGATATTTTGTGAGTGCAGATATGTTTCTGAAAAAATGGAACGAAAGATATAAAAATGAAACATGGAACAAGTCAGGATGTTATGTGATTCTTATATATAGTCATGCGATAAAGGAGTTTCATAAAGAAAAATATGAAGCAATTTACATAGGTCAATCGTTACATTTAGCAAATAGAGTGAAACAACATTTACAAGGAAATGGAAACAAAAATGTATATCACGATTATCAAAATGGGAAACAAATTTACATTCATTTAGAACGCTGTATGCCTTCGTATATGAACAGAATGGAGAAAGATTTAATTCGATCTTTTAAAGCAACAAGGTCGTATAACATTCAAAAAGGTGGTGGAAAACATAGACGAAACAAAGACAATTTTAAATACAAATGAGGTATCGTTAAGATACTTAAATAATAATTTTATGGATACAAAAATGAAATTTTTGCACACGAAAGTGGTGTGGGGAAGATAATCCCTGCATCACTTTTTTTACAGTTAGGAGTGAATGAAAATGAAATTTGAAAGAGCGAGTACCTACAATTTTGGTGCAACAAAATTGAATCGTAGAAGGGTTTCAGGGGCTACCCCTGACAAGCAAGGGTGTGTATAGACACCATGCTTGTTATATACAATTACAACCTATTGGGAAACAGATTGTGAGGGAAAAATATGGAATTCAAAAGAATACCTTTTATCGCTGTTCAAAGAAAATTTAATCTGACAGATAGACAGATGTATTACATACGAGATCGAATTAGAAAATATCATAAAGAAGATGAATGGTTCATATTCGAGTACAACGCAATCGGAGAAAAAGAACTGTGGATTTATTTGGAAGGTGTGCATTGGATAGAGGAAGTATATCTTCAATATGATACACCATATATTGAAGCAGAAATCCAATTTGTATCGAAACAGATTAAGAGATTAGAAGAAGAATTAAATGTGCATTGTGACCCTATCCACTGTGAAGATATGGACATCATTGAACTCTCTATTTATTTTCAAAAAGCAAAGAAGACGATCTATAACGAAATCAATAAAAACAGGAAGGATTTAGAAAAATATATCATTGGAAAGAAACCAATAAAGCTATCTGAAGAAGGGGTGCGTTGGATGGAATTGAACCTATATCGGAAGCGATATATGAAAGACCTCTACTTATACAAAAGAGTGATGCAGGATAGAAAGCGAGAAAAAAACAATGCGACAAAAATTACACGAGGATGATAAAAGAAAACGAGTCAATGTTTTGCTTAGTAATAATGAACGAGAACTGTTAAAAGAAAAGATGGATAAATATGGATACGCAGATTTATCGTCCTATTTACGAGATGCAGGAATATACGAAAGACTGTATTTGGAAGATATAGATGGTAAAAAAGAAATATCTGAACTTGTCAGTAATATGATTGGAGAAATCAGGAAGTATTTATTTGAACAGAATAAAATATTGATGAAAAGCAGTCTTACAAGAAATGACATTCAGTTGTTGTCTGAACAAAACGATAAAATTTTAGAATCGAATATGAATTTAGTAAAACTTATAAATGAAGTGTTGTGGGTATCTTCAAGAGTTATTGCTGAAGACCCTAGCCGTTTTGTTCAACAAGCAAAACTATTTGATGATGATGCGAAATAGAAAGGGGGCAATGAAATGCCATATACAAAAAGAATACCGGTACACGCAGGAGAAAGAGGAACAGGTTTATATAATTGCTTGGAGTATGTACGCAATGGAGATAAGACAGAGGATGGGATTTTGGTAAATTCCTTAAACTGTACAGTTGAATTTGCGGAACAAGAATTTCTTTATATTCAAAGAAAGTATCATAAAGAAAATGATGATCGAGTTGCCTATCATGTTATTCAATCATTTGATATACGAGATGATATAACTCCTGAACAAGCCAACGAAATAGGAATGAAATTATGTAAAGAGATTTATCCAAACTATCAATGTGTTGTAAGTACACACATTGACAAAGGACACTTGCACAATCATATCGTTTGTGCGCCCATAAGGGGCAGAGTAAATCCGCTTAGCAAGCGGCAGGCGTGAGGTTTCATGCCTGTGGTCAACGGCTAACCTGGATGGGGAAACCCAAAGGGGACAATAGCACGACCGTAACGCTGTGAGTTGGCAAGTTGTCATGCCACGACTGAGCAGCAAGACCAAAGTTCATATGAGGATAAAGCCTACACTGGTTGAACGGCAGTCCGAGGGACATTTGTGGTGGTCGCAGCGGAAGACAGCTATATCCGCTGCGCTGTGCATCTCCGCCAGAAAAGATGACTGGCAGGAGCGAAACCGATGTGCAGCCCGTATGTATCAGCATAAAAGGACGAAAACCGTATCCGACAATGAACACAGCTTTTTACTCTGTTACTAAATGGGGATTGCCTAAGTTGGAATGCTCGCAAGAGCTATGGGTGCAGGCCCTGAAAATCCAATATGGCAACGGAGCCGCCGTAGTAGTCCGAGCGTGTTAATGGCACGCACATGGCGAAGGGCGGCAGTTCATTCGATTCAATGCAAAAGAAAGGAAGGTGCGTGAGGCACTATGAGAAATCCAGAAAATGTATTGAACAGTCTGCAAGAGCATTCAGCTCAATCCGGCTATGTCTATGACAGATTGTACCGCAATCTGTTCAACCGGGAATTTTTCTTACAGGCGTATCAAAATATCTATGCCAGTCAGGGAAACATGACCGCAGGCACAGACGGGAAAACCATTGACGCAATGAGCCTTGAAAGAGTTGACAGGCTTATTGCAGCCCTGAAAGACGAATCTTACCAGCCCAAGCCGTCCAGACGGACATATATTCCCAAAAAGAATGGAAAACTCCGTCCTCTGGGCATCCCGTCCATTGACGACAAGCTGGTACAGGAAGTTGTCCGTATGCTGTTGGAATCCATCTATGAAAACAGCTTTGAGGACACCTCCCACGGCTTTCGACCCAATAAAAGCTGTCACACAGCCTTGAGAATGATTCAAAATCGCTTTACACGGTGCAAATGGTTTGTGGAGGGAGACATTAAAGGCTTCTTTGACAATATCGACCATAATGTCATGATTGGCATCCTCCGCAAGAGAATCAAAGATGAACGCTTCCTGCGCCTTATCCGTAAATTTCTTAATGCGGGATATATGGAAGATAACCAAGTGCATCAAAGCTACAGCGGCACGCCACAGGGCGGCATCATTAGTCCTATTCTCGCCAATATCTATCTCGACCAGTTCGACAAATATATGGCAGAGTTTAAGAAACGGTTTGACCGTGGGAACAAGCGAGCCGTCAATGTGGAATACCGCAAGCTGAGCGATAAGAGAATCCGACTCAAAAGAAAGCTGGCAAAGGCAAAAACTGAGGAAGAAAAGCAGTCCTTACTGGAAAGCATCTGGGAACTGGACAAGGTTCACAAGTCCATCCCCTGTAAAGACCCTATGGACGAAAACTTCCGCAGACTGCAATATGTCCGCTACGCTGATGACTTTCTTATCGGTATCATCGGAGCCAAAGAGGATGCACAGGCTGTGAAACAGGAAATCGGCACATATATCGCCGGACAGTTGAAATTGGAACTGTCGGACGAAAAGACGCTGGTAACCAAAGCGACAGACCGGGCAAAATTCTTAGGATTTGAAATCAGGGTTACACCGCAGAGCAATCACACCAAGAAAACCAAAAGTGGTTCTACGGCCAGAAATTACAGCGGCCATGTCATGCTGGAAGTCCCAACTTCCGCCATTCAGAAGAAGCTGCTGGAACTGGGAGCCATGAGAATCGATGTTCGCAATGGAACAGAGATTTGGCAGCCCACCCATCGCGGAAAACTTGTCGGGCGAACGGACCTGAGTATTCTTGACCAGTACAACGGCGAGATACGAGGATTCTGTAACTATTATGCGATTGCAAACAATCGCTCCAAGCTACACAAGTTCCGCTATATCATGGAGTACAGCTTTTACAAAACTCTGGCCTGTAAATACCGCACAACAAAGCGCAAAATCATTGTTCAGTATCGTATCGGCAAAGACATCGGTGTGAAATTTCAGGACAAACATGGCAAGGAGCGTATTCGACTACTGTGGCAAGGCAGTCTTGCCAGAGACCCCTATCCTCTGGGAAAAGAAGCGGATATTATCCATAAGCCAAAAGGCATTCTGAAGAAGCCCAGTCTTGGCGCACGATTGAAAGCAAATCGGTGTGAATGGTGTGGAAAAGAAACTTCAGTGTTGGTGATGCACCAGGTAAGAACGCTGAAAGAGCTGGATGAAAGTCAACCGTGGGCAGCTTTTATGAAAAAGATTAACCGGAAAACACTGGTAGTCTGTGAAAGCTGTCACACTAAAATACACAGTGCAGACTGTGAATGAATGGAGAGCCGGATACAGCGAGAGTTGTAAGTCCGGTTCGGGGGCGAGTGTCCGGAAACCTACCGCAGCAATGCGGCAAGGCGCTGGGTACTTAGCCTACTAAACGCAACCAGTTTGTCAGGAAGAAAGTTAGAAGATAGATTGGCAAATAAAATAGAAGGACTATATGGATTAAGGGAAGCAAGTGACCGAATTAGTTTAGAATATGGATGTCATGTTATGAAAGACTTCAAACCGATTGGTAAATACAGAAGAAAAGATTATTCAGGGAAACTTCAAGAAACAACCATTAAAAAGATATATGAAAATGCAACAGCGATTTGGAAACCACGAATTATTGAACAAATTGAGAAATTAAAAAAAGAAACAAACTCGTTTGATGAATTGATGGAACGATTAGCTTTGGAAGGGTATCAAATTAAAAGGGGAAAATATCTAAGTATAAAACCGTATGGTAAAGAAAGATTTACTAGACTTCATAAATTAGGAGATGAGTATAGTGAGGAAGCACTTCGTCAGTTCTTCAAAGACAAGAAAAAGGGAAGCTATGTGAAACAATTAAAAGCAGTAAATGGTTATAAAGGGAGAAGTAAATATTCTGATTCCTATGTAGAACAAGCAAATAATTCTAAGTTAGCTATGGAGTTGTCTAGTAAAGGACAACAGGTAGGAAAAGAATATCCTAAATACTACAATTCAAGATATAAAGAATTTTTGAGATATAAGGAACTTGCTAAATCATTAGATTTTATGAGTGCTGAAAAAATATTCTCTTATGAAGATCTAGCTGAAAAAATTGAAGCTGTAGAACTTGAGTTAGCTGAACGAGAAGCAGAATATGAGAAACAAAAATCAATCGTCAGAACTTTTGAAGAAAACGAGCCGTTTGCACATACTTATATTGAAACTTACAATGCCTATATGCTTTATAAAGAGCAGGTTGAAAAGTTTGGAGAAGAGAATATTACGATAAGTGAAGATGTACAGAAACATCTTACAGTGAAAGAAAACTTAAATGATGCCGAATTGCAGGAAGTACGAGAATTTATTCGTGGCTGCGGACAAGAGAAAAGAGAGGCAAACAGACAGTATTCTTATATTACTTATCTTCATAGCAAATTAACAGATTATGATAAGTTGCGTTCAAGAGCATTGGAGATGAACGGATATATTAAAGGTATGAACTTTGGTATTAAAATGATTGATGAAAAACGATCAACAGATGAATATTATTGTGTCAAATTACCGTACACAAAGAAGTATGTTTATTTAAATAAGAATTGTGTGACATGGAAAGAACATGGAGTCCGTGCGACTATGTATCTCATTGATGATGAAACATACGAACTATATAATGAAGATAATCAAAAGATTGGAGAAGTATCAGGAGATCAATTAGAACAGATTTCTAACGAGGAAAAGGAAGAGGTAAAAGAATACTATGCTTCATTGAAAGTAGAGGTGTAAGGAATGAAAAAGAAGTTAATCCTTGGTGGACTTATTACTTTGCTAACAGTTTCTTTAATTCCATTCATAAATTTGTTTTTTAAGGAACAAGAGAAAAAAGAAATTGAGAATAATGTGAAAGAAGTTGTGCAGGAAAAAGAATCAAAAAAGGAAGGAAAGAAACAAGAAAGCAGTACCTTGAGTTTTGCAGAACTTAAACAAATGAATTCAGATCTAGTTGCTATTATGTATATTCCTAACACGGATATTTATTTACCAATCGTACAAACTGCGAATAATGAGTATTATCTAAAGCATAACTTTTATAAGAATTATGACGAACAGGGAAGCATCTATATGGATGCAAAGGCATCAGCAGACTTCGGCAGTAAAAATACATTTATATATGGACACAGTGTTTTAGGAACGGGTGGTATGTTTACATTTCTGAAAAACTATATGAGTGCTTCTTATTATCAACAGCATCCAATCATTAAGATTATGACAGAAGAGAAGTTGTATGATGCCCATATTGTATCAGCGTATAAAGATGTAGATACTTCTGCATCCTATCAAACCAATATTACGGATGATGTCAGTTACACTTCATATATTGATGTGATTGCAGGCAAGAGCAACTATGTAACAAATGTTCAAGCAACGACAGATAAAAATATGGTTACATTTTATACTTGTTCATTGGATGGAATTACAAACAATAGCCAACTGGCATCTACCAAAGACAGATACTATATTCATGCAGTATTAGAAGTAATAAATGAATAAAGTAGGTAAAACTAAAAAAACTTAGCTAAAACTTGAGGATATTCATGATAAATATCCTCTCTTTTTATGCTCAAAAAATGTAAAAAAGACTTTGAAATAAAGCTAAAAGCATTGAAATAATGCTTGCAAATAGGTGGTTGTTTTGCTATAATATAGGTATAAGGTGTAGTATTGCTACACCTAAAAAAATAATGTTATGGTGTAGCAATACTACACCTAGAAAGAGTAGGAATATGGAAAGAACGATCACGAAAAGAAAAACAATCAACAGAAGAAAGGTTTTATATAATTTAAACCTTCTGATTCTCGCATTAGGAAAAATCATTGTGATAACAACAATTATGATGTTTGTGATGTTATGTATCGCAGAATACTGTTTATCTTAGATTTTTTAACAAGAAGAAGCACGAATAAAGATTATAACTGTAAATAAGACAAGGAGAAAATTATATGAAAACTAAAGAAATCATTAACATAGTAACACAAGATGAAAATATATGTCCTGTTTGTGGGGCATCAATAAAACCTGAATACTCGAATTGGAATGATTGTTATGAATATTATAATTGGGAATGTCAGCAGTGTGAGGCTAAAGGAACTGCTGTATATAAAATGATTAGAAATTTTGAAGAACATATTGATATTGAAAAAGGAGAACAATTATAAAACATGGTAGATACTAATCAAAATGGAAAGTTTGCTCACTCATTAGAGAGTGAGCAGGCAACACCACAAAAGGGCGAGATATATTGGGTTGATATGCCGTATTATAGCACAACCGTTATTTCAAACATAAGACCTTGTGTAGTGTTATCCAATAACCAAGCGAACAAGAATTCCAAAACCATTTTGGTTACACCAATCACAAGAAGACTTAAAAGACCCGAATTACCTTGCCATGTTACTTTGAATGACAAAAACATGGTTAAGTTAGAAGTTATTATACCAGTAGAAAAAGAGAAAATTACTGGATACTATGGGAAATTAACGGAAAAGCAAATGCGTGAAGTGAATCAAGCAATGTTGATTGAATTAGGGATTATATAGAAATAACCAATATTGGGATTAGAAAAGAGGTTAAAAAATGACATCAAGTGCCTATCAAGATTTATTAAAGACACAAAAAGAGATTTTAGAATTAGGAATGTATTGTAAAAAATTCAACATTACAAAAGCCGAATTACAGGATCTTGCATCAAAAAAACGATACGAAGAGGAGAAAGAAGAACATGACAGACGAACAAAGGGTCGTTGCTAATAAATTAGCAAAACAAAGGGAGTATTTTACTCATCTTGCACCAATTGGGGAAACAAATAAAACAAAGACAATTTGCTTTGATTTAGAAACAACAGGTGTAAATAACGAGTTGGATGAAGTATTAGAAATTACAATTTTAGATGGCAACTTCAATATACTGTTAAACACATATGTAAAACCAATTTTCACGACTTCTTGGAAAAACGCAGAAGCTGTACATCATATTTCTTATGATATGGTAAAAAACAAACCAACATTACAACAATTAGCACCCCTTATTAAAGGAATATTTGACAATGCAGATGTGATCGTAGGATACAATGGAAGTTTTGATTTAGGATTTCTTGAAGGATTATATTCCTTAGAAAACAAACAAGTGATTGATGTTATGGAACTGTTTGCTCCTATCTATGGCGAAGTCAGTGAAAAGTATGGGGGTTATAAATGGCAGAAACTACAAAATTGTGCTGATTACTTTGGATATAAATTTAAAACACATGACAGTTATGAAGATGCAAAGGCTACATTATACTGCTATCACAAGATAATGGAAAGAAAGGAAGTGTAGATATGAGTCTATTAAGTGAATTTGAAGCAACACCTCAAAAGGGTACAGTTGGTTCTCATATGAGAAAAAACAAACAACAAATCGAAATGATACACATCAATGATATTCGTCCAAATAAATTAAATTTCTTTCACATCAACGAAGAAGATGTAAAATCATTAGCTGATGAATTAGAGAAGAATGGGGTAAACAATGGTCGTGTATATTATCAAGAAGGGGAAGATGGAAAACACTATACTTTAATTGGTGGAGAAACAAGATACCATGCCTTAAATCTTCTATTCCAAGAAGGAAAGCATGATGGTATGTTTCCAATGTATGTGATTGAACAAACACCTGAAGACGAAATCAGTGAATTGGAATTGATTATGAGTGACAATCATCAACGCAACTTTTCAGAAGAAGATAAGCGTATCATCATTCAAAACTATGAGAAAATCTATAAATATCATAAATTAAAGGATAAGGAACTCGATAAAGCGATTAAAAATGCTGAAAATCCAATGCAAGTAACCATTTTAGAAGAACAAAGACGAATTCCTAAAGGGATGGAAAAGCGAGATTGGATTGCACAGAAAACAGGTTTTACAAATCGCAATGGAACACCTCTAACGGGAAGGCAAATCCAAACATATTTAACTGGAGAGTTTTCAGGAAAAGCACAAGAAACAAAACCAAAAGAAAAAGTTGTTAGTCAAGAAGAGTTGGAACAAAAGGAAGTTTTGGGTACATTGAAAAAATATCTAGTTGAAATAACAGATGCAAAAATATCAATTACACCGACAAAACTTTCGATTGGATATGCAAATCTATACGACTTAAATAGAATCTTGCAGACCTTAAAAACAGACAATGAATTAGATCATATTACGAAAACATATTTAAAAACGAAGAGAGGATAAAAAAATGGCAATTACATATAACATTCAAAACCGTAAAGGTGGAGTAGGAAAAACAGAAACAGCATTGAACATGGCTTATGGAATTTCACAGGCAGGATATAAAACGCTTTATATTCCTTTTGATCCACAGGCGAATGGACAATCTACTATGATGAAAGACGATTCTGAAATTACTGTTGAACAAGCCATGAAAGTAAGAGAATTCTATGATAAGTCTGAAGATAAGCAGGCAATCATGAAAGCCTATAAAGCTCTAGCATCTAGTGGATTCTCAAAAGAACGCAAGTATGGAATTGACATCAATGATGTATTAAAGACACCAACAATGATACAACAGGCAATCCATCAAACTTGCTATCCAAATTTGGATATTATTCCTGCATCTGATGAATTATCAATGACGGATGGTTATTTGAAACTATCAGGTAAAAATCCAAGTGGAAGACTTCGTACTGCATTATCATTGATTGATAACGATTATGATGTAGTTATCATTGATAACAGTCCGTTTGAAAGTTCATTAACATATAACTCTATTTGTGCCTGCTATAAAGAAGGCGATACTATTATTATTCCAGTTACGATTTCTGATCGCAGTATTAAAGGGTTAGGAGCAACACTTGAAATTCTTATTGAATGGCTGAATGAAGAACGATTACCATATGACTGCAAATTATTGATTACAATGAAGCAGAGAAACAAATTGACAAACGAGTGGATAAAAACACTTCGTCATATTTTCCCTAATCGAGTATTTACACAAGAAATTCGATTTCAGGGTAAACCAGTAGAAAGTGCATCATTAAAGAATGTTATTCTATTGGAAGATAAAGATAAATCGAATGTTCAATCCGATTATCGTGTATATGTTGATGAAATTTTAGAGGATATTAAAAATAAGTTGGGAAGATAGATTTTAAAGGGGCTGTGACGAGTAAGAGAAATTAGTATTTCTCTGAAAATCACAGCCTTTC